>Ga0181530_10006326_pt1 | contig 11698 bp, 12 predicted proteins | sample PEATcosm2014_Bin_42_FD_119769 | JGI IMG/M metagenome (GOLD analysis project Ga0181530, IMG submission 119769) | Peatland microbial communities from MTU Mesocosm Facility, Houghton, MI, USA - PEATcosm2014_Bin10_60_metaG | ecosystem: Environmental > Terrestrial > Soil > Wetlands > Peat | place... | reverse complement strand
TACGACATATAAGTACGCCTATTTATGTCACACGTCAAGAGGTTTTTCATATTCTTTTACCCTCCTGCCGAAAAGCAACCACGCGGTCAAATTGGAAGTTATCTTTTGCGTTCAGGCCGTCATGACACCTCCTTGCGGCGTGCCTTTATCACGCGTGACCAACTGGCCGTCCTCTTCCTGTACCGGCGCTTTCAACCAGCGCTCGATGTAGCGGACCATCCATTGCTCCGTCGCGTGTTTCTTTACCGCCCGTAGCAGCAGATCTTGTGGGATGTTATCGAAAAATCCTTTGATGTCCAGATCCAAAATCCAGTCATAGCGCCAGCATTGCTGCCGCGCCTGCCCTACCGCATCCAAGGCCGATTTCCTCGGGCGATATCCGTAGGAATCCGGATGGAACAGTGGGTCCACCACAGGCTCCAGCCTCGACTTCACCACCACTTGCGCGATCCGATCCGACACAGTCGGGACGGGCGTTTCATAATGCACCTTCCGCAGTATCGTTTGGGGATACTTTGCCTTTTTGGAGTCTGCTTGAGTTGCGCACCCGGTTTTGGAGTTTCTGTTCGTCTGACCCAGTCAGCGTAATCCAGTATGGCATTCGTTGGTTCAGCCGCCGTGCGTGGATCAGGTTACGCTCGATCCAATAGTAGACTACGTAAGCGTTGACTCCAAAGTGTTGGGCCACCAGTTGCACGGTCAGCTCCTCCGGGCTCCGCAGCGTCGCAGGAGGAATCTGATAGCGCCAACGGATCCACCGCACAATCCGTGTGGTATACGGTTTACCTTTGGCGCTGGCATGTCCTTCTCGATGGAGCCGGTTCGCGATCTCCGCATCGAGTAAGCCATGCGCCAACTCCCGGACTCTGTCGACCAGTGCGGCAGGATACCGCACGCGATCGGCGATGCTGAGTGGGACTGGCACCGTGAGGTGGGTCGAGGCCTCGCCCTGCCAGCGGAGGTGAACCAAGAGCTGTTTGGGAGGAGAGGGTTTCTCGACCGTAATATCCTTAAGGAGCAGCCGCAACATCCGCTTGCGGTCCTTGGCCTGCGTGGTCGGGGCATGCCACACCCGCGGCAAATCTTGGGCCAACGCCAGGACTTTCGCTTTCTGCTCAGGTGTGGCCACACGGGCTTCTTGACGCCGAAACTCTGCGACTTGCTTTTTGAGATCTTCTAACTGCAGCAGGCCATCGGGGTGCTTGCGCGTAGCGTAGTTGTCCACGACCAGGTGCAAGTCCCGTTGGCGCGGCGTCTGCTGGTCAAGGCGTTTCAGAAAGCGGATAAATTCTTGGTGCCGATGTTGGGGCATGCAGTCGCCGATGACCGTGCCATCCAGGGTGCTCAGCGCCGCGAACAAGGTCGTGGTGCCGTGGCGCGTGTAGTCGTGGGTCAAGGTCCCGCAACGACCCGGTTTCAAGGGCAAGCCCGGCTGGGTTCGGTCCAGTGCCTGAATCTGGCTCTTCTCATCGACGCAGAAGACCAGCGCTTTGTCGGGGGGATTCAGGTAGAGACCGACCACATCGCTGAGCTTTTGAACGAACTGCGGATCCCGACTCACCTTAAACGTCGAGACCCGGTGGGGCTGCAAACCGTGCTGCTTCCAAATGCGGCGAACCGTCGCGCTTCGCTGACACCTTGGGCCTCGGCCATCAGGCGCGTGCTCCAGTGGGTGGCGTTGGGAGGTTGGCGTTGAAGCGTGGCTTCGACGATCGCGGCCCGCTTGGCGTCACTAATCGGAGGGAGACGGCCGGGGCGGGAAGCATCCTTCTCTAAGGCAGAGGTACGCAGTGCCAAAAAGCGCTCGCGCCAGAGTTGCACGGTAGGCCGCGAGACGCGCAGGCGAAAGGCAATCTCTTGGCTCTCCACCCCCTCTGCAGCCAACAACACGATCTGGGCGCGCTGCACGAGGCGCTGAGGCTGAGTTCGGATTCGGGACCAAGTCTGCAAAGTCACATGCTCCGGGTCGGAAAGAATGATCGCGGTGGCTCTTCGGCTCATGAAGGCGTGATATCCACAAGCCACCAATAAGTAAGGCTATTTATGACGCACTACACTAGCTGTTCTCGAGCGTCGTGACTCGCCCAGCGAACAATATGAGCCCATAATGCTTCATAATACGCTATTGTAATTCATGAATGTGATTTGCTATAACCCGATATGGTGTATATAATTCATGCTCTACGGAGAAACTGTGCCAGATCAACTGTACGCCAACGGGGGCACAGCGAGAATTCGTGCATCCTCGGAGCGGCTGCACCTGAAAGGGAATTGCCGGCTGATTGCCATCAGGCTCGCGCTGATTCGCGCGACCTAGCTTCAAATTCGGTTCGGACGCTAAGCGATGAAATAGGCATCCGGTTTCATCGGTCGAGGACTAGGAGAGAAGCCAGAGCGAAAGAACAAACGATCGTTCGGTCTGGTAGGTTCCGGTCTTAAGTCGTCGGCGAGCCAATACAGTAGGCAAAGAGCCCGGCACGCCGTTCGCACATTCATGGATAGGAATGAGCCCTTGCTTCGCAGCGACTGGTCGATTTATCGCGGAGGCGCCATATCCTTCGCAAATGCGGAGGCTTGCGCCCTCGAAAAGCCCTTCGTCGATCAAGTCGGCGGCAATGCAATCTTTCTTAGCAACGACAATCGCAGGATTGCCATCCGTCGCACGCACATCGCCGAAGTGGGCGCGAATGGCGTTGCCTTTGTCGGTGACACGAAGGCAGTAAGGAGTGCACTGTTTGAATACAAAGAGAGACAGTCGCTCAAGGATCTCGACCTTATCACCGGCCCTCGAAACGGCAGTTTTCCGAAAGACTGCGTCGTGGAGGACTCGCTGATTGAACGGGCCGGACGCTGGGAGAAACAGACCCCGCCAATTGAAATCTCCGTGTCCCAAGACATCACTATTCGCCACAATTCGATCTACGACGTTCCGAGGGCGGGGATTAACGTCTCCGACGGCACATGGGGTGGCCACATAATTGAGTACAACGATGTTTTCGACACTGTCAAGGAGACCGCAGACCACGGCTCGTTCAATTCCTGGGGTCGCGATCGTTATTGGGGATTAACGGACATCGATGCAAACTCCATTACTTCCGGACCGAGTCGCAAGTTACCGCCCCTAAATTCGGTGAAGCCGACTATACTGCGCTACAATCGGTTCCGTTGCGATAACGGATGGGACATCGACCTCAATGACGGTTCTAGCAACTTTCTGATCTATATCAACCTAACGTTACACGGCGGAATCAAGCTCCGCGAAGGCTTCTTTCGAAACGTTGAGAACAACGTGATTGTTTCCAATTCACTGAATGCTCATGCTTGGTGCAAAGGCGCGAGGACGTTTTCCGCCACAATATCGTCTTCGAACAATACCAGACGTTCGGGATGGTAATTCATCCCTGCGGAGCTGACTTCGATTTCAACCTGCTGCATGTTCCGGGCTTGGAAGGAGTGAAACCCGCGCTGAGCCTGAAAGAGCAGGACGGTCGCGACACACACTCGATCGAAGCGGACGCGTTGTTCGTAGACGCCGCATCCGGCGACTATTGAGTCAAAGAGAATTCGCCGGTACTGCGTCTGGGATTCCAGAACTTCCCGATGGATCAGTTCGGAGTGCAGTGGCCAAAACTCAAGCAGATTGCGCGCACACCGGAACTTCTTCGCCTCGGCGAGGCGCCTGCCCCGGAGAACAAATCCGGAAGGGATCCCCCGTCAACCGCTTCGCTGGGCGCAACCGTCAAGAACGTGGTTGGATTGGGGGAAATTTCCGGTACAGGATTGCCGGGAGAGATTGGGGTCCTGGTGCTCCAAGTGCCTCAATGTAGCCGAGCCGCGGCGAACGGGCTTCGGCAGTTTGACGTGATCCTCGAAGTCGACGGGAAAAAGACAGACTCGCTTAGAGATCTGCATCGATGGGCTCACGAATTACCCGTTTGGGCCCGTTGCAGTCTTACGGTCTGGAGGGGATAGAAAAGGAAGACTCTGAAGGTCGGTCCTCCTTTGCGACAAGCATCGCTCACAGCGCTAATGGAGCCGAATCGCAGACGTTCGGAGAGACGGCATCGCCCAATCTTCGTGAAGATCGAACCGCAGCAATCCGGGAATCACTGAAAAAGGGGAAAGGAAATGATGAATCGCAGAAGCTTTGTGGGTGCTCTTGGGGCATCAATCGCCGCGTCAGCGTGGACGCGTACGGCTGTGGCGAAGGCGGTCACATCACCTGTATCGAGCGAGGCCTCCAGCGACTCCCGTCGCCGGTATCAGCCTGATTGGACGAGTCTGAAACAACATGCCTGCCCGAAGTGGTTTGAAGACGCCAAGCTCGGGATCTTCGTTCACTACGGCTTGTATTCCGTACCGGCTTGGGCTCCAACCACCAAGCTCACAGAAAGAGGAGAGATTGATTGGGGCAAGTTCAAGCCGGACCTGTCGGACTGGTTCCTGAATGACCCCTATGCAGAATGGTATATGAACACCTTGAGAATCAAAGGTTCGCCAACATGGAAGCATCACGTCGAAACCTATGGGGCGAACTTCGACTACCTCGATTTCATTCCGATCTTCAATCGGGAGGTGAAGAAGTGGGATCCCGATCAATGGGCAGAGTTGTTTAAAGAGTTCGGCGCACGGTACATTGTTCCTACAACTAGGCACCACGACGGGTTCAGGTTATGGCCAAGCAAAGTTCGCAACCCTCACCGAAAGCCTGATCAGCAAGGCACGCAGCGGGACGTTATCGGAGAATTGGCCGCCGCAGTTCGAAGACAGGGCATACACATGGGCATTTACTTCTCGGGAGGATTGGACTGGAGCTTCACGGAAACGCCCATTCTCACGCTACAGAGCCTGAATGACCATATCCCGCAAAGCCAAGAATATGGTCGATACGTTTATGCGCTACTCGAGGAGTTGATTCAGCGATATCAGCCGGATGACATTTGGAACGATATTGCCTATCCAAGAACAGGGAATGTGCTCCAACTTTTGGCCGATTATTACAACCTTGTTCCGGACGCTGCAATCGACGACCGCTTTAAACTGGCTAACGAACGACCTGAAGAACATACGAGTTCCACCTCGTTTGGGCACGCGGATTACACATCGCCTGAAGGAGTTTGGCCAGACAAGATTGTCGATAAGAAGTGGGAGTCCTGCCATGCCGTGGGCACTTCTTTCGGCTACAACCAGAATGAAGGGCCGGACGACATGCTTTCCGCGGGCAAACTGGTGGGGATGTTAGTAGAGATCGTCAGCAGGAACGGGAATCTGCTTCTGGATCTCGGCCCCACGGCAGATGGATCAATCCCCAAACTGCAGCTGAGTAGAGTGAGGGAACTCGGCAAATGGCTTCGGACAAATGGGGACGCGATTTATGAAACGCGCCCCTGGGTTAGGGCCGAGGGCAAAGCGAGTGATGGTGTTCCGATTCGCTTTACCCGGAAACGCGATGCCCTCTATGCAATTTTGCTGGATAAGCCCAAGGCGCGCGAGTTGACTGTTGAATCGCTGCGACTGAAAGAGGGCTCTCAAGTGCAGATCCTCGGAGTCGGCGGGAATCTAAGCTGGACTGCCAGCGGGGAGAACCTGAAATTGACGTTGCCCAGCGAAATACCGGGGGACTACGCATACACCTTGAAGATAACCCCGCTGCCCGCATGAAGATTGCGTACCGGACAAGAATTGCGCAAGGGAGCAGGGGATGCATGTGTTGAGGCGATGGCCGCCGCCTTTTCGATTGATCTTCGTTCAAGGTTAGGCAACGCAATCCTAAAGAATCAGGCTGAACCGCCGCTCAATTTTCAGCATCACTGGGGACATCCTGGCGAAAATGCAAATTGCGGCAGCAGAGAGGGTTCTCATGAATCGGCAATTTGACAAGAAATTGGGCTGGCTACTAGTGTTGGCGGGCCTTGCAGGCGCGCGGACATCCATCGCAAGCGCAGCTGCGCAGACAACGCTGTACGTAACCCCGACGGGCGGTACGGAGACGTGTACGCAATCCGCGCCCTGCTCGATTGAAGGGGCGCAGGCACAGGTTCGGACTCTGACGGGCACGCAAAACGGGGACATCGTGGTGCAGTTTGCGGGCGGCCTCTATCGCCGTACGACACCAATCGCATTTGGCCCGCTGGATTCCGGCGGCAATGGCCATCAAGTGATCTATGAGGCCGCGCCCGGTACCCAGGTGACCGTGAGCGGCGCGATCCAGTTGACAGGATGGACACAGGTAAGCAGGAGCGCCACACCGAATCTGTGGTCGGCCCACGTCCCGGCGGGCTATCAGTCGCAGGATTTATACGTGAACGGCGTGCGGGCTGATTTGACGCGCGGCCCACGAATCCCCGCTTCCGGCTATTCGCTCTCGCTGACAGATCTAACTTTGTCAAACTCGCAATATGCGGCGTGGGGAAATCAATCGCAGATTCAGGTGTTCTTCGATGGTTGGGATCAGAGGACTGGAAGTTGCCCTCTGACCACGATCACCGCCGCCGGCTCAAGTTCGATCCTGACGGGCGCGCAACCATGTTGGGCCAATGCGCTCGATCCCATGTCGATTCGCGGGACAGTGTCGAGCTTACAATTCCCCTACACGGGTTGGGAGGGCTTGTCTAAAGACTATGCACCCGCCGGGATCTGGATCGTGAATGCGAAGGAACTGCTTGGAACACCAGGTCAGTTCTATCTCGATCCTTCGACCCAGTCCATGTACTACACCCCGCGGACCGGGGAGAACATGACTACGGCCGACGTGGAAATGCCCGTCGCGAATCAATTGGTGACCATGGCGGGAACCCCAGGCAGCATCTTGGAGACAGATGCAACCAGCGCAACCACAACATTCTCCGGCGCTTGGTCGCTGACGTCTTCGAACGAGTATGGGGATTTTGGCGATACGATGGCTTCCACATCGACGGCCGGAGACTCGGCGGGCTTCACCTTCACTGGTGCCGGCATCGATGTGCTCAGCGAGCTCAATAGCGATCAAGGCATTATCGCTGTGTATCTGGATGGAAACCCCGTTGCCGATGAGCAAATCGACACCTCGACGACGGGCGTGCGATTGGCTCAGCAAGTCGTCTACACCAAGTCAGGACTGCCCCCGGGTACGCACAGCGTAAAGTTGGTGAATACGGACGGCAAGGTGATGCGCGTGGACGCATTTGCCGTGGTTCCGTCGGCGATCACGCCGGTGCGGAACGTCACCATTAGCGGAATTACATTTGAATACTCTACTTTTGCCGATCCCACTACACCGCTGGGCTTTCCCGACAATCAAAATGCCACGACCTTCACATTGCCGCCGATTAACCAGGGACTGACTCGCGTTACCCATGCGCCCGGAGCGATCAACATCCAGCGCTCCAACAACGTTTCTTTTGTGAACAACAAGGTTCTACACGTCGGCACCACAGGCATTGACCTCGCGCTCGGGACCCAGAATTCGACGCTGTCGGGGAATCTGATTGCCGACGCCGCAATCTGCGGAATCAATCTCGGCGACTACGATGATTTCTGGATCGCCGACCCTCTGCGGATGACCTCCGGAAACGTCGTCCAGAATAACGTAATCTCGGCGGTGGGTGCACGCTACGCGGATACGGCTGGGATCGCCGCCGGTTTCATGCGTAACACCACTGTGACGCACAACGAGATCGCCTATTCGCCCTATTTGGGAGTTTCCTACGGCTGGGGGTATGAATGGACCTTCAGCGGCTCGGGTAGCCCCACCCGGCACGGAACCAACTACACTCGAGGCAACACCATCTCGTACAACTACATTCACGACACCAACACCGTCATCACGGACGGCGCAGAAATATATCTCGAGACCAATGAAGGCACGGCGACGGCGCAGACCAGTATTACTCATAACTACCTCAATGCTCCCGCCTCGGCCCTTTCCGCCGGTGCATTCTACTTTGACGGGGGTGCGGCCAACATCCACGTCAGTGACAACGTGGCTGACCAGTTTTCAAACGACGATCTCAACCTCGACGTCAATTCCTACGCCAATGATTCGTTCACCTCTAACTACGCGACATTTCTTTCTAATCCGGTAAAGAACGGAATTGTTTACGCCAGTAACTCTCTGGTGACCAACGGCAACTGGCCAGTGGCGGCAAGGACAATCACCGCCGACGCCGGCGTCCAATCGACTTTCGCCAGCCTCGCTCCGCCTGCCGCAGTGATCGGGGGCGACCAGGAATACACCGGCCTACGCACGCCCGTGTCCATCAGCTACAACGGCAGTGGATGGGGCCATCTGAGGAACCTGAGAGATGGGCCGCTCGGCGCCGATATCTCTTACACGTCGGCGAAGGCAGACTCCGTCACTTTCAGCTTTACCGGAACCGGACTGACGGTGTTCTGCCAGGACGCATCCGATCGAGGTGTCATGAGCGTCACCTTGGACGGACAGGCCTACCCTAATGCCAATGCCTACTCAGCCCTGCCCATACCTCGGGCGAGGCTCTTCGAAGTGCACAACCTAAATTACGGAACGCACACGCTCGTGCTCACCAATACCGACGGCAAGAAAGACACGATCGATGGTTATCTGCTCGACGGCTACGTCAATGATAACTCGCCCGATCTTCTCTACACCGGTTCATGGACTCATTCACCCTCGCGCAGTTACGCGAACGATAACCAAAAGGACGTGCACTACACCTCGACTAACGGCAATTCCGTCAGCTTGACTTTTTATGGCACCGGCATTGCTGTCATTACTGAGATGTGCCGCGAAGAAGGTCTAATGAGCATCGCAATTGACGGCGTCCAAGAGGGCAATTATAACGGTTACACTTCCGGAGCCAGACTCTCCGCGCAGGTACTTTATTCCACTACACAGCTCCCGCTTGGTCTGCATACTATTACACTCACCAAGGTCAGCGGTACCTACATGCTGCTGGACAGTCTGGCGGTCTACGGCGCCGTCCCCGGACCTGACATGACCTGCGATGTGAACGATCATTGTACGACTCTCGGTAATATCGTCAACTGAAGGTGCTAACAGCAATAATGAAGCATAATGAGGGGAGCGTTACGGGAACCCCGCCGCCCGCCGCATTCTATGACCTGCGCCCCTCGTGCGGTGGTTTAAGCGGCTCTCGAGGCTGGAGTTTTCAAGCTGACGCGCGTGAAGGACGGGGCGTGAGCGGTGGATTTGCGGGCGGGTGACCAAGCGATTCTGCTGGGTGCCGCGCGCATGATAAAACCATGTCAGTCTCGACGGTCCTGTACTTGGTTGGCAAGAATACTTTCCCCTGTCACCCAGCCAGACTCATCACCGGCGAGAAACCGCGCGATATAGGCGAAATCATGCGGTTTGTCGGCGCGCCCAACGGTGGCGGGCGACGCGAACCCCTGATCCAAATTAGAACCGAAGAATCCAGCCGACCGGCTTCCTTCGGTATCAACCAGCCCAGGGTTGATGCAATTGACGCGGATGTTGCGAGGGGCTAGTTCCTGGGCGAGCACACGTAAGTGATGCCCTCGACGGCATGTTTGGATGCGGTGTCGAAAAGTGTGCGAGGTGGGTCCGTCCGGGCTGCAATGGAACGGTTCGCCCGCTTCCAGCCAATGATCGTAATCATTGCGTTGCAAGATGACCGGCATTCGATCGTGAATTGGTTCCATCGGCGTGTTCGGATCTGTGGTAATGATCGTAAGCGTGCTGAGTTCCCCTCTGGCTGAGTGGTCCTGGAAGAGCTGAAGATCGGCTCATGGTTAAGGACACTGGGTCGAGAGGTCGTAATCGGCGGCGATAGCCGGAGGCCGAGAAATGACGTATTGTTGAACTGACTCTGGGGTCGATTGCCAAGCCAACTCGTCCCGGGCCGCAGCCGATAGGCTTTCGATAGATCCAAGATGCCATTTTTGCCTTCCTCCCAACGTTCGAGGCCAAAGTAGGTGTGAGGAAAACTGTTGTCAACGGGATTGTATTGGGGTGGAAAGTAGTAAGACTCAAGTTTACCTTCTTGGCCCACCAATTTAGCCTGGGAGCCATTCAACTTGCCCAGTTTCAACCCTTCATCGAGGACATGTCGATGTCGTGATGCATCGCACGGCACCGGGCGCGAGATGGCTCCGTTTGTCGAAACCGAGTGGCGGACTCGAAGCGTTTGCGACAATGGGCGAACTGAAGTCCCGCGTCGATCCGCAGAATCCCGTGAACCAGGGTGTCATCGTGTCTGCATCTGCTCGAATGCGCGTCGCGATGCGACGTGACGCTCGCTCCACCACCGCCGTAGAGATCAGGCGAGGAGAATCTCGATTCCGTGTTCCTTCAGCATCTGCTGGACATTCGGATCTAAACTGGTGTCGGTAACGATCTGGTCCACATCCGTGAGGGACGCAACATGAACCATGCTGTCAATTCCAAACTTTGAGTGGTCCGTGACCAGCACGACTTTTCGAGCGGATTTGATCATGGCACGCAAAGATTCGACAATCAGGCTGTTATAGTCGCTGATGCCGGCGGCGCTGATCCCGCGAATTCCCATGATCAACATGTCGGCCGAAACACTGTTCAGCATCTTCTCACAGATAGGTCCCAACTGGACGCCCAGCCGAGGATAGAAATAGCCTCCGGTCAGAGTGAGTTCAACCTGCTTGCTATCCCAAAAAACTTGGACGACTGGAATGGAGTTGGTGATCACCTGGATGGGTTTCGACACAAGATTCTTGGCTACTTCGACACAAGTAGAGCCACCGCCGAGGATGACGGTTTGCCCTCCAGAGACCAGAGAAGCGGCCAGCTTGCCGATCCGGGATTTCTCTCCGTGCAAAGAACCGGAAAGTCGGCTGAAATCCACACCCTCGTCCCGCAACTGGAGAGACAGCGCCCCGCCATGGACGCGGCGCACTACTCCCTTCTTTTCCAATTCAAGCAAATCACGGCGAATACTAGACTTCGATGCGCCGAAAAGGCGGCAGAGCTGCTCGAAATCCGCGAACTCTTGCCGCGCGAAAAGGTCCTGAACCTTCAGAATTCGCTCTGCCTGTCGCATATCGGTTCACTACTTGGGGATATTAGCACAGGCAGTGGGCGGGCATGCGAAAAGGTTTTCAATGATGTGAGCCATTTTAGTCTATTTTGAAATGATTGAAGCGGCATGTAATGAATTATTCCATGCTGTGTGTCGTCTCGCTGATTCCCTATCAGACGGACCTGAAATGCATGACTTACGCCTTTTGAGACGACATGTCACCGTTCAGATGCTGAAAGAGGAAATCGTTCGCACCGCCATCATGTTCTGGAATCGGCAGTACGTCAATGGTGACGGCGACAATGTAACGCCCCGCGATTTCTCCCCTCTTGAGGAGTGATCTTTCTCAAATGGAGTCCGACTTTGAGGACGGCGCTTGGGAAACTCGGATGGGAGACAGTTTGACGATGCCGCGAGACCACGTCGGCTCGATACTGTGTGCCATTATCCCACCTGTTCTGCTGCTTCGCCTGTGTCCTTGTAGACCTCTTCCCGAATAATGCGTTCCGTCACTTCGTGGAGATAGGCGCGGAGCGCCTCTGATAGCGCAAGGTATTCCGGCCAAAGCGTTTGACCCACAAAGGCCGGCGGTGCGCGCAACACCTCGGTGGTGTGGCGCTGGCCCCGATAGCGATACGGTTCGAGCTCCTAGCGCTTCTGATTCGAACCAAGATGCGACCGTTATCTCGCGCCTAGTCTGCACG
>Ga0181530_10006324_pt1 | contig 11700 bp, 6 predicted proteins | sample PEATcosm2014_Bin_42_FD_119769 | JGI IMG/M metagenome (GOLD analysis project Ga0181530, IMG submission 119769) | Peatland microbial communities from MTU Mesocosm Facility, Houghton, MI, USA - PEATcosm2014_Bin10_60_metaG | ecosystem: Environmental > Terrestrial > Soil > Wetlands > Peat | place... | reverse complement strand
CGGTCTGGAAGGTGAGCGCCAGGTTCATCGTGAGTAGCGTGCCGGCAACGGTCACGCTCGACCCGGCGCCGTTCAAGATGCACTGGCTGTTCTGCGCACTGCCGCTGCCGGGCGTGAGGTTGGAGGATGGCTGGCCGCCGGAATCGGTGAGCAGCGACAAGGTGTTTAACGTGCGGTTGTAATCCACTTCGCAGCCGCCAACGCCGCTGAGAGTGGAGTTGACCATCGCCGAGACGGACCTCAGGTCGGTCGCCCCGGCGCTGTCGGTGAACTGAAAGCTGAAGGTCTGGGTGGCGCCGCTGCCGGCCGAGGGCGTCACCGATACGGTCTGCACCGTCACCGGGACCGTCCATGTGCCTCTCTGTTGCCAGCCCGATGTTCCCAGCGCACCAACTGCTTCCATGTAGACATTCTTGACGCCGCCATAGGCGGTCTGGAAGGTGAGCGCCAGGTTTAACGTGAGCGTCGTGCCGGAACTGGTCACGCTCGACCCGGCGCCGTTCAAGATGCACTGGCTATTCTGCACGCTGCCGCTGCCGGGCGTGAGGCTGGAAGACGGCTGCCCGCCGGAATCCGTCAGGAGCTTCAGTATATTGGAGGCTCGATAATAGTCCACTTCGCAACTGCCGACGGTGGTGAGCGCGGAGTTGACCAGGGCCGAGACGGAAGTCAGGTCCGTCGCGCCGGCAGTGTCGGTGAACTGAAAACTGAAGGTCTGGGCGGTCCCGCTGCCAGTCGAGGGCGTTACCGATACCGCCTGCACCGAGGCCGGGACGGTCCAGACGCCTTCCTGCTGCCAGGCGGCCGTTCCGGACGGGGCCACCGCCTGCAGGTATACATTTTTGGCGCCGCCGAAGGCCGGCTGGAAGGTGAGGGCCAGGTTCAGCGTGAGCGTCGTGCCGGACGGGGTCACGCTCGATCCGGCGCCGTTCAGCGTGCACTGGCTGTTCTGCTGGCTGCCGGTGCCGGGTGCGATGGTGGAGCCGGGCAGAGCGCCGGAATCCGTCAGCAAGGCCAGTGCATTGGAAGCCCGGGTGTAGACGACCGAGCAGGCGGCGACGGTGGAAAGCGACGAATTCACGAGCACCGAGGCACTCGCGATGTCCGCGGCGCCGGCGCTGTCGGAATACTGCGAGCCGAAGGTCTGGGACAAGCCGCTGCCGGAGTTGGGCGTGACCGACACCACCTGGACTTGCGCCGGGACGGTCCAGGCGCCCTCCTGCTGCCAGGCGGCCGTTCCGAACGGACTGACGGCCTGCATGTAGACGTTCTTGTTGCCACCGAACGCCGGCTGGAACGCCAGGGTCAGATTCAGCGTGAGGACGGTGCCGGTGGTGGACACGCTCGACCCGGCGCCGTTGAGGGTGCACTGGCTGTTGGTTTGGCTGCCGCTGCCGGGTGTGATGGTGGAAGCGGGCTGCGCGCCGGAATCGGTCATCAGCGCGAGGCTGTTTTGCGCCCGGTTGTAGGTGACCGAGCATGCGGCGGCGGTGGAGAGCGAAGAATTGATGAGCGCGGAAACCGCGGTGAGATTGGCCGCGCCCGCTGTGTCGGTGTATAGGAAGGTGAAGGTCTGGGACGAACCGCTTCCCGCACTGGGCGTGACCGAAACGGTCTGCACCTGCGCCCCGACGGTCCAGCTTCCTTCCAATTGCCAGGCAGCCGTGCCGTTCGGGTTGACGGCCTGCATGTAGATGTTTTTCGCGCCCGCGAAGGCCGTCAGGAAGGTGAGCGCCAGGTTTAAGGTGAGGGTGTTGCCGGAAGCCGAAACGCTCGATCCGGCGCCGTTCAGCGTGCACTGGCTGTTCTGCTGGCTGCCGCCGCCGGGCGTGAGGCCCGATACAGGCTGGACACCGGCATCGGTGAGCAGCCACAAAGTATTCAGGGCCCGGTTGAAGTTGACCACGCAGCCATTCACGGTGGAGACGGCGGTGTTGAAGTTCGCCGATACGCTGGTCAGATCGGCGGCGCCGGCGGCATCGGTGTATTGAAAGGTGAATGTCTGCGAGGTGCCGCTCCCGGAGCTGGGCGACACGCCGACGATTCCAGGCAATTGGGCGAAAGTCACCTTGGTAACAAACGCGCCGAAGTTGCCGGCGTTGATGCTCTGGTATGGGTTCTCCAAGGGAAAATTCGTGGAGAGCGTCCAACCCGCGAGATACACGGCGCCGGCGGGGTCGAGCGCGACCGCCGCTCCGTTATCGGAGCCGTTGCCGCCGAGGTAGCTGAGGTACGCCAGGGAATTACCAGCGGGGCTCAGCTTGGCGAGGAAGGCGTCGCAATCGCCGCCGATGGTGGACTGCAGCGGCGCCACAACCGGCAGATCGGTGGAATAGGTGTATCCGGTGACGTAGGCGCTGCCGCTCGAATCGACGGCAATGGCGTTGCCCACATCCACGCCCGATCCGCCCAGGTAGGTGCTGTACAGCAGGGCGCCGGAGGAATTCACTTTGGTCACGAAAGCGTCCAGCCAGCCGTTTAGTGCAGGCTGCTCGGCGTTGCGCAGCGGGAAATCGACCGAGCTGGTCACCCCCACCACGTAGGCGTTGCCCTGGCCATCGAGCGCGATCCCCTGGCCCGTTTCGGGATAGGAGACCGTGCCGTTGCTGCCTCCCAGATAGGTGCTGAACAAGAGCGCAGTGCCGCTCGCATTCAACCGCGCGATGAAGGCATCTTCGCCGCCCGCGATGTGCGGCTGGAAGGGATTCATGGTGGGAAAGTCGACGGAGTACGTGGAACCGGTCACGTATGCGGCGCCACCCGAATCCACCGCGATGGCGGCGCCGTGATCGGTGTTGGAGCCTCCGAGGTAGGTGCTGTACACCAGGTGGCTTCCGTCGGTGCTGACTTTGGCGACGAATGCGTCCTGCACGCCATGAAAGCCTGTTTGAAAACCGGTGGTGGGGAAATTCAGCGACGTGGTGTCTCCCACCACGTAGGCATTCCCGGAGCCATCCACGGCAATGCCATACCCGTAATCCGCACCGCTGCCGCCCAGATAAGTGCTATAGTCCATCATGTTGCCGGCAGGACTCAGCTTCACCACGAAGGCGTTGCGCGAGCCCAGCAGGCGCGATTGCAGGGCGTACCGAACCGGGAAGTTTTGCGAGGTGGTGGAACCCGTTACATAGGCGTTACCGCTTGAATCGACGGCGATTCCGTAAGCCCGGTCGTCGCCCGATCCGCCGATGTAAGTGGAGTAGATGAGGCCGTTGCCCGCGGCGTTGAGCTTGGCTACAAAGGCGTTGTTGCTGCCGGCGTTGTAGTTCTGGGCGGGACTCTGCGTGGGGAAGTCGTAGGAATCGGTAAATCCGGCCACGTAGGCCGAACCCGAGGAATCCACCGCAATGGCAGTGGCGGAATCGAAGCCCGAGCCTCCGAGCAGGGTGCTATACGAGAGGACCGGATCGATCACCAGCGGGAGCGAGCGATCGTACGCGCCCAATCGAAAGCCCAGCGCGCCGCTTGGGGCCAGGAGGAAGCCGCTTTCCACCAACAGGCGCCGGCCGTCGCGCTCCTGGTAGACCAGCGGCGCCTGCTCGCGAAACGGCTCTCCGTTCATGGGGATCCGCAGGGAGCCGTCGTCTTCGATGCGCAGTTTTCCCGCGCCCACGTAGCGCAGCGAGATGCGCGACGGGTCCGCGCCCGGCGCGACCAGGAACTCGCTTTTCAGGTCGCGGCCGCCGCCGCCGAAGACCATATCGATGCCGGGGTACAGATTCCGGTAGGAGACTTTGCCGAACAGCGGCACTCCGAGGCGCCACGCGTCCGCGTTCCCCGTCAGAAAATTAGCCCTTCCCGCCAGCGGCTGCCGGCCTTCGGGAGCGGCGGATGTTTCGGCGCCCTCGAAGGACATGCGCACCGTTCCGCCGGCGGCGCGCAGCACCACGCCATCGTCCAGAAACCAGGCCGTGATCCCGGGACTCTTGGTCATGAAGCGCACCGCCGAGGGCGCTTGTCCCTGGTTGGCTATGAAAAAGACCGGCACAGTATCGCCGCCGGGGGCTGCTGCAAACGCTGCCGCTTGGGCAAACAAGACAATCCAACAGGTCCGCATGATAACCTGTACATCTTTCGACAGACCCCGCGCGCCACTTTAGCCGGAAGCTCTCACCACACGCCAACATGCGTCGGCGTAATCAACTCACATTTCCCTCTTGACAGATCTAGTGATATAGTGTTATATATCATATCGAGTGCAGCTGCTGATCAACCCATCCGACGAGCTTCCGATCTACCGGCAGATCATGCGGCAGATCACCGAGGCGATCGCAGGGGGACGGCTCAAATCGGGTGACAAGCTGACCTCGCATCGGGAACTTAGCGAACAACTGGTCATCGCCCCGCTCACGGTGAAGAAGGCATATGACGAGCTGGAGGCGCTGGGGTTTATTGAGACCCAGCGCGGGCGCGGCACCTTCGTCTGCGCCACGCTGCCACAGCCGGACTACGAGAAGCAGATGGAGCAAATCCAGGCGGCGGCGCGCAAGCTGCTCTCACAGGCTTATCTGGCCGGCCTGCGCTTCGCCGAAGTGGTGAAGGCATTGGAAGAGGCCGAGCGCGAGCTCACCAAGGGCCCGGCAGCATCGCAGGAAAAGGAATCCGTATGACTCCAATTTTGGAATTTCAAAACATCGTTAGGGCCTTCAAGAAAGGCGTGCCGGTGCTGGACGGCGTGACCTTCTCCATGCAAGAGGGAGAAGTGCTCGGGCTGTTGGGGCGCAACGGCTCGGGCAAGACCACGCTGATCCGCATCGCCATGGGGATGCTCTTCCCCCAGGCCGGCACGGTGCGGGTTTTCGGGATCTCGCCCACAGGCGACCCGGTCGCAGTGAAGAAGCGCATCGGCTATGTGGCCGAGGAACAAGTGCTACCCACGGGGTCGAACATCGCCGAGTTGTTTGCCTTCCACCGCTACCTCTTCCCCACTTGGGACAGCAAGCTGGAGCGGCAATTGCTCGACCGCTTCTCGCTCACCGGCAATGCGCAACAGATCAGACAGCTCAGCAAGGGGCAGGCGCGGCAGGTGGCGCTGATGTGCGCGGTCTGCCACCGGCCCGAGCTGCTGATTCTGGACGAGCCGGCGGGCGGGCTGGACCCGGCCGCGCGGCGTGAGTTTCTGGAAACCTCGATTCAGTTGCTGAACCGCGAAGGCACGGCCATTCTCTTCTCTTCGCATCACATGAACGATGTGGAACGGCTGGGCGGCCGCGTGGTGTTGCTGGACGACGGCAAAGTGCGGCTCGACCGGCAGCTCGACCAGATCCACGAGGACCACTGCGTGGCGATGATCCCGCGCAGCGCGGTTCCCGACGCCGCCACGCTGGAGCGGCTGCCGGGCTGTCTGCGCGCGCGGCCGGTGTTCGACGACTGGCACGCGGTGTTTCAAGGCACGCCGGACGCGGTGCGGCGGGAGTTGCAGGAATCGCTGGGCCTGGATGGCATCCGCTGCGTGAGCGTGCCGCTGGAGGAACTGTTCGTCGAAATGGTGGGCAGCAGCCGGCTGGCGGAGGCGTCGTCGTGATTCTGAAACTGGCGCGGCGCGATCCGGGCTCGGTGCTGGGGCTTGCCTTTATCGGGACGTACCTGGTTGTGATGTACCTGGTTGTTTTGCTTATCGAACAGACTAGAATGAACCCCGGCAACTGGCTCTGGAACGAGATGGCGATGTTCGCCGGATTGATGTTCTATCTGAAGCCGCAACGGCGTGCCACTCTGTGGGAAGCGGCCCTGCCGATTCCTGCGCGACAGCTCTTTCTGGCGCGGACGCTCTCGCGCATGGCGATGGTGTGGATACCGATGATGGCGTGCGGCTCGCTCACGATGTTGCTGAAAGGGGCCGAGTGGTCCTCAGTGGGGGCAACCCTGGCGTGCGGGGCCGGCCTCACGCTGGCGATTCTCCTGCCGCAGGCGGTGCGCGTGCAAGAGCTGGTCATACCCTGGTGGCTGGTGGCTATGATTTGGGCAGCGGTGGCAGCCGCCGGCCTCTTGACCTGGTGGCTGTTGCCGGCCGCCGTGACCTTGACGCTATTTGCCCTGGCCAGCGCCGGGGCATTTGTAAGAATCTGGATGACGCTTCCCCTGTCCTTTCAAACGGCTCCTCTTGAGGCGGCAGGCGGCCGGGAAATCACACGAAGCCGAAGTACGACGGCCCTGCCGTGGTGGCCCGTGGTGCGATCCTTGCAATGGGCCAGTCTTGGCTTTCTGCCGATGATCGCGGTCTTGGCCAGCCAAAACGTCGGGCTGTTCGGATGCCTCTTCGGAGTGTTTGGGATGGAGGGCAGCCGTCCAAGAACGCGCTGGCTCGATTCCCTGCCGCTTTCGCATCGCGCGCGGTTGCTCATCAACCTGATTCCCGTGCTCGTTATCGTGGTTGGGGGGACGGCGCTTGGCCTGCACTTCGCCACGGACAACTACCCCGTCATGGCTTGGGACCCGGCGACCCTTGCAGCCGGCCTGCCTGCACCGCCCGCCGTCGCGGTGTCCCTGGAGTATTGGAAGCATGCGCAAGGTGGCATAGCTCCGCTCATACAGTCGCCTTGGGGAGAGACGTTCCGGCCGGCGATCCGCTCTGTGTTCGGATACAAGCTATACGATCCCTATTCGTCCGGCCCCGACAACAGCCATAGATTCTTCGACTGGCAGTACGAAAGAGCGACGGAGGTGGTGTACGGACGTTCTCTCACTGCCCCGCAACTGAATGCCGCCAGGAAAGCCGGGCTGAGACCGATCACGACGCGGGCCCGCATGCAGATCCTCAACCTGGCTGCGGCGACCCTGTTCGTGCTGGTTCTGATCTTCCTCCGCGAGCTGTTTCGATGGCACCGTGCGCGCAGGCTCTCTCGCCTGGCGCGCGGCCTTCTGATGGCAGCAGTGGTGGCTCCGCCGTTTGGCGCCATCCTCGCGCTGGACTTCATTCCGGGGCTGGGCAGCACTGTAGGCACCACCATACATGTCATCCAGGGGCTGCTGCTCCGCATCTCAACTCTGCTGCCGGACAATTTGTTGGCAGTGACGATGGCCGCGTTGGCGCCGGTCGTACTGATGTACTTGCTCCTCGAGAGGCTGTTCGCCCGAACGGAACTCCTCGGGCCGGTGCGGGTGGTCAGCCCGTGGAGCGCGGAAGGCTGAGTTGAGTTATGCTTCGTCTGTCTGGAGACTTCGTCATGAAGATCGCGGGTATCGCAGTATTTGTCTGCGCGGCCTTGGCCCAAACGGCCCAGACGCCTTCCGAACCGAAGCCGGCAGTGGTCGAAGGAAAGGTAGTCAATTCGGTTACCGGCGAGTCGATACGCAAAGCCGATTTGACGCTCACAACCAGCCTGATGCCGGAAGGCTTCGACGCCATGGTCAAGCAGTTCGGCCTGGACGCCGATGTGATGGATGACATGCCGGCGGCCAAGGGTCCGAAGAAGACATTCACCGCTACCACGGACGCCGCCGGCAAGTTCCAGTTCGAAAAAGTCGACCCGGGCGATTACTACCTCACCGCCAAGCATGCCGGCTTCATGGATGAGACTTACAAGCCCACGGGCAAGGACTCTGTGCAAGGCCGCCTGCACCTTTCCCCCGGCCGGGAGCTGAGCGAAGTGGAGTTTCGCCTCATTCCGCAGGGCGCTGTATCCGGAAAGGTGGTGGATGAAGATGGCGATCCGGTGGCGAGCGCCATGGTGACAGCCTCCACGTACAGCTTTGCCGAAGGCCATCGCAAGCTGCAACTGACGGATAACGGGACCACCAACGACCGTGGCGAATTCCGCCTGGGCAAGCTGCCCGCCGGCCGCTACTATCTCAACGCGGAGATTATCAACATCGATGCCATGGGCAGCGTCCCTCCGCCACCCAAGGATGACGCCCCCGAAACAGGTTACGTCGCCACCTATTTCCCCGCGACCACCGACGTCCAGCAGGCGGAAGCGGTGGAAGTGAAACCGGCTGGCGATGTTCCCGGTTTTGTGATCCATCTGCAAAAGTCCAGGGTGGTGCGGGTGAAGGGCGCGCTGGCCGGCGCCGACGGGAAACCGCTCAGATCGGCCCAGATCATTCTGATGTCGGCGGCCCACCCGGGCTCCATGCGCATGACCATGGTGAACAACCCCGAAGGCAAGTTCGAGATGGCCAACGTGCCCCCCGGGGCTTACATGGCCATCACCATGCAGATGAACGGCGCCAGCCCGTCCATGACCATGCAGCCTTTGATCGTGCCCAACGAGAACCTGACGGATATCAAGCTCGGCATGGCGCCTGAAGGCAAGCTGCAAGGCCGGGTAGTTGTTGCCGGTGACGGCAAAGTGGCGCTCAAAGGCCTCAGGGTGATGCTGACAGGGGATGAAGATGCGCCGGTCATGCCGTCCACCGCCGCCGTGGACGAGTCCGGCGCGTTTGCGCTGGCGAAAGTTGCGCCGGTCCCCTACGATCTCCGCTTGCCCCGCGTGCCGGATGGCGCTTATCTGAAGTCGGTGCTGTGGAACGGCCGAGAAATACTGGGCCAGCCGCTCGATTTATCCGCGGGCGCCGGCGGCGACCTGCAAGTGATCCTGGGCACCGACGGAGCAAAGCTCGACGCGGCGGTCTCTCGCGACGACAAGCCGGTGGCCGATGCCACCGTGGTCCTTCTTCCCGAAGACGCCGGCCGGCGCTATCCGGAAACCACGAGTTCCGAGGAGACCGATGACACCGGCCACGCCGCATTCCAAGATGTCCCGCCCGGCAACTACCTGCTGTTCGCCTGGGAAAAAGTGGAACAGGGCGCCTGGTTCGATGCGGCATTCGTCAAGGCGATCGCCAGCCAGGCCGCCAAGGTTACGATCGGGCCGAAGGAAAGCCAGCGCGTCCAGATCAAAGTGATCCCCGCGTCGAAATAGTCTTTCGGGCGGATGGCGCCGGCAATCGCGTTATACTACCCGTATTATTCAGAGCCAGTGAGCCATCTCCCCATGGGCATTACCCCAGCTATCGGTATGGATCGACAGCCGCAGGCCGCGCTGGCCGGGCGATGCCTGTATTACATGTCGATGATGCGGGAAATCGAAGACCGCGTGGAGCGGAAACTGTACCGGCAGGGGAAGATCGTGGGTGGTGTGTACGTGGGGCGCGGGCAGGAAGCCATTCCAGTGGGGACGGCGCTGGTGGCCCAGGCGCAGGACGTGATGCTGCCGGCGCATCGCGACCTGGCGGTTTTTCTGATTCGCGGCGTCCCGGCGGGCCGCATTATCGCGCAATACATGGGGCGGGAAGGCGGCCTCACGCGCGGCCGCGACGGGAACATGCACATGGGCGATCTGAAGCACGGGATCGTCGCCATCATCAGCGCGCTGGCGGCCACCGTGCCGGTGGCCGCGGGTGTAGCCATGGCGCTGCGCTATAAGGCCATCGACGGCGTGGCCTTCAGTTATTTCGGCGATGGCTCTACCAGTCGCGGGGACTGGCACGAGGGCGTGAATTTCGCGGCCGTGCAGAAGCTTGGGGTGGTGTTCATCTGCAACAACAACCAGTACGCGTATTCCACGCCGCTCAGCGCGCAGATGGCTTGCGCCAACGTGGCCGACCGCGGGCCGGCTTACAACATTCCGGCGGAGATCGTGGACGGCAACGATGTGCTGGCGGTTCACGAAGCCACCCAGCGCGCCCGCGCGCACGCCAGATCGGGCAAGGGGCCGTACCTTCTGGAGTGCAAAACCTTCCGCATGACCGGCCATTCGGCGCACGATGCCGCGCACTACGTGCCGCCAGGCCTGTTTGACGAATGGGGCAAGATGGACCCCATCACGCGGTTGGAGGCGCGCCTGCTGGCGGAAGGCTGGGCCGATCCGGAAGCGCTCGAACGCGCGCGCGCCGCCGTGCATCGCGAAGTAGACGAGGCCGTGGCGTGGGCCGAGCAGAGTCCGTTTCCGGACGCAGCGACGCTGACCGAAGACGTGTACGAAAGCCGCTAGCCATGTCCACCACTTATCTCGAAGCCATCCGCCAGGGGCTGTGGGAAGAGATGGAGCGCGACCCCAACGTCTTTCTGCTGGGCGAAGACATCGGCGTGTACGGCGGCGCGTTCAAGGTGACGGCCGGCTTCTTTGAACATTTCGGCGAAAAGCGCGTGGTGGATACACCCATCTCGGAAGCCGCCATCGTAGGCGCGGCCATCGGCGCGGGGCTGATGGGGCTGCGGCCGGTGGCCGAAATGCAGTTCGCCGATTTCATCTCCTGCGGCTTCGACCAGATCGTGAATTTTGCCGCCAAGTGCCGTTACCGCTGGGGCGCGGCGGTGCCCATGGTGGTGCGCGCGCCTTCGGGCGGCGGCGTCCATGGAGGGCCGTTCCATTCGCAGAACCCCGAGATGTGGTTTGTGCGGACGCCGGGCTTGAAAGTGGTGGCGCCGGCCACGGCCTACGACGCCAAGGGGCTGATCAAAGCGGCCATACGCGATAACGACCCGGTGATTTTCTTCGAGCACAAGGGGCTTTATCGCCGCATCAAGGAAGATCTGCCGGCCGGGGACTACACGGTGCCGATTGGCGTGGCGAAGGTGGCGCGTGAAGGAAGCGACCTCAGCATCATTACTTATGGCGCGATGGTCTGGACGGCGCTGGAAGCGGCCGGGAAACTGGCGGAAGAAGGCGCGTCGGTGGAAGTAGTGGACCTGCGCACCTTAGTCCCGCTGGATCGCGAGACGGTTTGCGCGAGCGTCAGGAAGACCTCCAAGGCGCTGCTGCTGCACGAAGACACCCGCACCGGCGGGATGGCCGGCGAACTGGCGGCTACGCTGACGGAGGCGGTGTTCGAGTACCTGGACGGCCCGATTGTGCGCGTGACCGCGCCGGACACGCCGGTGCCCTATAGCCCGCCGCTGGAAGAAGCGTTCCTGCCGAACGTGGAGAAAGTGCTGGAGAAGGCGCGGGAATTGTGGAGGTATTGAGGCGGGAAAGAGCTGGTGTACCCTGGTAGCCTGGCGTGGGGATGCCAAAGGGGAAATCCCGGCTTAATGGAAGAGGAGGCTGTTTATGCACCCTGGGAATAGTGCCGAAGGTCCGTTGACTCCCGGCCTGGTTTTCGAAATGCTGCAGGCGCATCAGCGCACGGCGGCATTAAAGGCGGCCATCGATCTGGATGTCTTCCGGGCCGTGGGTGAAGGGCCGGGAGACGTGGCCTCCATCGCCCGCCACTGCTCGGCATCCGAACGCGGCATTCGCATCCTGTGCGATTTCCTCACCATCTACGGCGTCCTGGCGAAAGTGGACGGGCGCTACCGGCACACTCCCACCAGCGCCGCCTTCCTGGACCCGCGCTCGCCTTCGTCCCTGGCCTCCATCGCACAATTCCTCAGCAACCCGGCCATGCGAGATCCTTACGACCACCTGGCTGAAATCGTGCGCACCGGGCGCACCGTCCTGCCGGGCGCCGGCAGCGTGGAGCCGGAGAATCCGATATGGGTCCAGTTCGCGGAAACCATGGCGCCGATGATGGCCCCCATGGTTGGTCCGCTGGGCGCGGTTGTGCTGGAGGGACATGCGGGCCCGATGCGCGTGCTGGATATCGCCGCCGGCCACGGCCTGTTCGGCATCGAAATCGCCAAACAGAACCCACTGGCCCGCGTCACCGGTCTAGACTGGGCGCCCGTGCTGCGCGTGGCTCTGGACAACGCCCGCAAGGCCGGCGTCCACGACCGCTACGACATGCTGCCCGGCAGCGCCTTCGAGGTCGACTTCG
>Ga0181530_10006321_pt1 | contig 11702 bp, 8 predicted proteins | sample PEATcosm2014_Bin_42_FD_119769 | JGI IMG/M metagenome (GOLD analysis project Ga0181530, IMG submission 119769) | Peatland microbial communities from MTU Mesocosm Facility, Houghton, MI, USA - PEATcosm2014_Bin10_60_metaG | ecosystem: Environmental > Terrestrial > Soil > Wetlands > Peat | place... | reverse complement strand
GGCCTGGACGCGCGCGGCCTCTACACCGATCCGGCATTGGATGTCTCGCGGCCCGGCGGGCGCGTCGGCGCGTCCCTGATGCGCGAATCCATGCGGTCGGACATTCTGGCCGAGATGGCGTCCGGCACCGGCGGCACATTCTTTCAGAACAGCAATAACTACGACGAGGGGTTCAAACGCCTGGCGGCCGCGCCCGAGTATGTTTACATGCTGGGATTCACGCCGCAGAATCTGAAAAACGACGGCAGTTTTCACCCGCTACGCGTCACCGTGAGGCCGTCCAACGATTTGAACATGCAGGCGCGCCGCGGCTATTACGCTCCCAAGCGCATCGACGATCCCGAGGAGACCGCGCGGCAGGAGATTGGGGCCGCACTGTTCTCGCGCGAGGAGATGCAGGAACTGCCCATCGACATGCACACCCAGTTTTTCAAAGTGGACGCTGAATCCGCCAAGCTCAGCGTGCTGGTGCATCTGAACCTGAAGCAGCTCAAGTACCGCAAGGTGGACGACCGGAACAACAACGTGGTGACCTTGGTCTATGGCCTCTTCGATCGCAACGGGAATTACCTGCAAGGCGTCAAGAAGGTAATCGAACTGCGGCTGAAAGATGACACGCTGGCCAACCGGCTGGGGCGGCCCGCTGCCATCCGGACCACCCTCGACGTGACGCCGGGAACCTACCTGGTGCGCCTGGTCGTCCGCGACGCCGAAGGCCAACTCATGTCGGCAGCGAACGCCGCCGTCGAGATTCCACGATAGGGAGCCGGTGGAGAAAACGCCAGGCCGCACACGCAAGAACTCAAGGGCAAGTCCGGCCATCCCAGCGTGCTAACTGCCGATTTCTGGTAGACCTTGGATATGCCGCTTTCCGCTTCCGACCTTAAACTTCTGGCACAGTACGACACGCCTACCATCTCCAACGTCATCGAGCTCTTCGAGGTCCGCCCGCGCAGCGCCGGCTATATGGACGGCCGCATCCGGTGCTGCTTCCCCGAAATGCCGCCCATTGTCGGCTACGCCTCCACCGCCACCATGCGCACCGCCTGGCCGTGCGCCCAGGGCGATGTTTACAGCGGCCTCGACGAACAGGTCGCCCGCTTCGCGGAACTGCCCGGCCCCGCTATCGTGGTCTTTCAGGATCTCGACTCGCCGCCCATCGCCGCCACCTTCGGCGAAGTCATGTGCGCCAGCTACCGGTGTTTCGGCGCTCTCGGCATCATCACCAGCGGCCCCGCCCGCGATCTCGACCAGGTCCGGCGCCTGGGTTTCGCCGCCTTCAGCAACGGCGCAATCTGTTCCCACGCCTATAGCCACATCACTTCGGTACACCAACCCGTGCGCGTCGGCGGCCTCGAAGTCCGCCCTGCCGAGCTGCTTCACGCCGATGCCAACGGCGTATGCTCCATCCCGGAATCCATTGCCTCCGAAGTGGCTCATGCCGCAGCCGAATTCGTGGCCTGCGAGTCCGTCTGCATCGATTTCGCCCGCTCCGGCAACGCCGACCTCAAAGGTTACGCCGAGGCGCGCCGGGAAATGCTCGGGCGCATCACCGAACTCGGCCTGCGTCTGCGTCGCTCGCGAAACTAGCTTCGCGCGCGGCTGCAAGCGCCCGGCCGCTGGCCCGCCCGCGCCATGCTGCCCGCCGGTAACACTAGGTAACGCTTTGGACTTGACCCTGTGATAGATTGAGCGTGACGACATGGGACTGCGCTTCCAGCGCCGCATCAAGCTCCTTCCGGGGGTTCGGATTAACCTCTCAAAATCCGGGGTGGGCCTTTCAGTGGGTGGCCGCGGCGCCCATTTCGGGATCGACTCGCGCGGCCGGCGGTACACTTCGGTAGGGTTGCCGGGGACGGGCCTCTCGTGGCGCGAATACCAGCACAAGCCGGCGGAGGGGCGGTGCGACCTCTGCGCACCTGGTCACGTGCACATTCCGCCGGCAGTTGCGATTATATTGTTCACCGCGGGCGCCATCATAATGATGCTCTTGCTGGCAAGGTAATGTGTTCTTGAGATTCAGTTGGAGCGGGGTCTGCCCCCATGAATGGCGTAGAGCTCTTAAATGGTGGGCGCGACAGGACTCGAACCTGTGACCTCCTGCGTGTGAAGCAGGCGCTCTAACCAACTGAGCTACGCGCCCGAAAATGGCAGGCGAGCGACGGCGACGCCTCGACATCCGACGCGCCAAATATCGAGTCTACCACGAAGGCCGCGAGCCTCGCGGCCTTGGGACAAGCGGAACTTTAGTATCATGAACGTAATGTCCCAGCGGGATTCAATCGTCGCACCGCCGGCTGGGGTCTCGCCGCAAATTGTGGCCCGGCTGGCGGAGTTGGAACTCTCGCTCGGATCGGCCCTTCGCGGCAAACCCGAAGTCGTGCGGCTGTCCCTGGTTTGCCTGCTGGCACGCGGACATCTCCTGATTGAAGACGTGCCGGGCGTCGGGAAAACCACCCTGGCCCAGGCGCTGGCGCGGTCGGTGGCGTGCCGCTTCGACCGGCTGCAATTCACCAGCGACATGCTGCCGAGCGACGTTCTGGGAGTCACCATTTACAACTCCCATGCGGAAGCCTTCGAATTCAAACCGGGCCCCATCTTCAGCAATTTTCTACTGGCCGACGAAATCAACCGCACCACGCCCAAGACGCAATCGGCGCTGCTCGAAGCCATGAACGAAGGCCAGGTCACCATAGACGGGAAGCGGCACGAACTGCCGCGGCCGTTCATGGTGATCGCCACGCAGAACCCAGTGGAGCACCACGGCACCTATCCGCTCCCCGAATCGCAGCTTGACCGCTTCCTGATGCGGCTGCGGGTGGGTTACCCAGATGCCACCAGCGAGCGCCAGATCCTGCGCAATTCGGATCGGGCATTGCCGCAAGCGACCCCCTCGGGGCTGGTGGCGGCCGACGTGCTGCGCCTGCAGGACGCCGTGCACCGCGTCACCGTGGAAGAGGCCCTGGTGGATTACATACTGGCGATCGTGGAGAAGACCCGCAACCACGAATCGCTGGCGCTGGGCGTCAGCCCGCGCGGATCGCAGGCCCTGTATCGCGCGGTGCAGGCGCTGGCGCTGCTGGAAGGCCGGGATTACGCCATCCCCGACGACGTGAAGCGGCTGGCCACGCCGCTCTTCGCGCATCGCGTGGTCATCAATGCCCGCACCACCCTGGCGCCGCGACGCGCCGACGCGGGCGAGCGCGTCATCGAAGAAATCCTGAGCCAGGTGGAAGTTCCCCTGTAAACAGTCCCCCTATGAAGACAGCCATCATCGGTTTGCCCATGACGGGCAAGACCTCTTTGTTCACCATCCTCACCGGAGTCCAGCAGGAAACCCGCATCGGCTCCACGGCCGTGCGCACCGGCGTGGCCAAGGTGCCGGATGCCCGCCTGGAAGAACTGGGCCGCCTCTTCGAGCCGCCCAAAGTCACGCACGCCACGGTGGAATACGTGGATATGCCGTCGATCTCGAAGGAATGCCTGCGCGACCCCAGCTACCTTGCCAGCCTGCGCGTGGTGGACGCCTTCGCGCACGTGCTGCGGCTGTTCGACGACGATACCGTGCCGCACGAAAAGGGGTCGGTGGACCCGTTGCGCGACCTCGAGGATGTCGAGACCGAGCTCGAGCTGAGCGATCTGGTGGTGGTGGAGAAGCGGCTCGAGCGGCTGGACAAGGACCGCAAGAAAATCAAGAACCCGGAACTGGACCGCGAGTTCGAGCTGCTGGGCAAGTGCAAGGCGGCGCTCGAGGAAAACAAGCCGCTGCGCCAACTGGAGCTCGATGCGGACGACGAGAAGCGCCTACGCGGTTTCCAGTTCCTTTCGCAGAAGCCAATCCTGTACGTGCTCAACCTGGGCGAGAACGATGCCGCCAAACTGCACGACCGCGAGCGCGAGTATCGCGAAGGGCCGCTGGCCGCGCGCCGGCACACGGCCGCGGCGGCGGTGTGCGGCAAGATCGAAGCCGAGCTGGCGGAACTCCCGCGGGCGGAGCAGGCCGATTACCTGGCCAGCTACGGCCTGCAGGAATCGGGCCTGGAGCGGCTGATCACCGCCACGTACGCGCTGCTCGGGCTGATGAGCTTTCTGACCGCCGGCGAGGACGAATGCCGCGCCTGGACCATCCCGATGCATACGCCCGCAGTGAAAGCGGCCGGCGCCATCCACTCCGATTTCGAAAAGAAGTTCATCCGCGCCGAGGTGGTGAACTGGAAGGCGCTGGTGGATCACGGCGGCTATGCCGCCGTGCGGGAAAAAGGGCTGTTGCGGCTGGAAGGCAAGGAATACATCGTCAAGGATGGCGACGTGCTGGTGATCCGGCACGGGTAGGCTGGCGAAAGCCACCTGGTCTGAACGCCGCGCCACCTCACAGAACTTCGGCGGTTTGAGCGGAAGACGGCGGCTGGGCGACACGCCGGCGGGTCCGAAATCGGTGGGGTAACAGGGGCCATTCACGCAGACTTTGCACTCAGCCGGCATGTCGCGTGCAGATTGAGTATTTTACCCTACATCTCAGGGCGGGCCGTCCTTGTGGTGCACTTTAATTCAGATACAGGTTGGGAAATGTGTTGGTATTTACAACACCAGAGGTTCCCGTTCCAGTTCCAGGGTCTGGTAGGGGCCTCCGGGATGCGGAAGAATCCAACAGGCGCTAATAGCGAGTTTAGGATGTGATGAGCGTCTTTTAACCCAAGATAGAGGGCTCGATACTCACCCAACCGTGGTGGACAGCACGGTTTGATGGAGACCGATCGCTTGTAAAGCGAAGATATTGCGAGGGAATTTAAACTTGACGCGGGCTTTGCCGATTTGGACCAACGTGTGCTGGATTAATTTGCTTGCTAGTTACGGCGGGTCGCCGGGGGTGTTGCACGGGTTGTTTCCCCGCGGACCTCGCGCAGGCAGCTTGATCTGATTGTTAACCTCTTTAATGGAGAAAAATATGCGGATTCCTTCTTCGGTTTTCGCGGCAGGGCGCAAGATTGTAGGTCTTCTGTTGGTCGCCGGTTCCATCGTGATGGTGAGCGGCCAGAAAAGATCCAGTTACTCGCCTCGGGACATAGCATCGGTTGCCCCCCAAGCCGCAGTTCAATATGTCAACCCAGGGCTGTTTTTCAGCATCGTGTCAGCCAAGATCACGTCGGCCGGCGTGATTTCGGTGGATTACAAGATTTTTGACACCGGGCTCACGGGGCTCCCGCTGGATCAGGCCGGAGTGCTCACGCCGGGTGCGGTGACGCCGCATTTCATCGCGGCGTACATTCCCAAGGGGCAGGAGCAATTTACCGACTACAACGTAAGCACGGTGACGGCCGTGTCCGGCGGGGCGACGGCCACGCAAGCCGGGGGCGATTCGGGCGGCACAACCACCACGGTGGCCACGGGCGAATACATCTACACGTTCAAGACCATGGCGCCGGCGGGCTTTGACCCGACCCTCACGAACCGCGTTGCGGTGTATGGTTCGCGGACGCTGACCGCCTATGACTTGGGCACCTACGATGCGACGGCGACATTCGACTTTGTTCCGGCGGGCGGCACGCCGGCGCCGCGCGATGTGGTGCGGGACGCGGATTGCAATGCCTGCCATTCCTTGCTTTCCTTCCACGGCGGATCGCGTGTGGGTGTGGCACTTTGCATCATGTGCCACCAGCCCCAAACCTCGGATCCGAACACGGGCGAGAGTCTGGACATGAAGGTGTTTATCCACAAGATCCACATGGGCTCGAGCTTGCCGAGCGTGAAATACGGCGCACTTCCGTACCAGATCTACGGCCACGGCGGCTATTCCGGCTTTTCGACAGTGGTTTACCCGGCCAACCCCAGCGACCCGCGGAACTGCGCGGGAAGCTGCCACAACCCAAAGAATGGCGCGGCGCAGACCAGTGCCTGGATGAAGGAGCCGACCCGCGCGGCCTGCGGTTCCTGCCACGACGATGTGAATTTCGCCACGGGCGCGATCGCCAGTTACAAGGGCGACACAACCCCCGTCCACTTGCCGCAGATCGACGACTCACAGTGCGCCGGCTGCCACATTCCACAGGGCGAGTTGCCGTTTGACGCCTCCATCATCGTGGCGCACACGGTTAATGATGAAGCACCGGGAATCCCCGGCCTCAACTTCACGCTGGTCAGCGTAACCAACGGAACAGCAGGGAAGGCCCCGACCGTGACCTTCACGGTTAAGGACAACAGTGGCAACGGGGTTCCGATGAGCACCTTCACCGCCAACAGCGGATCACTTTCGTTGACGATGGCCGGCCCGACGACGGACTACGGCTACACGATCTTCGGCACCAACACGTCGACGCCCGGGTATGTTACGGAATCGGTGATTACCGGGGCCAACTGCGCCGCCGGCGGAACTTGCACCTACACCTTCACGAACATAGTTCCGGCGAAAGCCAAGGGCACCTATACGATCGGCATCGAGGGCCGGCTTTCGACCACCCTGCTTCCGGGCACGACCCAAGCGGTGACCACCAACTACGCCGGGACCAACCAGATCATCAACTTCTCGGTGGATGGCTCACCGGTGACGCCGCGCCGCACGGTGGTGGCGATGGCGAACTGCAACAATTGCCACACCTACCTGGAAGTCCACGGCGATCTGCGGAACAACGTAACCTATTGCCCGATCTGCCACAATCCGAGCAATACGGATGCCAGCACTCGCGTCACGTCCACCAATCCGGCCCTCGCGACGGCGCCGGCGGAGACCGTCAACTTCGCGTTTATGATCCACTCGATCCATACCGGTAACAAACTGGGCGTGGCTGGTCTCGATTACATCGTCGTGGGACACGGCGGCGCCGCCAGCGATTTTGGCGCGGCGTACGCTTCGGTCCCGGCCGGGATCACCAACACCGGCGTCCTTTATCCGGCCATGCTGAACGGCTCGGTCGGCGACACCGCCAATTGCAACATGTGCCACACCGGCGGTTCGCAGGACGTGTTCCCGGAGGGAAAGAACAACGTCATCGATCCGGCCGGCCTGCTGAGCCCGGTCGGACCTACCACTTCCGCTTGCACGGCGTGCCATTTCGACGTTCCGACCATGGCGCACGCGGTCATCAACACCAGTGCGCAGTTTGGCGAGAGCTGTTCGGTTTGTCACGGCTCGGGAGCGGCCTACGACGCCACTGTGGTACACGTCGGCCAGTAGGCAAGTACCATAGGGAGATGGGCATGTTCCGGCCGCCAAGGAGTTTGAGCATGGGTTTATTGTCTCCCCCAGCGCGCTGCCCGCGGGCAGCGCGCTGGGTCTTCATCATGATGGCGGCAGTGCTTGGTTCCGCTACTTACGGGGGCGCTCAAGAGAAGCCGGGCGCCCCCGCTCCACCCGCACCCGATAACAAGCCGGCGCAGTACGTCGGCTCCGATACCTGCCAGGCGTGCCACGAAGACATCTTCAACGCGTTCCAGAAGAATCCTCACCACGCCGTCGAGGCCGATAAGAAACGGGGTTTCGACGGCAAGGCGTGCGAATCCTGCCATGGTCCGGGCAGCAAGCACGCCGATTCGATGTCGGCGGCGGATATCCGCCAGCCCGCCAAGCTGCGGCCGGCCGAGGCCGATAAGATTTGCCTGGTCTGCCATCTGAACCAGCCCACGCACGTGGGACGCATCAATTCCAGCCACGCCAAGAACCAGGTGGCTTGCGTGGCGTGCCATTCGATTCACAAGAACGGTCCCAACGGGTTGGTGGCGCGCAAGGCGGCGGACATCAACCAGCTTTGCGCCAAGTGCCACACGGATGTGTGGGCCAGTTTCCAGCGTCCTTACAGGCACCGGCTGCCGGAAGGCGCGATGTCGTGCGTGGATTGCCACAATCCGCACGGGTCGGTGCTGCCGCGCATGATGCAGACCGTGAGCGCCAATGAGCCGGGCTGTTTCAAATGCCACGGCGACAAGGTGGGGCCGTTTATTTACGAGCATGCGCCAGTGAGGCTGGACGGGTGTATCGCCTGCCACATGCCGCACGGGTCGTCGAATCCGAGAATGCTGACGCGGCAGAATGTGCTGCTGGTGTGCCTGGAGTGCCATTCGAACCTGCCAGGGGTGGGGACGGCGACAACTGCGAATCTGGGGAGCGTGCCGCCGGCGATCCACGACCTGACCAGCCCGCGCTTCCAGAATTGCACCAACTGCCACCAGAAAGTGCATGGCTCCAATGTGAGCCGGGACCTATTCAAATGAGACTCCTGCTGGCACTTTTTCTGATGGGTCCGGCGTTTGCGCAGCAACCGGACCCGCAAACCAAGACCGACGATCAGGCCGCGCAGGCTCCCGCCAAAGCGGCGGACCAACCGGCGGCTAAACCGGCGGACACAACCCAGTCGCCGGCGCCCACCGGAGAACAGTGGTTCACCGGCAGCGTGGAGTTCGGGTACCGGTGGCTGACGGACATCCGCGGGAACGATTCGGAATACCGCAGCGTTCTGGATTTGGGAGCGGGCCCCAAGCTGACGGCGCTGGACTTCACGATCACGGACCCCAAGCACCGGCTGTTCGACCGGCTGGATGCGAGCGCCTACGGCTGGGGCGGCGATCCTTACAACACGGCTCACCTGGACGCGCGCAAGCAGGGCGATTACGACTTCGTTTTCGATTACCGCAACATCGCGTACTTCGACGCGGTGCCGAGTTACGCCAACCCCATCGCGCCGGGCGGATTCAACGAGCAATCCTTCGACACGCACCGGAAGTCGATGACGATCGGGCTCGATCTGCGGCCGGGCAAACACATCGTTCCGTACCTGGTTTTCGACCGGAATTCCGGCTATGGAAACGGGGTGGATGAGTTTGTGCAGGACTCCAACGACGAGTTCCCGGTGGCCACCCTGCTGCGCGACAGCACCAACAATTATCGCGGCGGCGTCAGGTTCGAATACAACCGCTTCCACATCACGCTGGAACAGGGCGGCACGACGTACAAGGACGACGACCAGGCGAGCTTCAACGGAACCAGCTATGGCGACCGCACGAGTCTGCTGCTGGGCGAGAAGCTCGTGCTCAATTCGCTAAGCCAGGCGTATGGCATCCGCGGCAACAGCATCTATAGCAAAGTGCTGGCGACGGCGCGCCCGTTCTCGTGGATGGATCTCTACGGGCAGTTCCTGTACAGCGAGCCGAAGACCACGGTGCACTTCACAGAAACGGCGGCCGGCAATTTCTCACTGATCAACCAACTGCTCTTCTACACCGGCGAGCAAACGCTGGGGACCGGGGCCGCCAACCAGCCGCACACCACCGGCAATCTAGGATTCGAAATCCGGCCGCTGAAGCGGATGCGGATTATCGAATCGTGGATGACGGACCGGTATCATGATGCGGCCATGGGATTCGATTCGAGCGTTTCGCTTCCCACTAACATCCTTTCGGCGGCTGTTCCGCTGAATCAGTTCCTGGCAGTCAACTACAACCAGGAGCAGGTGGACGTGTTGTACGACCTGGGATCGAAGGTCTCGCTGCGCGGCGGCTACCGTTACATCTGGGGCGACGCCGAGGTTCCGGAATCGCCGTTCTTCGTGCCTGGTGGTGGTTCCGAGTCGGGACAACTGAAGCGCAACGTGGCGCTGGCCGGCGCAAATTTCCGGCTGTCGCAGAAGCTCTCGTTCAACCTGGATTACGAAGGCGGGTCGAGCGATCACGTTTATTTCCGCACCAGTCTGAATAATTACCAGAAGGGACGGGCGCGGGCGAAATACCAGTTGAGCGCGTCGCTGGCCGTGCAGGCCAAGTTCCAGGTGCTGGACAACCAGAACCCGGCGTCCGGCATCAACTTGGATTTCCAGAGCCGCGACAGTTCGCTCGGGGTCTACTGGGCGCCGGCCAAGAGCAAACGCATTAGCGTGATGGCCGAATACGACCGCTCGACGGTGCGATCGAGCATCAATTACCTAGGCCTGTTTTTCACGCCGGAGGTTTCCGACTACCGGGACAACGCGCACACCGCCTCGGGGGCCGTGGACTTGGCGATACCGGGGCTGGGGGCGAAGCTGACGCTGGGCGGGTCGTTGTTCCTGGCCAGCGGCAGCCGGGCCACGCGGTATTATCAGCCGCTGGTGCGGTTCTCGTTGCCGTTGGGAAAGCACGTGTTCTGGAACAGCCAGTGGCAGTATTATGGATTCCGGGAAGATTTCTACGTCTTCGAAGGCTTCCAGACCCACGTAATCATGACCGGGTTGAAGCTGGTCCGCTAGAGGAGGGCACATGATCAAGATTGCAGTGATGGTGGTGGGCCTGGCGGTTGCCGGGAGCGCGCTCGGGGGCAGCATCGTGTCGGGCGACGCCAGACGCGGCGAAGAGCTGTTCCAAACGCAGCAGTGCATCCACTGTCACAGCTTCAACGGCAAGGGTGGAACCATCGCGCCCGATCTTTCAAAAAGGATCGACCGCAATTACACGCCCGCGGTGATGGCCAGCCTGATGTGGAATCATGCGCCGGAGATGTGGTCGACCATGACCAAGCAGGGGGTGAGCCGGCCCACCTTGACGACGCAATCGGCGGCGGACCTGTTTGCATATTTCATTTCGGCCCGGTATTTCGAACGGCCCGGAGATGCGGCGCGCGGCAAACTGGCATTCACGGCGCAGCACTGCGCCGATTGCCACGGCATAACCTCCTCGCCGGTGGCCGGGGCTCCGCCGGTAGCCAAGTGGGAATCGCTTTCGGACGCGCTGGTGCTGGCGCAGCAGATGTGGAACCACGGAGCGAAAATGCACGAGGCATTCGCCCAGCGGAAGCTGGCCTGGGGACGGCTGACCAGCCAGGAACTGACCGACATGCTGGTCTACCTGCAAAACCTGCCGGAGACCAAGGGGCGGGCCGCCAACTTCGAGATTCCGCCGGCGGAAGAAGGCGGGAAGCTGTTCCAATCCAAGGGCTGCGCCAATTGCCATACCGGCGCAACCGCCCTGGAGAAACTGCTAAAGAACCAGACCATGACCGATATCGCGGTGGATATGTGGGACCATCAGCCCAACATGAAGCAGCCGCCGCCGGTGCTCACGGCCGACGAGATGCGGCAGATTGTCTCTTATGTCTGGGCCCGCCAATACTTCACGGGCAGCGGCAGCGCGGAGCGGGGGAAGAAGGTCTTCACCGAAAAGAAATGCACCACCTGCCACGATGACCCGGCGAGCGGCGCGCCGAAGCTGGGGAAGGGCAAGGACGCTCACTCCGACATTACCATGGTGGCCGCGCTGTGGGGGCACGGCCCGCGCATGCTGGAGCTAATGGCCCAGAAGAAAATCGCCTGGCCGCGGTTTACCGCGCAGGAGATGTCGGACGTGATCGCCTACCTGAATTCGCTGTAAGGCAGGAGCCGGAGATCAGAAATCAGGAGTCAGAAGCCGGCGATCCCTTCGTACTCGAACGGCGAGACGGCTCTCGAAGTGAAGGGACCCAAGGTGGTGCTGCTTGCGCTTGCGTTTCCGGTGATCATCGCCCGAGGCATCTTCCACAGCGCTTTGCCCGGAAAATCTGCGGGGGCAATGATATTCTACGAAGAACGCTCCGATCGTACGCGAAGGAGAGGGGATCGTGAAGACATTTCTACTGGCCAAGGCATTATCGGGCGTATTGCACGCCCAAACGGACCCGTTGGAGGGACTCTGGCAGGGATATGACGACGAGTGGGTGCATGTTTCGAAACAACTGGTGGCGCTGGCGGAGGCGATTCCGGCCGAAAAAT
>Ga0181530_10006320_pt1 | contig 11702 bp, 9 predicted proteins | sample PEATcosm2014_Bin_42_FD_119769 | JGI IMG/M metagenome (GOLD analysis project Ga0181530, IMG submission 119769) | Peatland microbial communities from MTU Mesocosm Facility, Houghton, MI, USA - PEATcosm2014_Bin10_60_metaG | ecosystem: Environmental > Terrestrial > Soil > Wetlands > Peat | place... | reverse complement strand
TCCTGCTCGGCCGCAGCGGATCGGGCAAGACGACCGCACTGCGCCTCATCAACGGCATGATCCTGCCCACTTCCGGCGAGGTTCGCATCGGCGGCAAGCCCACCTTGGAATGGGATCCCGTGCGGCTGCGGCGCGGGATCGGATATGTGATTCAGGAAGGCGGATTGTTCCCGCACTTCACCGTCGCGCGCAATGTGGGTCTCGTGCCTCTGCTCGAAGGCTGGCAGCCGAAACGCATCGGGGAGCGCGTGGCCGATCTGCTCGAGCGCGTCAATCTTCCCGCGCGCGATTTTTCCCAGCGCTTTCCGCGCGAACTTTCCGGCGGCCAGCGCCAGCGAGTCGGAGTCGCGCGCGCCCTCGCCGCCGATCCGCAAATTCTCCTGTTTGACGAGCCATTCGGCGCGCTCGATCCGGTCACGCGCCTCGACCTCCAGCGCGAATTCCTGCGCCTCCGCGCCGAGCTTGGCAAGACCTCGGTCTTCGTAACGCATGACGTGCGGGAGGCCATGAAGATCGCCACGCGCATCGCTCTGCTGCACGAAGGCCGCCTGGCTTTCCTGGGTTTGCCCGGCGCGTTCCGCGACAGCCCCCATCCGGAAGCCCGTGCGTTTCTCGACGTTCTGACGGAGGCGGGCCCCGGTGAGTGACAAATGCTGAGTGACGTCCTCCAGGACCTGCTCGAAGAAGGCGTCCAGCTCCTGGGCGAGCACCTTGTTCTGGTACTGAGCGCGATGCTCATCGCATCGGCGATCGCAATCCCCGCCGGCGTGCTGCTCACCGCGCATCCGCGTGGCCGCCGCTGGGCGCTGGCGATCGCGAGTATCGGGCAGACCATCCCCAGTCTTGCTCTGTTCGGATTCCTGATCCCGATTCCGTTTATCGGCGGCATCGGGCAACACACCGCGATCGTCGCCCTGGTTATCTACGCGTTGCTGCCGATCCTGCGTAACACGGTCACCGGCATTCTCGGGGTCGACGCGGTCGTGCGCGATTCGGCGCTCGCCATGGGGATGACCCGAGGCCAGATTCTGCGCATGGTGGAACTGCCTCTCGCCGCACCCACCATCATCGCGGGCCTGCGCATTGCGGCCGTCACGACGGTTGGCACAGCCACTATCGCCGCTGCCATTGGCGCGGGCGGACTCGGCGTTTTCATCTTTCGCGGTATCGCCTCGGTGGACAAACTGCAGATTCTGGCGGGCGCGATACCGGCCGCACTGCTCGCTCTTGCCGCCGACGGAGCGCTCGGCTGGGTAGAAAGAAAATGCGCGTGGCGCTGAGTGGCCATGCTCGGCAGGCGGAACCGCCTGCCCCACAACTGCAAAGCAGGCGGTTCCGCCTGCGATGTGCGGTCGCGTGTCTCGCGCTTTTGGCCACAGGATGCAGTCATGAGCCCCGCCTCCGGGTTGGGTCCAAGAACTTCAGCGAACAGCTTGTGCTCGGAGAAATCGTTGCGCAGCATCTGGAAAACCGACTGCACGGACACGTCAGCCGCAGGCTCGATCTTGGCGGTACTCTGCTGGCGCACCAGGCCATGATCGCGGGCGATATCGATGTGTACCCGGAATACACCGGTACGGCGCTGACCGCCGTACTAAAAGAGAAGCCTTTGAAAGATCCGGCGGCCGTGCTCGCGGCCGTGCGCGAGGGTTACCGGCAATGGCATCTCGAATGGCTCGACCCGCTGGGCTTCGAGAATACCTTCGCGATGGCGATTCGCCGCGAAGACGCCCGCACACGCCGTGTCGCCACGCTTTCGGACGCGGCGCGCGGCGGTCCCTGGCGGCTCGGCGCGGGCTATGAATTTGCGCATCGCGAGGACGGACTGCCGGGTTTGCTGGCGGTCTACGGGATGCGCCTGAGCGGAGCGGTGAAGACGATGGACCTCGGCCTCCTCTATCAGGCGCTGTCCAAAGGCCAGACAGATATGGTCGCGGGCAACAGCACCGACGGGATGCTCTCCGTGCTGCCGGTCACCGTACTCGAAGACGACCAGCACTACTTTCCGCCTTACGAATGCGCGCTCGTCGTGCGCGAATCGGCCGAGCGTCAGTTCCCCGGTCTGCGCGCCGCGCTCAACGAACTTTCGGGGCGCATCTCCAGCGACACGATGCGCCGGCTCAATTATGAGCTGGATGGCAAGCATCGGCCGGCCCGCGAAATCGCACGGGATTTTCTGCGCTCAGTCGGATTGCAGTGACAAGCCTATTCACAGGCTAAAGCCTGTGCCACCATTTGCAGCTAAGGTGGCACAGACTTTAGTCCGTGTCTGACGGAAACTAGTCCAGATCGAAATCGCGCGGCTTCTTGCCGAATTCCGGATTCTCTTTCGCCTGTTTGAGCAACTCGTCGAACTTGCGGTTCAGCAACTGCCCCTGATTTTTCTCCGCCGCAAACGACTTCTGGAATGCTTCCTCGCGCCGGCCTGCCGCGCCCTTGAGCTTCTGGACCTCGGCGGCCAGGTCCTCAATGATCGGCTTCTTCACCGGCTCGGTGTGCGAGATGACCGCGCGCAGTTCCCCGTCGACCTTCAGCGTTGCTTCGCAGCAGGGGCATTTAATTTCGAACAGTTCTCGCGCCATGTCACCATTATGTCGTGTCCACTGCCCTGTTTCCCGCTTCCCTCGTGGGGTCTTATCCGCAACCGGACTGGCTGATCGATCGCGCAAAGCTCTCTCACCAGCTTCCGCCCCGGGTGCGCGCTCAGCAGTTATGGCGCATAGCGCCGGAGTGGCTGGAGCAGGCACAGGACGACGCAACCATTCTGGCCATCCGGCAGCAGGAGCGCGCCGGGCTCGACATTATCACGGATGGCGAGATGCGCCGCGAGAGCTACTCGAACCGCTTCGCCACCGCGCTCGAAGGCGTCGATCTGGAAAATCCCGGTACAGTGATCAGCCGCTCCGGCCATTCCGTTTCCGTGCCGCGCGTCGTCGGCAGGATTCGCCGGAAACACCCCGTGGAAGTGCGCGATCTCCGCTTTCTGCGCGCCAATACGGACCGGCGCATCAAGATCACGGTGCCCGGACCGTTTACCATGTCTCAACAAGCCCAGGACGACTTCTATGGAAGCCTGCCGGAAATGGCGCTTGATTACGCAGCAGCCGTAAACGAGGAGATCAAGGACCTGTTCGCGGCCGGCGCGGACGTTGTCCAGATCGACGAGCCGTACATGGAAGCCCAGCCGGAAAAGGCTCGTCAGTACGGCCTCACGGCGCTGCGGCGGGCGCTCGACGGCGTCACGGGGACGACCGCCGTCCACGTCTGCTTTGGCTATGCGGCCATGGTGCGCGACAAGCCGGCCGCGTATTCGTTCCTTGCGGAGCTGGCCGACTCCCCCGTACAGCAGATTTCGATTGAGACGGCGCAACCGGCGCTGGATTGTTCGGTGCTTGCCAGGCTGCCGGGAAAGACCATCATCCTCGGCGTGCTCGATCTCTCCAGTCACGAGGTCGAAACGCCGGCAACGGTAGCTGCCAGGATACGGAAGGCGCTGCCGTTTGTCAGTCCCGATCGGATTGTTGTTGCGCCCGACTGCGGTATGAAGTACATGCCCGCCGAAGTGGCGTTCGGAAAGCTGAAGGCTATGGTGGAGGGCGCCCGGCTGGTGCGCGGGGAACTGGCTGGCCGGGCCTGAACGTTATCCTTGGTTAACAGGAAACTGAGCCAGCGGGCCTGACTCCCTGACCATTGATATCGGGAAAATCCCTGGACAGGTTACGCCTTCACCAGATCCGGAACGGATCGCCGACGGCCCCATAAGGCCAGCCCGATCAGTCCGGAACCAACCAGCGGAAGCGAATACGGCTCCGGTGCGATTGGAGCGTCGCTGTATTCGGGGGCTCCTTGTACAAGCAGCGTACCGCCGTCCACAACCTGGGTATCCAGCATCGCGGCAGCCACAAAATCCGTCGAGCCCAGCGGCGCGGTGTAGATGTAGTCCGTGGCGCCGCTCCAGTGGTATTGAAAAAGCTCCAGGTTGCCATTGATGATCGCCGATCCGGCGATTCCCGACACGCCGGTGCTGCCCAAGTCCGTCGCTTTGCCCGTCGTTGTATTGATCTCATACAACTGGTCAATCGCATTCGCGCCGCCCGCCGTGAAGTAGAGTTCTGTGCCACTGTCCGAAAGGCTTGTGTCCCATGAGCCGTTATTGGCTCCCAGGCCAGTCGCGCCAATCAGCGTGGCTTCGCCCGTCGCCGGATTGATCGAATACAGGTTCGAGGCATAGTCGACTTCAAACAGCCCGTTGATTCCGCCCGCGAACCCGACCGAGGACAGGTGTAATCCCGAACTGCCCATAACGGACGCTTCGCCGGAAGCCGGATCGACCTCAATCAGATTGCTCTGCAAATCCTGGACGTAGAGGTCGCCGTTGTCATATGCGATGCCGGCGGCTTTTGCGATCGGCAGCGTGCCGATTTGCGTGAACGCACCGGTCGAGTCGTTGATCGTGCCAAATCGATTGTCGTAGAAAACTGAATATACCTGGTTCGCAGCGGCCGGCAATGCTGCCACAGTCATCAGCATGCCGGTAACTAAGAACCTGAACTTACTCATCTTCCGCAATTTCCTCCGTTTGTTTACTAATTCCTGTATATATTCAGGTAACTACAAATCCGCGCGTCATACTATAGCCCAAAGGTTAGAGAAGGTTTAGGCTGGTACTGCACGATAGTTAGATAGCCGTGTCCGACAATGGTTATACTCCCGACGGGAAACGGGGATACATTTCGGCGCTGTGATAGCGTGGAAAAATCAGCGTGAAAAAAGGTGTTGTTTTCTGCATTGCGGCGGTGATCGCCTTTCTGGCGGTTGCCGGCGCGCAGCAGCCCGCGCGCTTCCGTTTTGTCATTCTCGGCGACCGCACTGGTGAGACCGAACCCGGTGTCTTCGCCAAGGCGTTACAGGAGGCTGCCGCGGAGAATCCCGTGTTTTTTGTCGGTGTAGGAGATACGATTCAGGGCCTGCGCGATGAAAGCGCGGAAACGGAATGGCGGGAGGCAGAACGTTTGCTGGCGCCTTATCGCCGCTATCGTCTGTATCTCGCCCCGGGCAATCACGACGTCTGGTCGGAACGTTCGGAGATGCTCTTCCGGAAATACGCGGCGCACCCGCTGCATTACAGCTTCGACTACGCGGACGCTCACTTCACGATTCTCGATAACAGCCGGTCGGATCAGTTTTCCGCGAGTGAGTTATCGTTCCTCGAAGAGGACCTCAAAGCGCACGCCGCGCAACCCCTGAAGTTCATCGTTTCTCATCGTCCCGGCTGGATCCTGAATGTGATGCTCAAGGACCCCGATTTCCCTTTGCATCAACTCGCGAAAAAGTACGGCGTGAAATATGTTATCGCCGGACACCTTCACGCGCTGGTTCATGGAGAGATCGACGGCGTCACTTATCTTTCGGTGCCGAGTTCCGGCGGTCACCTCAGGGCGCCTGGAAGGTATGAAGACGGTTCGTTCTTCGGTTATACGATCGTCGAGGCCGGCGCTGGAAACGTCGAATTTCGGTTCAGGGAACTGGGGTCGCCATACGGCCAGGGGCGTGTGACGCCGCTGCAGGACTGGGGCGTTGCGGGCTTGGCGGATGTGGCTCGAAAAAAGCTAACCGCGCCTTAATACCAGACAGCGCCGCTCGCACCAGGGACACTTCACGAAGCCCTTGTGTGGCAGCGCTTCGCCGCAGCGGCGGCAAGTCCCCTTTAACTGCAGAAACTTAAACGCGGCAGGAATGCCCGCCACCACCAACAGGGCGATCAGGAGGGGCAACCAGAGGATGTTGATTAACTGAAGCAACTCTGCCTGTATTCTATTGCACCCCGGGCGCGCCGAAAAATGCAATGTAAGGTTTTTTGATCGGGTAATCTCAGCGTCCTTCCCAGCGTCCATAATTGAGGTAGCCGGCGCGGGAACTTTCGGGTACCGTGCCGCAATGGCAATTGGGTGTGTCCGCTGCCAGACTGGCAACATCGCCAAGACGCATGTTGTGCGAACTTGAGGCTTTAAGGAAGGATTCGTGCATGCTGCGCAAATCGTGGTTGGTGTTTGTTGTCGCCGGACTCGCCGTCGCCGAGACTCAGACTGGAAGCGTCCGTTCCGGCGGTCAGGCCATTCCCGGCGCCACGGTTACGGCGGATTGCGGCGGCGAAAAGATCTCGACGGTCACTGACGACGCGGGGAATTTCGAAATGGGCGGCCTGCCCGCCACGGCCTGTAAGTTTTCGGTAGCCATGTTCGGGTTCGAACCGTTGCAGCGGGAGGCGGCTGCGTCTTCTTCGTCCCTCATTCTCGATCTGAAGCTCCAGACGCGCGCCACGCTCCCGCCTGTCGAAACGCCCGTTGCAGCCTCGACGCCGAATACGCAGAATCCCGCCGCCCAGCCAGGCCAGAGTGCGGCAGCGCCCGGTGAGGCCAATCCCCAGGCCGGTAACGGAAATGCCGCCGGCCGCGGTGGCTTTGGACGTGGCGGGCAGGGCCGCGGCGGAGGCCGGGGTGGTTTTGGGCGCGGCGGTCCGCCACAAGGCGGTGGCCCCGGTGGCGCGCAGCAAGTCGGCGTGGGCCAAAACGGCGGCCAGAACGGACAGGGTTCCGGCTTCCAGAACCTTAGCCTCGTGCAGAACGGCGACAACCCGCTGGACGCCGGGATCGTGCCCGACAACGGTGCGGCGGACGCCACCGGCGCGGGTGGTGCGGATCAAGCCTTCCTTGTGAACGGAAGCCTGAGCCAAGGCGTGCTGGCGCAGCCTGGTGACGGGCAGGGCCTCGGCGGGGGTCTCGGGTTTGGTCCGGGCGGCCCCGGAGGGCTTGGCGGTGGGGCCGGCAATCCATTCGGCACTGCTGCCGGCGGCCCGGCTCTGACCGACGGCGGCGGCCCGGCAGCGGCGATTCCTGGTGGCGGGGGCCCCGGCGGCGGTTTTGCCGGTGGCGGCGGGCGCGGCGGGGGTGGTGGTGGATTCGGAGGCGGCGGACGCGGGGGTGGCCGTGGTCCGGGCCGCGGAAATGCACCAAACCGCAACGTGCAGTTCGGCAACCGCATCAATCGCGGACGCCGCAATCAGTTTCAGGGAAGCGTCTTCTATACAATCGGAAACTCGGTGCTGAACGCCCGGCCATATTCGTTCACGTCGCCAACCACATTAACGGGCGGGGAACTGCCCAAAGCAGGCTACGCCAATAATCGCTTCGGATTTTCAGGCGGCGGCCCGCTCGTCATCCCGCACCTTTTCAGCGGCGACAAAACCTTCTGGTTCGTAAACTACACCGGCGTTCGTTCCAGGACCGGTTTCGACGATGTCACCACCGTCCCGACGCTGGCTGAGAGAGGCGGCAATTTCTCCGCGCTCAGCACTCCCGTCAACTATCCGGGCACCACCACTCCGTTCACGAATAATACGATTCCCGCGGGATTGCTGAATCCCGCGGCCGCGGCGCTCCTTTCTTATATTCCGCTGCCCAATGCGCCCGGCGTGAAGAACAACTACCAGTTGATCGGAGCCAACCCGTCGAATAACGACAACCTGCAGACACGCATTAACCAGACCATCACGGCCAAAGACGCACTGGATATTAACTTCAACTACCAGCATCGAAATTCCGAAACCATCCAGCCTTTCGGATTCGCCGATCCGACGAACGGGTACGGGCTCAGCGGCGCCCTGACCTACCGGCGCACCTTCAGCCGAACACTGATCAACAGTCTGGCCTGGAATTTCAGCCGTAATCTGAGCAAGACGCTCTCCGCGTTTTCGTATGGCCCGAACATCGAGGGAACGCTCGGGATCACTGGTGTTTCACCCACTCCCGCGCAGTACGGCCCGCCGACCCTCACGTTCACGAACTTCGGGTCGCTCACCGATGCAACGCCTTCCTCGACGCGCGCGCAGACATCGGCCCTCAACGATTCGCTGATCCAGATTCATGGCAAACAGACCATAACGTACGGCTTTGGTTTCCAGCGGCGCCAGAACAATACAATTTCCGATGCCAACGCGCGCGGCACCTTCAACTTCACGGGTCTCGAAACCGGCAACGATTTTTCGGATTTCCTGCTGGGTCTGCCGTATCAGACTTCCGTGGTGTCGTACCTGGACAATAACGATGCCCGGTATTTGCGCGAGACGACGTTCAGCGCTTTCGCCACCGACGACTACAGGCTGCGCTCGAACCTCACAATCAACGGAGGGCTGCGCTGGGAATATTTCGCGCCTTACACCGAAAAGTACGGGCAAATGGCGAACCTCGATTTTGCGCCCGGCTTTACAGGCGTCGTGCAGGTGCTGCCAGGACAGACTGGCCCTTACTCGGGAGCCTTCCCGCAGGGGTTCATCAACTCCGATTACAAGATGGTCTCTCCGCGCATCGGAATCGCATGGAAGCCCTGGAAGTCGAAGCAGATCGTGGTTCGAAGCGGGTATGGAATTTATTACAACGGCAGCATCTACGGTCAGCTTGCCTCACGGCTGGTCGGGCAGCCGCCGTTCGCCACCACCACCCAGCTCTTTCAAAGCGCGACGACTCCTTTGTCTATCGAAAACGGCTTTCCCCAGGAGCAGTCCGATCTGATTGCCAATACCTTCGTCGTGGATAAGAATTACCACCCCGGTTATGCGCAGAACTGGACGGCCTCGATTCAGGAATCGTTCGCCAGATTCTATGTTTTCACGGTCACCTACAACGGCATCAAAGGCACGGATCTGGACGTTCTGCAACTGCCGAACCGCGCTCCTCTCGGTACACCCCAACTGTCTGTGCAGAGCAGTCTGGCGATTAAAAATGCCGGCGAATTCACCTACGATAATTCACTGGCCAACTCGTCCTACAACGCCCTTCAGCTGCAGCTGCAGCGGCGATTCGCGCGCAACGCCTCGTTTGCCATTCTCTATACTTATTCGAAAGCCATTGACGATTCGTCCACTTTAGGCGGAGGTCCGGTTCTGATCCCCGGCGACATCGGCGCGGAGCGGGCGCTATCGCCCTTCGACCAGCGGCACACTCTGCGCGCCAACTACAATCTCCAGTCGCCGATCGGCAATACGCGCACGGGAACGATGGCGACTCTGCTGCGGGGCTGGACGATTGGCGGCGTATTGACCGCGACCTCCGGCACGCCGTTCACGGCCACCGTGAATGGCGATACGTCGGGCACGGGCTATACCGGGGATGCCCGCGCGCAAGCGACCGGGCTGCCGGTTACCTCCGGTTCGGGCTTCTTCAACACGGCGGCGTTCGTTGTGCCTGCCACCGGAACGTTCGGCGATGCCGGCCGTGACACCATTCCAGGCATTCCGCATTTCTCTCTGACTGCGTCACTCTTCCGGTCGTTCCGGATCGACGACAAACGGCGGATCGAATTTCGCATCGACACCGTCAATCCGCTCAATAACGTCAACATTACCGGCATCAACACAACGGTCGGCTCCATTCAATACGGCTTGCCCGTGAATGCCGGGGCCATGCGCTCGATGACTGCAACTGTGAGGTTAAGATTCTGATGCGACGCCTGTTCTTTGTCCCCGCTCTTCTTCTGTTGCTGGCGCGCGTCGAGGCGCAGGAGCCGACCTTCACGTCGAACGCAAACCTCGTCATCATCGACGTTAACGTGAAGGATCGTTCCGGGAAGGTTATTCCCGACCTTAAGAAGAGCGACTTCACGCTGCTTGAAGACGGTAAACCGCAGCAGATTTCGGTTTTCGAATTTCAGAAACTCGAAGGCGATAACGCTCTGCCTCCCGTGCCGGCCACGAAGCCCGCGCAGGAAGCGGCTCCGGCTCCCCAGCGCGCCACGATCACCGCGCCCGCTGGCAAGCCGACGCCTGTTATCCGTTTTCAGGACCGGCGTCTCGTAGCCATGCTTTTCGACTTCAGCACCATGCAGATTCCCGAACAGGCCCGCGTGCAGGAAGCCGCTCAGAAATTCATCCGCGAGCAGTTGAAGCCTTCCGATGTCGTTGCAATTCTGTATGCGGGGACCGGGCCGGTAAAGATCGTGCAGGATTTTACGACCGATAGAGATCGTATGGAAGAAGTCGTGAAGAGCTTCCAGATCGGCACGGCCAGCGAACTGGCCGGCGTGGCGGGTAATGGCGGCGACAGCACCACGGGCGAAGATACCGGGACCGCTTTCAACGCCGACGAAACCGAGTTCAACATCTTCAACACGGACAAGCAACTGGCCACGCTCGAATCCGCCGCCAAGATGCTCGCCGCCTTCCCGGAAAAGAAGGCGCTCATTTATTTCTCGAGCGGCATTTCAAAATCGGGTTTCGATAACCAGGCCTCGCTCGAAGCCGCCGTGAATGCGGCCAAGCGCTCGAACGTCGCCTTTTATCCGATCGACGCGCGCGGCCTCGTCGCTTCGGCGCCCGCCGGCGACGCCAGCGCGGCTGCCTCGCGCGGTACCAGCGGCCTGACCGGCACACAGATGCAGGCTCAGCGCGACACCTTCAACGACTCGCAGGAGACGCTCTCCACCCTGGCCAACGACACCGGAGGCAAGCTGTTCGTCGACGATAACGACCTCGCCCTCGGAATGGAAAAAGCGCGCGACGACATCACGAGTTACTATATCGTCGGTTACTACTCGACCGACGTCAAAATGGACGGCAAATACCGCCGCGTCCAGGTCAGGCTGAACTCCGACCTCCAGGCCAGGCTCGATTACCGCAGCGGCTACTTCGGAGAGAAGGATTTCGGCAAATTTACCGCGACCGATAAAGAGAACCAGCTGCAGCAGGCCCTGATGCTGGGCGACCCGGTGACCGATCTCTCGCTCTCCGCCGAGATCGATTATTTCCGTTTGGCGCGCGACCGTTACTTCGTCCCGTTCTCGGTGAAAATCCCCGGCTCCGAGATTGCGCTGGCGAAAAGCAAAGGCAACGAGCAGACCGAGTTCGATTTCATCGGACAGGTTCGCGACGAGCACAGCAAGCTGGTCAGCGTGGTGCGCGACGGCATCAAAATCAAGCTGGCGGAGCAGACCGCGGCACAGCTTTCCTCCCGGGCGATCGCATACGACACCGGCTTCACTCTTCCGCCGGGAACCTACTCGTTCAAGTTCCTTGCGCGCGAAAACGAAACCGGCAAGATGGGCACGTACGAAACGAAGTTCACCATACCCGACCTCGCGCCCGACAAGCCGATGCTGCTGAAAACGAGTTCCGTGGTCTGGAGTAATCAGCGGCAGCCGCTGACCGACGTGCTTGCCTCAGCTGAAAACAAGAAAAAACTGATCGAATCCGATCCGCTGGTCCAGGATGGCCAGAAGCTCGTGCCCAGCATCACGCACGTTTTCCGCAAGGATCAGAACCTCTATGTGTATCTCGAGGTTTACGATCCTGGCGTCGATGCCGATCGGAAGAAGCCGAGCGTGGCGGCAACGCTTTCGTTCTACCGCGGCAAGACCAAGAGTTTCGAGTCCCAGCCGGTGCGGCTCGACGAGTTCGCCCAAAAGCGCGGCCAGACGCTGCCGGTCAGATTCCAGGCGCCGCTCTCGCAACTGGCCGCGGGCCGCTATACCTGCCAGATCAACATCGTCGACGAGACGGGCCGCAAGTTTACGTTTGCGCGCACGGAGATCGTCGTTCTGCCGAATCCGAAGACATAAAGAGAGCGCCAGGTTTCCGTGTATACTACTGTAGTCGCCAAAGAGTACTTGCAGTTCCAGTACTGCCAAGTACAGAATTAGATATTGACCCCTTT
>Ga0181530_10006318_pt1 | contig 11705 bp, 10 predicted proteins | sample PEATcosm2014_Bin_42_FD_119769 | JGI IMG/M metagenome (GOLD analysis project Ga0181530, IMG submission 119769) | Peatland microbial communities from MTU Mesocosm Facility, Houghton, MI, USA - PEATcosm2014_Bin10_60_metaG | ecosystem: Environmental > Terrestrial > Soil > Wetlands > Peat | place... | reverse complement strand
CGGCCGGCGCGTCGCAGACCTGCACCGCCACCTACCTCACCACCGCCGCCGATGTGGACGCCGGGTCGGTCACCAACCACGCCACCGCCAAGGGCGACCCGCCCACCGGCCCGCCCGTCGTCTCCCCGCCCTCCTCGGCCACCATCACGGCCATCCAGTCCCCCGCCATCACGATCGTGAAATCCGCCTCTCCCAGCACGTTCACCGCCGCCGGGCAGACGATCCACTACCGCTTCGACGTCACCAACTCCGGGAACGTCACCCTGCACTCGGTCAAGGTCGACGACACCGGCCTGCCCGGCCTGTCCGCCATCACCTGCCCGCACACCACCCTGGCGGCCGGCGCCTCGCAGACCTGCACCGCCACCTACCTGACCACCGCCGCGGATGTGGACGCCGGGTCGGTCACCAACCACGCCACCGCCCACGGCGACCCGCCATCGGGCCCGGCCGTCGTCTCCCCGCCGTCCTCGGCCACCATCACGGCCATCCTGCCGCCGGTAGTGCCGGTCACCGGCTAGGACTCCCGCGGCCCCTGAGCCGACGCCCACAGCCGCCATTTCCCCACCCAGCGGTGCGCGCGAGAGCACCCCCGGCCAAGACAGCCCACCAGACCGGGAAGTCAGCGCACTGGTCAGCCACCGGGGCCGCCGGGCAGGCCCACGTAACGCTCGAAGCGCTCAAGCGAGCGCCTCGGCAAGCAACTCGATACGTAGTCGTTGCTGTAGTTCGCTGCTGTGCGGGTCCGAAAAGGCCACTTCCCGTGTGGGGGAGTGGCCTTTGACCTCGGTCGGGGTGGCCGGATTTGAACCGGCGGCCTCTTCGTCCACGCCGAACGGGCCGCGATGGGAGTATCGCGGCCCGTTCGGCTTTTCCTGGCCCGGGTCGCTAGGCGTCGCGCTTGCGGAACAGGATGAAGCCGGCGATCAGGAGGGCGGCGGTGTAGGCGCAGAAGATCCCGAACTCGGGCCAGGAGGAGAACTCGTGCGCCTGCTGACGCGTGTTCCAGATGGCCAGGCCGGCTTCGGACGGAAGCCATCGCATGATGTCGTTGGTCCACGAGGTGGGCAGGAAGTTCACGATGATGGGCAGCACGAACAGCACACCGATCGCAATGCTGATCGCCGCCGCGGTGTGCCGGACCAGAGCGCCGATCCCGAAGGCGAACAGGCCGCACACGGCGAGGAACAGGCCGCCGCCGACCACGGCACGCAGCACGTCCGGCGCGCCCAGCGTGGTCTCGATGTGCGTGCTGGACAGCAGAGCCTGGCCCAGGAAGAACGCGACAAAGCTGGTGATCTCCCCGATGACCAGCGCCACCACCGTGAACACCGCTGCCTTGGCCAGGTAGAAGATCCCGCGCCGCGGCATCGCCGTCAGCGCCGTACGGATCATCCCGGTGGAGTACTCCGCGGTGACGGTCAGCGCGCCGAGCACCACGATGACGAACTGCCCGAAGTACAGGCCGAGAAGGCTGTTCCGGGCCGGGTTGAAGGTGGCGCGCTGCGCTAGCGACGCCTGGTTCCAGTGCGCCGCGGTCAGCGACGTGATCAGCGCGCCGAGGCCGACACAGACCACGAACAGGACCAGCAGGGTCCAGTAGGTGGAGCGCACGGACCGGATCTTGGTGAACTCCGAGCGCAGCGTGCCCATCAGGCCCGCGCGGCCGGACGGGGCGGGCAGCGAAGAAAGGCGCGTGCCTTCTGTGGTTACCGCAGCCATGTCAGCTCGTCCTCCCCGCGGGTGCCTGCTCGGTTTCCGTGCCCGCCGGCGTGGGCGCGGTCGGGGCGTCCGCCGCGGTTCCGGCGTGGTACTCCACGCTGTCCGCGGTGAGCTCCATAAACGCCTCCTCCAGGGACGCGCGGGCCTGGGAAAGCTCGTGCAGCCGCACCCCGGCCTCGAACGCGACGTCGCCGACCCGTTCGGTGGGCATGCCCTGGACCAGGAGCGACCCGTCACCGTTAGCCGTCGCGGTCCCCCCGGCCGCGGCGACGGCCCTGGCCATCACGTCGATCTGCGGCGTGCGCACCCGGACGGTCTCGGTCGAGTTCTCCGCGATGAACTTCTCGATCGTGGTGTTGGCGATCAGCTTGCCCCGGCCGATCACGATGATGTCGTCGGCGGTGTTCTCCATCTCCGACATCAGGTGGCTGGAGACAAACACCGTGCGGCCCTCCGCCGCCAGCGCCCTCATCAAGTTACGGATCCAGCGGATGCCCTCCGGGTCCAGCCCGTTGACCGGCTCGTCGAACATCAGCACCGACGGGTCGCCGAGCAACGTGCCGGCGATGCCGAGCCGCTGGCTCATGCCCAGCGAGAATGCCTTGGACCGCTTCTTCGCCACCTCACTCAGCCCGACCAGCGACAGCACCTCGTCCACCCGCCGCCTGGGGATGTTGTTCGTCTGCGCCAGGCAAAGCAGATGGTTGTACGCGGTGCGGCCGCCGTGCACGGCCTTGGCGTCTATCAGCGCGCCCACCTCGCGCATCGGGTAGTCCAGTTCCCGGTACTGCTTGCCGTCGATCTGGACCGATCCGGCGGTCGGGTAGTCCAGGCCGAGGATCAGCCGCATGGTGGTGGTCTTGCCGGCCCCGTTGGGGCCCAGGAACCCGGTCACCTTGCCTGGTTCCACGCTAAAGGAGAGGTCGTTTACGGCGAGCTTCTCTCCGTAGCGTTTCGTGAGGCCCCGTACCTCGATCATGTAGTCGTCCCTTCATGCCCCTAAGTTCGCCCGGAGGAGCCGGGTCTAATTAATCTCGCGCATTGCGTCCGCGGTTAGGCGCCCGCGACGGTGCCCGCGTTCGTGCCCGCGTTGTTCTCCACGGTAGGCGCCGCCGGGAGTCCGGCGAACTGCCGTACGTCCTCAGCCCCCAGCGTGTCATGACGGATTTGACATCCTCTGTTTGAACCGGCACCCCAGGCACCGGCACTTCTGGTCGCCGTCCTCCCTCGCCGCGTCCCGCGGCGGCGCGCCGCCGAGCACCATCCAGCACTCCATCGACCAGCAAACAGCGCCGGCTAGCGCAGCTTCCGGGCTGACCGCGCCCTTAAACACGGGGCATGCGCCCGGCATCTCCGGTCACCGACGTCCGTTCGGCTAGATTATTCCGCCCTGCGGAGCCGTGACCCGGCCGCGCGCGTGCACGCTGACCGTGTATCCGGCGCTGCGGTTGATGACCTGATGCAGCTGGCCGCTCCCGTGGACCCGCATTTTGCCGGGCGGCAGCGGCGCCGTCGCGACCCCGCCGTCGCCGATGACCTGCTCGGTGACCTCCCCCGCGACGACGGCCACCACTTCGCAGCGGCAGTCGCCGCCGTCGGCGCTGTCATCCCCTGGCCGGCCGCCCTGCGCCGGGCCGCCGTCCGCCGGGGGCGGGATGATCATGAGCCACACCTCGGCCGGGCCCTCGACCGGGATGCTGACGCGCACGGGCCGTTCCGGGTCGAACCGCACGAGCCCCCACCACCGCTCCGGGGCGGCTGTGCTGAGCCGCAACTGGCGGGCCAGGTCGCCGACCGTCGGGGTGGCGTTGGCCGCCGGGGCCGGCTGCTCCTGGGAGCGGCCCGGTCCGGGGCGCCCGGACTCCATGAGCTGGGCGATTTCCGGGGCGACGGAAACGTCGAGGTTCACTAGATCCAGTCCTTCACGTGGTGTCCAGGGGATCCCCGGTCGGCGCGGGGGTGCCGGGGATGTGTTCACCCGGCGACGGCGTGAGCCAGGACTGGCCGATCGGACGGCACCCTCAGCGAGGGAGGGCGATCATGGGGTCAGCGCGGCAGGCAGCCGTCAGCGACAGCAACACGAAGGACAGTGACCGCGTGCGCCCGTCGCCGCGCGACGTGAATCGCTGCGGCGGGGCATCCAGATACGGTCGTCCACGCTACATAGGACAGCGCATCCCAGCCGCGCTTGTCAAACTGGCACGGCAAACAGCGGCCCGCAACGTGCCCGACGCGGCCATTGCGCAGGCTGTACGGGGTTTGATCAAAGGGTGCACGATAACTCCGTGGTTCGTGACAGCCGGCTTCATGACGATCATCACCAACGACGGCATCCGGGGCTGGCTGCCCCGGTCGATCTGCCTGACCTCGGCCAAACCCAAGCGGTTCGCCTGGACGCCGCCGCCAGCCCGAACCACGCGCTGGCGGATCCAGGAATTTCTGCGCCAGCACGGCATCGTGTGGGCGGCCACCGTCCCGACGGCGGGACCCGGGGCAAGTTCTTCCGGGACGGCCAGTCCTACCCCGGTAAGCGGGGTTCTCCCAGAGTCTGGAGGGCCTGCCTGATGCGGTCGGCGGTGACGCCGTCGCGGGACCAGGCGGCGGCGCACAGGGCACGCAGGCCGTCGATCCTGGCTCCCCGGCCGGATAGCTGCAGCTGGCCGTCGTCCGTCCAGCGCGCCGTCCAGCCGCCGCAGCCGAACGCGTCCCCCGCGGAGCTGACCGCGGGCTGAGGCTCTAGCAGGCCGGAAAGATCGTCGGCCACGTAGGTGGGCCGCTGGTGCGGGGGCGCGAGCACCGCCTCGGCGGCGCCGGTCACGCCCGTCAGGACCAGCAGGCTGTCCGCGTCCACCCGCCACGCGGCCTCGATGTCGGTGTCGAGCCGATCGCCGACCACCAGCGGATGGCGGGCCCCGGTCCGGATCACCGACTCTTTGTGCAGCGGCGGCTCGGGCTTGCCCGCGATCAGCGGCGTCTGCCCGGTTGCATAGGCGATCACCTGCAGCAGCGAGCCGTTGCCGGGCTGCAGCCCGTGCGTGCTGGGCAGCGTGCGGTCGGCGTTGGTCCCGACGAACAGCGCGCCGGCCGCGACGGCCCGGCCGCCCTCGGCCAGCAGCGGGTAGCTGATGCCGGGGGCGTAGCCCTGGACGACGGCCGCGGGCCGTTCGGCCGCGGTGGACACCGGGCGGAGCCCGCGTTCCCGCAGCGCGACCCGCAGCCCCATGCCGCCGATGGCCAGGACGGCGGAGCCCGCGGGCAGCCGCTCCGCCAGAAGGCGCGCGGCGGCCTGCGCCGAGGTGACGACATCCTCGCGCGTGGCGGAGATCCCGAACCCGTTCAGGATCTCCGCGACGGCGGCCGGCGTGCGGTTCGCGTTGTTCGTGACGTAGGCGAGCCGCATGCCTTCGTCGCCGGCCTTGCGCAGCGCCTGGCTCGCGCCCGGTATGGCCTCACCGCCGATGTACACGACCCCGTCGAGATCCAGGAGGGCGACGTCGTAGGCCTGGCAGAGGGGCTTTTCGCGGGCCCGGGGCGGGACCGGTCCCGCGTCCTTGCCCGCGTCCTTGTCCGCGTCCTTGCCCGCCTGCTGGCTCAAGCCTCCTCCCCGCGATCGGCCGGGCGGGAGTGCAGCGTCGCGCGCACGGCGAGCAGGGCATTGGTGTAGTGCTGGTCATCGGGCCGCATGGCCACGGCCAGCGCCAGATACTCGGCGGCGGAGGCGGGATCCCCGGCCCGCGCCAGGGACAGGCCCAGCCCGAAGTGCGCGTAGTCGTCGGCGGGGCTGGCCTCTACGATCAGCCGGAAGTTGTCGGCCGCCTCGGTGTACCGCTTGGCGTCAAACTGCGCGCGGGCCAGGGCTTCCCGGACGCTGCGGGAGCCGGGCTCGGCCGCCGCGGCGCGCTGCAGGATCTGCGCGGCCGCCGCCGGGCTGCCCCGGCTGAGCAACTCCAGCCCGCGCCGGTACCAGGCGTGCGGGTCGCCCTGCGGGGCCTCGGCGTCAGAATCCTCAGGCCTCTCGCCGCCCGGCCGGGAATCCTGAATACCGTTTGGTCCTTCTGACATGTGTGCTGACCCTTCCGTCCGACCCTGAGCCAGCGCCGGGGGCTCCCGGCCTCGCGCTGGCGCCCTTTCGTGGGGTTCGCTACGCCTCTGACCGGGTGAGCGGCATCGCGAACGTCACCTCCCCACCGTACGACGTCATCGGCCCGGGCACCGTGGAGCGCCTGCTGGCGTCCGAGCCCCACAACGTCGTCCGTCTGATCCTGCCCGGCGCCGGATCGGGCCAATCACCACGCGACCCCGGCGTCGCTGAGCTGGCGGCTCGCGACCTGCGCGACTGGCTCACCTCGGGCGTGCTGGCGCGCGATCCGCGGCCCGCGCTGTACGTCTACGAGCAGAGCCTGCCCGCAGACGCCGCCGGTACTCCCGGAAACGGTACTCCCGGGCGGAACGGCATTCCCGGGCGGAACGGCATTCCCGGGCGGAACGGTACTCCCACTCCCGGGTGGGAGGTCGTCCAGCGCGGGCTGGTCGGTGCCCTGCGGCTTGTCCCGCCGGATTCGCCCAGCGTGCTGCCGCACGAGGACGTCGTACCGGGCCCGGTGGAGGGCCGGCGCGAGCTGATGGAGACGACGCAGGCCAACCTGGAGCCGATCTTCCTGCTGTACGACTCGGGTGCCGACGACGGCGGCCCGGGCGCGGCGACCCGTCTGGTGGACGAGGTGGCGGCCACGAGGGAGCCACTGCTGTGCGCCGTGACCGACGACGGGACGCGGCACCGGATCTGGGCGCTGACCAATCCGGCGGAGCACGAACTCGTCGCCTCTGACCTGGCCGCGCGCAGCGCGCTGATCGCCGACGGGCATCACCGCTACGCCGCCTACCTCGAGATGCAGGATCGCGAGCGCGAGTCCGGCCGGGACGGCCCGACGGACTTCGGCCGGGACGGCCCGACGGACTTCGGCCTGGCGTTCCTCGTGGATTCGGCGGCCTATCCCCCGCGAATCGGCGCTATTCACCGGGTGATGCCGGCCCTGCCCCCCGCACGGGCGGCCGAGATGGCCAAGGGTGCGGTCCACGTGCGGCCCGTTCGGGAGAATTTCGACGATGCGGTGCGCCTGCTGGCTGATGCCGGGCAGGACGGCCCGGCCTTCCTGCTCACGGACGGCACCGAGCAGTACCTGCTGACCGATCCGCACCCGGACCGGCTGGCCGAGGTCATGCCGCCGGATCGGTCGGCGCGCTGGCGGGGCCTGGCCGCGTCGGTGCTCCGTGAGGTCCTCGTCAAGAGCGCGTGGGGGCTGCCGGACGCCGAACCGGACGTGGTGGTGGTGCCGGGCGACGCCGCCTCGGCGGCCGCGGCGGCCCGGCAGGCGGGCGGCACCGCCGTCATCTGCAACCCGGTGTCCGCCGCAGACGTCCGCGCGGTGGCCGAGAACGGGGAGCGGATGCCGCGCAAGTCCACGTCGTTCGGCCCGAAACCGCGCACGGGGCTCGTGATGCGGACCTTCGGGACCTCCTGACCACCCTCGCCGCGGCCCGGCTTTGCCACAATGAGCAGATGAGCGATGAGGCTGATACGCAGGAAGGCGGATCCGGCGGGTCCGGCACCGCGCCCGGCATTACCCCATTGGGCCACGACGTCTTCGAGATCGACACCCGGATGGCCGGTTACCGCGGGATCACCGCTGGCTACCTGATCCGGTCGGACCGGCCGTGCCTGGTGGAAACGGGCACGGCGCCGTCCGCCCCGATTGTCCGCGACGCGCTCGCCTCGCTCGGTGTGAGCCCCGACGACCTGGCCACGGTGGTGGTCACGCACATCCACCTCGACCACGCGGGCGGGGTCGGCGACATCGCCAAGATGTTCCCGTCGGCGCGGGTGGTCGTGCACAACAAGGGCGCGCGGCACCTGGCCGACCCGTCCCGCCTGATGGCCAGCGCGCGGATCGTGTACGGCGACGCCCTCGACGCCCTGTTCGGAACGCTGGCGCCGACGCCCGCCGAGCGGATCGAGACCGTGGAGGAGACCGGGGTCGTCGACCTCGGCGGCGGCCGCCGGCTGGACAGTCACTATTCACCGGGGCACGCCAAGCACCACGTCGGCCTGCTCGACTCCGCCAGCGGCGACCTTTACGTGGGCGACGCGGCGGGGGTCTACCTGCCCGAAACCGGAGACCTGCGCGCCGCGACGCCCCCGCCCGACTTCGACCTCGATGTCGCGCTGGCGTCGCTGCGCTTGTTCGGTGCGCTGCGCCCCGAGCGCCTGCTGTTCAGCCACTATGGCCCGCTCGGTGAGGTGGCCCAGACGCTGGAACGTTCGGCCGATGAGATCAAGGTCTGGGTGGAGGAAACCCGCAAGGCGCACCGCGCGGGCCTCGACCTGGACCATGCGGTGGCCATGGTGCACGAGCGCACCAAGGACCGCTACAAGGGACTGCGGGACGTTGACGACATGAACGCGGGCGAGAGCGACGGGAGCGCTGGCCGGGGCGCGGGCGAGAGCGACAGGAGCGCGGGCCGGGGCGCGGGCGAAAAGCTGATGAAGCTCACCGGGACCCAGGTCAACGTCAGCGGCATTATGCACTGGCTCGACAAGACCGGCGATGACGCCCGGCCCTCCTGACACCACCCGGCTGACCTGTTCCACCAGTTCGGCCCGATGACCGACAACTACGCGCCGAAGCCCGCTTTCCAGGCGTACCGGGAGCTCATCGGCACCTACTCGGCCTGATCGTGGTCCGGGTCGTCGGGCTCGTGGTCCGGGTCGTCGGGCTCGTGGTCCGGATCGTCGGGCTCGTGGTCCGGACCGGCGGCGGAGGGATCAAGGTCTTCCACGGCGATCCCCTCGAAGTCCTCAAGCCGCTCAGCGGCGTCGGTGTCCCCGCGCATGTCGGCTCCCGCCGCCCGCGCGAACCAGTCCCGGGCCTCTTCGGTCCGGCCCGCATCCAGCAGGGCGTCGGCGTACGCGTAGAACAGGGCCGCTGACCAGGGCCGAATCCGCCCGTCGGTGAGTTCAGGAACGTGGAGCACGATCGCCGCAACTTCTGGGCGTCCCTGGTCTCTCCTGATCCCGGATTCGACGATGAGCAGCTCGATCTGGCTGGGCCGGCCAAGGGCGGCCACTTCGTGACCGTGCACGAGCGCCAGCGCGCGATCAAGCCGTCCGAGGGCACGTTCCGAATCCGCCATCATCGGCAGGTATGTCTCCCGGCCGGTAAGCCGTCGCGCGGCGCGCAGTTCGGAGAGGGCCTCGGCCCACTTGCCGACCCGGTAGGCGGCCACGCCAACTGCCTCACGGACCACGCCGACCCGGGCGGCGAGGTCGCGTGCCACCCGCGCGTGGGCGTAGGCCCGCTCTGGATCTTCCTCCAACTCGGCGGCGACCAGGCGCCGGGCCACGCCGTCGGCCAAATCGGAGGGCAGGGTCCGCAGCTCGGCGCGGGCGTCCGGCTCGAGCTGGTCGGGGGTCACATCGTCCGGGACCGGTGGAGCTCCGCTGCGGTCGGCCCCGCCGCCCTGCGGGCCACGAGCTCGTGGTCCTGCGTGCGCGGCGCCGCCGCGGTCGTACCTGCCAGCCCGTTCGGGACCACGGTCGTACCGGCCGGGCCGGTCGGCACCCCGGTCATACCGGCCAGGGCCCCCGGAATCCCGGTCAAAGCGGCTGGACCGTTCGGGCCGGCCTCTGGCCCCGTCGCTACGGTGCGGCGCGGGGCCCTCACCACGGCTCCGGTCTGGACGGCCGGTCCCGGGAGCGTCACTACGCCCCGGACGGCCGCCGGGCCCACTGCCCCACTCCGGACGGTCGGTACTAGGCCGTCCGCCACGCTCGGGTCGGCCGGCCCCGGGCTTCCGGCCGCGCTCCGGACGACCGGTATCCGGCCTTCCGCCGTAGTCCCGGCGGCCGGAGCTGGGCTTGTCGTCGCGGTCGCGCCGGTCAGTACCCGAGTTTTCCCCGCGCTCCGGCCGATCAGAGTTCGGCCGCTCGGAACGATCAGCGGCGGGCCGACCGTAGCGTTCGGGGCGCTCGGGGCCTGGACGGCTGGGGCGTTCGGGACGGTCAGCGCTGGGCCTGCCACCGTACGATGGGCGGCCGGGACTGGGCCGCCCGCCACCTTCGGGACGGTCACCGCCGGGACGACTGTCCCAGCCTGACCGGCTCGAACCTGACCGGCTCGAACCTGACCGGCTCGAACCTGACCGGCTCGAGGCTGGCCCGCCACTGGCCCGTGGGCCAACCGAAGGCCGGCCCAGGCGCGGTCCTCCTGCATTTCCCGTTCCGGGCGCGCCAGAGCCCGTCGTACGCGGTCGTGTATTCCCCGGCCGGTCATCTGCGGACCGTGGACCGACTCCCGTACCCGCGGTAGATCGTGGGCCTGCGGTGGAACGTGGGCCTCCCGTGGCACGGGGCCCCCCGCTACTGCCGGGCCCACCGCCTGCTCGGGGGCCGGCACCTGCTCGGGGGCCACCGCCCGCTCGGGGGCCACCGCCTGCACGGGGGCCACCGCCCGCTCGGGGGCCACCGCCCGCTCGGGGGCCGGCGCTGGTCCGGGGCCGGGCCCCGCCCCCGGTCCGTGCGGAACCTTCGCCACTCCAGCGCTCCGCTCCCCCGCGGCTATCGCCGCCAGAGCGGCCATCAGCGCGGGTGTCACGATCGGAGTACGGCCACCCGCCACTCCGAGGGCCTCCCCGAGCGTTCCCGGCGGACGCGGGACGGCCACGAGAACCACTCCGGCCGCCGGACGCAGGACGGCCCCCAGGAGTGCCGCGGTCACCAGGAGCGCCCCGACCACCAGAAGTGCCGGGGTTACCGGAAGGACCGGGGCCACCAGAAGTACCGCGACTACCAGAAGTACCGGACCCGCCGGATGCGCCGCGGGCGCCATAGGCACCTCGGCTACCGGATGTACCGGATGCCGCCCGGCCGCTATAGGAGCCGCGCGCACCGGCGGAGCCCTGGCCACCGGTCATACCGCGACCGCCTGAGCCGTCCTGCGGACCCCCGCGGCCCTCCGACTCAGCGTTTCCGCGCGCGCCCTGGCTGGGGCCGCCGCGCGCCCATCGCGGGGTTTCCGGCCGTCGCCGCTGCGGGGGCCGCGGCCCACCGCGCCACTCGGTCACGGTGCCACCCTTCCACCAAATTCTCGATCCACACAATCACCGGAGCTAGTTGAGCCGCCCGGCGCCCTCGCGGGCCGGGCTGGGCCACAAGCCGCCCGAAGACGGATGCCGCTCCTGTTCAGGCAAAAAAGAAGGAGGCTGCTCAACCCATAAGGGGAGCAGCCTCCTTCAAAAAGTGCCCGGCGGCGTCCTACTCTCCCACGCGGTCCCCCGCGCAGTACCATCGGCGCTGAAGGGCTTAACTTCCGGGTTCGGAATGGGACCGGGTGTTTCCCCTTCGCTATGGCCGCCGAAACTCTATTGAGATGTAAGTCGGCACGGAGATAGATCCCCGGCCTACCGGCCATTATTGGCCAACTGGTTCCCGACCGCACCTCGGGAACCGCATAGTGGACGCAAACAAAAACCTGTGTGCTGGCCCAGGGGGATGACCCCCTGGAACCCCCACAAAAGAGTAGAAGCCAAGCCTCTCGGCCTATTAGTACCGGTCAGCTCAACACGTTGCCGTGCTTCCACCTCCGGCCTATCAACCCAGTCGTCTAGCTGGGGGCCTTACCGGGTTAACCCCGAGAGAGACCTCATCTTGAGGCGAGCTTCCCGCTTAGATGCTTTCAGCGGTTATCCCTTCCGAACGTAGCAAACCAGCCGTGCCCTTGGCAGGACAACTGGCACACCAGAGGTTCGTCCGTCCCGGTCCTCTCGTACTAGGGACAGCCCCTCTCAAGTCTCTTACGCGCGCAGCGGATAGGGACCGAACTGTCTCACGACGTTCTAAACCCAGCTCGCGTACCGCTTTAATGGGCGAACAGCCCAACCCTTGGGACCTACTCCAGCCCCAGGATGCGACGAGCCGACATCGAGGT
>Ga0181530_10006316_pt1 | contig 11708 bp, 9 predicted proteins | sample PEATcosm2014_Bin_42_FD_119769 | JGI IMG/M metagenome (GOLD analysis project Ga0181530, IMG submission 119769) | Peatland microbial communities from MTU Mesocosm Facility, Houghton, MI, USA - PEATcosm2014_Bin10_60_metaG | ecosystem: Environmental > Terrestrial > Soil > Wetlands > Peat | place... | reverse complement strand
GGCGAAACTGGAAACGCGGGTTGTTCCTCGCCGCCGTCGGCTGCCTCTTCGTCGCACTCGCACGCCCCCAGGCCGGTTTCCGTTGGGAGGAAATGAAGCGGCACGGCATCGAAGTTATCTTTGCCGTGGACACTTCCCGCAGCATGTTGACGCCGGACATGAAGCCCGACCGCCTCACCCGCGCCAAACTCGCGGTGGATGATTTCGTGAGCAAAATGAACGGCGACGGCGTCGGCCTGATCGCCTTTGCGGGCAACGCCTTTCTGCAATGCCCCATCACCCTCGACTATGACGCGTTCCACGAATCGCTCGCGGCGCTCGACACCACCATCATCCCGCGGGGCGGCACGGACATCGCGAGTGCGATACACGAGGCGCAGGCCGCGCTGCAAAATCGCCCGGCCACGGACAATGTTCTCGTCCTGCTCACGGACGGTGAAGACCTCGAAGGCAGCGCGCTGGACACAGCCAAGGCGGCGGCGACAGATGGCCTGAAGATTTGCACGGTCGGTGTCGGTACGGCGACCGGCGACTTGATTCCCATTCCGCCGGAACAGGGCGGCGGTTTTGTGAAGGACGAGTCCGGCCAGTTCGTGAAGTCGCATCTCGACCAAGCGGGCTTGCAGGCGATTGCCGCGGTGACCGGCGGAATCTACGCGCCGCTCGGCGCGCAAGGCCAGGGACTCGACACCATTTACCAGCAGGCGCTCGCGCCGCTGGCCAAACACGAACTCGCGTCGCGGCGGCAACGGGTCTATACGGAACGATTCCATTGGCCGCTGGCGGCTTCACTCGTCCTGCTGCTTGCCAGCACGCTCGTCGGCACGCGGCGGCGCAGCGCGCGGAAACTTGAAGCGCCAGCGGCGGCGACCGGCAAAACGCGGCCAAACCTGATGACGCAACCGGCGGCGGCCATGCTCGGTTTGCTTTTGTTCCTGCCATTCCATAACGCGCAGGCTTCCACTGCCACCGCCGAAAAGGCTTATCAAAAGGGCGACTTTGCCGCGGCTGAACGCGAGTATGCCGCCGCCGCGCAACGCAACCCCAAGCAGCCCGATCTCTTGTTCAATGCCGGCACAGCGGCTTACAAGGCGGGCCAGTTCCCGCAGGCCGCCGCGGCGTTTCAAAAATCGCTCGACGGCAAACCGTCCGCCGATCCCAAGCGCCTGGCCGCGCAGGAGGACGCCTATTACGACCTCGGCAACACGCTTTATCGCAACGGGCAGAAGACCGAGCCGGCCAATCCGCAGCAAACCATCCAGGCCTGGGAACAGGCGGTGAAAACGTATGACGCCGCCCTGCAACTCCACGCCAATGACGCCGACGCCAAATTCAACCGCGACCTCGTGCAGCGAAAACTGGAGGAATTGAAGAAGCAGCAACAGCAGCAGAACCAAAAGCAGAATCAGGATCAAAAACAGGATCAACAGAACAAGTCGGCCCAAAACTCCGGCCAGAAAAACCAGCAGAATAAAGACCAGAAATCGGATCAGCAGAATCAATCGGGTCAAAATTCCCAGGCGAAGAACCAGGAAAATCAAAACCAGAAATCGGGCGCGGGTTCCAAACCTGATCAACAAAAAGATCAGCAGCAGGCCAACAGTGGTTCAAAACCAGACCAGCAAAAGCAGCCCGATCAAAACGGGCAGCAACCCCAGCCGGCCAATGGTCAGCCGCAAGGTAACGCCCAAGCCCAGGCCGGCGCGAACCCGGACCAGAACGCTGCCGCGCAGGCTGCCGATTCGCAGGTCGAGCCGGGCCAGATGAGCAAAGCGGACGCGCAAGCGCTCCTCGACTCGGTGAAAAACGAAGAACAACGCCTGCCGACCGCACCGGTCGCGCGCAATGGCAACATCAGCCAGCAGTCGGATCAACCCATCAAGGATTGGTGATATGAAAACAAACTTGTCTCGCTTCCGTCCGCTGATTGCGGTTTTAGCCGCCGTCGTTGCGCTCGTCGGCACGGCGGCCGTAGCGGCGCCCGCCGTCACCGCGCAACTGGACCGTGCCAACATTGCGCTGGGTGATTCCGCGCAACTGACCCTCTCGGTATCCGGCAGCAGTGCAGATGACATTTCGCCACCGGTCGTGCCGGGCTTGGAGTTCGCAGCCGTCGGCCAATCGAGCCAATATGAATCCATCAACGGCGTCACTACCTCGACCACTTCGATAACTTACGCGGTGACGCCGCAGCACGCGGGCACGTTCACCATCCCGGCCCTGAGCCGTGGATCCCAATCGCTCGTGCTGCACGTCCTACCCGGCAACGGTGGCAGCAGCGCGACGACGGGCAACAACTCCGGCGCGTCCAGCCTGCCGCCACCGGCCACGAGTGGATTGTCCGCTGGGGAGACACACACGACGCAGGATGGCGCGGCCTTCGCGCGGCTGCTTTTGCCGAAGCATGAACTTTATGTCGGAGAAACCGTACCGGTGGAAATCCAGGTGGGGTTGCGCCCCGGTTTGGTGGCACAGTTGGATGGCCTGCCGACCCTGAATGGTGATTCCTTCACGTTAAACAAACTTTCCGACAAGCCGGAGCAGACGCAGGAAATGGTCGAAGGCCAGCCATACACAGTGCTCACCTGGCACAGCGTTCTGGCGGCCGTGAAGCCCGGCGAATTCCCACTCACCGTCGAAACGCCGCTCACCGTGCAAATTCGCACCGCGCCGCGCCGCGCCCAAATGCCGGAAGGCATGTTGGATGGTTCCATGTTGAACGATCCGTTTTTCCAAAGTTTCTTTGGCGGCGGCACCACCGAAAAACAAATCACCGTGGCGAGCGACCCGGATGCGCTCACGGTGCTGGCGTTGCCCGCTGCGGGCCGCCCCGCCGGCTTCAGCGGCGCGGTCGGAAAATTCGAAGTCAGCAGCGAACTTTCCTCTGCCCGGAGCGCCGCCGGCGACCCGCTCACGCTGCGACTGAAAGTGACCGGCACGGGCGATTTCGACCGTGTCAACAGCGCGATGCTCGGCGCAGCGGACGGTTGGAAGACTTACCAGCCAACCGCGAAGTTTGCACCGGCCGACAGCGCCGGTTACAGCGGCGAGAAGGATTTTGAGCAGGCGGTCATCCCGATGCAACCAGGTCGGCAAACCGTGCCGACGCTGGCGTTCAGCTTCTTCAATCCCGAGACACGCCGCTACGAAAGTAAACTGACCACACCCTTGAGCGTGGAAGTTTCGCCGACATCCGCTGGAGGTCTAGCCACAGCCGCTGCGCCGGCTTCAAACGCAAGCCCGACTCCGGCCAGCGAACCGCCGCGCGATGGACTCCGCCCGGACCGTGTCGAAACGGGCGGCACGGTTGCGACGCTGCGTCCGCTCTATTTTCAACCGTGGTTTGTGGGCACGCAAAGCACGTTGGTGCTCGGTTTTGCGGGTGGCCTGATTTTCTTGCGCCGCCGTGAACGACACACACAGGACGCGGACGGCGCACGCCAGCGCGAGGCCTCGGGCGACATCGGGCGTTGTCTGGCGGAGATGGAGGCCGCGTCAGCCGCCGGTGACTCGCTGCGCTTCTTTCAATCCGGGCGCGCCGCGTTGCAGCAGAAACTGGCCACGCGCTGGCTCGTCGCGCCCGCCTCGATCACGATTGCGGAAATTGACGCGCGCCTGAACGGTGACAGCGCGGAAATCCGCCGCATCTTCGCCTTGGCGGACCAAGCCGCCTATTCCGGACAACACCTCAGCATGGCGGATTTCCAGCAGTGGAAAGAAACCATCCATGACCAACTTAAAGATACGGAGGCATTATGAGATTGTTCGATATTCTGACAGTTCGCATTGATCCGGAAAAAATGATGGTCACGCGAAAATTGCTCCATCGAGTGCGCCGTAAAATGAGCGGTGAATCTTGTTCCAAGCCGTCGTTCGCGTGCCGAAGGAAATATCACGGCTTCGCCCGTTTGTGCTGCGCCGCACTGGTGGCGGCACTGACGCTGCCGATTTGCCTCGTCACCGCGCACGCAGCGACCGGAACGCAACCCAGTTTGAACACCACGGCAACGAGCGGCTACTCGGCGGCGGCACTTTTCAATCAAGGCAACGCCGCCGCCCGCCAAGGGAAGACCGGTCCGGCAATTCTGAATTACGAACGCGCGCTCCTGCTCACGCCCAACGATGCCGACATCGCCGCGAACTTGCACTTCGTCCGTGCCAAGGCGGGCCTGCCGGACGCGCCGGAGAACTGGTTCGCCCGCAGCTTGACCTTTGCCCGCCCAAATACGCTGGCTTGGTTTGGCAGCTTCGGCGTGGTGCTCGCCGGCATGAGCCTGCTCCTCGTTCGCATGCATCCGCAACGTCGATTGACCTTCCGCTCATTGACTGTCGTGGGCGCATTGCTCGCCGCCACCGCCATCGGCAGTGCGATCACAACGTGGCCAATGATGAAAGCAGCCGTCGTCATCACCGGCGAAACCCCGGCCCGCATTTCGCCGGTCTCGGATGCTGAGCCGGCGTTCCAGTTGCATTCAGGCGAGACGGTGACAGTGCGCGCCGAGCACCAGGGCTTCGCGCTCGTGCAAACTTCAGCGGGCCGCTCCGGCTGGGTGGCGCGTGCGGATCTCGCCCGCGTCGTGCCGCAATCCGGCGACCGTTCCCAATCCACTCACCGAACCTGACTCAAGCTCGACACACTGAATTCCATGAAAACCAAAACTCTCATTGCACTCCTCACCGTTACCCTCGGCCTCGCGGTCGTTGGCACCTACGCGGCCTTGACTCATACTGGCACTGACACGGGCGGACCAACGCCGAAACCGGCCGCCAACGCCGCCGCGCCCGCTGAAACCGAATCATCCGCCCGCGTCAACGTGAAGGCACTCGCCGCGAATCTCGAATTTCTCGGTGACAAACCTGCGCTCAACGGCCATCCAGTGCTGATTGAGTTCTGGGCGACGTGGTGTCCGCCCTGCCGCGCGAGTATCGCGCACCTGAACGAGCTCAACAAACAATTCCACGACCGCGGGCTGCAAATCGTCGGGATCACCGGTGAGGACAAGGCCGTGGTCGAACGCTTCCGGGCGCGCACGCCGATGGATTATGCCGTGGCATTGGATGCGGACCAGGCGCTGGCCACCGAGTTTCAGGTGCAGACCATCCCACAGGTCTGGCTTCTGGACAAAGATGGCCGGGTCGTTTGGTCCGGCCATCCGATGGAGCTTGATGAGCAAACTATCGTCCGTGTTTTGCCAGCCCATTACAAAAATTGAACTCGAAATCACACGATTACGCCACCTTGGAGAGGCCCATTAAGGATGCGGGGACAAACCTGCAAATCCGCATACAAGGTGTCGATGGCTCGGTCGCAACGTTTACCCAAAACGATCCCGATCTGGTAAATCACACTCTGCAGGAACTCAACCCTGCTCGAATCCTTACTCAAACCAAAATCACCATTGTCGGCAACCATTCGGTAACCACGTTTATTCCTCCCCTGATCACGCGGATCGACCTGATCACCGACCGGCTTTCGGTTTGGGATTTCCATTTCGTAATCGGAGCCTTGGTGGAGCTAACGGAGGCGGAGTTCCACAAGTTTCTTCACGACTTACAAGGACGGGTACAAACACGCACGTCAGGCGACTATCCGGTATTTCTCGATATAGAAATGGTCAATGGCCAACACTCGTTCCTTTGGATGGAAATCGTTGCCGGGTTGCCAGCCGACCGATTGTTGAGGATCTATTCCCTCCTCAAAGAGCGGAGTTTGATCTTCGGACTCCGCACCGGCGGAATCGGCGTTCTGAACCTGGCCAACATGGTGCGCTTCTCGGTCCATCCCGATCCGCTGGCAGGACCGGCGAAGGCGTGGCCTGCTCATCAAGCCAATGGCTCGAAACCTGATCGCTTCGCCGGGAATTTGCGTGGATCGGTTGATGGCACACAGCCGTTGTCCCGCTTCCCGCAGAACAGCCGGCCAAATTTCATCCTATCCAGGATGGAATCAAAATGAAAACGAATCAAAAATGGAAGGAAAGCATCAAGGAAAATCCTTCTTTATGAACACCACGCATGACAAACCCAGCAACGGGATTTATTCCGCAAGTAATTCCATCAAGCCGGTCAATTTCTTCTGCTCCGCGCGTGGGGCAAAGACTGTTCAGTTGGCGGGCGATTTCAATCACTGGCACCCCATCCTGATGGCCCAACGGGAGGATAGCTGGTGGTTTATTCAGATGTGGCTGCCTCATGGCCATCACCCAATACCGGTTCCTAGTGGATGGCGAGCCTACGCTTGACCTGCACGCCACTGGCACCGCCCGCGATGAACGTGATGAACCGGTATCGCTCATCGCTGTGAGTTGATCCCGAATGCAGTTAAGACCGCAAGGTTAATCAGGCGTGAAAGCGCAAACGATGAAACTGAAACCAAAATTGAAAGTCTATGAGACGAATCACTGTTTTGCTGGCCGAAGACCACACGATAGTGCGTGAGGGGTTTCGCAAGTTGCTGGAGTTGGAAGACGACTTCGAAGTGGTCGGCGAAGCGGAAGACGGTCGCCAGGCGGTCGCCATGGTCAAAAAACTTCGCCCCGCAGTGGTCGTCATGGACATCGCCATGCCGCTGCTCAATGGTTTGGAAGCCACCCGTCAGATTCTCAAAGCCGTCCCCAAAACCAGAATACTCATTCTCTCTGCGCACAGTGATGGCGCGTATGTCAAAAACGCAACGGAGTCCGGTGCCGTGGGATTTCTGCTCAAACAAGCCTCCGCCCGCGTTCTGTCCGAGGGGATTCGGGAAGTCAACAAGGGTCATACTTTTTTCGGCCCGTTCATTGCGAAACTTCTTCCCGAACGTGAGCGAAAGTCGTTGGATCGAGCCGGACGGCCGAAGCCGCGCAAGGCCCGCCTGACTTCGCGCGAGATGGAAGTGCTCCAACTGATTGCCGAAGGCAAAGCCAACAAACAAATCGCGGCGGAACTGGGCATCGGCATGAAGACCGTCGAAAGACATCGCGAGCATATCATGGAGAAGCTCAACCTCCACGGTACCGCCGGACTCACCCGCCACGCGATCGAAGCAGGTATCATTGAGAGCAGTGTCCAGCGAACCATGGTTTAGCAACGGAAACTTTTGGGGTTCTCCGAACGAGAGAAGATTGGCTTTTTCATGATTTCGTTATAAAACGAAACAAACGCCTTTGATTACAGCCTTTCTCCTGGTTCTTCCGCACCAGCTAAACCCGCTGTCTTGCAAACTTGTAATCTCCGGGAAAGCACCCCGCAACGTGGCGATGTTCTATTATTGGCAGCAACGATAAAGTTGGGTGCTGGTTGACCGCGCTGTTCCCCGGCAACCAACGCAGATCAAGATACAATATTTTATGAAATTAAAACGGTTCGTGCCCCGGATTATTGCCGTGCTGGCTTTATTGGTTCTCGCCGGCCTCGTCACGGCGGCCACCCTGGCCAACCGCCCGGCTTCGGTCGCGGCGAAAACGAACGACCCGACCGACGGCAACATCACGCGGATCACCGCCGACTTGCTGGAACATTCCCAATTCTCACAGCACCGGCTTGACGACGCACTGGCCGCGAAATTTCTCGACCGCTACCTCGATTCACTGGATCCGGCCCGCCTGCTGTTCCTCCAGCCGGATGTGAAGGAGTTTGACGGCTTCCGTTCGCGTCTGCCCGACATGACCCGCCGCGAAGGCGACCTGACCCCGGAGCGGATCATCTTCCGGCGTTATTTGGAACGGCTGGACCAGCGCGTCGCGTATGTCACGAACCTGCTGCGGAGCGGGAAATTCGAGTTTACCGGGCATGACACCTTCTCGTTCGACCGCGAGAAAGCTCCACGCCCAGCGGACCTTGCGGCCGCCTGCGAACTGTGGCGGCAGAACGTCCGCGCGGAATATTTGCAAGAAAAGCTCGCGGGAAAGCAACCCGCCGACATCGTCACCAACCTCACGCAACGCTACACCCGCACGTTGCTGACCATGAAAAAACTCACCTCCGGAGATGTGCTCGAAGTGTATCTCAATGCCCTGGCGCACGTGTATGACCCGCACTCGGATTACCTGGGACGCGAACAGATGGACGACTTCTCCATCGCCATGAACCTGTCCCTGTTCGGCATCGGCGCAACGTTGCGGGCGGAGGACGGCTATTGCAAAATTTCCGAACTTTTACCTGGCGGCCCGGCGGCCCGGAGTGGCCTGCTCAAACCGGGCGACCGCATTGTCGCGGTCGGGCAGGGGGACCAGAGGCCGGTGGACATCGTGGACATGCCGCTGCCCGATGCGGTGAAGTTGATTCGCGGCCCGAAAGGCACGCGCGTCCGCCTGACGCTTATTCCCGCCGGCAGCGCCGATGCGTCCGTGCGCAAGACCATCACGATCGTGCGCGACGAGGTGAAGCTGGAGGATCAGCAGGCCAAGGCACGCATTGTGGACTGGCCACAAACAAATGGGCCGGTTCTGCGTCTGGGCGTCATTGATCTCCCCGCGTTCTACGGCGGTTACGACCGACGAGCTGGCGCCACGCCGAGCAGCGCGACGGCTGATGTGGCCAAGCTCATCCACAAACTGGAGGCCGAACACATCCAGGGTCTCATCCTGGACTTGCGGCATAACGGCGGCGGTTCCCTGGAAGAAGCTGTCACTCTCACCAGTCTGTTCATCCATGATGGACCCGTCGTGCAAACCCGCGAATTGGACGGACGCACGGATGTCGAAGCGGACACCGAGGATTCGGAGCTTTACGATGGCCCGCTGATTGTGCTTACCAGCCGGTTCAGCGCGTCGGCGTCGGAGATTCTGGCCGGGGCGTTGCAGGACTATGGCCGGGCTTTGATCGTGGGGGACGAATCCACTTTTGGGAAAGGCACAGTACAAACCGTTGTCCCACTGGCGGCGTTGATGGACCGGAATCGTCTCGCGCACTCCATTGACCCCGGCGCGCTCAAAGTCACCATCCGGAAGTTTTACCGTCCGAGCGGCGCCTCCACGCAACTCAAGGGAGTGGCGGCGGACATCACGCTGCCATCCTTGAGCGATGTGGCCGATGTGGGCGAAGCCGAATTGCAAGACCCGTTGCCGTGGGATCGCATTCCGTCTTCCGATTACACCCGGGAAGATCACGTCAGTCCCTTCGTGAATGAGCTCCGGGCACAATCCGCCCTGCGCGTGGCCAAAGACCAGGACTTCGCCGATCTTCGCGAGGACATCGCGCAATTCAAGCAAAACCTCGCAACCAAAACGGTTTCCTTGAACGAGGCGGAACGCCGCCGGGAAAACGAAGCCGCCAAGGCGCGCGAAGCCTCCCGGAAAAAGGAGCTCGCCGCCCGCAAGGAGAGCCAGCCGATCATCTACGACGTCACGGTCAAAAATGCGGACACCCCGGGTCTGCCCGCACCGGTCGTCACGACCAATGCGCCAGTGGCCGAAGCATCGGCTTCCACCGCTGACAAAATGGAGCAGGCCGATACCAGTGTTCCGCCAAGTGATCCCATCCTCCGCGAGTCCGAACACATCCTGGCGGATTATGTGGCAATGCTGCGGCAGTCCTCGGTGGTGGCCGTGGCCACGCATTGATTGAGACGATGGCTTCGCCCTCTGTCACACCGGCCAGGATGCCGAATTCTTTTAAGGATGTATTTGCGCGCGCGTCTTGGATACCCTCGCCCTACTTGAATTATGCGCGTGCTGGTGATTGAAGATGACAGCAAGATCGCCTCGTTCGTCGTCAACGGGCTGAAGCAAAATGGCTTCGCCGTGGACCATGCGGCCGATGGCGAAAGAGGACTCGCGCTGGCCGGCGCGGTCACCTACGACGCGGCGGTGCTCGACATCATGCTGCCGAAGCTCGACGGGCTTTCATTGCTGCGCCAGTTGCGCCAGGACAAAATCCACACGCCCGTACTGATCCTCAGCGCGAAGGCGAGCGTCGATGACCGCGTGAAAGGCTTGCAGGCGGGCGGCGATGACTACCTCACCAAGCCGTTTGCGTTTTCCGAGTTGCTGGCCCGCGTGCAGGCGCTCATCCGCCGCGCCACGCACACCGCCGAGCCGATGAAACTCGCGGCGGGCGACCTCACGATGGATTTGCTCACGCGCGAGGTCGTGCGCAGCGGGCAAAAGATTGAACTGCAATCCCGCGAGTTTGCCCTGCTCGAACAGCTTCTCCGCCATCCCGGTCGCGCGGTCACCAAGACCATGATTTTGGAGCATCTTTGGGATTACAGCTTCGACCCGCAAACCAATGTCGTGGACGTGCTCGTCCACCGGTTGCGCGCGAAGGTGGACAAGGATTTCCCTGTAAAACTCATCCAAACCATCCGCGGAGTCGGCTATGTCCTCAAACCCGCTTGAACGCCTGGGCCGCAGCTTCACGTTTCGCCTGAGCCTGGGCTACGCGGCGCTGTTCACGTTCAGTGCGGTGGTTCTCTTCGGCCTGCTTTATCTGCTGCTGGCGGCAACGCTGCAAAGCAAGGATCGCGAAATCATCGAAGCCCGGCTCCGGGAATGCGCGGCGGTCTATGACAACGGCGGCCTCGCCGCGTTGCAGGATCTTGTCCAGCGCAGCCGCGATTCGGGCAAGGTCAAATCCTTTTTCATCCGCCTGGCTGGACAACAGGGCAGTGTATTGTTGCTGACCGCTCCAGAAGATTGGGTCCAATTCGACACCTCGGCGCTCGACCGTGGCGGCGACCCGTCGCGACTCGTCTGGTTGCGCATTCCGAAAGATGAGCAAAGTGATTTCACGGTCGCCGCGATGCGGTTGCCCGACGGCTCGGTCCTGCAGGTGGGTCGCAGCACGAACAACCGCGAGACCTTGCTCCAGCCCTTCCGCCGAGATTTCCTGATTGTGATGACACCCACACTGTTGCTCGGGGTGCTCGGCGGTGCTTTCTTTGCCCATCGCGCGACCAAACCCGTGCGCGAAGTCGTGGCCACGGCCCGCGCCATCATTGACACCGGCAACCTGTCCGCCCGCGTTCCCGCCAGCGCCCGCCAGACCGAACTGGAGGACCTGGCCCGCCAGTTCAACCGCGTGCTCGACAAAAATCAGGCGCTGATCCAGGGCATGCGCGAAGCGTTGGACAACGTCGCCCACGATCTCCGCACCCCGCTCACCCGACTGCGCGGCACGGCGGAACTCGCCGTGCAAGCCACGCCCGATCCCGCTGCGCGTGAAGCGTTGGCCGATTGCGTCGAGGAATCCGACCGCGTCCTCACCATGCTCACCGCGCTTATGGACATCACCGAAGCCGAGGCGGGGGTGATGAAACTGAACCTGGAAAAGACTTCCATCGCCTCGCTGCTGACCAATGTGGTTGAACTCTACGAAGTCGTCGCCGAAGAAAAGCGCATCACCGTCGCCACCGACTTCAACGCACCGTGCGAAGCCGTCGTGGATGCGACCCGCATGCGCCAGGCTTTTGCCAACCTCCTCGACAACGCGCTCAAATACACGCCCGAGGGCGGCAACGTCCGCCTCGCCTGCGCCGTTGAATCCGGTCGCGTGACCGTGCGGGTGCATGACACCGGCATGGGCATCCCGCCAGAAGAGCAACCACGTATCTGGGAGCGTCTTTACCGCGGCGACAAGAGCCGTTCCCAACGCGGCCTTGGCCTTGGATTGAGCCTGGTAAAAGCCATTGTCGAAGCCCACCACGGCAAAGTGTCGGTCCAGAGCCAGCCGGGCGAGGGTTCGGAGTTCGCGGTCGTCATTTCGCAGTCTGGTCACCTGGCATGAAG
>Ga0181530_10006313_pt1 | contig 11712 bp, 10 predicted proteins | sample PEATcosm2014_Bin_42_FD_119769 | JGI IMG/M metagenome (GOLD analysis project Ga0181530, IMG submission 119769) | Peatland microbial communities from MTU Mesocosm Facility, Houghton, MI, USA - PEATcosm2014_Bin10_60_metaG | ecosystem: Environmental > Terrestrial > Soil > Wetlands > Peat | place... | reverse complement strand
TCGGACTGCGCTGCCTTCTTCTTCGCGGAGAACATAACTCTCAGACAACATAGTCAAGTATTCCTTCAAACTATGATTCGAATAGTTCAACAGGCTGCTAGGCTTAATAGAAAATGTATTAAGCCTAGTGCTGTCTTGGCACTGTCTTAGCGCTGGCTTACCACTCTTAGCGCTGGCTTACCACTCCCGGGCCTTCCCGGTGCCCCAACCATTGTGGGCGGCTATGCTGAACTCGAAACCAACCCTCCCGGTCAGGGCTAGAAGGTCTTGGGCCGTTTCCGGCGGAGCACGGTGGCCACGCGAAACCGATCGCCCGCCTCGAATTTCGTGCCGGTGTCCTGAGTGGCACTTAGTTAAGGCGCATACATCTGAACCAGAACGACTTATGCATCAGCAATGGGTCTTTGGTTGCGACGTGTTCTGCCGCGTATCGCAGCAGGACAAGGGGAAAAGACTCTGCTTTTCAGCGGTTTGGAGGTCGCAGCCGCAGAAACGCATCATGGACCCAGAGAAGGTTGGAAAGCGCCCCCTTTTGCTGGGCCTTAACTAAGGGCCATTCGGTTCTGACCATTCTCTTGTCTTGGGCACGGCAGCCCTATAAGCTTCGGGCACCATGAGAACATCCGTTGCTGTTCTTTGTGCCCTTCTCGCTTCAGGCAGAGGAGATAGGCCGTGTTGCCTGTCTGCCGTCGTCAAGAAGTTCATTAAACACCTGGGAAAAGAGTCAATCCTCGAGCTTCATTGAGTTGCCAGGGGAACGACCCATACCAAAAGCCGTAAGAGAAGGCAGCGAACGTAACCCATGCCCCACGCTCTGTTCATTGTAATGCTCGGCATCGCTGCAGTGCTATTCGCTTTGGTCGAGATTCAAATTGAGGGCCCAAATGGTTGGGCTGCCACCCTGCCTACCTGGCGAGTGGAGAACCGCTGGACCCGCTTGTTCTACAGCTCCAAGCCTCTCACGGGTTATCATCTATACACGCAGCTTTTCGCGCTGGCGATCGTTCACCTTCCCTTTGCCCTCCGCATGGCACCGCTGACCTGGCGTATGGAAGCCCGGGTCCTGTCCTTCTTCATCCTGTTCTGGGTCCTGGAAGATTTCCTCTGGTTCCTTTTGAATCCGGCCTTCGGACTGAAGCGTTTCCGCCCGGAGAACATTTGGTGGCACGCGCCCAAATGGTGGTGGATCATGCCACGCGATTATTGGGTTTTCATTCCCGTCGGCATTCTCCTCTATCGCCTCAGTTATGCGCATTCAACAAGCTAAGAGGTTCGTCCTTTCCGCAGGCGCTTCGGGCGCGTTGATTGGATTCCTGAGCCTCAGCACCCCTATCTCTAGCCAAGCTGGCAAAGCCGGGGTCTTGGGAAGTGAAGCGCTCAAGAATGCGACTATCTTGATCATCCGGCACGCGGAGAAGCCTGCCAGCGGCCGTGAGCTGACTCCCACTGGCCAGCAACGGGCGGAGGCGTACGCTCAATACTTCAAGAACCTCACCGTGGACTCCCAGCCCCCGCGGCCAGATTGCTTGATCGCCGCGGCTGATTCAAATAATAGCCAGCGTCCGCGCCTGACCTTGGAACCGCTAAGCAAGGCGCTAGGCATGCCGCTCAACCTTACCTTCAACGACAAACAGAACCAGGAGTTGGTTCGGGAACTCCAATCGAAGCCGCATGGAAAGGTCATCTTGATATGTTGGCGGCACGGCAAAATTCCAACTCTGGTGAAGGCATTGGGAGCTGATCCTGGCAAGCTGATCCCGGGTGGTAAATGGCCGGACAATGAGTACGGCTGGCTGCTTCAATTGTCGTACGACCAGGAAGGCCGCTTGATTCCAATCAAGACCAAACGCCTCCAGCCTGACTTCTCCGTCCGGCGTAGCCCCCACTGACTGCGCACAGCCGCAACGAGCATGGACGGTTGAAGCAAGTGATAATTGGCTGGTTTCTGGGCTTGGCGGTGCAGTACGCCTTCGGGCAGCACTTCGCCCGCGAATAGATTGATGCCGAGCGAATTGCTGGAACGAGCCGCCCGGTCATGCAGCAGCACGACACCTTTGCCGCCGGCAATTACGGTCCTCATGCCTCGGCTGTGCAAGGTTTCAGCCACCGTTGGGAACGCCAAGTAGTGGCCGCCCGTCAACTCGTCGCCCTTGCGCACGACTTCCAGCTCCTCTGTGAATACCTTCCTCGAGGCATTGAAGTGAGCAGGATAACAGTGAATAAGCTTGTGAATTGAGCCATCGCATTAGGCCCGCGGAGTTGATGGTCAGAGGTAAAAGAGAGGACCAAAGGGTTGTTAATAATGGGTGAGTGCAATGTCACTTGATCGTAACAGAGGATCGCTCCTTGAAAGACGCAGGGCAGGCTCTCGCCTGCCCTGCGTGCTGATTCAACCTAACGGTTCAGTTCATTACGGAGTCGAAACCCGGTAGAACTGCTGCAGCTTGTTCGTCGCCGCGCCGTGTACGAAGATATAATGCCCGGCCGGACTTTCGGTCGGGTGGCCGAGGATCAACCAATTGGCCGGGATAAGGTTGGTCGTGCCCCAGACAGTGAAGCTGGCGTTGGATGAGTTGTTGAAGCTCAGTTGCGTGCCGGTGGTCTTGCTGTACACCGCCCCGGCTATCTCCGGTTGTGTCGCCGTGGTGAAGGCAGCATCGGCCCCGCTGGCTGCTCCAATCGCGTTGACCGCCACGATCTGATAGTGATAGGTCGTGCCGGGTAGCAGCCCGGTGAGCACGTTGCTTACCGCGATCGTACTGGAGCCTGCCACCAGGTTGTTGGTTGGCGTGAAGCTGGCATAGCCGGCGGTCGTGCCGTACTGGAAGTAGTAGCTCGTTGCATCCGCATTCGGATTGACGCTGGCGTTAAGCGTTGCATTGGAAGCCGAGATGCTGCTGGCAGGCGCGGTCGCCACGGTCGGAGCGGTGGGGGCAGAGAAGATCAAATTGTCTATGGCGTAGCCCTGGCCGGTGCCTTGGCCATAGTAGTTAATTGACCAGATTAGCCAAAGAGCCGTGCCGGGGCTCCAGGGGGTGGATAGAGCCATATTGTTCGTGGCTATGCTGACCTGGTTGGACGATTGGGTTCCATCCATGGCCAGGACGCTGCCGTCGTTGGTCGGCCAACTAAAGGCCAGGCCTGGCACGCTAACGGTGCCGGGGATTTCCTGCGGGGTCGTATTGGGCGGATCCGTTGGGGAAGCGTTGGTAGCTTGAGGCTGTGGAGCCAGCACAAAGCTGTTGGTCATGGGATCGATCGCATAGCTGAAGGACATGGTTCTGGCAGCCTTGTTGTTGCGCCAAAATTCACCTACGAAACTAAGATTGATGTAGTTGAGCGTGTTGGTGGAGGAATTGATGAGTTTCAATCCGAAGGCGGTTGAACCCGTGGTGCTGGTTGAAAGCAGCCCCAGCGCGCGGTTCGTTCCGACGACCCCGCCGTTGACGTCGTTCGGGCCGAAGCTAATGACGCCGCCTGTGGACTGATCGCCGTCCTGGGCACCAAAGCGTGATATGCCATCCACCCCGACGGCATTAGTGTCCGCCACGCCATACCAGCCCAGCATGTTGGTTCGACCCGCGTTTAGACCCAGGCCGCCAATATAGCTGTTGATGATGACGGGATAGGCGAAATCGAACGGATTCGCGAGTGAGTAGGCAATCCCGTTGATCGTGCCGGGGTCCAGCGGATTGTTGATGCTGTTGACCGAGACGCCGCCCGGATCCGGCAGACCATCGAAGGTTTGTGTATAGACCTGATTGCTGTAAGACACATAGGAGTGCGCGGGCGGAACCAGAACCGTCACCGTGGCAACCGCACTCGTCACACTGCCTCCCGGATTGCTTACGACAATATAGTAATTCGTGGCGCTATCGCTGGTGGTGGTTGCTGCGATGTTGAGAGTAGCTGTGGCGGTGCCGCTGAACTCGGTCCCGTCCGTCAAAAGGGTGCTGCCCCTATACCATTGGTTGGTCACCGGAGGCGTGGCCCCAGTTTGGTTGGCGGTGAGCGATGTTGGAAAGCCCACGAAGGTCGTGACCGATTGTGGCTGGCCGGCATTGATGGTCGCGGTACGATATTTCACCGTGAGCACATCCACCTTGTTCGAGGCGTAGCCGGCTGCATTCATGACCACCATGTAATAACTGCCGGCGTCGGCGGTCGCCAGATTCGAAACTGTGAGGGAGGGGCTCGTGGAGCCGTAATATTTGACGCCGTCATCCATCAACTGCTGGACGCCCTGATACCATTGGTAGGCGAAAGGTTGCGTGCCGGTGGCGGAAACGGCCCGGAACGTCACGTAGCCGCCGACATAGCCGGTCACATTGTTGGTGCCACTGGTGATCATGGGCGCTACGGGCGAGGCCGTGACCGTCAGGATCGCCGGCGCGCTGGTCACGGAACCATATTGGTCGGAGACCACGCATTGATAGGCGAAACCGTTCGTATCGGTGGTGAGGTTGTTAAGCGTTAGCGTGGAATCGGTCGCATCCGCCAAAGTATTTGAGTTCTGCAACCATTGATAGGTCACGGGAAAGGCGCAATCAGCAGTTAAGCTGAAGCTGGCCGAGCCGCCATTGGTCGTGGCATAATTGGAAGGATTTGAGGTAATCAAGGGATACAGGTCCGGGGTAAAATCAATCCCGCCGAAGAATTCATTGGTGGTGACGGCGACGGCGAGGGTCTGCGCCACCAGGTTCGTGCCGGGACTGACGCCCGTGTCCACGATGCGAATCAGGCGGTTGTTGTTTTGATGGCCTTGCGCCGTGTTGACCCCGAATCCGCCGACATAATTTGTGGGGGCGCCATTTTCCATGGTGGTGGCATAAATGACCGGATTCGTGCTGCTGAAATCCACGCAAACGGCGAAACAACCCTGGTTTCCGCTGGTTTGTTTCAGCGTGCCGATGTTGGTCGCGCTGAAGTAGTATGGCGCCTGGCTCCACACGCCGCCATTGTTGACGAATTTAACGATGCCAAAGGTTTGATCCGCACCATAGGCCACGGTATGACCAGCATCCATGTCAAAGTTCAAGATGTTCTTGAAAGTGGTGCCCCAATTGATGAACAGGTTGGTGAACGCTGGCGCCTGGTAGGGATTTGGAACAGTGGGATCCCAGGGAAGCGGCACGACATTGCCGGTGCTGGGATCCACAAAGTTGTAAATGCCGCTGGCGACTCCGGTGGCTGATTTAACCGCGATATACAACGTGCCACCGATGACGCGCGCCTCACCAGCCGCCTGAAGGTAGTTTTGAACTTCGAAAGGCGCCGACCCAACGTTAGGATTGTAGAACAGCGTTCCATCCAGTTCGGTGCTGGTTCCCGCAAAATTGCCGGTGCCCCAGAAGTTTGTTCCATCGGTCGAGGCAATGCCCGTGGGATTGTCCTGCGTGCCGGACGCCGAACCGGCAGGCACGCCGAACCAGCTGGCCAAATCAGAGTAAAAACTTGTGGCATTGGTGAACGCATCCAGGGTCACAATGCCGCGCGTCACCGTCTGGTCGGTGGACGGCTTGGAAGCGGTTGGGCTGATGATATCGCCCGTGTAGCCTTCCATCACCAGCATTCGGCGGTCAACGGTGCGGGAGAGCCCGCCCCCCTCCGAGCCGGCGTGATGATTGACCCACACGGAGCCGGGAGCATCAAGATTGGTGGACATGGCCACCGAAACCAGCGGCGATGATTGATTGGTGGTCACCGGATCGAATACCTGCACAAAACAGGGGGCGCACCTGGCGGTGATCATGGGGAAATTCGTGTCCGAGGTTCCGGCCTTGAACACGGCAATGTTTCCGCGCGGTATCACGGGGTCTGCCGCTTGTGCGGCGATGCTGAGCACCGCAGCCGCGCTGAGTACTAATGTCTTATTCATGTGCTTCATTTGCTTTTAGATAATTCAATGGTTGTGCTAAGAACGCGGCACACTAAGCTACGAGAGCGTAACTGAGTAGTTGCGTTTGGTGACAATCCTGTGACATTTCCTGTCCCCCGGGCGATCGTCACACGATTGTAACCTGGAGTACACATTTCCGTAGCAAAGCGGGCTTATGTTCACTTGAAGCTTTTGTTTCTCCATGCCACGTGCAGGCGGAACATCAACCAAACGAAAAGATTGACTGTGAATTCTAAGAACCGACAAAACAAGACGCAGCGCGAAGGGTTTACTTTGATTGAACTGCTGGTGGTCATTGCCATCATCGCCATCCTGGCGGCACTGCTGTTACCGGCGCTGGCCAAGGCAAAGGAAAAGGCCTACCGGACTGTCTGCGTCAATAATCTGAAACAATGGGGGCTGGGGCAGAATATGTACCTGGATGACAACGACCAGACCTATCCAATGACCAAAATTCCTAATGCCACGCCCGGGGCGGCCCCGGGGTACAACGAGGACAACCCAAGCTGGACGGACTTGTTTGATTTCTACTACCAGAACCCAAAGCAGGGAATGGATGCCTGGTTTAATGCCCTGCCGCCCTACGTTCGCTGCCCGCCGCTCTACCAATATGCCATACAAAACGGCACCAGCGGCAAAGACTCGTTCAACAACTCCAGGACTATCTATAAGTGCCCCACGGCGCGGATTGACCCGCTGGTGGACGTCAACATCCGCGTGGCCTTTCAATACGGGATGAACTCCAAAGGTCTGGCGGACGCGCCCTCAAGCGTTATCTACGTCAAGTCCAACATGGTAAAGACCCCATCGGCGTTTGTATTGTTCTCTGAAGGGCGGACTCTTATTAACGAGACGCCTTTTTACGGGAACGCGCAGAAGGAATCGGATATATGCAAGCCACAGGTTTATACCACGGCCTTTAGCTCCAGGCATACGGCAGGCGCGAGCATCACCTTTGCCGACGGACATGCCGCTTGGTATAAGTACACCTATGTTTGCATTGACGGCGGTTCGAAGGCCGCTGATCCCGGGAGGCCGGACATCCAGTGGTGTGCCGATGGTGTTCCGGTGCCGTAGGCATCCTGATCAATCTTGGCATTATGAACGCGGTCCTGCCCCCAAGACCCGAGAAAAGTGTCAAGCACGTGGCTGGCGGCGACACTGCCTCCCAAGCCGCGAGCACGGGCCGCGCCTGCTGCTTCACCATGCAGGCCGCGCCCAAGTGCCTGGGCCCGGGGCGCTACCTCATTCTCATGCGCCAAAGTCATGGCAGGGGCAACTGGAAGCGGTTTGCCTCCTCTACAGCGCCTGCTGGCTCATGAGTGCTTGGCCACCGGCGCCGGTTCGGGTGGGAGAACGCAACGTCCCCGAGGGCTTCGGAGCCCTCGGGGAAGCCCTTTGGCGGGCCGTGGCTGGCATTCGAAGGTGAACACGAAACTCAAGGTTGCGTTGCCCGGCGCTTTGGCTAAGGCTTGGTTGATGCAAGAATTCGATCAGGCGTTGGCCGGCTTGAAGGAAATGCTCCTGACCATGGCCAGCCATGCCGAGTCCTCCGTACACAAGGTCATTGAGGCTCTTGGCACGCGCGACTATGATCTCGCGTTGCGGGTGCAGGCTGAGGATGCCGTCATTGATCGGTTCGAGGTGGAGGTGGATGATCTGGCGATCAAACTGCTGGGACGGACGCCGTCCGGACGTGAACTTCGGCTCATTACGGTTGCCATGAAGGTCTCGCAAAACCTGGAGCGTGTGGGCGATGAAACCACCACCATCGCCCGCCGCGTGCAGGAGCTCTGCCAGGACGTGCCTTTGAAGCTGGACCTCAGTATTCCGCAGATGGCCAAACTTGCCGCGCAGATGCTTAAGGGCGCGCTGGATGCCTTTGTCAACCAGGACCCTGCGGCAGCGCGCGCGCTGATCCCGCAGGACAAGGACGTTGATCTGCTGAACAAGCAGAACCATCGGCTTTTGGCCGACCAGATGATCCGGGACCCCGAATCGGTCACGCGCTGCTTAAACCTGATGGTCATTTCCAAGAGCCTGGAACGGATCGCCGATCACGCCAAGAACGTGGCCGAGGAAGTCGTTTACCTTTGTGAAGCCCGCGACATCCGGCACGCCGGGGCGCAGCAGACTGCGGTCTTGGACGAAGGCGGCGCCATGCCGCCGTAACCTGTTTGTCACATTCTCCCCATTGTCCTGGCGCTGCCGCTATGCTAACAAAGTAGCGCGTGAGACCCAAACTCCTTGTCGTAGATGACGAGCCGGAGGCGGTTGAGCTGCTGGAGTTCAACCTCAAAAAGGCCGGGTTTGACGTTGTCACAGCCCCGGACGGGGCTCAGGCCCTCAAGAAGGCACGCTCGGTCGCGCCGAACCTGATTGTTCTCGACCTGATGCTGCCCGAAATAGACGGCCTGGAAGTCTGTAAAATGCTGCGCCGCGACCCCGCCACCGCCCGCATTCCCATTATCATGCTCACGGCCAAAGCGGCGGAGGTTGACCGCATCGTGGGACTGGAACTGGGAGCGGACGATTACGTTACCAAGCCCTTCAGCCCGCGCGAGCTGGTTCTGCGCGTGAACAAGGTCCTGCGGCGCGGCCAGCCTGACCAGGCGGAACCCGATGTTTTCAAGTTCGGGGACCTGCTCATTGACACCCCGCGACACCTGGTTAAGTGGCGCACCAAATCGGTCGAACTGACTCATACCGAATTCAACCTCCTGGCGCTGCTGGCGCAACGCTGCGGGCGCGTGCAGTCCAGGGAACAACTGCTGCGCGATGTCTGGGAATACAACAGCCTGGTTGATACCCGCACGGTGGATACCCACATGCGCCGCCTGCGCGAGAAACTCGGTCCTGCCGCAAAACACCTCGATACCGTTCGGGGCGTCGGCTACCGTTTCCTCGAGGCCGCCTCTTGAGCGCGTGCCTGGAGAGTGCCGTCTGGAGTCCAGCCGTCAGGGTGTCCAGCGCAGAAAGCACGCGAAAGCGTATATTCCAAACGCGCTCTGAGACGCCGCGCCGCGTGAAGCCATGACCGAGGCACAACAGCGCGCAGCCCTCACGCTGCAGACCCAGCAGGAAGTCATCTTCGACAGTATGATCGAGGGTCTGCTGCTGCTCGATGAGCGGGGCCGCATCCAACTCGCCAACCGCGCGTTTCTCACCCTGTTCGGGCTCACATCCGACCCCCGTGGCCGCACGATCATCGAAGCCCTTCGCCTGCACGAACTGGCCGCCTTGGTCACCTCGCTCGATACAAATAAGCAGGTGTTGGGATACGAACTGAAGCTGCCGGGGCTGACCGAGCGCTGGCTGCAGATCAACGCCGCCGCCATCTTCAATGGCCCCGGGGAGCGCCACGGCACGGTTCTCGTCTTCCACGACCAGACCCGCCTTAAACAGCTCGAAAGTGCTCGCCAGGAGTTCGTCGCCAACGTCAGCCACGAACTGCGCACCCCGCTTTCCCTCATTAAAGGCTACGCTGAAACGCTCCTCGACGGCGCCCGAGAGGACCCCGAGGTCGCCACCCGGTTCCTGCAAACCATAGACCGCAACGCCGAGCGGCTTAGGCTCCTCATCGAAGACCTGCTTACCATTTCGGAATTCGAGGCCGGGCGCGTCAAACTCAACCTCCAGGCTGTGGCCCTGCCCCCGGTCGTAGCCAAGGTCCTGGAGGACTTCAAAGGCCGGGCGGCGGCAAGAGGTGTCACACTGCTCAACCACGCCCCGGACCTTGCGGTCCGCGCGGACATTAACCGCCTGGAGCAGGTCCTGGGCAACCTGGTGGATAACGCCATCAAGTACGGACGCGCCAATGGCACGGTCACTGTGGGCGGACAGGCCGCCGAGCGGGGGCAAGCAGAGGTCTTCGTCCAGGATGACGGCCCCGGCATACCCCCCGAAGCCCTCGAACGCGTTTTCGAGCGCTTCTATCGCGTGGACAAGGCCCGGTCGCGCGAGCAAGGCGGGACGGGACTCGGCCTTGCCATCGTCAAGCACCTTGTCCAGAGCCATGGCGGCCGAGTCTGGGCGACCAGTGAACCTGGACGCGGCGCGGTTTTCTACTTCGTTCTGTCTCAGGACCCCGGCGCTCAGTAGCCGTCCTATTAATGCTTTAAACGAATCGGCGAAAGGTCAGCCTTTTTGCACGAAGGTCCGGTTATTTCCAGCTTGCAGGACACCCGAGAGCGCCATACTGTATTCGCATACATCTGGCGGTGATGATTCGTTTGAACTGATTGACGCCGATAACTGGCAACAGTGAGAGGAACGCAATATGAAACTTAACGCCCTCAAGAAGGCAGCAGCCAAGGCGCAGGAGGACCTGCAACGCGCAGAACGCAAGCTTGCCGACCTCCAGCGAAAGGCCAAGGCCGCCAAGGCAAAAGCCGAGCAAACCCGGCTCGAGCACAAGCGCGCCCGAAAGTCTGCCAAACAGGCTAAGAAGCTGGCCCTTGACGCTGAAGATCAGGCATGCGGCCGCTGCCGGGTCCTGGAGAAGGCGCAGAAGCGTTTGGCCAAAGCGTTAAAGAGAGCGGGGAAGACCAAGGGCGTGGCAGCGAAAAGGCCTGCCCCCGCGTCCTCAACAGCGCCGCGGAAGGCCGCGCCGACAAAACCGAAGGCTAAGAAGCAGCCGCTTGTCCCGCCCAAGCGTCAACCACCCACTGCCGACAGTGCATCTCTACCCGCTACGCCCAGCCCCGGGACGCCAGCCCCGGCCAGCCCGGCAGTTTGAGCAAAGGCTTCAGACGATCAGTCCTGCCTCCCATTTCTCCGCATTAACCGGGACCCGCCCTTCCGACAGGTCCACGAACGCCAGCAGTGTTTTGCGCGCATCCCCGAGCGGATAGTAAAAGGCGTCCCAATTATCACTATCCTCACCGTCGTGATTCGGGATCACCCACTCGAAATGGCACGCCTCCTGTAGCTCGCGGAAAGCACTGCCCGCCCGCTGCTCGATGTTCTCCAAATCCTTCAGAGACAGCTCCCCCTTTTGACGCCGGGTGCGCCGCAGCAGCTTCCGCCGCATTACATCTGTGATCAGTTCCGGCAGCGCCGCGTTTCGGGCCGGGTCCTTGAGGAAGAGGATTTCCTCCTTCGACAGCGGGGACACGAACACGCTTAGCCGTCGCACGCGCGCCAGGGCCGGATGAGTCTGGAGCAGGCGGCCCACGAATGGGTTCCCCTCGAAGAAGGCGTCGCCGCGCACATCGAGCACGGCAAACCGCTCCTCCGACCGCATGGCCTCAATTTGCCTCCGCGTGCGGAAGTGGTAGTCCACGCCGTCGGCCTCGCCCGAGCGGGGAGCACGGCTGTTGAAGAGCACCAGTTTCTGCAGCCGCTGGTTCAGCTCCGGATGGAAACGCGCCAAGGCACGCGCCAGCGGGCTTTTCCCCACGCACGAAGGGCCGGAGAGAATGACCAGGCGGCCCGGAGCCGAGGTCGTCATGCAGCGTTGCGCGCCCGGACCGGCTCTCTCGCCGCAATGAGTCTGGCTGGAGGCCAAAACGTGAAAAGCAGGTCTGCAGACTTCAGGAAGGAGCGCAACGCGCGGGCACGGCGCCGCCGCACATAGCGCCCGAACGGACGCAGCAACGCCGCAGCCGTCTTGTGTTCCCCTATGTAATCGGCGACGCAGGCCTGCAGCACCTCCAGGTCCTGGATAATCCCCATCTTGCGCTGATAATAGGCCAGCGCGCGGAGCTGCCGCTTGCTCAGCCCGGTGAGGCACGGCGACAGCGACTCGACCATGTAGCGGAACCGCTTGAAGGCCACGCGCGTTTGATGAACGGTCCGCATGTCAGCCAGAT
>Ga0181530_10006307_pt1 | contig 11721 bp, 17 predicted proteins | sample PEATcosm2014_Bin_42_FD_119769 | JGI IMG/M metagenome (GOLD analysis project Ga0181530, IMG submission 119769) | Peatland microbial communities from MTU Mesocosm Facility, Houghton, MI, USA - PEATcosm2014_Bin10_60_metaG | ecosystem: Environmental > Terrestrial > Soil > Wetlands > Peat | place... | reverse complement strand
CATGAGGCTATCACAGGTCAATGTACGGCGCACGGATAACAATACCGATGTAGCGATGCACCTCCGCCACGACCGCCTGGAGGCCTTCTGCGGCACCGTGCCCAAGGGAGGGCCGTCCATAGGCGGCGGGATGCCAGGGTTCTCCGGCATGGCCGGGCTGGGGCTGAGCACTATCTTTGCCGACATCCCTGGCAAGTTCCCCATCATCGACCTGGCAAGGTTCCTGGCCAGGCAGGCAGGCATCGAGGACATAGCAGAGGTGGAGGCCAGGCTGGAGGCCATGGGGAGGACGTTCCCTGCCATAGACTGCGAGGGAAACGATATCCTATGAGCCTCACCCTTACCGAGGCGGCCAGGAGGGCCCGTAACAGATGGACAGGACGATACAAAGCCTGCTCGGCATAGCGGGCGACGAGAAGCGCATCTATAAGTTCCTGGGCAGCGAGGTAGAGCAGGAGGAATACCAGTACTGCCAGCTCCTCGACCAGCTCGTGTTCGGCGAGAAGGGGTACGTGGAGACCCTGGGGCAGACCTGGGACATGATACACGACCCCCGCTTCATCCACATCGAGAGCGCCTTCATCGTCAACCGCAAGGCCTTCTTCGGCGGGGACGCCCGGCAAGGCAAGCAGTACATGTCCGGCGACGGGGTCTTCGTGAGCACCATCGCCGACCTGGAGCAGTACTCGGAGGTCCTCGGGGAGGGCAGGCACTTCTGGTGCTGCATAGTCCACCCCCTGCCGGAGTGCCCGGTGAGGAAGTGGCACGAGCGCATCTGGTCTGCCGACAACCCCGGCCGGCACCTGAGGCCGGGGAGCCTGTCATGCACGTGCAAGCCGGGGGAGGGCCTAATCCTCTACCCCAACGACACTGTCCCCGAGCAGGTGGCAGGCCCGCATGGGCTGAAGGACGCCTCGGACGGCTTCCTGTGGGCCCTGGTCAGGAGGGAGTGCCCCAACTACTTTACCCAGAAAGGCGAGCCCAACGCCATGGCGAAGAGGCTGTTCAGCCTCTTCCGGGCGGACCTGGTCGGGCTTATCGCCGACTACAGCCCCACGCCGCTCGTGGACGCCTATATCGAGCTGGACAGCGGGGACGTGGTAGGGGGCAAGGGCCTGGAGGAGGAGCCCGCCCAGGTGTTCCTGGAGGTTGACCTCCTGGAGAAGGCCCTGACCTACCGGGCGACCATGCGGGCCACGGCGGCCAGGATACTCGACTCCCTGCACTTCGACAAGATTCTGAAGGAGATGGCGTGCGGGGACCCGAGGCTGACGGACCTGGAGCACGACACCCTGCTGCGCATGGTCTACCAGTCGGAGTGGCCAGACGGCAAGACGAAGCTGATGACGGACCTCATGTCCTATGTCGCCTACGTGACGAGGGAGCCCTACGAGGAGCGCCTGAAGGACCAGCTAGAGGATGCGTCAGAGGACGCCCTGGACGCCTGCCGTGCCCTCCAGGAGGGGACGGTAGAGCCTATCAACGCCTACACGGAGCCGACCGTGGAGATGCAGCTCGACCCGCATGCCGCCGTGATGGAGTCCATCCTCCGCAACCCGCTGAAGCAGGAGCTATTCCTGGTATGGGTAGAGGCAGAGAGGCGGGGAGGGGCGGGCAACCCGAACGAGGCAGACAGGCTCAATATGAGCAGGCTCTACTCCATCCTGACCCCCGTGTTCACCGACCCGAGCTTCGCCATGGACGAGGGCAGGTTCGGGGAGTATGTCGAGCAGGCCGGGAAGCTGGGCTTCTATAGCCCGCTGGGCGTCAAGGCCCCCGTGGAGGGGAGCCTCGTGCCCAGCGAGGAGGACTTCCGGCGCAACCGGGAGCTGAGGGAGAAGCGGGGAGAGAAGAGGGTCCCCCTGCCGCCAGAGGAGCCCCCCGAGGCGGCTGCCCCGAAGGACGTGTCGGAGCCGTTCTGGCCGGAGGCGATGGGTAAGGCAAGGGAGGAGTGATGGCGCTGCCCACGGAGCTGGGGTTCGGCTCCTATACCACCCGGCAGGTAAACGCCTACGACAAGAGGCTGGACGAGCTGGCCAAGGAGCATGGGGGCAGGCCAGGCTGGCTCAGGAGGCTGGTAAAGAGGAAGGTCATAACCGAGAGGGAATACGGCCGGCTAGTGGCCTTCATAGACTGGGACAACGCATAAGGAGGCGGGATGGCGATTGTAACATACGAGCACCACGGGGCGAAGGTATTCGTGGACGAGGCGCTCAAGGGGACGCACCGTGAGCACTGCCTGTGCTGGAAGTGCGAGAGCTTCAAGCCGGGGACGCCGAAGAACTGCCCCATAGCGGAGAGGCTGTATAAAATCTGCGTGGACGAGAACCTGGTCACCCCGGTCTACGAGTGCCCGGTCTACATAGGGCCGAGGTTCCAGGAGGTCTCTAAGGGCCAGGCACCCCAGGGGGGGAGCCTGCACGGGCACGGCTACTTCGACACCGAGTAAGGGCGGGGGGACATGGGATACACGATACCGGAGGGGGCAGTAGAGTTCGACGGGAGGGTATACAGGCGCAAGCCCTGGCACGGCAACAGGAGGTGCTCCTCCCTGATTCAGGTAGGCACCCTGGAGCCCGTGGCTGGCCCGGACGGGAAGCCCACGGGGGAGAAGGTGTTCGTGCCCCTGCGGAGCGCCGGGACCACCGACCCCCTGAAGGCCTCCAAGGCCAGGGCGAGGGTGAAGAAGCCCAAGCCCGAGGCGGCCCCCAAGCCGGAGGCAAAGAAGAAGCCGGAGAGCGGCAAGCCCTCGCCGGCCCCTGGAAGGAGATAGCTATATGTCCCAGTATACCAGGTACTTCACGGTAGGCGCAGGCGCGGGGGTGCCCCTAGTGCTGGAGGAGAGGCTGATAGCCCACACGCTGGAGTGCTACCAGTGCAACGGGCTGGTCGCCTACGACCGCATGAAGGAGCACTTCCGGTCCCACGTGTTCGAGAAAAGCTCGGCACGCAACATCGACATGGCCGTGAGGCTAGGAGAGTTTACGGCGTAAAGAGCCGACAGTGGACGGTTGGACGACTAGCCGGGAAAAGTCGCCTAGGCAAAGCGCCGGATGCTCCCTGCTGTGGGAGAGGAGGGCGAAGCGGGGGAGGAGGACGCCAGACGGACTAGCTACCCGCCGCAGCAATGCGTCCCAACCCTGCGGGGGTCTGCGGCTCAGCCCCGCCGCCAGGATTGGAGCATGCCTTGAAGAACCCCAAGCTCGAAGGAACGTGCCTTATAGACTGCATACCCCAGGCCGGGGAGTGCCCGGTGGGGTGCGCCGAGTGCTTCTACAACGGGGGCAGGTTCTACCGCACCCTGGAGGAGCCCCTTGTCCCGTCCCTCCAGGAGGCCATGGGCAGGATAGTCCGGGTCAACTCCGGGCATGACTCCAACCTCCAGAGGGAGGGGGTCATCGGGGCGACCAGGCACTACCCCGACAAGTTCTACAACACGAGCATAGCCAGGTTCGACTTCCCCGGCCCCGTGGTATACACGTGCAACGGGCGCAGGCTCGTCCTTGCAGAGCCGCCCCCCGCAGGCAACCTGATGTTCGTCAGGGTGAGGGCATGCACGTGGAGCCTGGACGAGGTGGACGCCGCCGTGGAGTTCTACCAGAAGAAGCGGGGCATCCCGACCGTGCTCACCTTCATGCGCTACTACAGCAGGGACGCCGTGCAGAGGCCCGAGGACTACGAGTGGAGGAAGAGCGTCCTCAACGACTACTGGTGCATCAGGCCCGAGGCCATGACGAGGGTCATGGCAAGGTACAAGGGGACCGGGGCAAGGTCCTGCGGCACGGCCTCTAGCTCCCTCTGCATCGACTGCCGCAACTGCGAGATGCTCTACTGGGAATGCCTGGGAAGGATGAAGAGGGCCTCGAAGGAGGCCTACTGGAACAAGCAGCTAAACTGCAAGGCTCCCTAAGGGGGTCGGGCCCTCCGGGGTATACTATAGCCGGGGAGGGCCATATGGGAAAGAAAGGGCTTGAGAGGACCCCGAGGGGGTTCGCTACCTACGACCAGTTCCTCACGTCATCGCTGGAGAAGGTCACCGTGCGCAGGTCCAGCCAGGTAGGCCGCCGCCGCACATGGCTGTTCATAGACGGGGCCACCCTGTTCAGGGACGACCAGCCTGTCACGCTGGCACCCAACGAGAAGATCGTCTGCGGTGCCCAGATGGACGAGGAGGACGCAAGGCGGACGATAGCGGCCCTCCAGAGGTTCGTAGACGGGGAGGAGTAGGCACATTGGGGCTCCAGGGCATGAAGTATAAGGTAATCGACGTGTCAAGCGCCGGTGCCGAGGACATTACCGAGACGCTGAACCAGTGGTACGGCAAGGGCTACGTGGTAGTGGCACCGCTCGGGACCAGGTACGTTATCCTTGTGCATGACAGGCGTGTCGAGGAGGGGTAGGCATGTGCGAGCTATGCAGGGACACGGGCATATGGGACACGGGGAACAACGAGCTTCCCTGCCCCAACTGCCCCGAGCTTGCCGACAGGGCGCTGTTCTATGACGCCCACGTGATAGGGGGGCCCGTCACGGGCAGGGAGGTCAAGAGGCACTTCCTCAACTCCTCGCCCGAGCCGCTCTGGCACAAGGCCCCCCTGCATGTCAGCGAGATTCCGGGCCGCGAGCCCCCGGCCAAGGAGGAGGTCTTCCAGGCCATGCGGGGGCTAATCGAGTTCGCCGACCACAAGGACAGGTGCAGGGTATGGAGGAAGGACGACTCCCCCTCCGACCCGAGGGCATGCAACTGCGGCTACCAGCAGGCCCTACGGGCCTACTACCATGCGGCGGCGACCTACCTGATTGAGATGGACAGGGACAAGAGGCTGCCCATGACCAGGGAGGAGAGGTCCTCGCTCATCCGGGCGGACTTCCCCGAGGAGCCCATGCCCGAGCCAGAGAGGCCAACGGTCGAGGAGAGGCCGGCCGACACCCCCGAGGAAGGAGGCCCTGCTTAGGAATGGACGAGAGGCAGGTATGCAAGGCGTTCCGGCCCCGCAGGGACGGGAGCCTGGGCTTCCTGTTCCACGGGCACGAGGGGAGCAGGACGGTGCCCAGGGGAACATGGCTCAGGGCAAGGGCAAGGTGGGTAAGGAACGGCAGGGGGAGGAAGTACAGGGCAGGGTTCCACTGCTTCCTGACCCTGGACGCGGCGGCGGCATTCATATATGCCACCAGGGGCAAGTACCCGGTCTACAGGGTGAACGTGCGGACGGTCCTCCTCTGTTCCTGGCTGCGGTGGGTGCTCACCGACCAGCACCGGGCAGAGGTCTTCTGGGGGGCGGCGGTCCTGGCCTTCCCCCTGGCGCTCGGGCGGTGGTTCAGCCTCCTGGGCCTCTACGAGGACATGGCATGGCTACTGTTCGGTGCCCTGGTGCTTATAGCCATACAGGCAGTCCAGGACTGGAGTAGGGAACGGAATAAGAACCGGCCGGAGGAGCCGGAGAAGCCGAGGGAGCCCAAGCGCCCCTCCCCGTTCCATGCCCTAGTGGTGGCGTATATAAGGTCGTTCCATGAGCGGATATGCCCGCTCATAGAGATTACGGACTAGAAGTCCGAAGCATGCAGCATCCTTCGGACAGCAGCGGCCATAAAGCGGCCACAATCCTGGGGAAACCCCTGTATCCTGGTGTATAGTATATGCGGAGGGACAAACCAGGATGAAATACGGAACCCAGGCCAGCAAGACCATCATCAGCGGCGGCATGGAAGCCCCGCAGCAGTTCTGCATCCAGAACTCGCAGATCGCCTTCGAGACGCTCTCCAGCAGGCTCTACACGGACCCCATCCGTGCGGTCATCCGGGAGCTTAGCTGCAACGCCTATGACGCCCACGTGGCGGCAGGCAAGAAGGACGAGCCCTTCGAGGTTACCCTTCCCACCAACTTCGACCCCAACTTCCATATCCGTGACTACGGGCCGGGCATGAGCCACGACCAGGTCCTCTCGCTCTACTGCACCTACTTCGCCAGCGACAAGACCAAGGACAACAGCGTCATCGGTGCCTTCGGGCTGGGCAGCAAGTCCCCCTTCGCCTACTTCCTGCGCAACGGGAAGACGGGGGGGTTCGCCGTGATTAGCTGCCACGGGGGCAAGGTCCGCACCTACGCCGCCTTTATCGACAACGGCTTCCCCAAGGTCGAGCTACAGGAAGAGATGGACACGATGCCCGACAATACCGGCCTGGAGGTCATCTTCCCGGTCGAGCAGCGGGACGTGTGGGAGTTCGAGAACAAGGCACAGGAGGTGTTCGAGTTCTTCGACCCCCTCCCCAAGTTCAACAAGCACATGGAGATAGCACGCCCCGAGTACGCCATCGAGACAAAGCGGTGGGGCCTGCGCAAGAACGACAGCAACGGCAAGGGGATACGCGCCGTCATGGGCGGCGTTGCCTACACGGTCGGCAGCATCGACGTGAGCCGCCTCAACGAGGCGCAGCAGCAGGTGCTCAACATGCCGCTGGACATCTTCTACAGCATCGGCGAGGTCAACCCCGCCGTCAGCCGCGAGAACCTCCAGCTAGACGCCAGGACCATCGAGGCCATCAAGAACTCCCTGGACGAGGTCTACGGGGAGATACTGGAGCAGGTGAAGAAGAAGGTCGATGCCGCCGCCAACATGTGGGAAGGCAAGATGATTATCTGGAACATGCTCCAGCATGACGCCATCGCCGGGATAGTCAGTGCCGCCTCCAAGAAGGGGCAGCTATCCGGGCAGTATGCCAACTTCACCCTGGACAGCACGGACAAGAACCTTACCGTCAACGAGCTGGACTTCACGTCCATCCAGGTCTACCGCTACGAGCGCTCCTGGAGGCGCAGGGGGAGCCAGAGGGAGGAGATGTTCACCCTTAAGCCTGAGGACCGCAGGCTTGCCCTGGAGAACGTCAAGCGGGGGCTGACCGAGCGGGAAGGCTATGAGTGCAGCTTCAAGGTCACCCCCGAGGTCGCCTTCATCATGGACGACATGAAGCCCGGCCGTGCCAACAAGTACACCAACGTCTATGCTCAGAACAAAGAGTCGGACAACCCCGACAAGCGGGTGGTCTACCTGGTGTCGCCGCGCAAGGACGCCAGCCAGAAGGCCGCCCTGGCAGAGGCGGACGCCCTGCTGGCAGCGCTCGGGAACCCGCCCGTGACGCTGGCAAGCACCTTGCAGGAGAAGTACATCCACCTGTTCCCCAAGCGCGAGTACGCGCCCAGGGAGCGCGGGGTGCTGCGGTTCAACGAGCAGTCCTACTACTCCAGCCGCTCCTGGCGGTATGCCTGGAGGTCGGCCACGGCGGAGCAGGTCGGCACCGGCGACGGGTCCGTGAAGCTGTACGTGACCATCGAGGGCAGGAACCGAGAGCCCCAGGACGTGTTCTCGGCCGGGTCCCCCAAGAGCTTCTCCTCCCTGCTGTCGCACATGAAGGAGTCAGGGCTGTTCGGGATGGACGCCAGCACGCCCGTGTTCGGGCTGCGCAAGAACGCCAAGCTGCGCAGGGAGAAGGGCTGGACGGAGCTAAGGGGGTATGTCCTGGAGGCAGCGAAGCGCGAGCTGACCCCGGCGCGGGAGGCGTCCCTGAGCCTCAAGGTCCACTCCTTCTCGTCGGACTGGGAGTTTGCCCTGGACTACATCGGCAAGCACCGCCCCCTGGACGACAGCAGCCCCCTCCAGAGGTTCGCCGACGAGCTTGCCGCCGCCAAGAAGGCACTCGGCAAGAGCGGGGAGCACTTCGCGTCCGTCCTGGGCATGATCGGGATAGAGGCCAATGCCATGGACTTCAACGAGGGCTGGGCCAAGGTGAAGGCACAGTACCCCGTCCTGAGCGTGTTCGGACGCCGTGGCTACGGCAGCGGGGGCATCAAGGAGACGGATGCCTTTATCAGCTACGTGCAGATGGTGGACAAGGCGGCCCAGAAGCCCCAGGACCCTACCAAGGACGAGCTTCGCCGGGCACGCAAGTCACGCAACCAGAAGGCCTACTACGAGCGCAAGAGGCAGCAGCAGGCACAGAGGGCACTGGAGCATATGCCTGCCGTAGACATGGAGCCTAACCCCCTGGCAGTGAACGACGTGCCAGCTATGGACGTGGCAGTATAAAATCCTCCTGGGATTTTCCCCCGGCGAGGTATAATAGAGTAGAAGGAGATAACAGACTATGGCAAAGGCAGCGACAGTCCCCTATGTAGTGCAGGACAACTTCGTGTCGGTACTGGTGGGCGGGAGGCCGTTCCAGCTCCTCGCCAGCCACCCGACGTTCAAGCGCATGGTAAGGGCCCTCAAGGGCAAGAAGTGGGACCGGGTCCCGGCCCTGGTGAACCTCGCGCAGTCCATCTCCAACCGCAGCCACGGCAACGTGGAGGTGCGCGAGGGCAAGGTGTTCTACAAGGGCTCCGAGGTAGACTCCTCCCTGACCCGCATGATGGTCACGCTCGTCGAGCACGGGCAGCCCGTGACCAACATGCTGCGGTTCATGGACAACCTGTACCAGAACCCCAACCCCAAGGCCATCCAGGGGCTCTACGACTTCCTACAGCGCTACAGCATGCCCATCACCGATGACGGGTGCTTCGTCGCCTACAAGCGGGTGGACGGGGACTACAAGGACATCTACTCGCACACCGTTGACAACCACATCGGGCAGGTGCCGGTGATGGACCGCAGGGAAGTGGACAAGGACCCCGAGAACCCCTGCTCCAGGGGCTACCACTTCTGCTCCCGGGCCTACCTCTCCGGCTTCTCCGGCGAGCACCTGATGGCGATAAAGGTCAACCCCGCAGACGTGGACGAGATTCCCGAGGTTGACTGCGGGAAGGGGCGCACGTGGCGCTACGAGGTCATCGAGGAGGTCCCCAACCAGAACTACGAGAAGGAGGACGCCGCCTACTTCCAGCGCCCGCTCATCGCCGTGGGCAAGGACCGCAGGACGCTCATCAAGAGGCTCCTGGCGCTGCCCTCAGTGGCACGCCTCGTGGCACGGACGGAGCGCGACCGTGCGAAGTACCGCCGCAGCCGCAAGAGGCTCGGCGAGAGCCACCCGCAGGTACAGGTCGCAGGGCTGACCAAGCAGGCCATCGGCAAGGCGTCCCTGGGACGCCTCCGCCAGTGGTACGAGCGGTTCGCCGCAGACAACCCGGCCGTCCCGGCAGGGCAGTCCGCCGTGTTCTCCAACCCCACCCGCCCGGCACGCATCGCAGCAGGCCTGAGCATCGTGGCGGTGGCGAAGGAGATGAAGGTCCGCCCCTCCGACGTGTACAAGCAGGAGAAGTCCGAGAAGCCCACGCAGCGGTTCATCGACAACCACATCGCCGCCGTGCAGAAGCTCTCGGAGGGCGGGTACTACGGGGTCAGCTTCGACTCGGCAAAGGCACAGGAGAAGCGGGGACGGCCGTCCGTCCTCGCCTCCTAGGAAGGGAACCTAGCATGGAAGAAAAGGCCCCCGGCAAGGGAGAGGGAGGCCTCCTCAGGGAGGTCGCCACGGTCAAGGAGGAGCTGGAGGACGCCGCAAGGCTCCTCGACCGCGAGGGGATGGACCTTGTGAGGTCGGTAGGGGAGGCGGTAAGGCTGCTCAACAGGCCCCTGTTCACCCTTAACCCCAGGCCGAGAAGGTGGAGATGGTAGTCCCTTGGAGGCTGACTGAGGCAATCGCAAGGTGGAGGGAGAGACGATGCCTCCGCAGGGAGGCACGCCGCTTTGCCAGTCTCTACAGGGGCTACCTGAGGCTGTTCAATGAGATTCAGCGGGAGGCCCGGGAGATGGGGCTGGGCGAGGCGGCTCAAAGGCATCCAGGCAAGGAGGGGAAGTGACCCGTGCTGAAATGTTCGAGGCGGCCATAGAGCCGTGCATACGCCTTGCCATGCGCCTGGAGCACCAGGACTGCCCGAAGGAGCAGGAGTGGCGGGAGAAGAACGATAGGGAGGTAAGCGCAAGGGACAAGGCCTCCCCCTGGTCGCATGCGCCCTCGGCAAACCCGCCGTTCAGGCCCGTATCCCATGCCCAGGACCGGCCGGAGAAGCTATACCTCCGGTGCGAGGCCTGTGGCACGGCCATAAGCCACTCCGTCTCGTTCCCGACCGCTTGGGAGGTAGGGGTATAATGGTCCGCCTCTTCAACCATACCCGGCACCCCGAGGCCCCCATCAGGAGGGTCCTGGAGTTCGCGGCCAGGACGATAGGGGTAGAGGGGGACGTATACGTCAAGGTGACCCCCTCGCGGCGGCTCAGGCCCGGTGCCTATGCAAAGCGGGGCTTCCCCTACCTCGGGTTCATGCGCAGCGCCTCCGACCGGGATGGAAGGAACGGGGAGATGCTAGGGGAGAAGTCAGGGTATATCGTCCTCTCCCTGATGAGCAGGCGGGGGAGGAAGGTGGACTGGCTGGAGGCATGCTGGTGGTTCATGCACACCGCCCTGCACGAGATGGCACACGTCCTACAGTACCGGGAGAACAAGTACTGCATGCTAAGGCTCAAGGAGGCCCAGATATCCGGGGGGCTGAAGAGAAGGATGAGGCACGATGCCCGCCCGGTAGAGGTGGACGCCGAGGACCGGGTCGAGGACGTGAAGAAGGACAGGCGGAGGTACCTGCGGCAGCAGGACCTTACCATCGACCTTGCCATGGCCATCGAGGAGGCGGAGAAGGCATGAGGCCACATACGATGGAGCCTGGGATGCTGGGGAGGGCATGGAGGGCGAGGAAGTACCGCCTGAACGGAAGGTGCCCCCGCTATACCGTCTGCCGCTGCCCGGACTTTATAGGGTTCTCGGTCGTGGACCGTGGCACGGAGACTTGGGCAGGGCTATGGGAGACCCGGCAGGCCGCCTGGGAATGGATTGACGGCACCTCCACGGCCCCCATGCTGTCCTGCTTCTGCCTCCGCCAGGTACCTGCCCCCCTGCGCAGCCCCTCGGAGGTACAGATATCCAGGTACCTTGCAAGCAACCCGCTGGATAGCTGCAAGAAGGCCTCCAGGGCACTGGGATGCCCCATCGACCGCATCTACAGGATAGCCGCCGAGGACGGCATCAGCTTCAGGGAGCGCAGGGAAAGGGTAGACAGGTCGCTCGTCAGGCTGATGAAGGCATGCCACCCGGACGCCACCGACAGGGAGCTGGCCAGCTTCCTGGAGGTTGCCGTAAGCCGGATAGCCGAGGCACGGAAGAAGGCCGGGATGACCCATAGGGCGCTGATAGAGAGGCGCAGCAGGGCAATCCTCCAGGACCTCCAGGCCGGGCTCCTATGGAGGGAGATAGCAGCGAAGCACAGCGTGGACGAGCAGGCCATCTGCGTGGTCGCAAGGAAGCACGGCATACACACGGCCGGCAGGAGCCGGGGCGGCCCCCGCAGGCCCCCCATGACAAGGGAGACCGAGGAGGCATGCGTACGGCTGCTGCGCGAGACCAGCAAGGCCAGCCGTGGGGCGAGGGCCTCATGGACTCGGGGTTCCTCAGGAACAGGAAAGTCCAGGACGCTACCACCGGCAAGGTATACTGGACAGTGGGAGGCTGGGAACTCTGGTATGCGTTCTTCTGGTGGGACCGCTCGGTGGACTCGCGGGGTGCCTGCAACTCAGGCTTCTACGTGCGGGGGTTCGGCTATCCCGAGGCGCAGGCGGCCTTCGACTATGCCTGCGCCCAGTTCCCGCATGTCGTGCGGCGGCAGAGCCCACCGCTCGTGCTTCAACTGTAGGAGGGGAAGGGCATGAAGAGGCTGGAGACGATACCGAGCGAGAGGCTGAGGAAGT
>Ga0181530_10006302_pt1 | contig 11726 bp, 8 predicted proteins | sample PEATcosm2014_Bin_42_FD_119769 | JGI IMG/M metagenome (GOLD analysis project Ga0181530, IMG submission 119769) | Peatland microbial communities from MTU Mesocosm Facility, Houghton, MI, USA - PEATcosm2014_Bin10_60_metaG | ecosystem: Environmental > Terrestrial > Soil > Wetlands > Peat | place... | reverse complement strand
GAGGCCCGGCGCGACGACGCGCACTTCGCCCACGTGGCGGTGTGGGAGCACAGGGGCGAGGGCCAAGAGCCGGTCCGTCACACCGAGCCGCTCAGCTTCGAGAACGTCCACCTCGCGCAGCGGAGCTACAAGTGACCATGAACCTCGTGCTGATGGTCTGGCGGCAGGAGAACGCGCGTGCGCAGGGCCACATGCAGAGGATCGAGGCCAAGGACATCAGCCCCGACATGTCCTTCCTGGAGATGCTCGACGTGGTCAACGAACGCCTGACCGTCGCCGGCCAGTCGCCCATCACCTTCGACCACGACTGCCGCGAGGGGATCTGCGGCTCTTGTGGCGTGGTCATCAACGGCGTTCCCCATGGCCCGCAACCAGGGACCACGACCTGCCAGCTTCACATGCGCCATTTCCGCGACGGCCAGGTCATTGTCATCGAGCCTTTCCGCGCGCGCGCCTTTCCCGTGATTCGCGATCTCATGGTCGACCGCAGCGCCTTCGATCGCGCGATCGCGGCCGGTGGCTTTATCACTTCGCCCACTGGCAGCGCGCCTGACGGCAATGCCATCCTGGTTTCCAAGGGCGCGGCAGACGCGGCCATGGACGCGGCCGCCTGCATCGGGTGCGGCGCGTGCGTCGCCGCCTGCCCCAATGCCTCGGCCATGCTGTTCGTGGGTGCCAAGGTATCGCACCTGGGACTTCTGCCCCAGGGTCAGCCCGAGCGCTGGTCGCGCGTGCACGCCATGGTGGCGGCCATGGACGCCGAGGGCTTTGGCGGTTGCACCAACTTCCTCGAGTGCGCGGCCGTCTGTCCCAAGAACGTGTCGCCCGACTTCATCGGCCGACTCAACCGCGACCTCATCGGCGCCGTCTTTTTGGCCCGGCCGCGGGCGGCCACCACGGATGCGGGCTAGCTGGTACGACTCGGCGGTGCGAGGATGCAGAAATTGCGGAAATGCGTGAGACTGTGCCTGTCCACGAACATCTAACTGATAAGCTGCAAGCCCCGACGCATCCAAACGAACAGGGAGGCCCCATGACACCGTGTATCCAGTGCAAGTACGCGCTTGCGCCTGACTTTCGCTTCTGTCCGCGTTGCGGTATTCCGGCAACCAAGGACATCCCTGACCAGTACCTGCTCGCGAGAAAGGCCATGGAAGGGCGCATGGAGGGCGGCCCGGTGGGGCCTGCCATCGCGACCCTGTTGAAGGCCTACGATTTGGGGCTGCGCGATGCCCACGTTCTGTGCGGTCTGGGCATTCTCTACTATCGCCTCGGCGACATCGGGTCGGCGACCAAGTACCTTGAGGAAGCCATCGCGCTCAAGCCGAACTTCCCAGAAGCGCTTTACGACCTGGCGCTCACCTATTATCGCGGCGGCCAGATCCACAAGACCATCGCGACGATGGAGCGATGCCTGAAGTTGAGCCCCGACTATGCAGCGGCTCACTACTGGCTCGGCATCGCCAACTATCACCTGGGGCGGCAGCAGAAGGCCATCGAGTCCTTCTTGCGCGTGGTTGAGCTCAACCCGGCGGCCAAGGTTGCCAACTATCACCTGGGCGTGAATTTTGCGTCGCTAGGTCAGTACGACAAGGCCATCGCCAATTTCAAGCTAGTGGTGGAGAACTGCCCGGAGGACGAGGCGGCGTTCTATCACCTGGGCATGGCCTACTATGAATCGAACAAGATTCCGGAGGCCACCGAGGTCTTCAAGCATTGTGTCGCGCTCGATCCCGGCGACCGGCGCGCGGCGCAGATGCTAGAGATGCTGACCAATGTTCCTGGGGTCTGATTCGCGAAGGCAGGGGCTGCAACTGCGCGGCGGTGGTGCGGGCAAAGGCTCGTACCGTATCCGTGCTGGTCAGGTTTGAGATCTCGTCGATCGACTGCTTGGCCGGCAAGGCGGGGATCTGGCCGGTCAGCGCTCCGTGCCCGAGCAGGCCGACGAACGAGAACAGGAAGCGCTCGCGCTCGTCGTTGGGCAGAAAATCCAGGCAGCGCAGAATCGCGGCCGGTTCAGCCTTGTCCCAGCGGCCGGGATAGCCTCGATCGGCAAGCCATTGCCCGATACTGAGCGCGGCGTCGACCAGGTCCTGGCGTTGGGTCGCGTCGGCGGAAACCGCCCCGGCCAGCTCGTCGGCCAGGGTCACGGCAACGATGCGCCGTGGGGCCATTGGCCAGGGGGCCGTCTCGATGGCTGTGGCCGACGACCTGCGCCTGCGGAATGGAATGAAACTGGAACGGAACCGGCGACGCTTTATCATGCCATGGTTGTCGGACGCCGGCCGAGAAAGTTGCGCCGCCTGAGGGTGCTGTTGGGATCCGAGATCTTCCCGAAGTCACCCGGCAACGGAATGCTTGCCCGCCATGACAGGCCCCCGCATGCGTCGAAGGATGCGACCAGTCCGAGCGGCTGCCCGTTCTGTTTGCCCAGTACAGCAAGCAGCGGCCCATAATATTGAGACTGAACGATGGCCATCGTCGAGATGTCCACAGTGTTGTCGATCTCAAGCCCAGGCTGCTCCAAGACACAGGGACCGACGGCCCGCCCGACACTCCATGGAGAACCCAGTTGCCGCACGACCCCGAATCAAGCACCGCAACGTCTACAAGTCCGTCCGCATCGACGTTGAAGCTGGACAACGCCACCGGGCCAGAGTCGCAGGTTGGGTCCGGTGGCCGGATCGTCGACTTCGACACCTCGGTTCCGTCGTAGTCTAGCAATTCGACCTTCGACAGGATGATTTCCGGCCCGACCAACGTCGACAAATATCGCAGGTAGCGCGCTACCAGAGAACCCGCACCGGGTAACGCTGAATGTGCGAGTCAGGTGTCACCAACACGCAGTCTTCGTGGATGGCCTGGCAGATGAGCGCACGGTCAAAGGGATCGGCATGAAAGTCCGGCAGCCGCTCGAGGAACGCGAGCGCCTGGCAGCCGAGAGGCGCTTCTTCCAGCCCGAGCCGCGCCATGGCCTCGCGCACGAAGGCGCCGGGCGGACGATCGAGCCGGAGTTGTCCCAGCTTGCGAGACTTGAGCTGAATCTCCCAAGCAGAAATCGGTGATAACAAAACGGCGTTCTCCGGCGCAGCAAGGGCTTCACGCGCCGGCTCGCTCAGCTTCTCGGGCGCATCCGCTGCCCACAGAAAAGTGCAAGTGTCGAGCAGGAGCCTCACGCCTTCTCGTCCCCCACATCGCCGGCCGTGAATGCGGCCAAGTCCTCTGCTGGCAGCGGCTCGTTGAAGGTGTCCGCCATGTGCAAGACAGCACCACGCAGAGCCCCCAAGGGTCGCCTTGGCTTGGCGAGTTCAGTCAGCGGTCGGAGCTCCGCCACAGGGACATTCCGGTCACAAATCACGAGTGATTCCCCATTCTTGACGCGTTTTAGGTAGCGCGAAAGGTGGGTCTTTGCCTGCTGGATGTTGACCGGCTTCATCAACCAATTAAACCATGTTTCTGGTCAGGTTGCGAGCCGTGCGGTGCCTCTGTCTGATTGTAGTCAGACTTTGTCACAATCCGGCTGCGATCGGGGAGGCGAACAAATATTGCAGGCACATATGCGCGCGGCGCGATGCCATTCTGCCGCCAAGCCTGATGAGGAAATGCCTACTTGGCGAACAGCAGCGGGCGGTACTCGGGCCGGATCTGCACGTTGTTCTCGAACAGAAAGTGCTGTAGTTGCAGGAGGTCGAGCGAGTCCACCCGCAAATCGTGCAAGCGACACATCTCGGCCACGAGATCCTCATTGCTGTCAAAATGGTGGTACAAGATGCGGGCCACGCGGTATTCGGACAAGTCGTAGAAGCCATCCCGATCGTGTGGAATGCGCAGGGTGCGAAGGATGCGAGCAAAGGCGCGGGCGTTGGGCCGCATGAGTTGGATCAGCACCCCATTGACCACATGACCGTAGAGTCTCTTCTCCGCTCCGGGCGAGAAGAGGCGTCGCACTGCCGTCTCATCGAGTTTCTTCCACAGCGTCGCGAGCGAGCGTCGGATCTCATAGGCCAGTTGCTCATCGTCGGCGTCCACCTGCACCGGTCCCACCGTTCGTGCCTGCCGGGCGGTGCGCATGAGGGCTAGCAGACCGGGAGAAGAGACGTTCGCGGAGAGAAACTCGGGCCAGTTGCGTTTGTGCAGATGCTCGCTCGACAGGAAGGTCGAGCCCACGTAGGCGAGAAAATCGCGCACTGCCTGCTCACTGCCTAGCTGGCGGACCAAAGCTGGTGCGAAATGAAAGGTGGGGCCGACAACGTCGAGTGGGATCCTGCCGCCACGTCCGAGCGTAGACAGCGAGCGCTCGTCGCCGCAGGTGTACCTGCCGTCGACGCGAAAGACGCGCGTGGCGGTGCTGACCGCTGCCTGTTCGTGTCTGGCCTGCAGGCTGAGGGCGTCGACCCGGCGCAAGGTGGTGCTGATGGTGCGTGCCGTGGCAAAGGCGTTGCCAAGAAAGAGAGAGAAGGTTTGACGGTCAGCGGGCGGGTCGGGCTGTCGGTCGGCCCAGTCGAGGTAGCGCCGGTAGTAGTCGAGGGCGGAGCGCGTTCGGAAAGGCACCTGACAACGAGCCAAGTTGGTGTCGTCGAAGGACGGGAAGTCGTTCCAGCCCGGCTGGAAGCCGGCCGACAGCATGGCGCGCAGGTGGGCCGGATCCATGCGCGGGATGCTGTATGAGCGCCAGCGAACGCGCGTGTTCCCGTCGCGGCCAGCGTTCAGGGCGCGCATCCGACGGGCAATCGTCCGCGCCCGTCGGGGGTGGATGTTGATCTCAGAGCAGACGAACCACACGTTGTGGATCCCGCGGGATGCCAGCGTCGCCAGATCTGCCTCCACCGCGGACCAGTTCCGGTACTGAACGTGGCGGCCCTTCACCGCCGGCTCGTTACAGAAGTAGCAGCGAAAGGGACAGCCGCGCGCGATCTCCACCGCAACGGTATCCATGGTGCCCTCAAGCAGTGCACGCTCCCCGTAGAAACGAATCAGCTCGTCCACCACCTCATCCGTATATTCCGGTCCATCGAACGGGGGATAGAAGACGCGCGGGTTGGCGTGGAAGGTGCGACCCCGGCGGTAGACCAAGTTGGGCACTTGGTCCAGATGGCGGCGGGCCAGCACGTCAGCGAAACGCGCGAAGAATCCGTCAGGTTCGCCCTGGATCCCGAAATCCACCTGAAGGCGTGCGGCGGTTTGCAGCGGGTGGGAAGAGAAGCCAAAGCCGCCGGCCACGATGGGGGCTTGGGTCAGCCGGCGGATTTCACCCACCAGCGCGCGGGTGTCATCGACAGGCAGGTAGTACTTTGACGGATCGCCGAAAGGTGGCGGCGGATAGTCCGATTCCACGACCGAGTCCGCCTGCCGCAGGTGCAAACCGATCATGCGTGGCCGACGCCGTCGGATGAGATCAGTCAGGTGGTAGCGGATCTGTTGTCGATTGAGTCGGACAAAGTCGAAGCGTGCGACTTTGAGACCGAAGTGGCGTGCCAGCGCCGAGACTTGCACGAACGCGTAGGGGTATACGGTCTTGTCAGGCAGATTCGAGGCGTTGAGCAGGAGGAGATCCACTGCGTCTGAGGCCAAGGAAGCGCTTCCGCAGAAACGCCCGCGCGGATTGGTCGCGCCTGTCCTCTGGCCCATGTCCCGCCCACGGCAGCGGAGGCATCAGGGCAACCTGCCACTGACGCGTTTTTGCAAGGCGGAATCGCGCGTCCCGTCTTCGCTGTGGTTGAGATCCGCGGCGACACTGGAATGTCTGGACGCACAATAGCACCGCCAGCAACCGAGACAAGCGGGGGCCGGCCGGCTGCGTTCTGCGGTCCGGGGTCAGCTCTTGTCCCCGGCCAGTTCTTGTGCAAGTTCCAGGATGCGGCGGTGCTCCGGGATGCGGGTCAGGTACGCCTGGCGACCGGCGAAATCTTCGATGGTGGCTGCCCAGGCGTGGACCTGTCTTGTCGCCGCGGCCAAAACCTCCTTCGCGGCCAGGCGATCGCCGGAAACGAGCAAACACTCGGCCAACGCCAGACGGATGGTTGCCTCGCCGTCGTCCGCGATGCCTATCCTCTCGAACTCGGCATACGCATCGCGCGCGGTCGACAGCGCCTCGGCCTTGTGGCCCTGCGCCAGCAGGGCGCGAGCCAGTAAGGCGCGCGCGAAGGGCAAAACTGCGTGCACGGTCTCCCATGTGGTCAGGGCTGCGCGCGCGTACTGCTCGGCGCGTGCGTAATCGCCCGCCAGGTATTCCGTCACCGAGAGATACGCCTCCGCGCATCCCTGGAAGCGTCGATCATTCTGCGTGCGGTTGACGGCGATGCCCTCCTGGCCGACAGCGCGTGCCTCGGCAAAAGATCCCTTGTAGGCAAGGATGTTGGTCAGGGCTTGCAGGCTGCCCCCAAGCATGTACTTGAGGTCCATCTTTCGCGCCGTGGCCATGATCTGCTGGATGCAGGCCTCGGCTTCTTCCAGTCGGCCGAGCTCGAGCAGGCTCACGCCGACGTTCGCAAGAGCCTCGCAAGCGGCGCGCCGGTGGCCGATGCTCTCGAAGTAGTCAGCGGCGCGTTTGGCCGCCGCGAGAGATTCGGCTGGATTGCCCTGGCTTCTCGCGATGTGCGACCTCAGGCCCTCTGCCCGTCCCAGCATGATCGGCTCCAGCTGGTCTCGTGACTCCTCCAGCAGCGTCAAGGTTTGGTGACGGATCTCGTTGTCGCCAGCGTAGGTGAGGTAACCAGCCGCGCTCACGAAGCAGTCGAGCCAGGCATTCAGCAATTCAGGTGCTTCTGGTCGCTCGAGGTCGCGGAATAGCGCGGCGATCTCGTCGTACTTGACCTGTGGGCCAAGCGCATCGAAGAGCGCGCTCAGGGCGTCCAGTTTGGTCCGGTCCTCACTGGAGGCGAGCGCCTCCCGAGCCGCTTGCTCCGCCTCCAGGTATTGCCCTCGCCAGAACCTCGCCTGCGACTCGATCACCCGCATCGAACACAATTCCTCACCCGCAGCGCCCAGATTCACGGCACGTTCGACGCGGCCGACGGCTTCCGCCAAGTCATCCGCGTCGAGCGCCTGCTGGGCTGCCACGCCCAGCCAGCGAATCGCGCGTGGCTTCTCACCGGCGCGCTCGAAGTGGTCGGCCAGCACGATGCCCTGGCGCTCACCAGCCTGCTCCAGGTACTCGCCAGCCAGCAGGTGGCCCAGCCGTTTCTCCGTCGGTGGCAGCATCTCGTAGGCTGCCTGGCGCAACAGCGCGTGGCGGAACGCGTACTCGCGCAGGTCCGCGGTCGGTCGCGAAAACAGAATCTCTCGCTTGGTCAGGATCTCCAGCCAGCGGTCCACGTCCTTGCGCCGATCCTCGTCGACCAGGGCCTTGACCCCTACGGGCCGAAAGGTCTGGCCAAAGATGCTGCCCGCGCGCAGGACCAGCTTGGCGTCCGGGCCAAAGATGTCGAAGCGCGCCTGCACCATGCCCAGCACCGTGTCGGGCAGGTTGCTGTCGTCGCCGACCTTGCCCCCGTCGGCCACCACGCGCAGCAATTCCTCAAGGTAAAACGGATTGCCCTGTGCCCGCTCCGCGATCCAGCGCGCGCTTTCTTCGGAAATCTTGCCCACCACATGCTCGATCATGCGTTGGGTTGACTTGGGCGACAGCGGCGTCAGGTTGATCCGCTGCGGGTTGCGTTCTTTCCACAGGCCCGGAAAGCGCCGGTCCACCTCGGGCCGCGCCAGGGCCAGCACCATGAACGGCTTCTCGTTGTGTACGCGCAGGGCCGCGTCCACGAAGTTCACGCTGGGCGAGTCGCCCCAGTGCAGATCCTCCAGCACCAGCAGTACCGGATGATGACTGCACTCGGCTTCCAGCCAGTCGAGCCAGGCCATGAGCGTCTGGTCGGCCATCAAGCGCGGATCCTGCCGGGCCGCGCGCAGGGGTGGCAGATCCTCGTCGGGGAAAGGCAGGTTGGCCATCTCGCCCAGAAACGCCGCGATTCGCAAGGCATCCTTGGCGGGCAAGAAGCGCGAGGCGTGCGCAGTCAGGCGCTTGCGCTGCACAGCCTCGGGCTCAGCGCCGGTGATGCCAGCGGCCGCGAGCAACGCGGAGCCCAGCAAGGCAAAAGGCGCGGCGTCGCGCATGGGATCGCCGCGACCAACCAGCATCGCATACGCGCGACTGCGACGCTGGATGCGGTCGCAGAATTCGTGGCGCACGCGCGACTTGCCCCCGCCCGCTGCCGAGGCCATCAGCATCCCACAGAGCTTCCAGAAGGTCGACTTCGCGATCCCGGCCGAAGCACGGAACGGCCTTGCCCATCAGGGTGCGCGGGGCTTCGCGAATTCCCTTCTCGAACAGCAGGCGCGAGGTGCCGTCGGCCAGCGCCTGGATCTCGAAGCGGTTTTCCAGCAGATGGGCGGTGACATTGTCGATGTGGATGGTGCCGGCCGGGGTGGTGGCGAGCAGGTGCCCGGCCTGATCGATGACGTCGCCCAGGGAAAGCTTGCCGGCCATGTCAGTGCGGCTGGTGCTGATGCCCAGGCTGGCGTCAGGCAGCGCGGCCTTCAGGCGCAGGGCACAGCGCGCGGCCTGCGTGGCTTGGTCGAGCGGCGTGCCCTGCTGCTCGCCGGTCAGGGCAATGACCAGCGAGCCGCCACCCAGTCGCTCGACGCGCGCACCGTGGGGTGCGATGGCGCTCCGCAGATCGCCGAGGCTGGCTTCGCTGAGCTGGGGATCGGCGAGGCGCTCGGACAGGATTCCGGCCAGGTCAGCGGTCCGCCCCGGATCCTGTACGACACGCGCGACTGCGCCGGCGCGCGGTCGCGAAACCAGGATGGCCGCCAGGATCCGTTGCTCACCAGTGGCGACCAGAGTCGGGGTCGGCGTACGGGTCCGGTAGATTGCGGCGAGGTCGCTGTCGCGGTCAAGGAACTCGGCCGCAGTGGCACCCAGCGCGCGCGCAACCTCGTCGGCCCTTGCCGGACGTTGGTCGGGGTTCTTGGCCAGCATGCATGTGACCAGCGCGACCAGATCGGCCGGGGTTTCCGGCCGCCGGCGGGCCAGGTCCACCGGATCGTCGAGGCAGATCTTGGCCATGATCGCGGTGGGCGAAGTGCCGGCAAAGGGTGGCTGGCCGGTGAGGCATTGGAAGAGCACGCAACCCAGGGCAAAGATGTCGGCGCGTCCGTCGACGGTGCTGGCCCCGCGCGCCTGTTCGGGCGCCATGTACAGCGGAGTGCCCAGGGCGGCGCCGACGCTGGTGATGCGCATGCCTTGCTCCGGATCGAACAGGCGGCGCGCGATGCCGAAATCCAGCACCTTGGCCTGGGCTGGATCGCCGGCTGGCAGAAAGACGTTGGCCGGCTTGATATCGCGGTGGACGACGCCGTGCCTGTGCACCACGGCCAGGGCCTCGGCCACGCGGCGACCGAGCTGCAAGGTCTCGGAGATGCGCAGCGGCCCGCGCGCCACGCGGTCCTCCAGGGTTTCACCCTCCAGCCACTCCATCGCCATGTACTGCTCGCCGTCGGCGGTGGAGCCGTGGGCCAGGTAGCGCACGATGGCCGGGTGAGCGATGCCGGCCAGCACGACGGCTTCCAGCTGGAAGCGCAGGGACTGCGTGCCCTGCGGCTCGGCCACCACCTTCAGCGCGACATACTCACCGGTCTTCAGATCCTTGGCCCGATAGACCTGGCCCATGCCGCCCTCGATCGGATCGCCGTCGATACGAAAACGATCGCCGTAGGTCTGGGGATGGGACTCCACGGATACTGCCTGAGTGCTACGGGCGGAATGTTACAGGGATCTGGCCGGCGCCGCTCAAGGGTTCGCGAGGGAACAGGGGCCGACGCTCGGTTGCTAGTTCGGGCGCGGCGGTAGCGCAATTGGATAACGCGAACAGCAGTTTGCTCGGATATCTGTAATCGCAACCAACTGTAATTAAACGGATAATTATGGCAGACAGTCATTCATGTGACCGATAGTCATGAAGTTGACTACAGTTGAAAACATGTTGATAGGCTGACCGTAGTTGTCAGTGAACAGATTGAAATTGATAAGAATTTGCGTGACAGCAGTGCAACATTGTCAATGAACTGACGACATCGTCAAAGATTTGACTTGCAAGGTGCGTCTCCTTGATCGACCATGCTGCCGTCCCTCGAAGTATTTCAACCCACGCAAGGAGATCCCCCCATGAAGAAGACATCTGGCATCAAAGTGAAGTCCCGAGTACGCAGCGGCGGAGGCAACTGGCCGAAGTAGTCGCGACATATCGACCGCAGAAAACGCTGCCTACGGGCGGCGTTTCGCGTTCTGGGGTCAAACTTTCCCGGTGGCCAACTCGTGCGCGAGTTCAAGGATGCGGCGATGCTCGGGGATACGGTTCAGGAACGACTCGCGAACTTCGGGATCGTCAATGGCCTTTGCCGCCGCGAGAATTCGGCTAGCCGCCGTGTCTAGAACCTCCTGGGCCGCCGCGATGTCTCTGCCCGCGATCAGGCACTCAGCAAGCGCCAATCGTATCGTCGCCTCGCCGTCATCCACGACGCCGAAGCTCTCAAGCTGGGAATACGCATCACGTGCGCTCAACAGCGCCTCGACTAGGCGCCCTTGCGCTAGGAGGGATCGAGCCAGCAAGGCCAGTGCAAAGGGCCGGGTTGCAGGCACCTCCGCCAGTGTATCCGCGGCCGCGCGCGCGTAGTGCTCGGCACGGGGGTAGTCGGCCGCTAGGTACTCGGTCACCGAGAGGTACGCCTCTGCGTATCCCTGAAAGCGCCGATCGTTCTGAGCGATGGTCACTGTCAGGGCGCGCAGGCCGGTCGCTCGTGCCTCGTCCAGAGACCCCCGATACGTGAGTATGTTAGTCAGGTTGTCCAAGACACCCCCGACCATGTACTTGAGGTCCAACTTCTGTGCCGTGGCCAAAACCTGTCGGACGCACGCCTCGGCCTCTTCGAGTTGGCCAAGCTCAAGGAGGGTGACGCCGAGGTTTGCGCGAGCCTCGCAAGCGACTCGCCGATGGCCGATGCTCTCGTAGTAGTCGACGGCACGCCTGAAGCCCATGGCGGCCTCCGCTGGCTTACCTCTGTTCCCCGCAATGTGGGCCTTCATGGTTTCGGCCCGTCCGACGAGAACCGGCTCAAGCCGCTCTTTGCATTCTTCCAGGAGAGCCAGGGTGCGGCCGCGGATCTCGTTGTCCCCACCGGCGGCCAGGTAGGCGGTCGCGTTGACCATGCAGTCAAGCCACGGGTTCAGCAGCTCGGGCGCGGCTGGCCGTTCAGCAACATCCCGCATGTGTCGCCCGATTTCCTCATACTTGGCCTGCGGTCCCAGCGCTTCGAACAGGGAACTCATGGCCTGCAATCTGGTTCTGGGTACTTCGGATAACAGCGCCTCTCGCGCGGCACTCTCCGCCTCCACGTATTCGCCGTGCCAGTACCGCGCCTGCGACTCGATCACCCGCATCGAACACAATTCCTCACCCGCAGCGCCCAGGTTCACGGCGCGTTCGATGCGCGCGAGGGTTTCCACCAAGTCGTCTGCGTCCAACGCTTGCTGGGCGGCCACGCCCAGCCAGCGAATGGCGCGTGGCTTTTCACCCGCGCGATCGAAGTGGTCGGCCAGCACGATGCCCTGCCGCTCGCCGGCCTGCTCCAGGTACTCGCCAGCCAGCAGGTGGCCCAGTTTCTTCTCGGCTGGCGGCAGCATCTCGTAGGCCGCCTGGCGCAACAGCGCGTGCCGAAACGCGTACTCGCGCAGG
>Ga0181530_10006301_pt1 | contig 11726 bp, 10 predicted proteins | sample PEATcosm2014_Bin_42_FD_119769 | JGI IMG/M metagenome (GOLD analysis project Ga0181530, IMG submission 119769) | Peatland microbial communities from MTU Mesocosm Facility, Houghton, MI, USA - PEATcosm2014_Bin10_60_metaG | ecosystem: Environmental > Terrestrial > Soil > Wetlands > Peat | place... | reverse complement strand
TGGGCGTGCGGCACGAAGACCGCATTCAGGCCGGCTTCGAGCGCCGGGTTGACGTCCGATTTTGGGCTGTTGCCGATCATCCAGGTGCGCCGCGCGTCGAGCGAGCGCTCATCCACCAGGCGCCGGTAGGCCGGGGCATCCTTCTCCTTCACGATGGCCGCGTGACGGAAGAAGCCAGCCAGGCCGGAGCGGTCGATCTTCAGCTTCTGCTCCTCGGGATGGCCCTTGGTGAACAGCGTCAGGTCATGCCGGCCGGCCAGGTATTCGAGGGTTTCGGGAACACCCGCGATCACCTCCATGGGGCACTCGAGTATCCGTCCGGCCAGCGCCATCACGGCGTCGAGGTCCTCCGGGCGGACGGCGCGCTCCGCCAGGTGCTGGTAACACTGCTGGAGGTTGCGGGCAAAGTTCAACGTCCCGTAGCCGTGTATGCGATTGTTGGCCTCTTCGATCTCGTCGAGCACGCCGCGCACCTGTTGCGGCGTGAGAGCGGAATGGTCCAGGAAGGCCACAAACTCCTCGAACGCGCGCTCGAAGTAGATATTGTTCTCCCAGAGCGTGTCGTCGGCGTCGATCAAAAGGAATTGTGAAATCATCGTCGCGGAGGTTTGGGCGCCAGGCGGAAGGGAACTTCGAACACCGCATCCACCTCCACCGGGACGCCGCCATAGCGAGCCGGTTGGAAGAGCCACTTGGAGAGCGCTTCCCGGGCGCTTTGGTCCAACCGGTCGTCGAGATGCGAAAGCAGCGTCACCTCGCCGACGTGGCCGTCCCTGCCGATTACGGCCCAGAGGCGCACCTTGCCTTCGACGCGTTCATCGGCGGCGGAAGCGATGTACTTGGGGTCCACTTTGCGGAGCGGCTGAGGCTCCTCGACGTCGGCAGCCGGCCCACCCGGCGAAACGTCGCGCTCCGCGAACCATACCAGCCAGCTTCCCGAATAGCTGGTGACGTTGGGCATCTGGATGGCCATGGTGTACACCGCGCGGCCATACAGGCGTGGATCGGGCACGCTGGAGACGCGCGTGGCCGGATGGCCCGCCGAAGAACCGGTTGCGACGGGAGAGCCGTGAGCCGCGCGCGCAGCCGCAGCCAGGCCCTCCGGCGAAGTCGGCGATGCCGTTGCCACCAATACCGGGCGATCTTCCTTCGCGCCGCCTTCGACCATCAACCCGGGAACCGCGAGCAGCGCAGCCCCCGAACTGCCCTGGCCGCCCTCGGGATTGAGCTTGGGCCCGGCGGAAAAGGCGGCCGAACGGGAACCCGGAGGCGTGGGGACCTCGGCCAGCTTGACCGGCTCAAGGCCGGCGATGGCCAGGGCGGCTTGCGCGCTTCCGGAGTCCGCGCCGGGCGCCTGCTGCGGTTCCGCCGCGACGACGGCTGGGGGCGGCTGCGGCGTGGATGGCCGCGGCGGCGCCACGAAGCCGTGGGGAAGCCTGGAAAGCGCCGCGGGCACGGCCGTGACTGCGGTTACCGGCTGGATCTCCGGCACGGCGGGCAATACCACGGGCGCAGCGTCGACGCGCGGTGGCGGCGGCGCCTTGAAAGGCAGCGCGGCCGGATGGTCGGGCGGCGGCAGGACGGGCAGACTGGGAGTGGTCCGCGCGGCGGCAGCCTGTGGCGCATCCGGCAGCACGGGCGCGGATGGCGGCGCCGGCGCCGGCTGGGGCGGCGGCGTAAACCGGCGCGCCGGACGGGGCGGGGAGAGCGCGACCACGTTGGGCAGCGGCAGCAGCTTGGGAGTCTGAACCTCCGGCGCCGGGGCCCAGATCAACTGCGGCGGGCGGGAGTCGTCACGCTTGCCGGCCACGATGGTCTGCTGGAATATCCTGGCAGCCCGCGCCGGCCGCGGGTCGGCGGAGGTCTGCGCCGGACGGATATCCGGCAGGCGATCGCTCAACTTGTACCAGATCAGCCGATCCTCGTGAGGCCGGATGGCCATGTCGTAAAGCGAACGCGGCGGCGGCGGAGGGACAAGCGGACCCAGCGCCACCCACGCCAGCAGCGATCCGTGGACGCCCAGGGAAACCGAGAAGGAGAAGGGCCGCCGCATCCCTCACATCCCCGCGGGCTTGCCGCCGAACCCGTTGGTTGGCGCGAGCGATTTCAGGCGCTCGATGGTGCGCTGGCGCGGGATGTATTCCGACAGGTAGTGGTTCAACTGCTTCAGCCGCCCGTCTTCGGAGCGGGCGCGCAGCAGGCTGCTCAGAAAATCGAGATCGGGCAGGCCCTGGGCCAGTTGGAAACTGAGCTGCCGGTCGGCCATGTCGGGTTCGCCGAGTGCCCGCGAAACCGGCAGCGCCGCCAGTTCCTTGAAATGCAGCACCGCCTGTTCGCGGAGTTCGGGCGACGCGGCGTTGTCCTCGTCGTCGAAGAAACTGACTTCGGCCTGGAGATAGTCCTTTTCCTCGTTGATCGTCACGATCTCGAATCGCCGCTGGCCGCGCGTCAAAATGTCCATGCGGCCGTCGGGATACATCTGCAGCAACTTCTCCACCTTGACGGTGCAACCCGTGCTGGCGATGCCGTTTTCGTGGGCCGGCACGATTCCAAACTCGGACTGGTCGCGGATGGCGCCGCTCACCATTTCCTTGTAACGCTCTTCGAAAATATGCAGCGGGAGGTGCGTGCGCGGGAAGACCACCACGCGCAGAGGGAAAAGCGGGATGAACCCCGGCGGCATGCTAATATTATGACGGTTCGGCGCCGGAAGCAGCAATGCTCCAATCGGTCCTATGAAGATTGACGGCAAGGTCGCGATCGTCACCGGAGCGTCGGAAGGCATCGGCGCGGCGTGCGCCGCGGAGCTCGGGCGCGCGGGGGCCGGGCTTTCGCTGACGGCGCGGTCGGAGCCGGGCCTGGCACGCGCGGCGCCGCCGGGCGCGCTGATCACCGCGGGCGATCTTACGCTGGGGGAAACCCGCCGGCGCGTGGTGGAGCGCACCATGGAGCGTTTCGGCCGGATCGACATCCTGGTGAACAACGCGGGCGTGGGAATCTACGTGCCCTCCTGGCGCGCTCCCCTGGAGGACGCGCGCCGCCTGATGGAACTGAACTTTTTCGCGCCGCTCGAAATGGTGCAACTGGTGGTGCCGCACATGCGCGCGCGCCGCAGCGGCGCCATCGTCAACGTGAGCTCCATCGGCGGCAAGATCACGCTGCCTTGGACCACGCTGTATAGCGCGTCGAAATATGCCCTGGGCTCGTTGACCGAAGGCCTGCGCATGGAGTTGCGGCGCGACGGAATCCAGACCATGCTGGTTTGCCCGGCGTTCGTCAAGACCGGATTCCAGCAGCACGTGCTGGGCGGGGAGGCCCCGGCGGACGTGATTCGCGGCCGCCGCTTTGCCATCGCCGCGGAGGACTGCGCGGTGGCCATGCGGCGCGGCCTGGAGCGCGATGCCCGCACGGTTCTGGCGCCGCGAGCGGGCTGGCTCCTGGTGGCCCTGGCGCGGCTGTTCCCGGCGGCCGTGGAAGCGCGTATGGCGCAAATGAACGGCACGGCATGAACCTGCGGCTCAAGCAAACTCCGGGAATCTACGTGGTGGGCTTCATGGCCTCCGGCAAATCCACCATCGGGCGCCTGCTGGCGCACCGGCTGGGTTGGAGCTTTTTCGATATCGACCATGAAATCGAGCACGCCGAGAAGACCACCATCGCGGAGATCTTCGACACGCGCGGCGAGGCGGAATTCCGGCGCATCGAAACGCAGATCCTGGAACAGCACGTGCACTGGATCGAGCGGGGCCGGCCGGCCGTGCTGGCGCTGGGCGGCGGCGCGTTTGCGGAGCCGCGCAACCGCGAACTGGTGCTCGGGAACGGCGTCGCGGTGTGGCTGGATTGCCCGTTTCGCGTGGTGGAGCGGCGCGTTGGCGAGGCATCCCACCGGCCGCTGGCCCGCGACCCCGCGAAATTCGCAGCCCTCTACCAGGCGCGCCGCGAAGCCTACGCGAAGGCAGACGTGCGCATTGCGATCGAGAGCGACGACCCGGCCACGGCGGTGGAGGCCATCCTCGGTCACGCGTTCCTCCGATGAGCGCCGCTCTTCTGCGCCGCCACGCGCTCTCCATTTTCCGCGCCGCCCTGGCGGCCGCCGACCCGGCGGAGGCCGTGGCGCGCCATCTGAAGCGCCTCGACCTGGCGCGCTTCCGCGACGTCTACGTGCTGGGCGCGGGCAAAGCGGGCGTCTCCATGGCGCAGGCAGCCGAACGGGTGCTGGGGCATCGCATCGCGGCCGGCCTGGTGAATGTGAAAGACGGCAGTATCGCGCCTGGCGGTGCGGCGCTGCCGCGGCGGATTGAGCTGAACGAGTGCGGCCACCCGGTCCCGGACGCGCGCGGCACCTTCGGGGCGGAGCGCATCGCGGAAATCGCGGCGCGCGCCGGCGAGCGCGACCTGGTGGTGTGGCTGGTTTCGGGCGGCGCCTCCGCGCTACTGCCCTTTCCGGCCACTCCCGTGACGCTCGAGGAAAAGCAGGCGGCCACGCGGCTGCTGCTGGCATCGGGCGCCGACATCCACGAAATCAACACCCTCCGCAAGCACATCTCGCGGATCAAGGGCGGGCAACTGGCGCGCATGGCCGCCCCCGCCGCGGTGGAAGCGCTGCTGCTCTCGGATGTGATTGGGGACGACCCCGGCGTGATCGGCTCCGGACCCACCGCACCCGACGCTTCCACCTTCGCCGATGCGCTCGCGGTGCTCGACCGGTATGCTATCCGCGAGCGTGTGCCGGCCGCGGTGCGCGAACGGCTGGAGGGCGGCGCGGCCGGCGAATTCGCCGAGACTCCCAAGCCCGGCGACGCCTGCTTTCGAAAGGTGCGCAATACCATCGTCGGAAGCAACCGGCTGGCGCTTCGAGCGGCCGGGCGGCGCGCCCGCGAGTTGGGGTACCGGACACTGGTGCTGGCGAGCGGAATTCAGGGCGAGACGCGCGAGATCGCCCGCGTGCACGCCGCCATCGCGCGGGAAATCGCCGCCGCCGGACACCCCGTGAGGCCGCCCGCCTGCATCATTACCGGCGGAGAAACCACCGTGACGCTACGGGGCAATGGCCTGGGCGGGCGCAACCAGGAGTTCGTGCTGGCCGCCGCCATCGATATTGTCGTCGCCGGGCTGAAGGATGTCGTCATCTTCAGCGCGGGCACCGACGGCACCGACGGCCCCACCAATGCCGCCGGCGCGATGGCCGACGGCAACACCCTGCGCCGCAATCCGGATGCGCGCCGCTACCTCGAAAACAACGATTCATACAACTACTTCCAGCCGCTCGGCGGCCTGGTCATCACGGGGCCAACTCATACCAACGTGATGGACGTGCAGATCGTCCTGGTAGGATCGGGAAAGTGAGCTTCTGGCGCCAAGAGGTGGTAGCCGGTGGGGCAGGCGCTTCGCCTGCCAACCCTGATCACAGTGTGCACTCGCGACCAGCCAGTAGGACAGGCCTCTCGGCCTGTCCAGCCGGGCGAAGCCCGGCGCCACGGCAGAAAGCTGGTGAGAAATGCGGGCTAACGCGGTTGACAGGCTGGTAGCTTTTAGGCTACTATGAGCAGAGGTGGTTCAGCTCGAGATTCTCCTATATCGCGAGGGCCGTTCAACTCCGTTTTTGGAGTGGCTTCGCTCGTTGAAGGATGGCCGGGCGGTTGGTATTGTGCGCGCACGTCTCAATAGGATTCGGCTGGGCAACTTCGGAGACTGCAAGTCCGTTGGCGGTGGCGTCTACGAACTGCGTATCGACTTCGGTCCCGGCTATCGAGTCTATTACGGGCGGGAAGGCTCGTTAGTTGTGGTTCTGCTTTGCGGGGGAAACAAGCGGACGCAGGCCCGCGACATTGTCACAGCGCAAGCGTATTGGAGGGAGTATTTGGATGCCAAGAACACTGGTTAGCACCGAATCTTATCACGAGAGTCTTTTGGAGTCCCTCAAGGACCCGGACGAGGCAGCTCAATACCTCAACGCCTGCCTGGAGGACGACGATGCTCGTGTGTTCCTTCTGGCTCTTCGTGATGTTGCTGAGGCCCGCGGCGGTATAAGAGCGCTATCGCGCGATGCGCATTTAAATAGGGAGAGCCTTTATCGAATGCTCTCCAAGTCCGGCAATCCATCCTTGGACAGCCTGTCAGCAGTTTTGAACGCGTGCGGTCTTCGGCTGGCGGTTCAATCCACTGCACTCCGCCGCAGGAAACGGCGAATCGCGTAATACCGAAGAAAGTGGGACATCGCGTTTTGTGGGCTTGACAAAAAATGCGCCTCCTTTGCCTCCAAGTCTCTAGGTGCTGTGTACCTTGATATCCCATCCACGCCGTATCCAGTCGTGCAATGCTGCCTCTATCGCGATTTCATGGGGAACCCCAAATACGTCGGCGTAAGTAATCTTGAGACTCACTTGGAGGTTCGCCTTCCCTTGCTTGAGAAGGGCGATAGCGTCAGCGTCAAGCCAGCTATTAAAGGCATCGAAGGCTATCGCCAAATCGGTCGCCGGAGGAAGATCGTAGGATATTTGTGGGGCGACGGCTGTGGACTTATTGCCGGGGGTAATGGTAAGAGTTCCCTTTACGGTTACGTTGAGCGCACGAGTAGGCCCGTGATTCTTGATGCTAAGTAATACGGATGCATCATCAGTCACTGGCACGTCATCAGCCAGTGGTATTCTGCCGCGATTCAGTCCCATCGAGACGACTTGAATAAAAGCTCTTTGTGTCAGCTCCAACGAGTCTTTGGCGATTTTGGCACTCATTTTAGCGGCGTCGGCGGCTATGTGAGCAGCGGTGGCGTTATCCTCGGCGGCTTTCGCGGACGTTTCGGCAATGCCAAGCTGACGCTCCATCGTATCGACCTGCTGCCTCATTAGCGCAGCTTGCTCCCTAATTGCTGGCAGCATACCAGTGGCCAGCGCGGCCGCATCATTACCGGACTTCCGCGCTTCAATAGCTTGCCGGTCCATTGCGTCGGCTTGGCGCTTTATAGTTCTCATCATCAGCCAAGTGATGAACACGTAAGCTGCCGTGATGTATGCGATGATCCATTCCGGCCTTACGAACCGTGGGAGCGGTTGCTCTGCGGTTACATCTTTATCGCCGCTGGGTTTGGGGCTCTCCGATGGGCTGGGAAAGGAATGGAGAGGTTCGCCATTTCTGTGTCGCACACCCACCAATCACGTCCATCTCGTCGCCGTTTTGGTAGGATCGGCAGAGTGAGCTTCTGGCGCAAAGAGGTGATCGAGCGGGCGCTCGACCGGGAAACCAGCATGCACGTGGAAGAGCAGCGCGCCTGGATTGCCCGCGAGCCGGCCAATGCGCAGCCCTATTGCAACCTGTCGCAGCTTTACCGCATGGAAGGGAAGCCGGACGAAGCCTTGGGGCTGCTGCTGGAAGCGGTGCGCCTGGACCCCGGCCATGCCGGCGCGCACCTGGCGCTGGCGGAAATCTATGCGGTGCGCGGCCACTACCCCTCTGCCTGGCGCCACGCCCGCCTGGCGGAGCATGCGGGCTCGCCGCGCGCCGTGGAACTGCTCACCCGCTACCGGGTGCCGGAGTAATCTCACCCGCGAAAAGACTGATAAGAGTGCATCGCGCGGGCCACTTCGTCAAAGAGCTCTTGCAGGCGCAGCACCAGTCCGGAAAAGTACGGCAACGGCGTAAATGCGGTGGCCAGCTCGAGTTGTTCACAAACCTCGCCCAGAGCGTCCGCTCCGATCTGCCTTGCACTCCCTGCAATCGCATGCGCTTCGCTCCGGACCCTGGCAAGATCCGCTGCATCGAGCGCGGCACGGATACGCAGGAGGCGAGCTTCGGTATCGGTCTTGAAGACGTCGATCAGTTCGGCGAGCGACGCATCATCGCCGGATACGGCTTCCAGAAGCCCGGCATCGGGCGTCCACTGCGCGTGACAGATTCGAGCGCTCTCCGCTGCCGGATGGTTCCAGGCACTTGCAAGATTCATCGACTGCTTTCCCGGCCGTCACTGGCTCAGATTCTAAGGTGATACACACCTTTGTCATTGAGTATGCGCCTGGTGCTCCAGGGCGGCAATGTTGACTGTGGATAGGCAGCCGCCATTATCCAAGGACGACTTATTGCAGCCGCTCCTTTAGCCGATAAGTAAACAGGATACTTGTCATGATCCGCCGCCGCCATCTCTGCGCTTGTCTAACGCTCCTGCTGACCTTTGCCGGCACGGGGTTGGCGCAGCAGTACAGTTTCCGGCACTATGGGGCGGCCGAAGTGCTTCAGAATCTGGTCATCTTGTCCCTGGCGCAGGACGGCGCCGGTTACATCTGGGCGGGATCGGAAGCCGGTCTGTACCGGTATGACGGCGCCCGCTTTCGCCTGATGGGGGCGGCCGAAGGGCTGCCGTGCACGGCGGAAGTTCATGCCTTGCATGTCGCGGCCGATGGCGCGCTCTGGGCCAACACCTGCTCGGCGGTCTTCCGCTTCGACGGCCAAGGCTTTCACGCCATCCCGGGGCTAAATGCCATGTTGTCGGGCGCGCAACGGATGGCCGATGCCGCGGGCGGCGGCATGCTGGTGGCCACGCCGTCGGGGTTGTACGATGTGTTGCCGGGCGCGAGCGCCGACGCCTTCTCGGTTCGCCGCCATCCACTCGGGCCGGGTCTGGACGGCCAGCCGGTGCGCGGAATCCTGAGTCACGCTTCCCAGCTCTGGTTTGGCTGCGGGCAGCGGCTTTGTGTCGAACAGGGCGGGCAGGTCTCGGTGTTCGGACCGGAGAACGGATTGCCGGAAGATTCCTGGGATGGGATCGGCATGGCGCCGGATGGTTCGATCTGGATCCGGAGCCCGAGCCGGCTGTACCGGAAACCGCCGGGAGCGTCGCGGCTGGTCGAAGAAAAGCCGGACATCGCATCCAGCTACTCCTGGGGCGCCGTGACGATCGCCAGGGATGGATCCGTCCTCGTCCCGACCGACCAGGGATTGGCGATCGGCGGCGGAGGCCAGTGGAGCCTTGTCGACGACCGGCGAGGGCTGCACAACGCCATGACCAGCGCGGTGCTGGAAGACCGCCAGGGATCGCTGTGGATTGGCCTGGTGGGATCCGGGCTGGCCCGTTGGTTGGGCTATCGCGAATGGGAGGGCTGGACCAAGGCTGAAGGCCTGCCGTCGAACCTGATATGGAGTATCAAGCGTGACCGGAAGGGCGCGCTCTGGGTGGGGACCTCCTTCGGACTGGCGCGGCTGGACGGGCCGGGGTTGCCGCGGACCTGGACCCGCAAAGATGGCTTGGGGGGAGATAACGTTCGCTGGATAGGCGACACCTCCGACGGCGCCGTCTGGGCGGTCATGAAGCCGGGCGGGCTGGCGCGCATCGATCCGGGAACCGGGAAGGTTCGCAACGTGGGCCCGGCCCAAGGGCTCGCGTGCGGCGCCGTGCATCGCGGCTTCATCGACTCTCAGGACCGGCTCTGGCTGGCCACAGCCTGCGGCGTCTTCCGCAACGACCGGCCGGCTGCCTCCGACCGCTTCCTGCTCATCGATCAGCCGGAATCGCTGAAACACGCGGCCTGGGGTATCACGGAAGACCGCCAGGGCAGCATGTGGATCACTGAGCCCGCCGGACTGTGGAGATTGCGCGAGGACGGCTGGCGTCACTACGGGAAAGCGGAAGGGCTCCTCAGCGACAACCCGTACATCGCGGCAGTCGCTTCGGATGGCAGCCTGTGGTTGCGCCACCGGTACGATGCCGGCATCGAACGCGTGGAGTTTTCCGACGGCCGCATCGTGCGTGCGAAGGCCGTGGTTGCGGCCGATACCAGGTCGGTTGAGGTCACGGCCTTTCACGGTTTTGACGCGTTCGGACGCCTGTGGCGGGGCAGCGCGAATGGAGTGTCGGTGCTCGACGGCGGCAGCTGGACCGACATGAGCATGGAAGATGGCCTGATCTGGAACGACTGTGACGGAGAAGCCTTTTGGGCCGACCCGGATGGCAGCGTCTGGATTGGAACCAGCGGCGGGCTGGCGCACTACCGGCCTCACGGCGGCGCTCGAATGGCGCGGCCGGTGGCCGATCCGGTGGTGACTGCGGTGGAGATCAGCCCGCGGACGCGGGTGGTGCGGGCCGCATTTTCCTCACTCGACTACAAGAACGAGGAGTTGGTGCGATTCGACTACCGGCTGGACCAGGGAGCGTGGACCGGCACCGCGGAGCGGAGCATCTTCATCGCCGGGCTATCACCAGGCCCGCACCAACTGGAGATCCGGTCGAGGGTTCGCAATGGTCCGTTCTCGGCGCCGGCAAGCGCGAACTTCCGGCTGGAGCCCTGGTGGTGGGAGACCTGGTGGCTGCGGTCGATCGGCTTATTACTGGTGGGAGCCACCGTGTGGGCCGCCGTCTTGTGGAGAAACCGGATGCTGCGGCGGAGGAACCGCGAGTTGGAGTGCGCGGTGCGCGAACGGACCGCCGAACTCGAAGCCGAGCGCGTCAAAGTGCTGGAAGAGAAACGGCGGGCGGACGAGGCGAGTGAAGCCAAGGGCCGCTTCCTGGCGAACATGAGCCATGAGATCCGAACGCCCTTGAACGGCCTGATCGGGTTGAGCAGGCTGCTCGAAGAAATGCCCGTTTCCGCCCAGGTGCAGGAGACGGTCCGGCTCATGCGCTTTTCCGGGGACGCACTGCTGAGCGTGATCAACGATGTCCTGGATTTCTCCAAAGTGGAAGCCGGCAAACTGGAATTGGAAGTCGCGCCCTTTCCGATCGGGCGCTGCCTGGAAGAAAGCGTAGGGATGTTCCGGGCAATGGCGGCCGAGAAGAACTTGCGGCTCGCCTGCCAGTTGGCGCCGGACCTTCCGGTATGGGTGGCCGGCGACCAGAACCGGCTGCGGCAAATCGTATTGAACCTGCTGTCGAATGCTATCAAGTTCACCAGTGCCGGAGAAATTGTGCTGCGCGCCACGGTGGAGCGGCGGGAGGCCGCATCGCAACTCCTCACCGTCGAGGTTCGCGACACGGGAATCGGGATCGCACCGGAGCAAATGTCCCGGCTGTTCTCGTCTTTCAACCAGGCCGACGCCTCCATCAGCCGCCGCTATGGAGGCACTGGCTTGGGACTGGCGATCTCGAAACGGCTGGTCGAGTTGATGGGCGGGACCATCCAGGTGGAATCCAAGCCCGGCGAGGGCTCGCGGTTCCGATTCACCGTCTTGCTGGCGCCTGCGCGGGAACCCGCGCTACAGCCAAAGAGTATTGCGCCGGCTCTCCGCGCGAGCCCATTGAGAGTGCTGCTGGCCGAGGACAATATCATCAATCAGAAGGTCGTCCTCAAGCTGCTGGAGAAGATGGGCGTGAAGGCGGACCTGGTCCGGGACGGCTCCGAGGCGATCGCGGCGGTCGAGCGGAATCGGTACGACCTGGTGCTGATGGACGTGCAGATGCCGGCGGTGGACGGCGTGACGGCCACGCAGGAAATCCGCAGCCGCGTTCCCGCCGATCGCCAACCCGTCATCTGCGGGCTCACCGCGCACGCCACCACCGACTACCGCGACGTCTGCCTGCGCGCGGGGATGAACGGATACCTGACCAAGCCGCTCGAGCCGCAGAAACTGCGGGAGCTGATCGCGGAGTTGTCGGCGCGGCCGGCGCCGCCGGAACTTGCGGGGAGCGACCCTCGCACAGTGGATTTGTTCACCCCCTCCGCCTTGCGGCAATGAGTCGCTACATGTGCCGGTCGCACTCGGCGATGGCGTCGAGCGCCAGTTTCAGGCGCCGGGCGGTTTCG
>Ga0181530_10006300_pt1 | contig 11727 bp, 8 predicted proteins | sample PEATcosm2014_Bin_42_FD_119769 | JGI IMG/M metagenome (GOLD analysis project Ga0181530, IMG submission 119769) | Peatland microbial communities from MTU Mesocosm Facility, Houghton, MI, USA - PEATcosm2014_Bin10_60_metaG | ecosystem: Environmental > Terrestrial > Soil > Wetlands > Peat | place... | reverse complement strand
TCCAGGCGGATGCCGCAGGCCACTACACGGCCATCCTCGGCGCCACCCGCAACGAAGGCATACCGGCGGAAGTATTCGCGTCCGGTCAAGGGCGCTGGCTGGGAGTCCAGCCCCAGGGCGAGACCGAGCGCCCGCGCGTGCTGCTGGTCAGCGTTCCCTACGCCTTGAAAGCGGTGGACGCCGAAACGCTGGGTGGACTGCCGCCCTCCGCCTTCGCCTTGGCCGGTGCCACACCAGCCGCGCCCGGTCACATCTCCGGTCACACCGCGGCTGTCGGAGAGGCTGCCTCGGCCCAGGCGCCAGCTAACGCGCCCGATCTCACAGGCACCGGCACCACCAACCACTTTGCGTATTGGAGCAACAGCACCACCATCGCCAGCGCCGCCCTCTATCAGACCGCGGCAAAGCGAGTCGGACTGGGTACGACCGCTCCGACCGCGCAACTCGAGGTTGACAGCCCGACTGCCACTGCTATTGTGGGCAGCGCCGCCGCCACCTCGGGTTCCTTCAACGGAGTCAACGGCCAGACCGCCAGCACTGCCGGCAGCGGCGTCTACGGAAACGCCACCGCCACCACGGGTTCCACCAACGGGGTTTATGGGAATTCTGTCAGCACCAGCGGCAACGGTGTATTCGGCCAGAACACGGCTACCTCGGGCGCTGTCTCGGGCGTGGTGGGCCTGGCCGCCAGCCCAGGCGGTAACGGGGTGACCGGCGTGAACACATCCACCGGCGGCAGCGGCGTCTACGGGACAGGCGCCATCGCCGGCGTGACCGGCGCCGCCACAGCCACGTCGGGCATCGCCAATGGCGTGTTGGGCACCGCCGTCGGCACCAGCGGCACCGGCGTGGCTGGAACCTCCACAGCCACTTCCGGCAGCACGAATGGCGTATACGGTTTATCGGCCAGCCCCGGTGGCAGCGGAGTGTTCGGGACCAACACGGCCACCTCCGGCAACGCCTGGGGCGTGTACGGCCAAACCGTCAGCCCGGCCGGAGCCGCAATCAACGGCGTGAACAACGCGACAACGGGCGGAAACGGCGTGGATGGCAACGCCACCGCCACTTCCGGCGCCGCCAACGGCGTGTATGGCCAAAGCTCCAGCACCACAGGCAACGGCGTGTTTGGCAACGCTTTGTCCACTACCGGCGGCAATAACGGTGTATTCGGCCAAACGGCCAGTCCCAGCGGAGCCGGAGTCACCGGCGTGAATAACGCCACCACCGGCGGAAACGGCGTGTCCGGCTCCAGCAACGCCACTTCCGGACCCTCCAACGGCGTGTCCGGCTACACCTCCAGCACCAACGGCAACGGCGTCTCCGGAATCGCCGCGGCCACCACCGGCGGCAACAACGGCGTGTTTGGCCAGACCGCCAGTCCGAGCGGCAGCGGGGTCACCGGCGTGAATAACGCCACCACTGGCGGAAACGGCGTGTCCGGTTCCAGCAATGCCACTTCCGGAGCCTCTGCAGGGGTTTCGGGCTTCAGCTCCAGCACCTCCGGCAACGGCGTGTCGGGTATCGCCAACGCCAGCACCGGAAACACAATAGGCGTACAGGGCATTTCGCAAAGCAGCTCGGGAACCGGAGTCTGGGGCCAAGCTCCCGGCACGGGAGTCGTCGGCGTCACCGAACTATGCAACCCCACCTGTACCCAGACCGCCGGCGTCGCGGGCCAATTCTCAACTGGAACCGGCGGAACCATTCTTAATGGCTACACCGGCGCGACGCGGATGTTCTACGTCGACTCCGCCGGCAACGGCTTTTTCGCGGGCAATCTTAACGTCACCGGCAAAGTGACCAAAGGCAGCGGCTCATTCAAGATCGACCACCCTCTCGATCCGGCCAACAAGTACCTCTCGCACTCCTTCGTCGAGAGCCCCGACATGATGGACGTCTACAACGGCATAGCCCGGCTCGATGCCAAAGGCGAGGCCTGGGTGACCCTGCCCGACTACTTCGAAGCGTTGAACGGCGACTTCCGCTATCAGTTGACCGCCATCGGCGCACCTGCGCCGCGCCTGTACGTCGCTCGGGAAGTCTCGCAGAACCGCTTCAAGATCGCGGGGGGCCGCCCAGGCGGGAAAGTCTCCTGGCAGGTCACCGGCATCCGCCACGACGCCTACGCCAACGCGCATCGCATTCCCGTGACCGAAGACAAGCCGTCCGCCGAGCAGGGACGCTATCTGCACCCGGATGTCTATGGGAAAGGCGATGGCGGTGAACTCCCCGCCGGCTTGCACTGAAGCCGCGCAGGCGCTCCCGCCTGCCGCTCGAGTTTCTACATTTGCCGGCCTGGTGGGGCAGGCGCTTTCGCCTGCCAACCGCCGAGCTCTTGTTCGCTGGAAGCGGAACTTCGTCCCGCCTGCGGCGACCTTCAGTTCGCCGGGCTTTGGCACTTGATCGCACAAGCGCAGTCAACCGGTGTCGAATGAGGCCGCTAACTTATTGATTGTCTTATCGGCGTCCATCGGCGTGCATCTGCCGCTAAGTTCCCTTCTTCTCTCGCCCCTTCGCTGCCGGCCGTCAAAACAGCCGTTCCATCAGGCTCGCGAGCAAATCGCTGTCCACCGGCGCTGTCCGCGGGCCTCGCCAGTCGAAAAAACGCCACGCCGCGGCATCCTCGTTCAGGCAGAAGAAGAGCAGATAGCTCCGAATCTCGAAGTGTTCGAGCATCTTCTGGTTGTAAGTGCGCACTTCCCCTTCCAGGACGTACGGCACGGGAAACTTCTCCGTGGAAAAAAGCTGCGGAGGAGCCTGGAAAGTGATCTGCATCTCGCGCCCCTGTGAGCTGATCTGGATCAGGTTCGCACCGGACTCGCGGAACGTCTCCGGAACGTATGTCGGCGGCGCCAGATCCAGCGTCGCGTCCACCAGCCTGCTGTTCAACGATGCCACGAACTCCGCGCAGATCTGGTGAAGCTCCGCGGCGCCTTGGCGGCGCAGCCTGGCGACCTCATCCGCATTCACCAGAAACCGCTCGGACTTCCGCGCCGCGTCGATTTGCTTGGCAAGCCTCGCAATTGCGTCGTCGTGGGCCATGAAGATGGGAAATACTGATTGTAAACCTAACATCCGATATTCGGTGAGGTGCCCATCGCAATCGCGCGAACCGCCCAGTGGCCGCCTTGCCGCGGCGCCCATAGCGCAGGTCTACTCCGATCCCTCCGCCCCACCGGCGCTGAACGCTTCCAGTCGCTCGATCAGCGGGCGCGTCTCCCGCTCAAACCGCCGCGCGCGAACCCTCAGTCCGACCCAGCCCGCCACAATCGCCAGCATCGAAAGAAAAAGGTGCGCCGCCAAACGCCACTCCCACGGCACGCCGTGGAGCAACGCCGCCACCATCACGTTCAGCCCCGCCACCAGCCCGGCCAGGAACCCGGCGTACTGCACCGGTCGCGGCCTTGCCAGGCGGCGCAGCTTTTGAAGCGCGGCGGAAACGAATCCAGCCGCTGGCGCGGTGAACTCAAGACGCGCCAGAGTCGCGTGCGCCATCCAATCCACTCCGAGCGTCACCGCCGCGCCCGCGGCCACCAGCAGAGCACCCGCCAAAGCTGCCGGCGATCCCCGCAGCACCGACAGCATGACCCCGGTGAGTACTGCCACCGCAGTGGTTTTGGCAGCGAAAATGGTCAGGTGCTTCCTGCTGTGGCCCCGAACACGCCGCATGAGATCCTCCACGGAAATCCGGGGTGCGGTGGTCTGGTTCCGCCACAGTGCCTGCAATTCCTCAAACGTTTCCATATCGCGACTCCCTCACGGATTTTTCGAGTGCCTGCTTGATGCGCGTGATCTTCACCCCAACGTAATTCACCGTGATGCCGGTGATCTCGGCGATTTCCCTGTAACTGAGACCCTCCAGCAGCAGCGTGGCGATCAGCCGGTCCTGTTCCGCGAGAGCGGCAATCGCCTGGTGCAGCGCCGCCATACGCTCCCGCTGGTCGATCTCGTCCGGCGCCGCCGGCCTCTCGTCCGCCACGTCTTGGAGCGGTACAACCGGCATGCTTCTCCGCCGGTACAGCAGCGCGCTATTCACGGCAATGCGATAGAGCCACGTGCTGGCACGCGCTTCGCCGCGAAACTCCGGCAGGCTGTTCCATACCCTCGTCATGATTTCCTGGAACAGATCCTCGGCGTCTTCCGGCGAGTTGAGGTATCCACGGCACAACCGCACGACCCGTTCGCGGTAGTCGTGAAACAGTTCCAGAAACAGCCGTTCCCTTTCCTTGGCGTTCATTGGCTGATGAAACCTGCAATCTGCCGCGCGACCCACTCCGGATCGTCCAGCAACAGGAAATGCCGCGCGGAATCGGAAATCTCGATCCGGCAGTGCGGCACCGTCCGGTACTGCTCCCGCAGAGTCGCTTCCACCGAATCGCGGGTCAAGCCCAGCGATTCCCTTCCCCGCCACGACCCGAGCACAAGAAGTGGACACCGGATATTCTGTATTGCCGGACGCAGATCCGTGGATAATGCTTCGAACTGCGCTTCGGCGATCGTCTGCCTATCGGACGCCAGCATCCAGGAGAGCACCGTCTGAAATTCCTGTTCCTCAGTAATCATCATCCGCAATGATTGCGTCTGTTGCATCCGGTACTGTTCGTCGGTCAAGCCTGCCAGCACCGCCCGCAGGCTGGCGGCCAACTGGCGCGCGCCGTCGGGTGTCATATCCGGCTTCACCATCGCCGCCGGGAAAGGATACGCATCCAGAATCACCACCTTCTGGAACAACTCCGGCCGCGAGGCCGCCAGCGCCAGCGCCAGATTCCCGCCGAAGCTATGGCCCACCAGCACAGTGTTGCGCCAATGGTTCTCCTGGACCAGTTGCGCCACCGCATCGCGCACGGCGGCAAAATCGGTCTGCGTCCCGGGCACGCCGCCAAACCCGCCGATCGACACCAGAACGATGTGATGGCCGGGCAGACGCTTGGCTACCGCATTCCACACCGCGCCCCGGCACCCTAACCCCGGTAGGAACACGATGGCGTCGCCGCTGCCGCTCTCCTCAACCGATATCGCGCCCAAACCCGCGCCGCCCGCCAGCGCAAGCCCGGTAACTCCCAGAAAAACACCGCCCAAAATCCATCCGGCCGTTATTCGCTTGGTCATATGATTTCTCCCTTCACCCCTTTAGAGCCGGCCGGCGGCGTTTTCTTACAGGGCGAGGGCGTTACGGCAGGGATGCAAATTCCCGTCCTTCTTCAAAGCCATGCCGCAGCCTGTTGGCAGCTCGCCACGTGTCGACTGACGAAATAATGGAACGGCGGTTCTGGGTCAGAAGCCCGGCGCGATGGGAGTTCCAGCTTTCGATGAGGGAGTGCAGCGGCTGCTGGCTGGGTGAAAACGAGGGTCAGGCCTATTTTACCGTCGATGCGCCAACCGGGATTTGGATGAAGAGATTCAGCCTCACTTGGCCATGGCCACGCGCGACCGCATCGAACGGGTGTAGGAACCGAAAGCTGCCAAACTGGCCACCCGCCGGGAATTCCGCAACTGCGCTATCATCCAAAAGATTACACGCGAAATGTGGAGATCGGATTCGCGGGAGACGCTTTGGCGGGATGCGCGCTACGCTCTTCGCGGAATGCGGCGCAGTCCCGGATTCACGACCGTTGCAGTCCTGTCGCTGGCCCTCGGCATCGGAGCCAACACGGCTATCTTCAGCCTGATCGACGCCCTCATGCTGCGCAGCCTGCCGGTCCACGATCCGGGACGGCTGGTGGAATTGCTGTTCAAAGCCCCCGGCCAGGACCACTTCAACGCTTTCGACTGGCGGAACTACGAGCATTATCGCGAGAACAATCATGTGTTCGCGGGATTGATTGCCTCGTCCGACACACCCTTCGCTATACACGGCGACGGGCTGGAACCCGAGATCGTGCGAGGCGGCTTTGTCACTCCGGACTATTTCTCCGTCCTCGGCGTGAATCCCGCGCTCGGCCGCCTCATCGGCCCGCAAGACGGCCGCGCGGACTCGCCTGCCAACATCGCGGTCGTGAGCTGGTCCTACTGGAAGAGCAGGTTCCACTCCGATCGCGCGATCCTCGGCAGGCAAATCGTCGATGGCAACCACCCGCTGACCATTGTCGGAGTAGCCCCGCGCGGCTTCCTCGGGCTGGAGCCCGCGAATCCGCAGGACATCTGGTCGCCCCTGACCGCCCAACACCCCACCTACGCCGCCACCGCCCGCTACTGGCTGAAACTGGCGGCGCGGCTGAAGCCGGGTGTGTCCATCGGCCAGGCCCGCGCGGAAATGGCCGTGCTCTTCGAGTGGACCATCGAGGACGAATTCAAGGCCAATGACGATCGCACCGTTAGCGCCTGGAAGATGGAGGTACTGCCCGCCGGCGCCGGTCTTTCGCACTTGCGCGATCAGTTTGGGAAGCCGGCCCTCGTGCTGATGGCTGTGGTGGCGCTGCTGTTGCTCATCGCGTGCGCTAATATGGCCAGCCTGCTGCTGGCGCGCGGTGTGGCCCGCCAGCGGGAAATGGCAGTGCGCGTATCGCTGGGCGCCGGCCGGTTTCGCCTCCTGCGGCAGGGCTTGACGGAGTCCCTGCTGCTGGCGGCCTCGGGGGGCCTGCTCGGCGTCCTCCTGGCGTATTGGGGCACGGGCGCCCTGGTGCGGATCATGGGCAGCGGACGGCTGCGCGTCGAACTCCAGGCTCGTCCCGATTTGCTGGTGCTCCTCTTCACCGCCGGAATCGCCCTGCTCACCGGCGTCCTGTTCGGACTCGCGCCCGCCTGGCAGGCCTTCCGCTCCACCCCAGTGTCTTTCCTTCGCGAATCGGCGAGAGTCGGCGAAACCCGTGCGCGGCGGTTCTTTGGAAAGAGCCTCGTGGTGGCGCAAGTGGCGCTCTCGGTTGTCCTGCTGAGCGCCGCCAGCCTGTTTGTCCGCCATCTGTCGCACCTGGAACACCTCGACCTGGGCTTCCAACGCGATCGCGTTCTGCTGGTGCAGCTCAACGCGGCCAGCAGTGGATACACAAGCGAACGATTGTCCCGTGATTACCAGGATCTGCTGGGGCGTCTGGAAGCCATTCCGGGCGTGCGTTCCGCTACCATGTGCGACTTCTATCCGATGGCCGGCGTGGGAGCCATGCGTCCCGCGAATGTGGAAGGCTACCAAGCTAAGCCGGGAGAGCGCCGCTTCCTATCCGAAAACTGGGTGGCGCCGAAGTATTTCTCTACTTTCGGAATTCCGCTGTTGACGGGCCGCGATTTCAGCTTCCAGGATCGGGGCCGCCCGCCCGTCGCCATCGTCAATCAAACGCTGACCCGTTACTTTTTCGGCGATGGCAACCCCATCGGGAGACACATCGCGTTCGACGGCGACACCCAGCCGTTCGAGATCGTGGGTGTGGTGGGCGATGCGAAGTCCGCGGATATGCGGGAACCGGCCTTGCGCTTCGTTTACTTCAACACCTTCCAGTTGGGAACCGATTCCTCCCAATTTGCCCTGCGGACCTCGGTTGAGCCGGACCGGGTGGCGGGCGAAGTGCGCCGCGTCGTGCGCGGGTTGCTGAAGACCGTGGCCGTCGAGAATGTCAAGACGCTGGCCGACCAGGTGGATGGCGCGATCGTTCCGGAACGCCTCAGCGCCATGCTGTCTGGGTTGTTCGGGGCGCTGGGCGCGGTGCTCGCGGCCCTGGGCCTGTACGGCCTGCTCGCTTATACCGTGGCGCGCCGCGTCAATGAGATTGGCGTCCGCATGGCGTTGGGCGCGACGCGCGCGGCGATAGTGCGCATGGTGCTGAGAGAAGCGCTCGGCATGAGCTGCGCCGGCCTGCTGATTGGATCGCTGATCGCCTACTGGGGCAAACGCTTCGTCGCGAGCCTGATCCCCGATCTCCCTGTGCAGAGCGTGGCCCCTATCGTCTTCGGCGCTGCCGTGATGGTTGCATGCGCTCTGCTGGCTGCGTATACGCCGGCACGCCGTGCAACTCGCGTGGATCCGATGGAAGCACTGCGATACGAATAGAGTTGCGGTTCCGTCGGGGCAAACTGCAATGGGCCATTGAAGAACTTCTATCACCAGTCCCGCAGAACCAGGTGCTTAGTCGTTTTTATGGTACCCGGCCGTCATTACGCATCACCCAGCGGATCTCTTAAAAGTCAATGTACGAGTGGCCGACTCGTCCACGGATAAACGCTATACCGGGCTGGCCAGCCATAAGAGCCACAGTTTGCGCTTTTGCTCCCGCCCCCGGGCTGCGGCGCGAAGACCTTAAATCAGTCGAGTTTCTGAATTGCCGGAACGCGCGGATGATATACTCCGAATTCACTCATTCGTTTAGCGCCGGAGGTCGAATGTTTCGAACGCTAGCGTGCTTTGCCATCGGTCCCCTTGCAATTGTTGCTGCAGCACAAAGTACCCAGAGATTTCAATTCACAGAGAGGCCAGGGCCGCATGCTGTCGGGCTCAAAGTGGTTCCGCAATACGATTACTCGAGAACCTGGCGCAGCACGGCGGACGAACTCGGACAGCCCTACGCGGGTGAACGGGCGCGCCCTTTGCAGACATTGATCTGGTATCCCGCGGCGAGATCTGGTGGGACGACCGTGACGGTCCACGATTATGCGATACTGCGCCTGACCGAAACGGATTTCGACAAGAAGGCGACGGCAACCGATTTTTCGCCGCAAGATAGCGGCCGCAAGGGCGCATTCCACGATCATCTCCTCGCGGTCCGCGATGCCTCGCTTGAGCCGGGGCGTTTCCCAGTAGTCATCTACGCTCCTAGCTTTTCCAATGTCTCGTGGGAGAACGCCGATCTTTGCGAATACCTGGCCAGTTACGGCTACGTCGTGCTGGCGAGTCCCGATATGGGTGCCACGACTCGCGGCATGACCGGGGACCTTGCCGGAATTGAAGCGCAGGCACGAGACATCTCCTTCCTGATCGGGTATGCGTCGACCCTGCCTAATACGAACATATCGGAGATAGCCGTGGGCGGCTTCAGTTGGGGCGGGATTTCGAACTTATTTGCAGCGGCGCGCGATAACCGGATAAAAACGTTGTTCGCTCTTGACGGCTCGATGCGGTATTTCCCGGGCCTGATCAAACAATCGGGCTATGCGCGGCCCGATTTAATGAGAATCCCGCTTCTGTTTTTCACACAGGGAGATATTTCGCTCGAAGAGCGGGATGAGCCAGTGAATGATCCCGGCCAAGTGGGTCCCAACGCTCTGAATGCGTGGACGCATGGCGACCTAGTTACCGTTCGTATGCTCGGATTGACCCATGGCGAATTCAGTTCGATGTTCCAGAGGGACGAGAACTTCTGGAAGCGCAACGAGCGGACTATGAAGGCCGACTACACGCGGGCCGACGGGATCACCGGCTACGCGTGGGTGGCGCGCTACACATTGCACTTCCTTGACGCTTACGTGAAGCACGATGCTGCAGCGATGGAATGGCTGAAGAAGACGCCGGCTGAAAATGGCGCTCCATTGCATTTTTTGACCGCAGGCTATCGTGCTGCTTCGGGTACGCCGGCCACCTTTGACGCCTTGCGTGAGGAGGTGCATCGAGCGGGCTTCGATCACGCAACAGAAATTTATGCAGCGTTCCAGAAGCAGGACCCCACGTTCAAGCTCGATGAAGGATTTATCAATCAATGGGGCTACGAATTGATGTCTGCCAAGCACCTGATCGAGGCAATTCACGTGTTCCAGTTGAACGTGTCGCTCTATCCAAATTCGGGAAACGTTTACGATAGTCTGGCCGAGGGATACATGAGTTCGGGTGACAAGCAACGCGCGATCGAGTTCTACAAGAAATCGCTCGAGAAGGACCCCTCCAACGGAAACGCGAAAGACAAGTTGAAAGAACTGGAAGGCCCAGCAGACCAGGACGGGAAGCTGAACGGAGCCATCCGTCGCTGACGGGATGATGGAACCCAGATGTGTCAGTTCACCCACCAGTTATGGCACTGCGGCGTCTGTTCCTGGATTACGCGCGACTCGTACGAAACTCGGACTAAAAACAGACATGTGTGCAATCGGAAATCGTGGCTTGGTAATGCCGCTTCACCCCCCTATCGTGCCGAAGCGTAGCTCCGCCCTCGTTCGATCACAGCCCGAACCAAAAAATTTCCACCTATTTATCAGATCCTTACAGCCCGCCGCCCCTTCGCCGCCCAGTCGCCAATGCTAGCGTGAGATCGGGAAGAGAAGCGCGTGGCCCCTGATCCGCCTGACAAATCCACAGCCGTCCCGGTCGCCGCGTGCATCGGCCGTGGGCATCGTACAAATCAGCCGGCAAACGCATAAAGAAAGTATGTCGAAATTGGCTTCGTTTGCTCAAAAAAGTAATTTGTCCAAAACTATGTCCACCCTGAAACAGATCGCTGCCAATCGTCGCAATTCACGTAAATCCACGGGCCCCAAAACCCCCGAGGGCAAGCAGTCCTCGCGACTCAATGCCATCCGTCACGGTCTGCGCGCCCGCACCGTCGTCCAGCCCGGCGACGATCCGCTGGAGTTTGAAAAGCTCTGCGCCGACCTCCAGAAAGTCTTGCAGCCCAAGGATAGGCCCGAGCAACTCCTGGTCGAAAAGATGGCTATCGCAGAGTGGCAGTTGGCCCGCTGGCAGCGCTCCGAGTCCACTCTCCTGATTTCCCTGCAAGGAACCATCGACGCCGCCCATCTCCCCGTGTTCGACCGCTTCTACCAGATCCAGGCCCGCCTCGAGCGCGTCTCCATGCGCGTCTACAAAGAATTGCGGCAAATCGCCAATACCCGGCCGCAGGAGAAAGAAGGTCCGCCCCGAAAACTGACCGTTACCTGGGTCAGTCCTGAGAGTGGGCAGGTCAACGACCAGATCATCGTGCCTCTGACGCCGGTCAAGCCAAATGGACAGGCCGGCTCATCTCGCACCGACCCCACGCCTCCCGCTCCAGATGCGCCGCCGAAACTGAAACCGAATTAGACCTTCGTCCGGCTCGCGCCGCGCGGCTCCCCTGCGTGAGGGTGCTCAGGTTTTCGTAGATTCGAAACGCAACACGGTGGGCGGCCTCCGGGCCGTCAGGCTCTTCGGTGTAATCGCAAATGTTTGTGAGGTCGTTTCCGTCCACTGAATACGCATCAGCCTCGATAACGGCTGTTGATCAGCTTCCCAATGTCTTCATGGTTGATGAGTTCACCACGGTCGGCGGCGGCAACGCCTTTATCTACTTCCCGAGAAACCACTCATCGTATTCCACGAAGCGCTCGATCGCCTCCTGCACGAGGATGCCAGCGTCGCTACTGCGGTCGGCCGCCAGCCGGTCAAGCTTGGCATGCAGTTCGGGTTTAAGATTCACTTCCATGCCCTCAAACGTAAGGGCAGAGGCGGCCAGTGTCAACCGCTCCTCCGCCCTAGCCCCGCGCGCGAAGCGCCCCCAAATCGGATTAAAATATCAGAAAGAGCTTCTCCCGGCGATCACCCATGTGGATTGTCCGCCTCGCGCTGCGGCGCCCCTACACGTTCGTCGTCATGTCTATGGTGGTCGTCATCCTGGGCGTTCTTGCTATTTTCCGCATGCCCACCGACATCTTCCCGGAAATCAATATTCCGGTAGTCAGCGTCATCTGGTCCTACGCCGGCATCTCCCCCGAAGAAATGGCCGAAGTCGTCACCATCCGCTGCGAGCGCTCCTTTACCACTTCAGTCAACGACATCGAGCACATGGAGTCGCAATCCCTCCCCGGCCTGTCCATCATCAAGGTCTTTTTCCACCCCCAAGC
>Ga0181530_10006299_pt1 | contig 11728 bp, 7 predicted proteins | sample PEATcosm2014_Bin_42_FD_119769 | JGI IMG/M metagenome (GOLD analysis project Ga0181530, IMG submission 119769) | Peatland microbial communities from MTU Mesocosm Facility, Houghton, MI, USA - PEATcosm2014_Bin10_60_metaG | ecosystem: Environmental > Terrestrial > Soil > Wetlands > Peat | place... | reverse complement strand
AACGCTGGCCAGCGCGCAATTGCTGGTCAATTCGGGAGGCTCCTCCAGCAGCAGCACCGGCGTGTTAGTAAGTACGGCGAACCCGCCGCCGGATCTAAGATACATGCGTCCGACGCAGACAACCAAGCTCCACAACTACCTCTTCGACGCGTTCGGCCCGTATCCCATCGTCGGCGCCGGACTTACTGCAGGGGTTAACCAGGCGTACAAGACGCCTCCGGAATGGGGCCAAGGCGTGGAGAGTTATGGCCAGCGATTCGGGTCCGACTTCGGGATCTTTGCGATAAGCACCACGACCCGCTATGCGCTTTCGGAAGCCTTTCACGAAGACTCGTTGTATTACCGCTGTGAGTGCAAAGGCGTATTTCGGCGGCTGAGCCATGCCGTCATTTCGACACTAACGGCACGCCGCGGCGACGATGGCCATCGTGTCTTTTCGTTTCCTGCTCTGGTCGCTCCGTATGTCGGCTCCATGACGGCCGTCTATGGCTGGTATCCCGGCCGCTACAATTACAAGGATGCATTCCGGATGGGCAACTGCAGCATGCTGGTGTATGTAGGCGCAAACGTCGGCCTTGAGTTTCTCTATAGCGGACCGCACTCATGGCTTTCTCGCATGCACCTCAACAATGCGCACGGAGCGCCCAATTCGGGCTCAAATCCGTGATCGACCGGAAACCCAGGGCGGGCGCGAGCATCGAGCCTCCACTTCCGGGGCTGCGGACCTCACTTATGTCCCCCATGGTGAACTCCTTCATGGGCCCGCTCAACAAGTTTTTCGAGTGGTTCGGCGATCTGGGCATATTTTTTTGGCGAGTCGTGCGGGCTGCGGTGACGCCGCCGTTTGAATTCCGGGAACTCTTTCGACAACTTGACGAGATCGGATCCATGTCCTTGCCGCTGGTGGCTTTGGCCGGCGCCGCCACCGGGGTTGTACTTTCTTTGGAAGCTCGTTACAGCCTGACTCGATTTGGGGCTAAGTCGCTGCTTCCCGCCGCTATCGTGTTTTCCGTTATCCACGAGACCGGCCCGATCATTACCGGCCTGGTGGTAAGTGGCCGAGTAGGCGCCGGCATCGGTGCGGAGTTAGCGTCGATGAAAGTTACCGAGCAGATCGACGCCATCGAGGCATCCGCGGTAAACCCTTATAAGCTACTGGCGGTGCCCCGCATCCTGGCATGCGTCCTGATGCTGCCTCTCCTGACTCTCGCTGCCGACTTATGCGGCTTGATCATGGGCTGGGTTGCGCAGGCCCTGGTTGAGCCGCTTTCGTTTCATCAGTTCATCACTAACGGCTTTAACGGCGCCGATTTCAACGATTTATTGCCACCCACGTTTAAGACCATGGTGTTTGGCCTGATCATTGGGCTGATTGCGTGTTTTCAGGGAATGCGGACACAGGGAGGCGCGGCGGGCGTGGGCCGCGCGGCCACCAGCTCGGTCGTGTTGTCGTCGCTGTTCGTGATTTTGGCCGATGTCGTGCTAGTGAAACTCATTCTCATATTTTTCCCATGAACATTTTCGTATGAACATGGACTAATCGGCTTGTTGAAACACGTATGGACACCATCGATCAAGTTGCGGTGAAGCGAGAGGAAACCGAGAAAGACGGTGGTGCGCCGGTTATCGCCGTCGAGGACTTGCATAAGTCCTTCGGAAATCAAAAGGTTTTGAACGGGATTAGTCTGGCCGTGAGCCGCGGCGAGACGCTGGCGGTGCTGGGGCGAAGTGGAACCGGCAAGAGCGTCTTGCTGAGGCTCATCATCGGCCTGGAGAAGCCTGACTCGGGGTCGGTTCGTATCCACGGTCAGGACATCGCTGGCTTGGCTCTCGACCAGCTCGGCGAAATCAGGAAGAAAATGGGTTTTCTCTTTCAGCACGCCGCGCTTTACGATTCGCTCACCGTTGAGCAGAACGTGGCCTTTCCGCTGCAGCACCATAAGAAGACGATGTCGAAGTCCGAGCAGAGCGACCGGGTCGGGGCGCTGCTGGCCGAAGTGGGCATGGAGGGCCACTTGGAGAAGATGCCTTCGGATATTTCGGGAGGCATGCAGAAACGAGTGGGGCTGGCGCGGGCGCTGGCTTTGGAGCCGGATATTCTGCTGCTCGACGAGCCCACCGCCGGTCTTGACCCCATCAGCGCCGGGGAGATCGATGACTTGGTTCTCAAGCTCCAGGCGGAACATCACATGGCATCGATCGTGGTGACTCACGATCTGCACAGCGCAAAGACGATTGCCGACCGTCTGGCCCTGATCAATGAGGGAGATGTGGTGATCGAAGGCAACTTTGAAGAACTTCAAGGAAGCGACATCGAGTTTGTCAGGGAATTTCTAAGGCATTCGTAGGAGGACCTATGTCGAGAGCGGCGCGGTTGGGAGCTTTTATCGTTGCGACACTGGCAATTCTGGTGGCCGGTGTCTTCATCATCGGGAGCAAGCAGTATCTTTTCAGCTCGACCTATCAATTGAAAGCACAGTTCGATAATGTGGTGGGCTTGGATGCGGGGGCCGATGTGCGGGTGGGCGGGGTTCACAGTGGAACCGTGAGCAGCATCGTGCTGCCTCACAAGCCGGGCGAAAAAGTTACCGTCGTGATGGATCTCGGCAAGTCGACGCACGAGATTATCAAGCAGGACTCCGTGGCCACCATCGAGACGGAGGGGTTACTGGGCAACCAGTATCTGGCGATCTCGTTTGGATCCGCTGGGAAAGCCGATGTGCGGAATGGCGATACCATAGCGAGCGAAGCGCCACTCGAAATGTCAGACTTGCTCGAAAAGACGAGCGGCATTTTGGACAGCAGCCAGCAAGCCATCCAGAACGCCACTCGAGCGACGGCGAATCTACAGTCGATAAGCGCCAAGATCGATGCGGGTGAGGGCACCGTAGGAGCCCTGGTCAACGACAAACAGCTCTATAGCAACCTCGAACAGACGACCGCCACCATGAACAACACCATGGTCCAGGCGCAAGCAGGCGTAACCGACTTCCAGGAGAATATGGAAGCTCTGAAGCACAACTTCTTCTTGCGCGGGTACTTCAAGACCCGCGGCTACGAAGATTCCGCCGACTTGGCAAAGAATGAGATCGAACGCCTGCCGCAAGGCACGACGATAAAGGAGTTTACCTACTCAGGGAAGCAGCTTTTCGATAAGCAAGATTCGGCCAAGCTGAAGAATCAGAAATCTCTAAACGCCGGCGGCGAGTTCCTCGCGAATAACCAGTTCGGGTTTGCGGTGATCGTGGCGTCCGCTGGCATGGAAGGCGATACCGAGAAGGACTTGGTGCTAACTGAAGCCCGGGCCATGACCGTGCGCGAGTATCTGGTCGAGAACTTCGGATTCGATGACAGCCAGCTCAAGACTCTGGGGATGGGCAAGCAGGCGGACACGAATCCGGATATCGGCTGGGGTACGGTGCAGATTTTCATCTATCCGGCTGGAACCGAAATTCCGCCTAACAAGCAAACGCAGCCCGGTATCCTGTCCAAAACAACGTCCGTCCAACCGGTTCAGGCTTCGGCGGCCGCCCCACCGAAACCACAGTAGGGTGTATTGCGCCTTGTGAGTTTTAGGTTTTGCCGGGTTTTGCGGCCTTCGTGGCGAGTTCTTCCGAGAGCTTGTGGGCGTTCATGGAGTGCTCGAGCGCCTGCTTGCTGAGTTCGTGAGCGCTGAGGTGGTCTCCTTTGCCGTGAGCGACGGCGGCTGCGTGGTGGGCGTGGGCCGCAAGGTTATGGAGCTCTGCGAGTCGATTGTGCGGACTCTGTGGCATGATATCCTCCTGCCAGTCGGATGCTGTTAGCTGGGCGCGATCGGCCTTCGGCAACCCGTCTAGTCCTCGTTGCGATACTCTGCAGGGACGTCGTCCTCCGGCACCTGGCGCGTAGTCACCTCAGACACATCAGGATCGTTGGCGTTCTCCACACCCTCTACGGCATCGGCTTCGAACGCATTTCCCTGCTCCACTAATTCCTTCACGCTTTCCGAATCCGCATCGGCTACATCCGAGATTCCCTGAAGGTCGCCAGACTGCACGTCAGAATTGGGTCCAGGTTCATCCTGGTCGTGATTATCTCTTGCACGCATAATGGTAGCTCCGGTAATTGAGATGCTGTATTTGCTCTGCCGGTTGCGGACGTTTCAACCTTACCGGGGGCGGCTCAGCTCTCAATCGTTTAAAGGCCAGAGCTTTTGCCGCTGGGCAACTTCCTGGTCTCCCCGGCAACTTGCCGTCATACTCGGAACATCAAAATAGGCGCCCTTGAACTATGGCAGCGTACGAACCGGAAAACTGTTCCCTATTGCACAACGTCAGGGAGATTGCATGTGCCATCACTGACGCGGCACACGACCACCTCGCCAACGAGACGCGCCATTGGTACGAATCATCTTGGGTGCGGCTTCATCCTCATTCAAAATAGTGTGCAGAACAGCTCATTTCGGAAAGACGCCGGGGGCATATAATATCCGGCTATTCGGAGCCGAAAAAGGAGATTCCGATTGACCGCCGAAACCACTGAGCATCCCTTCATCGACCGCGACCATCAACTCACGGCTCACGGTTCGGAGCCTCAACGGCATAAGGTAATGTGGATCGTCATATGGATTCTGCTGGCGCTCGTTCTTGTGCTTGTAGTCGTGCTGGTATGGCGCCACCTCGATACCGCGAAGAAAGTTGCGCCCGCTCCGCCAAAGATCACGATTACGAGCGCGACGGCCACAAAAGGTAACATCGGCGTTTACCTCGACGCCATCGGCACGGTTACTCCGGTGTATACCGATTCGATTACCAGCCAGGTGAACGGCCTTGTCGACGCCGTGCACTTTACGGAGGGTCAACTGGTAAGCAAGGGCGATCCGCTGATTGAGATCGACTCGCGTCAATACCGCGCGAATCTCTTGCAGGCGCAAGGCGCGCTCGAGCGAGACCAGAACGTGCTTGCCCAGGCACAGATGGACTTGGAGCGCTACCGTGAAGCGTCGGCGCGCAACGCGATTGCAAAGCAAATTCTGGATGACCAGGGAAAGCTCGTTTTGCAGGACGAGGGCACAGTAAAGAACGATCAGGGAACGGTGCAATTTGACCAGGTGCAGGTTGACTACTGCCATATCACTGCTCCCATTGCCGGCCGCGTCGGTTTACGGCTGGTGGATCCGGGCAATGTGGTGCAGTCTTCTGGGAGCGCAACTCTGGCCGTCATCACGCAGTTGACGCCCATCACTGTAATTTTCACCATCCCAGAAGACAGTCTGGGCCCGGTTGCAGCTCAACTGCGCAAGAAGGCTAAGCTCACCGTCGATGCCTTTGAACGCACAGCGCAGACGAAGATTGCCAGCGGGAAGCTGCTGACGCTCGACAACCAGATTGACACCACGACGGGAACAGTCAAAGCGCGGGCCGTCTTCGACAATAAGAATGATGCGCTCTTCCCCAACCAGTTTGTGAACGCGCGGCTGCTGGTGAATACGTTGCAGGGGGTGACGCTGATTCCGGCATCTGCCATTCAGCAAAATGGCCAGGCGTCGTTCGTATATGTGATTCAGAACAATGTCGCTCTCATGCGCAGCGTAAAGCTGGGAGTTACAGACGGCGGACTGACTCAGGTTGACGGCATCAATCCCGGAGACGTTGTCGCCAACAGCAGCTTCGATAAGCTGCAGGATAAGACCGCGGTTGTTATTGCGAACAAAGCTTCGAATAGCCCTTCGACTAAGTCGTCCTCAGCCAGCACGGGTGGGAGCAGCGCCCCGTGAGTCCATCTCGTCCGTTTATCTTGCGGCCGGTTGCGACCTCTTTGCTGATGGCCGCCATCCTCTTGGTCGGCCTTGTCGGCTATACCCAACTGCCGGTCTCGGCTTTGCCCGAAGTCGACTATCCGACCATTCAGGTGCTCACGTTTTATCCCGGAGCCAGCCCGACGGTGATGGCGACGACGGTGACGGCGCCGCTGGAGCGCCAATTCGGCCAACTGCAGGGTTTGAGCCAGATGACCTCGACCAGCTCCGGCGGCACTTCCGTCATTGTGCTGCAGTTCAACCTCAGTCTGAATATCGACGTAGCTGAGGAAGAAGTGCAGTCTGCCATCAACGCGTCGCAGAGTTTGTTGCCATCCATCCTGCCCTCGCCGCCGATCTACAGTAAGACGAATCCCGCCGATGCGCCTGTGCTTACTCTCGCCATTACTTCAAGTTCCATGCCGCTATCTCAGGTCGAAGATCTGGTGGATACGCGCCTCGCTCCTAAGATCTCGCAGCTCAATGGCGTCGGCCTGGTAACTATCAGCGGCGGCCAAAAGCCCGCAGTCCGGATTCAAGCCAACCCCACGGCCCTGTCATCCTACGGTATTAATTTGGAAGACCTGCGCGCGGCGCTGACCCAGGCGAGTGTCAACGCCGCTAAAGGAAACTTCGACGGGCCGCGCCAGGATTACCAGATCGACGCCAACGACCAACTGGTGACCAGCGACGACTATCGCAAGGTTGTCATTGCCTACCGCAACGGCGCGCCCGTGATGCTGCCCGACGTGGCCAACGTCGTAAATGGCATCGAGAACAATAATCAGGCAGCTTGGATGAACCAGACACCGGCGGTCATCCTGAATGTGCAACGCCAGCCCGGGGCCAACACCATCAGCGTGGTCAAGAGCATCAAGCAACTCCTGCCGCAACTGGAGGCGAATCTTCCCACGGGCATTCAGGTAACTACGCTCACCGATCTTACGACCGCCATCGAAGCCTCGGTTTCCGACGTTGAGTTTGAATTGCTGTTGACGGTCGGACTCGTCGTGCTGGTCATTTTTCTCTTTTTGCGCAGTCTCTACGCCACGATTATCCCGAGCGTGGCTGTGCCGCTTTCACTTATCGGGACTTTTGCGGCGATGTACATCCTGGGTTACAGCCTGGATAACTTGTCGCTGATGGCACTTACTATCTCCACCGGTTTCGTGGTAGACGATGCCATTGTGATGATCGAGAACATCGCGCGCTACATTGAAGCGGGCGATCCTCCCATGGAAGCGGCGCTGAAGGGCGCCGAGCAAATTGGCTTCACCATTCTCTCGCTGACCGTGTCACTCATTGCCGTGCTGATTCCGCTGTTATTCATGGGCGACGTGGTTGGACGCTTATTCCGCGAATTTGCTGTCACCCTCGCCGTCACCATCGTCGTGTCAGCAGTGGTCTCCCTGACTCTCACTCCGATGATGAGTGCGCGAATTTTGCGGCGCCAGCCAAAAGAGCAGCAGGGGCGCATCTATCGAGTTACGGAGCGCGCTTTCGAGGGGATGATCGCCTTCTATGGGAGGACGCTGAAGTTTGTCCTGCGCTTCCAGACGATTACGCTGCTGGTCGCGGTGTCCACGCTGCTGCTTACGGTTTTCCTTTACATCATCATTCCCAAAGGGTTTTTCCCGGTGCAGGACACCGGCGTCATCCAGGGCATCTCGCAGGCGCCGCAGACGATTGGCTCGAAGGCCATGGCGGCGAAGCAGCAGGAGTTGGCAAAGATAGTTCTGGCCGACCCAGCCGTCGAGAGCCTCTCGTCGTTTATCGGCGCGGATGGCACGAATACAACTATCAACAGCGGCCGGATGTCGATCAATTTAAAGCCACTCGACCAGCGCAAGATGAGTGCGTCAGACGTCATCCGCCGCCTCAACTCAAAACTCGACCAGGTGCAGGGAATTCAGTTGTTCATGCAACCGGTGCAGAACATTACTGTCGACGACCGGGTAAGTCGAACGCAATACCAGTACACACTCGAAGACCCCGACGCCAATGAACTCAACGACTGGACCAACCGTTTCGTCGCCCGCCTGAAGCAACTACCCGAACTGGAAGATGTCGCTACCGATCAACAAACCGGAGGGCTAGCCGTATCTCTGGTGATTGACCGCGTTACAGCTTCGCGGCTCGGCATCGCGCCGACGACCATCGATAACACTCTGTATGACGCCTTCGGTCAGCGGCAGATCAGCACGATGTATACGCAGGTGAATCAGTACCACGTCGTTCTCGAAAGTCAGCCGCAGTTTCAACTCGATCCCAACAAACTGAACCATCTCTACATCCAGTCGAACGCGTCTTCCGGCGCAAGCGGTACGGGGGCCTCTTCCTCATTCGCGTCCTCCGGATCGTCCTCCGCGGGGTCGAATGCGCTGACGAGTTCAGCACTGTACACTTCGGCGGCAAATAGCCTTGCGCCTCCACTGAATGCGCTTTCGGCGAGCGCCTCTACTTCGACTTCCAGCAAGGGAGCCGCGTCCGCCGGCGCCACCAGTTCGGCTACAAGCAATGCCGTGCCGCTGAGCGCCTTCGCGCATTTTGAGAACACAACCGAGGCCCTCTCCATTAACCACCAGGGGCAATTTCCGGCCATCACGGTATCGTTCAATCTCGCGCCCAACGCCGCGCTGGGCGAGGCGATCACGGCGGTCGACAAAGTGCAGCAAGACATGCACATGCCTCCGAGCCTGCAGGCCGGCTTTCAAGGCACGGCGGAATCGTTCACCGCTTCGCTGGCCAATGAGCCCTTGCTCATCCTGGCCGCGCTGGTCACGGTGTACATCGTGCTGGGTGTTTTGTACGAGAGCTTTATCCACCCGATTACCATACTGTCCACGCTGCCGTCAGCGGGTGTTGGCGCTTTCCTGGCGCTGCTCATCTTTCGCCAGGATTTAAGCGTGGTTGCGATCATCGGTATAGTCCTGCTCATTGGCATCGTGAAAAAGAACGGCATTATGATGGTCGACTTCGCGCTGGAGGGCGAACGCAAGCACGGCAAGAACGCGACGGACGCAATTTACGATGCCTGTCTGCTGCGCTTCCGCCCCATTATGATGACCACCATGGCCGCGCTGCTGGCGGGGTTGCCGCTGGCGCTCGGAACGGGGTTTGGTTCCGAATTGCGCCGGCCGCTGGGCATCGCCATGGTCGGCGGACTGCTGCTGAGCCAGGTGCTCACGCTTTACACCACGCCCGTCATCTACATTTTCTTTGACAATCTGGCACAACGCTTCACGAAAAACTCAAACCAACCGGAGACCGGAGGCGCGGAACTGGCAGGGCCCGCATGAACATCTCCGAGCCCTTTATTCTCCGGCCTGTGGCTACGACGCTGCTCACGGTGGCGATTGCGCTGGCTGGGGCGATCGCATTTGAGGTGCTGCCGGTGGCGCCATTGCCGGAGGTCGACTTCCCCACTATTTCTGTCGGGGCAGGCTTGCCCGGAGCCAGCGCCGACATTATGGCATCGTCCGTCGCGACTCCACTGGAGCGGCAGTTGGGTCATATCGCGGGAGTGACGGAGATGACTTCCTCCAGCACGCTCGGAAGCACCTCGATCACTATTCAGTTTGACCTGAGCCGCGATATCGATGGCGCGGCGCGCGATGTGGAGGCTGCCATCAATGCGGCGCGAAGTTATCTGCCCGCCAACCTGCCGGGCAATCCGACCTATCGCAAGGTCAATCCCGCCGACTCGCCGATCATGATTCTCGGCCTGACCTCCGATAAATATGGTCCCGACAAAATCTATGACGAAGCCTCTACCGTCCTCGCGCAAAAGTTGTCGCAGATAGAGGGTGTAGGGCAGGTTTCGGTCGGAGGTGGCGCGCTGCCGTCCGTGCGTGTGGATGCAAATCCCACGCAATTGGCCGGCTATGGACTTACCCTGGCGAATTTGCAGTCCGTGCTGAGCCTGCAGAACGCCGACTTGGCAAAGGGCCAGATCACGGATGGCACGGTGACCGCGGACATTCTTGCCAACGACCAGATCTCGTTCGCCGCCGACTACAAGCCAATCATCGTCGGCTATAAGAACGGCGCGGCAGTCCGCCTGTCAGATGTCGCTGAGGTGACGGACTCGGTCGCCAACGTCCGCGCCGCCGGCTATTTGAACGGCAAGCGCTCGATTACGGTCATCATCTTCCGCCAGCCCGGGGCCAACATCATTGAGACGGTCGACCGCGTCCGCGCGCAACTTCCGTCGATCAAAGCCACGATTCCGCTGGGCATCGATATCACCATCGTTCTGGACCGCACCACCACCATTCGCGCCTCGGTCAGCGACGTCGAAAGAACGCTGCTCATTTCCATCGGCCTGGTCATCGTCGTGGTGTTTGTCTTTCTGCGCAATGGCCGCGCCACGCTCATTCCCGCGGTCGCGGTGCCAGTCTCGCTGGTTGGCACGTTCGCCGTGATGTATCTGTTCGGATACACCCTCGACAACCTTTCACTGATGGCCATGACCATTGCCACGGGATTTGTGGTCGACGATGCCATCGTGGTAATGGAGAACATCGCGCGCCATCTGGAAAACGGCATGGCGCCCTTTGCCGCGGCGCTGAAGGGCGCGCAGGAAATCGGCTTCACCGTTTTCACCATCAGCATTTCTCTCATTGCCGTCTTTATTCCTCTTCTGTTGATGGGCGGAATCGTTGGCCGTCTGTTTCGCGAGTTTGCCGTCACGCTCTCGACCGCCGTTTTCGTGTCGATGATCATTTCGCTGACCACGACTCCGATGATGTGCGCCTACCTGTTGAAGAACGAGCGCGCGGAAAAACATGGCCGCATCTACATGGCCACCGAGAAGTTTTTTGACGGCGTGCTGTCCCTGTATCGCACCAGCCTGCATTGGGTGCTCGACCATCCGACGCTCACGTTGATCGTGCTCTTTATCACGATAGGGCTTAATGTGGTGCTGATCATCAAGATACCCAAGGGCTTTTTCCCGGTAGAGGACACGGGAGCGATCCAGGGTAGCGTGCGCGGGCCGCAGGATGCGTCCTTCGCGGCAATGAACGATTCCATTCAGCAGATCGGCCGCGTGATCAAGAACGATCCTGCGGTCGATAATGTGATTGGATTTACCGGCGGCGGCGGGGCCACCAATGGCGGCTCCCTCTACGTTGCGCTCAAGCCGCTGGCGGACCGCAAGGTCAGCGCCACTCAGATCATCGATCGCCTGCGCCCGCAATTGAACCGCCTGCCCGTAGCTTCCGCGTTTCTGCAGTCTGTGCAAGATCTGCGCATTGGTGGCCGGTCGAGCAATGCGATGTATCAGTACACGATCCAATCCGACACGGTGCAGGATCTCTCCAAGTGGGGACCAATCATACTGGACGCGATGAAGCGCCTCCCCGGCTTGCAGGACGTAAGCTCAGACCAGCAGAATGGCGGCCTCGATGAACTGATGACCTACGATCGCGTCACCGCGGCCAAGCTCGGACTGACCGCACAGTCGCTGGACTCGGCGCTGTACGGCGCATTTGGCCAATCGGAAGTGTCCATCATCTACACGCAGTTGAATCAATATTATGTGGTGCTGGAAGTCGCTCCCCAGTATTGGCAAACCCCGGAAGGATTGAAAGACATCTATCTGCACTCGTCCAGCGGCGGTAACATTCCGCTGCTCACGGTGGCCAAGGGCCAAGCCAACACCACTCCGCTGGCCGTCAACCATACGGGATTGTTCCCCTCGGTCACCGTGTCCTTCAACCTCGCAGCGAACATGTCATTGAGCGATGCCACATTGAGCATCACCCAGATGCAAAAGCGGCTGGGCGCGCCTTCCACGCTGCAAGGCTTTTTTGCCGGCACGTTGCTGGCCTACCAGCAATCTCTGGGCACCGAGCCATGGCTGATCGCGACCGCGCTGCTGGCGGTCTACATCATTCTCGGTATTTTGTATGAAAGCCTGGTCCATCCCTGGACAATCATCTCCAGTTT
>Ga0181530_10006289_pt1 | contig 11741 bp, 7 predicted proteins | sample PEATcosm2014_Bin_42_FD_119769 | JGI IMG/M metagenome (GOLD analysis project Ga0181530, IMG submission 119769) | Peatland microbial communities from MTU Mesocosm Facility, Houghton, MI, USA - PEATcosm2014_Bin10_60_metaG | ecosystem: Environmental > Terrestrial > Soil > Wetlands > Peat | place... | reverse complement strand
CCCGCCGAGCGCTACGACTCGACGCTGGACCTGTATCGCGAGTTGAAGCACATTCGCGACAAGCTCTCGCAATCTGCCAGCGCCGTTGTGGCGGCGCCGACCCCTGGTGCGGTGCGCAAACGGCGGCGCCTTCTGGTCCCCGCGGGTGCCCTCGTCTGCCTCGCCGCCGGAATCATTCTTACGCTGCTCCTGACACCAGCGTCCGGTCCGGATCTGTCGCAATACAAGTTCACGCGGGTCGCACCGGGAGAAACCGAGGAACGCAGCCCGGCATGGTCGCCGGATGGAAACAGCATCGCTTATTCAGCCAGAGTTCATGGCGTCCAACAGATCTTTGTGCGCGGTGTCGGGTCGCATGAGGCCGCGCAGCTCACCAGATCGAGCGGGGATTGTCACCAACCGGTCTGGTCTCCCGACGGTGAGTCCATCTATTACCTCGCCAGCCATTCGGTGCTGCCCTTCCAGACAGATCACAACCTGTGGACCGTTCCCGCCTCGGGGGGCGCCGGGCAGTTAGTTCTGGAACACGTCGATGCAGCCGCCATTCACCCCGATGGCAAAACAGTGGCGTTTGCGCGCGATGGCAAGCTGTGGGTTGCCACTCTTCGCGGGGGACCGGCGAAGGAGTTCTGGCCGGGTCCTCTGGCGCCCACTGTGCCCGAAACGACCATGCGCTTCTCGCCTGGTGGCTCCTATCTCGCTTTTGACAACGGGACCGTTTGGCTTTTTCCCTATCCCTCCGGTAAGCCCCGAAAGCTCTACACCGGAACAGAAAACGGAAGTTATGGAGGTGTAGTGGGCTTAAGCTGGTTCCCGGACGGCCGCAGTCTGCTGGTGGCTCGCAATAGCGCGACCGATTCACTGATCCGGCTGGCTGTCGCGGATGGCAGCCGGCAAACGATCTATTCCACGGGCCCCACTCTATCGGGCCCATCGGTGTCGCCGGATGGCAGGAAGATTGTCTATTCGGCCGGGCACTACGAATGGAACGTTGTCGAAATCGGGCTCACCGACGGTGCCGTGCACACATTAATCGAGAACGGAGGAACCAACGTCTCACCGGACTGGGCGCCGTCGGGCACCCATTTTTTGTTCTCCACAAACGGCGCGGTCATGGATCAGGAGGTCTCCGGCAGCGAGTTCTCGCGCCGCCTAATCGACGCCAGCTACGATACGGGGTCGGCGCGCTGGTCGCCGGACGGGGCGCGGTTCGTCTTTGTCGATAACGGGGTGACAAACAAGCTGATGCTGGCGAACGCGTCCGGCGGCCATGCCACTGTGCTGGACCAGGCTGATCGCATGAGTGGACTAGCGTGGTCTCCTGACGGGCGGTGGATCTCGTACGGCCGCATGAACGCGGGCCAGTGGAAGCTGGCGAAGATCCGGGCTCTGCCGGGCGCCGCTCCCGTGACCCTGGCTGACGCAGAAGGCGCTGAGACCGCATGGTCGCCAACGGCGGACTGGATACTGTTTAGGGCGGGGAACGGTCTCGAGTTGATTTCACCCGACGGGAATTCGAGGCGGAAGCTCTCCTCCCGCCCGTTTATGTCCTTTGGTTTCTCGAAGGAGGGCGGCCAGGTCTATGGCATTTTCCACAATGCGTCAGGCAACGGCCCGGAGTGGCAGCTTTATGAGGTCAGCGTGACGACCAAAGGGGAAAAGCTTCTGGTGCCCGTGGATCTCCCGCCTTCAACCGCTTCCGTGGGTGAGTTGCGCATTTCTCCGGACGGGAAACGCGCTCTCACCTCAATCCCGAAGTTTCCTTATCAAATCTGGATGCTCGAGGGTTTCGAGCCGCCGCGCGCGAAAAACTGGTTCGCGGGGCTGGTGAAGCGCCGATGACAATGGGTCCCGAACTCCGGGCCCTGCGAGGCTCCCCAAACGATCCTCCGGTGCGCAAGAGCGAGAGATCGATCGGAGAAGGGTGGTGGGTTACCCGGTAGTGACAACTTGACGTATCGTCGCCGTTGCTGAGAAGTGGTCAGTTCCGCGTGATGGGGGGCCATCGCGGTCGTTAAACGGGGCTAGGGGTCGGAGCGTCCCGTGCGGGAACTCTCGCGGGACACGCCGGGCAGTCTGCCTTTGCCTACCGATAAGAGGTGATATCGCTCGCCAAAGTCGGACCGCGACGCCCGTCCGTGATGCCTTCAACATTCTCTGAGTCGGCGGCTTTCGGGCAAGGCGGAGGCTTCGTCGGTGCGTTCCGCGCCCTCGAAGCCCTCCGCCTGGTCGAATCCTGCTATCCGCTAGGCTATTTTGCAGCCAATACACCAGCCGCGGCCTTTTCTTGCCCTGCCGCCAAGGCACCTGTTGCGGCCTGTTCGATGAAATGAGCGACGGCCTGCGGCTGCGACACATACACGGCGTGGCTGCCTTTGACCTCGACGACCGTTGAGCCGGCGCGTTTGGACATAGCACGCTGAGCGTCAGGCGGGATCATTTTATCGTCGGTAGAGACCAAGTACCAGCTTGGCTTTGTTCGCCACGCCGGCTGGGTGATCGCACCACTGAGCGCCTCGACACCCCACGGGACTTGGGAGTCGGCCATGAACGAGGCTGCCTCTGGACTCACGTCCCCGGCGAATGCGGCTGGGAACTTCGCCCTATCGAGGAGCAGGTATCCATCCTGAGGCGGCAGGATCGGCGGAACGGGCGCGCCGGGCGGTGGATCTTTGATGAGCGTCGACACCGATTCGCCCTTGTCCAGTGCGAACGCGGTGACGTAGACCAGGCCAACGACCTTCGGATCGTTGCCCGCTTCCGTGATAACGGCTCCGCCATACGAGTGACCGACCAGGATCACGGGGCCATCCTGCGTGGCAATTGCACGCTTGGTGACCGCCACGTCGTCTGCCAGCGTGATGGTCGGATTCTGGACGATCGCAACCGTGTAGCCGTCCTTCTTCAGGGCTTTGTAGACGCCCTCCCAACCGGAACCGTCCACAAAACCGCCGTGGACGAGAACGATGTTTTTCACAACTGTCGATGTGTTTGTTTGTGCCATAAGATCCCTTCCCATGCTGAACATGATTGTCATGATCGCCAGCACACTGTAGGTGATTCGTGTTCTGACGTCGATTGCCATTGCGTTGTGCTTCATCGGATATCCCTCCTTGAATTTGTTTCGACATTCCCGCTAACATGCGCTTCCATCACTGCTGCCCACTCACGCGGCCCATCGCGATCAGCCTGGCCATTCCGGACTCGATCAGGCGCCGAAGGCGGAACAACGGGACACCCCGGCAGAGGCAAATCGGATACCACCCGTAAATGGCGTGTTATGAGCAGCGCACCTGTTCGCCGTTACGAACCACCGTGAAAGCTCCCGAAATCTCGTGAACGAATCGAGCCAAGGGCAGACCAGCACATGAAATCCCACAGGCCTTCGGGCAGTGATAGAATTCGGCAGTTGCGCTCAGAGTGGTGCTGGTAGGGCTTTTCCGGAGGGGCTAGAGAGCTTTCAGATGAGTAGAGTTTTTGCGTTCTTGCTTTCCGCAACCTTCATCCTCTGTGTGGGTATGTGCCTGCTTGCGGGGTGCCATTCTCGAACACCAGCGCCCGCGATTGAGTTTTCGAGAATTCCGGAAGCCAATCCGGGGGGGCCCGAGACGCAGGACATCATTGAAGGATTCGTCACGGGCGCCCAGCCCGGACAACGGATCGTCCTGTACGTGAAAAGCGGGCGCTGGTATGTTCAGCCGTTGGTGACGCATCCCTTCACCAAGCTCACGGCCCAAGCCGCGGGCATGAAGTGGACCAACGCCACACATTTGGGGACAGAGTATGCGGCGCTTTTGGTCGACCAGGGATACCATCCTCGACCGGTGGTGGACGAGCTGCCAAAGCTGGGCGGACCGGCCGGGAGCGCGGTGGTGGCCTTCGCGAGCACAAAGGGAGCCGCGTCTCCGCCGTCGAAGATGGTCGAGTTCAGTGGCTATTCATGGCGTCTTCGGGATGCCCCAAGCTCTCGCGGGGGCGTTAGCAACAACTACAGCTCCAACAATGTCTGGGTGGACAAGCACGGAGCCATGCACATGAACATCGCTCGCGCGGGCGACGACTGGACATGCGCCGAGGCCAGCCTGACGAGGAGCTTGGGGTACGGAACCTACAAAGTCACAGTCCGCGACACATCTGGCCTGCCCGAGGCGGCCGTCTTCTCGATGTTTACGTGGGACTATGCTCGTCCCGAGGAAAGCAACGGCGAAATGGACATGGAATTTCGACACTGGCCGGACCGGAAGGAGAACATGGAGTATGTTGTTCCTCCCTACTATGTCGACCGGAACGCTATCCGCGGATTCATTCCACCCAGGACGGTGGTTCATTCGTTGCGCTGGGAACCGGGACGCGCCGCTTTTCAGAGCGTTCTCGCATCTAACCCTTCGGATAAGCCGGTAGCTGAGGCCGTATTCACGTCGAGCGTGCCCATTCACGGAATCGAGTCGTTTCGAATTTGCCTCTACATTGACCGTTATCACCAAATGCCGCTTCCGCAAGGTTCAGAGGTTGTGATTGAGAAATTCGAATACCTTCCGTAAGGCGTCGCCCGGCGTCGCGGCGCTGCTCCCGGTCGTGTTTTGCGCCGTTTCAGCCCAGGCGCTCGATTCGCGGCGCCCGTTATCTGAATTTCGCCACGATCAATGGGGTATCGATCAGGGATTTTCATGGGGCGAGGTGCACGCGATTGCGCAAACCAACGATGGATACCTCTGGATTGGTACCGACCAAGGTTTGGTCCGTTTCGATGGCGAAAGCTTTCGCTTGTTGGATCAAAAAATTGCTCCAGCCCTCCCCGCCAGCCGCGTGCTTGGCCTGATTGCGGATAACGAGAACAGTCTCTGGATTCGCTTCGCGGCTGAAGGACTCTTCCGCTACCGGAACGGCGCGATTAAGGACATGCTTGCGGGCGATTCCATTCGTTCCATCGAAATGATGCACCGGCGCGCCGATGGAACACCAGTTTTTGAATCCACCGGGCATATCAGGCTGGCGTTTGAGCGCGGAGTCATCAAAACGATTTCGTCGGGCATGGCCTCGGAGGCACCCGTTACGGCGATAGCCGAGACCGCGGATGGGACGTTGTGGTTTGGCACTCGCGACGATGGATTGTTTTACTTGAAGAAGTCAGAGGAAAGGGTTCTAAGAACCAGTCTGCCCTCGATGAAGATCAATTGTCTGACGCCGGTGGGCGACTTGGAATTGTGGATTGGCACGGACCACGGAGTTGCCCGCTGGGACGGCAAGCGAGTCAGCAGGGATGGCCTGCCGATAGCCATTCGTGACGTTGAGGTGCTGAGCATGATCCGCGATCGCGAGGGCAATGTTTGGATCGGCACTTCGAAGGGATTGCTGCGCGTCGCCTCCGGCGCCGTGACGAGTCTCGATAGCCAGGACCGGAGACCGCGGCGCGTAAACGTGCTGTTCGAGGACCGCGAGCGAAACATTTGGTTCGGCGACTCGCAAGGGGTGCAACGGTTGCGCGAGAACACCTTCGTGACTTACTCAAGTCTTCCGCCACCGGAGAACGTCTCCGAGAACAATGGCGCGCTCGATCCTGACGAAGCCGGGCGCTTGTGGTTCGCGCCGTCAACTGGCGGATTGTACTGGCGGCGCGATTTCACCGTGGAGCACATCAAGAACGACAGCCTCGACAATGACGTCATCTATTCCATCGCCGGCGGGCAAAACGAGATTTGGCTTGGCCGGCAGAAAGGCGGATTGACGCGCCTCCGTCCAGATACGCAATCCATGCAAACTTATACTGCCGCCGATGGTCTCGCCCCGGGCAGCGTCTATTGCGTGTATCGCAGCCGCGACCGCGCCATATGGGCTGGAACACTCGGCGGCGGCGTCAGTCGCTTTCAAGACGGCCGTTTCCGGGTCATGACTACCGCCGACGGGCTCGCGTCGAATTCCGTCAATGCGATTGAAGAAAGCATGGATGGAACCATGTGGTTCGCAACCGCCGGCGGTTTGGGCGCGCTGTACAACGGACGATGGCACCGCTACACGACCGCGGATGGATTGCCGCCGCACGAAATCATCAGCCTCGTTGCGGATGGAGCTGTTCTTTGGATCGGCACATCGGAGGGTCTCGCCGTTCTCCGCGACGGCCATATCATGGCGGTGGACGACGCGCCCGCGGCGCTTCACGAAGCCGTCGTTGGAATTGCTGTCGCGCCGGGCCAAGACATGCATCCCGCGACGGTTTGGATTGCCACTGAGCAGAGTATCCTGCGAGTGAATCGCGAGAGATTGCTGGCAGGAAAAGTTGACGCCGCCGATGTGCGTACGTTCGGCGCGGCCGATGGCCTACGCGGCACGGCGGTGTTGAAGCGCTACCGCTCCGTTGCTGCCGACCATCTCGGCCGAATCTGGTTCTCCACGAATCGCGGCGTTGCGGTCGTCGATCCCTCGGAGATCGCGAGAAGCTCGTTGCCGGTGATCGTGCATATCCAAACCGTGGCAAACGACGAGCGCACCCTGGGCGATAGCGACGAGCTCGACGGGGGCGGGATCATTCCCATTCCGGCCGCGCCTCATCGCGTTGTGTTCGGCTACATTGGCTTGAGCCTGGCGGATCCGGCGCGCGTGTTGTTTCGATATCGACTTGAGGGATACGACACTGCCTGGAGCAATCCGACAACGGCGCGCGAGGCCGCTTACACGAATCTCGGTCCGGGACCTTACCGATTTCGCGTGATGGCACGTAATGCCGACGGCTCATGGAGCCCCGCCGAAGCGGCAGCGGCGATTTCCATAGCGCCGCGATTCTGGCAAACATGGTGGTTCGTTGCCCTTTCTGTCCTGGCTCTGGGCGCCGCATCCCTCGGCTTCTATCGCTTACGGACACGACAATTGACGGCCGAATTAAACATGCGGTTTGAGGAGCGCCTTCGGGAGCGCACAAGAATCGCTCAGGAATTGCATGACACCTTGCTGCAAGGCCTTCTCAGCGCATGTATGAAACTCGAAGTGGCCCTCGACCGCGTGCCCGAGGAGTCTCTTGCGCGTCCCGCATTTGATGGCGTTCTTAATTTGATGCGGCGGGTGGTTGACGAAGGACGAAATACGGTTCGGGGACTTCGCCCATCACAATCCGAATCGGAGGACCTGGAAGACGCTTTCTGCCGAATCCCCGAGGACGCAAGCGGTTCCCAGGACACGGAGTTTCGTGTCGTTGTCGACGGCTCTCGGCGCTCGCTGAATGCCGCGTTGCGCGATGAAGCATACCGCATCGGACGGGAGGCCGTGCTCAACGCGTTCCGGCACTCCGGCGCGAAACTCATTGAAGTAGAATTGGAATACGCGCGAGACCAATTCAGCCTCCGCGTGCGCGACAACGGTCAGGGGATCGATCCAGCCGTGCTGCGCGACGGGCGCGAGGGACACTGGGGTTTGCAGGGGATGCGAGAGCGCGCTGAGCGGTTAGGCGCACGGCTGACATTGTGGAGCGGCGCCTCAGCCGGCACGGAAGTCGTGCTCGTCGTTCCCAAGAACATTGCCTACTCGACGCCGCAGGGCCGGGGGTCCGCAAGAGGCCGCAGAGAATTATGAGCGATGGCCGAATTCGAGTCCTGACCGCCGACGATCACCCCTTATTGCGCGAGGGGATCGCGGCGATCATCAACAATCAGCCGGATATGATTCTCGTTTCGCAGGCCAATACCGGCCGCGAGGCGATTCAGATGCATCGCGAGCACCGTCCCGATGTGACATTGATGGACTTGCGTCTGCCTGATATGAGTGGCATCGAATCCATGCTTGCGATCCGCGCTGAGGCTCCCGGCGCGCGGATCATCATCCTCAGCACGTTTGACGGCGACGTCGAGATCCAGCGGGCGCTTCAGGCTGGAGCGAATGGCTATCTCCTTAAGAGCTTGCCGCAGAAGCAACTGGTGGAGGCAATCCGTCAGGTGCACGCCGGAAAACGGCGCATTGATCCCGAACTGGCCGCTCAACTGGCGGAACACCTGGGTGAAGAGGATCTGAGCGAACGCGAAATAGCCGTGCTCAAACTCGTCGCGGACGGCAACCGCAACCGGGAAATCGGCGAACGCCTTTTCATTACCGAGGAGACCGTCAAGGTGCATATCCGGCACATCATGGAAAAGCTGGCCGCCAACGACCGGACGCAGGCGGTCGCGATTGCGGTTCGCCGCGGCATCATCCAGTTGTAGTCGAGGCGATACCGCTTGTAGTGGAGGCGCCTTGCTTCGCCGTCACCGGCGCCGGCAGATACCGCGAAAGAAGTATTCAAAAGTCGTACTCTCGCGGGATGCCCCGGTCTGACTCTTTTCGCTATCGTCAAGTCGAGGACTTACGCCCTGCAGAGATTCTTCTCGACGTTTCCTGCCGGCTGGCCGGGTGTCGGACTGCTGGTGCTGAGGCTCGCCGCCGGTTCGATTGCAATGGGAGAAGGCTTGGCCCGTTTTGACCAGGCCCGGCCAGGCTTCGATCTGCCCGCCGCGGCTGTTGGAGTTGGCGCAGGTCTCTTATTGCTCACCGGTTTTCTGACGCCTTTTGCAAGCGCCACGCTGGCTATTCTGAACACGAGCGTCGCGCTTTTCTGGATTGCACCGGTTCATAGTGCTCCCAATTCCCTGTTTGTAGCCGCGGTCGACGCCGGGCTTGCGTTTTTGGGCCCGGGCTTCGTCTCGATCGACGCACGGCTCTTCGGCCGCCATCGTGTCATCATTCCTCGCACTCGAAAGTAGTAGCGATAAATCATTCCATTCCGGGATGCCTTTAGATCCTTCATCATCTATCTTGATTTGTAGGTTCGACAGCCGGAGCAACAGTGATGGAGATTCCGGCGTGATCTATTAACCCAAATCTGGAGTACAAACATGGCGGCCAGTGCGATCAGCATCCTCTCCCTGGATTCCTCCGGATCCAGGAACGAACTTATCGGCTATAACCACGGACTCAGTGAAATCTGGGACGCGGTGCGGATGGTTGCACCCACCGACGCGCCAGTCTTGATTCAAGGCGAAACCGGCACCGGGAAAGAGCTCATCGCCCGGGCCATCCATGAACAAAGCCGCCGAAGGATCGGCCCATACGTAAAAATCAACTGCGCGGCCATGCCCGCCGGTCTGCTCGAAAGCGAACTGTTCGGACATGAACGTGGCGCGTTTACCGGCGCGTTAAATCAGACTACCGGTAGGTTCCAGCTTGCCAACGGCGGCACGCTGTTCCTGGACGAAATCGGCGATTTGCCGCTGGAATTGCAGCCGAAGCTGCTGCGCGTGCTGCAGGAACAGGAATTCGAGCGGCTCGGCAGCGCGCGCACGATCCGGGTGGATGTCCGCATCGTTGCAGCCACCAATCAGAACCTGATGCTAATGGTTCGCGAACGAAAATTCCGTGCAGACCTGTTTTACCGCCTCCATGTCTTCCCAATCACGATGCCGCCCCTGCGCCGCCGCACAGAGGACATTCCGCTGCTTGTCAATCACTTCGTCGAACGGTTTGCCCGCCGGTTGCGAAAGGATATCGGGCGCGTGCCGAACGATGTCATGGAATCCCTGCGGCGGCACGACTGGCCCGGAAACGTCCGTGAGTTGCAAAACGTCATCGAACGGGCGATGATCATGTCTCACGACGGCGAATTGCGAATTCCGTCTGGCTGTCTGGAACCGGCGCTGCGCAGCAGTGCCTCCTCGCCTGTGCAAACTCTTGTAGACAGCGGCGGCACGTTCTCGATTGACGGAGCGTGCCGCTCGATTCAGGATCCAGCCCAGCCGGCTCCGCCAGCAAAGATGACACGCATACTGCAAGATCAGGAGAAGGAGATTATTGAATCCGCTCTGGCTGAGAGCAGGGGTAAAGTTGCGGGCGTAGGCGGGGCTGCCTCGAGGCTCGGCATTCCGCCTTCAACGCTGGATTCGAAGATCAGGCAGCTAAGAATCAAGAAAAACAGATTCAGGACGGCATTCTGACCACGTAAGCGACTCGTCTCGCAGAAATGCGAGGTGGAGCCGAAAGCGTGGCCGACCCATCGCCTAATGTTTAGATCCTCCCTGACGCCGAGGCGTTTACAAATCAAGTTGACAGTTTGTCGCCATCTCGGCCGGATGACGCCATTAACCGGAAACATCGCGGCGGGCCGGCTTGCCGGCGGAGTTGGCTTCCGATATTTCCAAATATCGCTTGCGTGCAAAGTGCGCACATGCCTGAAGGCGAGCGGTCTGCGCCACGGCGTCAGAGAGGATCTACGCCTTCGGCTGGCAGGGAGGTTCCGCCACAATGGTCCATATGAAGGTTCGAAGTTGGTGCCAAATACCGGTGGTCAGCCGTGGAGTCTTACGCCTGGAGTCCGTCCCATGACCAGTGTGGGACGCTGAGGCCGTTCGGAACATCATCGGCGGACTGGTGGTAGCGGGACATCGTTGTCGTGGTTGCCCAGGCGAAGTAGTCGTGCAGCACTTGTCGCAAAGCACCGTCGTTGGCTAGTCCGACATCGGCCAAAGCCTGGTCGAAGCAGACAATCGCGCGGCGATCCATCTCATCGTGCTCCCCGTTCCCGCTGTGCATCTTGACAACGGTGGTCTCGTCACCATAGGAATCCGAATACGTGGTCGGGCCACCGAGTGCCTCGGCCCAGTAAGCGGCGAGTCGCTCGACATGCTGGGGGTGGAAGCCATGGCTGAACGCATGGGCGACCACGTCGTCGGCCATCACCCGACGATGCCAGGCGTCGGCGAGACGGCGCAGGCCGTCGTTGCCACCCGCCGCTTCGAAGACAGTTTGCATGCATCCATGATGACAATCCTCCCGTGTCTATGCAAGACGATGGCCCGGCGAGTTCAGGCTGGGCGGCGCCGACCCGCAAAGCATGGCTCGCGGATTGTCGCGAAGCGTTTACCAATTCGGCGTGGGCGGCTCGAACTCGTTTCGGCTCGATTCCCGGCGGTCCGCTGTGACTGCGGCAAGGTGCCGATATCGAACCATATCGCAGCGCCGGAGCCACGGCCACCAGGAGACAACACGACATCTTCAACGGGCTGCTGTTCTCACTCGCCGGCAGTGTTCGTCGGCGCGCATAGTGCCCTCTTCCAGGGACCTTTCGGGCGCGGTTTGGCCCGCTTGCTTTCAGGAATGTCTTGCTAATGGTCCGTAAACGTGCCACTATTAGGCGACTCTCGAAAGCGTCAGCCGACCCTCCCGACGGCACCGGTACTCCCGTTTGGTCAGTTTGCCGATCCCAGAATGGGCCCGTGGGAAGCGTCTCCGCCCGCCAAAGGCGTTTACCCAAACAAAAGATATACAGGCCTTTATATATTAAAACGCGGGGTATCACTGCGATTGGGGTTTCTATGGCTCATCCATCCAAAACAAGTGAACAGGCAATCATTGCAGCCACGCTCGAAATCATCGAACATGACGGACTGGAGCATCTTTCGGTGCGCGCCGTCGCACGAAAGCTTGGGCTGGCGCCCAACGCGCTCTACTATCGCTTCCCGGAGCGGAAGATTCTCGAGGCCGCGGTTGCGGCCGAGGGTATGCGGCGCATCAATGCGGTCTTGAAGAGAACAGTGGCCCGCTTCGAAGGCGAGGCCGCCGTGCGGAACGCCTGCCGCGCGTACCTGCGATTCGGCCGGCTGCACCCGGCGGTGTACGCCACGATGATGAAGGAGTATCCGAAGGTGCCAGGGTTGCTGGCCGAGAGAGAGGGTTTCCGGGAAGTCTCGGTGAGCTTGTTCAAGAGTCTGGGAGACCAGCGGGCGGCCTTG
>Ga0181530_10006286_pt1 | contig 11747 bp, 10 predicted proteins | sample PEATcosm2014_Bin_42_FD_119769 | JGI IMG/M metagenome (GOLD analysis project Ga0181530, IMG submission 119769) | Peatland microbial communities from MTU Mesocosm Facility, Houghton, MI, USA - PEATcosm2014_Bin10_60_metaG | ecosystem: Environmental > Terrestrial > Soil > Wetlands > Peat | place... | reverse complement strand
CGCTCAAACGCACCTGGGACAGCGTCAAAGAGATCATGGCGCCGGGCGCGCTCGACGCGGTCACCAAGGAGATGATCTACCTGGCGGTGAGCGTGACCAACGGCTGCGCCTATTGCATCGCCACTTGTGACACCGTAAAAAGCCTGATCTAGCAACTTCTCCTTGTAAATCGTGCCTTTCTGTGCCATCGGCCTGTAATAGCGGCATGTAATATCGGGGAGGGCAGCCCGGTGGCCACAAAGTCAAAATATCTTATCGAGCGCGGCAAGGGATTTGCGTTTCGGATGGCGATACCCCGGCCGCTGCGGGGGAAGTTCAAATCGAGCAAGGGCAAGCCTCTATTCCATGTAACGATCGGCCTGAGTACCGATAGCGAGCGCGAGGCACAAGCCAAGGCGATTTTGCTGGAGCACCAATGGCGGCAAGCCTTCGATCGCGCGCGGCGTGGGAGCCCCCTGAGCCCGGCAGAGATCGAGGAAGCGGCTAGGGAAACCTATCAGGCGATGCTCGAAGCTATGGCAGCCATTCCGCCCGCCGAACAAGACTTAAACGCCGCTATAGGTGTGCTGGAAGACGATATCGAAGGGGAGGAATGGGAAGAGGCAAGCCGCACGATTGCAGCCATAGAACAGCGCAAGGGCATCCGGGTTGAGAAGGATACCGCGACCTATGCCGCTCTAGCCGGCGCCATCCTCACAGCACGCCTGGAAGCGATGTATGGGCGGCAACGGGCCATGCGAGGATTGCCGTCTGAGCCGCCAGCGGCCTTTACGTCCCAAGGCATCGATCCTTTGACGCTTCAGCCGACCGCTAGGGCGGCGCCAGTGCTGCGCAGCGTTCGCGGGGGCGTTGGCTTCCCGGAAGTGTCCGAACGCTTCCTTGACGAATTGCAGCGCGACCCCGGCACAAAGCGAAGGGAACAGTCCTTTCGGCAGTATAAGAACGCTTTCCGGCTGTTTGCCGATTATGTGAATAATGCGCCTTTGGTTGCGATCGACCGCAAGACGGCTGCGGGTTTCCTCGACACGGTTGCAAAGCTTGATCCGAAATGGGGCCAGACGCCAAAGAGCAAGGGCTTGCCCTTGAATGCACTGCTCGCGCAATTCGGTCGCGGGAAAGGACAACTCAGCAATGCGGCGCTTAATCACTATGCCAGCGCGCTCAAGAGCCTATTCGATTGGGCGCGAAAGCGTGGGGATTTCGAGGGCGAAAATCCTTTCGCCGAACAAAGCCGACAAGCGCCAGACCCGCGAAAGGCCGGCTGGTCGCCATACACCGTTGGCGAATTGAACAAGTTATTTGGTTCCAAGCTATTCACAGAAACGCCAGTGGCGCAACGGACGCGACCGAACAGGCACAGCATTGAAACAACGATGCTGTGGGTTCCGTTGATTGCTCTCTACAGCGGCATGAGGCTTGAGGAAGTCTGCCAGCTTCAAACCAGCGATGTGAAGCATGACAGTGGCGTGTGGTATTTCAACGTAACGAGCGAAGGCGAGGGGCAGAAACTGAAGAGCGAAGCCGCCACAAGGCGATTGCCCGTGCATCCCGAATTGATCCGCTGCGGCTTCCTCCGGTATCTAAAATCACTGCCCGCTGGCCCACTATGGCCGGGATTGAAGCGGGGAGGGCCCGACAAAAAGCTGAGTTTCTATTTTTCGAAACGCTTCACAGCGTATCGGCGCGCGGTCAAGATCGAGGGAGCCCGCAAGTCGTTTCATTCGCTGCGCAAGAATTTCACCACGGCACTTGACGAAGCCGGCGTGCATCAGGCGGACGCAGCGTTGCTGCTAGGCCATGCGAGAGGCTTCACCTTCGATCATTACTCGGGCGGGAAAGGCCTTCAGACATTGAAGAGCCTTGTTGAGCGTGTAAATTTTTCGGGGCTTGTGCTCGATCGCTTGCACGTTGATTGAGGCGCCTTAGCGCGCCTACCGCATGACGGTATGGCCTTCAAAAATTACAAATTTGCCTTTTAAATCAATAATTTAACTCAGTAATCAATTACTTAACTGGAAGCTTGTCGATACCAGACGAAGTAGCTATATTTCGAATGGACCCAAGTTCTCTTTCGGCCGTTAACTTGACGGCAAGCTTGGAAAGACGATTATCCGGCCCAGCATAGGACGATTGGCCGTGGTCGAAGTTGGCTATTTCAACGTGATGGATCGACGGCGCGAGAAGCAAGAAGCTCGCGACCGTGATGAGCGTCTTATTGCCAGCGGCCAGATTGATCCACAACAGATTGCTCAGCGAAATGGACTATTTTCTGCGCTTGACCCTTCACAAGTTCGGATTGTGCAACGACGCGCTGAAGTCCGCGCTGCATGAATGACCCCGAACGCCCCGCTTTCGGGGCTTCAGAGGTCATCGAAATCACTTCAAAACTAGAAGCTGACGACAATACCTTTATCATTGGAGGGCAAGCTACGAATTTTTGGGCCTGGTTTTATCAGGATAAGGAACCGGCCCTAAAGCTAAAAGGTCCCTTCACTAGCGCAGATATTGATTACTTTGGCACGCAAGAGGTTGCTCGCAACTTGGCGAACGCACTTGGCGGCAAATTACTACTCCCCGACCTAGATCATCACACCCCGAACACTGCTCAAATTGAAACGACCATCAATGGAAAACCATTAAAGATCGACTTCCTAAGAGAGGTATTGGGTGTTCAAGACCGGGAACTCCAACGAGGTGTATCCATCCTAGAAATAACGGCAGAACTCGCTGGTAAGCCGACAACAGTTCGCATTAAAGTTATGCACCCAGTCCTTTGCCTCAAGAGCCGAATTGTTAGCATGCTTCATCCGGCAACGCGGCGCACCGATCGTGTCGCTCGCACTCAAGCTGAGGCCGCAATTGTGATCGTGCAGCGCTTCATAAGTGAAACTCTAGATGAAGCAGACGGGCGGAATGAAGCGAAAGCATGCATCCGTGAAATATTCCGGTACTTGCGAACTGACCAGTATGTAAAGGTTGCCGACATTAAGATCGGCATTGACCCACTAACAATCCTTCGGGCCTTTGCAGATGATCAACGTATTGAGCGTCGGTATCGAAACAGACAAATTAAACCGATGATCGCCAAAATTGAGCAGCGTCGGAAAAATCGACGTATGGCGCAAACGCAACAAAGGGAGCCGATTGATAATGCATCTCGCTCCTAAAACCCGGCCTGTTTGTTACACCCTAACCTGGGCGGTCGGGAAGGGCTGAAATCCAATGCCTTCGCCGGCCCAGCTCGGATGTTGCAGCGTGGCGCCCTTGTGGCCGCACTTTGTACAGCGGGCAGATTGCCTCAGCTTATCGCTCGATGCGTCAGCGCCCCAACGGATCATGAGGGGCACGAAGGCGACGGGCGCGTGATGCAAACACCGCTCGCAGTAAAGCCAAAACCACGCGCTGTGTCGGCGCAACTCCGCGAGCGTCGGAACGTCGATGGCTTCGTTCCACTTGCCCATTGACACCCTAATCAAACCAATCGAAGTCAAGCTCTAGCGCTTCGTACACCTCGCGAAAACTTCTTTCGTAGTAGTAGCTACCGCTCGAACCTTCGACCTGAGGACCGCCGGGAGGGAAATGGTTCGCGGTACCGAAGAAGAGGTTTGATACCCTCTTATTTACTCGATTGATGTTGCCAAAATTTGTAAAGAAGACGTATTGGTCCTTCATTCGTTGATAGTTTAGAAGTTTTGGCAGGCCCAATCGTGCGCTATTGTTTGGGTCGAAGCCGTAACCGAGAATGTAAATGTATTTCGCGCCATCGATCGCATTGACCGCCTTTTCTATAACGTCCTTGTTGGTCTCCTTATCGTCAGGATCAATTACGTAGATATCCTCCGATGCGTTGTAGATATAATCAAGAGACGTCTTACGGTCCGAAAGCCATGGTCCCAGAGCAGGTCCTTGCCCGCCCCAATTCAACGAGGACGGCTCTTCAGTAAAATTTTCTCGGACCTCACCGTAGACGTGTAATACGCGATCCCCGGCACAAAACTTCACAACGTCTTCTGGTAGGAAACGCTTTATGTGTCTCAATCCCTTATAAAGGGAGCGCTCAAGCGAAATGTCATAGTTGAATGTGATGAAGCGCACTTTGTTTTCAAAGAGATCATGGGAGTGTTCGCAATTGATGGCAATCTGATGAATTACAAATCGACACCAGTCGTCCTTGTACCTTTTCAGATCAAGATCATTCGCTCTCACGCGTTCGTCTCCGTAAGGCGAGTTTATCAACAACTCTCTATGATTGACGTTCCCTCCATCGCGCTGAAAGATGTGTTCGCATTCAAGTATGACCCATGCGATCAAAAGCCTACCAATGGTTTGAAGGTGGGGGTTCCAGCCGAGATAATAATCAATGACTAGCGGGTTGACTTGTTCCAGACCCGCTTTTAATTCCAAACACTGTGCATAAGCCGCTTGCCAGTGGGCCCTGATTTCATCGGGCGATGCGGCAGCCGCATCCGCCACACCAAGAAAATTCGGTAGGATATTATGCGCGTTTGTCGCTGACCAATCGAGGTAAACCAACAAAATGCCTGCTTTCTCGATTACCTTTTTGACTAACGCTTCTCCGGTCGGATAGCCGTAATGCCAGCTCGCACCGGCTCCGAGAATAAATGCTGTCTCCTTTGTGAACATCTGGGGGCCACCCTTCCAGCACCATACTAACGCGGCGCGGTCTAAATCTCAAAATCATTCCGCGAAAAAGAGGCTTTAGGCGGATTTTACTTTGCAGCACCAAAGCCAAGGGGTGCCGGCAGCCAGTAGGGGTCTTTTTTGATCCCGTAATTCTATCGAACCGTGCCTAGAGTTTTGCCCTCGCACACGATCACACCTGGCATACGATTGAGGGTGCGAGCGATAGCTGCTTGCTCAATCAATCTACGATCAAACAAACATCAAAAAAACCTGAGTCAATCGGTCGCACCAAATAACGCTTGTTGATCTGACCGGAAATCGTGTTTTATTCGGTCAGTGCATTTCGATAGGAGGGCAAAATTTCAGCAAAACCGAACTTGCGTTTGGTGACGCCAACCAACCAAAACCGGACAGTGAGGCCAACGCGGGCGCCGAATGGCGATCTCAGAGCGCGGGAATATCTGTTGCCGGCTGAGATCGACAAGCTCATCGCAGCAACTAAGCATAACCGATACCCGCATCGCGACGCGACGCTGATCTTGGTCGCCTATCGTCATGGATTGCGCGCCAGTGAGTTGTGCGATCTGGAATGGTCGCAAGTCGATTTCAGCGCGGGAACGATGCACGTTCGCCGGGTGAAGAACGGCAAGCCGGCCGCGCATCCGATCCGGGGCGATGAATTGCGCGCCTTGCGCCAATTGCAACGCGAGCAAGAGCCCAAATCGCCATTTGTGTTTACCAGCGAGCGCGGATCACCCTTTACCCCGGACGCGCTCAACCGCCTTGTGAAGCGCTTAGGCGAGAAAACCGTGCTGGCCTTCCCGGTGCATATTCACATGCTGAGGCACAGTTGCGGTTACAAGCTAGCCAACGATGGGCACGATACGCGCGCAATTCAGGATTGGCTTGGGCATCGGGCAATCCAGCATACCGTGAGGTATACCGAATTGACGGCTACACGCTTCAAGGACTTTTGGCGATAAGCACCTTACAGCGTCAGAACACCAATGCGAGGGTAACCACAAACAGGACGCTAGCTGCCAGCATGAAAATTTCGGTGGCATCAAAGAGTTTAATGATCCGCATCGGGCACGCCTCCAGTGCCCCGTCCCCCCATAGTTGTAAGTATAGCCAGCCAGACAAGGCGGAATTATGGAACTGAGCATACTTAGGATCGAACCCCCGCCACGATCGCCAGCGGGGCCGCGTAGGCGCGCTATTCGGGAGGGGCTGCTAGGGATGATGCCTGTGAACTCTCCCGCGATCGGCGCGACCCGCACGCGCTAGAAAGCCGATCGGGAATTTTGAGGCCTTAACCGCGAAAGCTGCCATTCGCCCAAATCCCTGGGGAAATAGTGGGTCCGGGGCAGGCAGGAAATACAAGTGTCCGATATGGACAGGGCGGATATCCGCGCTGCTCATTTAATCGGGCACCGACGAATGGATTGCCCAAGTCCGCCAACTCTCCAACCACGAATGACAATTTGGCGGTCTTCGAGAGAAACCCTTATTTTATGGGCATAAAGTACTGCGCCAAGGATGGCGGCCTTCGTTGGCAGCCTTCGACGTTTTGGCGGCCTTCGAAGACCGCCAATGGCGGCCTTCGTGGCGCAGTATTATCCCCTTGTGCTGCAACGGTTTCTCTCGAAGGCCGCCAAGGCCGCCAAGTATTTCTGAGGGGCGGCGGTCGGATGCCCGAAGGCGCCCCCCGTAGGAGCGGTGCGTGGCTGCAATTGGGGTAAGAGCGGACATCACGCGAACTTGTCGCCGCGTCCGCCGCCGCGTTCGATCACGCCATCGCGGGCAGCCGATTTCGTTCTGACCCTCCGCCCATCGGTCGGTTCAGCCTTCAATGGGGCGGCGCTAAGTGATCTGTCTGTCCCAGCACATCATCGCGCGTTTTGCTGATGGGGCTCGAACCGCACTCGGTCGGCGAAAAACTCGCAATTGTCTGCACCAACTGCGAGAGCTGGTTGTCAAAGTGGAAATCACGGGCTTTTGTGGCGAGGAAGCCGTTCTCGGTCCCGTTACCGAAGTAAGACCCGACGATCTGGCCCGCATCGTTGAGGCTGTCGGCGCCAGCTCCAATGCTGGCTGGGGGATCGATTGTCGTATAGACGCCGCCACTGTAGAGGAAGCCGTGTTCTGAGGTAATCGAACCGTTGCTACCGTCTTCGTAATACCCGACGACCTGTCCCTTGTCGTTGATGTTTAAGGGGTCAGTATTGATGGCCCCAGGAAAATCGAGAATAGTGTAAGTGCCGTGGCTGTAGAGGAACCCCTCGTTGTGGCTACCGTTATTCTCTCCGTTCGGCTGGTATGATCCGACTATTTGTCCCTCGTCGTTGATGCTCAAGGCATAGGTGTCGGCAGCCTCGGGAACGTTGAGAATGGTGTAGGTGCCGTGGCTGTAAAGAAAACCGTGATCGACGCCGCTGCTGTCTTGGTAAGTCCCAACGATCTGTCCCGAGGCGTTGATGCTCATGGCGAAGGTCTCGGCGGCCCCGGGAACGTTGAGAATGGTGTACGTTCCGTAGCTGTCAAGAAAGCCGTGCTCGACGAGGTTACTATCTTTGAAAATCCCAACGATCTGTCCCTTGGCGTTGATGCTTAAGGGGTCGGTATAGATGGCCCCGGGAACGTCCAGAGTGGTGTAGGTGCCGCCGCTGTCGAGGAAAGCGTATGAGACGCTGCTACTGTTTGCGTAAGTCCCGACAATCTGTCCCTTGGCGTTGATGGCAGTCGGAATGGTTTGGATGCTGCCTGGGAAATCGATCGTCGTGTATTTGCCACCGCTGTCAAGGAAGCCGAATTCCTGACCGCTACTGTTTTGGTAAAACCCGACGATCTGTCCCTTGTTGTTGATGCCCTCGGCGACGCTGTAAATGCTGCCTGGGGGATCAATCGTCTCGTAAGTTGTCATGTTTTGCGCCTTATCCGAGCGATATGTCCGGCCGGAGTTGGGGCGCTAAGCGACACCGACAGGCCGCGACCGGGATTAGTGCGTACGGTTCTCTCGCCTATTCGTTGCCCGCGCTATACCGAGCAATTCATGGTCCGGGTCTTCGGGCGCTCCACAACCCGGCAACTGCCAGCACCATTCACGGTCGAAGTCAATCTTCTTTGAGACAATTCCAAGTTTTTCCTTGGCCCGCTGTAGCGTGCGCCAACGGTGTTTTTCCCCGGCGCGCTTGCGAATTTCCCTTTCGCTGACAGGACCATCGGCCAGGATCAATTGCAGAAAATCCTCGGCCGCTTCCAGCTTTCCAGCCTTGTTGCCCGTTTGCTCGGCTAGGGCATCGTCCGCCGTAGCCACGACGACGCCCGCCCATTCTACACATGGCGCCGGCATAGTCCCGCCTCGGTTATTGTCAATTAGCTTCTCCACAATCTTATAAGCGAGGCCAGAAACCGGACGGCCGATGTTCTTTTTCCCGACGAGGAATAAGCGCCGGCCGGTTGGGTTGCCTTCTTCGTCCTTCTCAGGTGCGACCAGCCATGTGGCCCGCGACAGAGCGGGCAATGCGATACTGTCAATCACCCGATTTAGAACGTCCGCGTCGCGTCCCTTTTTAAAGTGCGTAATGCCAAGGGTACTGATCCCCACCCTGGCGACAAACTCAAGTAGAGGCGTCATGGTGTGGCGCACATCTGAGTTTTTCCAGCTATCGCCTTGGGCGCGGCCTCCCATGTAAGCCGAAATCGGATCAATGACGATCGCTCTCACTGGAACACCATAAGTCTCTTTAATCTTTTCGATCACGCGCGCGATCTCGCCCAAATCCTCGACCACGTTTAGCGTGCGCGTCCCGGTCTCGCCGCGAACGATCGGTTTTAATTCAAAGATCAAACGGCGGTTAGCCCCGGCTGCGATCAAGCGCGGGACCGTTGTATCGGCCGTGTCATCCTCAGCCGAGAGCCAAATCACGGCACCTTGTTCCGCCTTGCCTTCTCCGAAGGGCCACGCTCCACCATTTGAAATGGTCGCAGCAATGTTTGCGGCAATCTGAGACTTTCCGCCATCGGGTGCGCCAGCAATTAACGTCAGTTTGCCGGCCGCAATGCGCTCGGGCCACAGCCAATCGATCTCAACCGGAGTTATGTCTTGCATGCTGCGGAAACTGAGGCCGCCGCTATTTGTGTAGCCGTCAGCATCGGGCGCCGGCCTCGCAATCGCCTCCCCGAACACCTCGGGGACCGACTTGCCATCGCTAAACGGGTTGCCTTTCCAGCCGGCTTCCATCGCCTCATCGAAAATCGTGCCGACTGTGATGCCGCCTGGTTTCGGTGTCATGCTCTCGAATACCGCCAGCACGTCATCATCCCCGGTGTAGCGGGAAGGCGGGCTAACGGTGTAACGGCCAAGGCGGTCGAGTTCGCCGCGCGACCATTCGAGCGCGATCCTTTGTGCCTCATCGCCTTGCTCATCCTCGACAAGCAGGGCGGCGCGGATACCAGCGACGACGTTGCGCCATTCATCGCGCTCGGCGTCGGGGTCGAGATAGGACAGGGCAGAGCGAAGCACTTTTTCATTGACTGGCAGACCGGCGCCGATGGCCGCCGCTTCGCGTTCGCCCATGTCACCTGTTGGCGGCTTCGGTTCATAGCCAAGATCGGCTAGAAGGGCGCTAGCTTGGCGGGCAAAGTCGCGGAGCTGATCTGGCGTGACGGCGGGCAGTACATCAAGCGGCACAATGAGGGGCGTGGCTACTTCATCGAAATCAGTCTCGCCCAGCCAGCGATACGGTGCGTTTGTGTCCGGGTGTATTCCGAACGCCACAAACTGCTGGCCGCTGCCGAGGATTTCAATTTTTGCACTCTTCGCAGCAATGGTAATTTTGCGAATGGGTGTCTCGTTCCGATAGCAAAGCATGATGCCCTTGCTGCCAAACCGGCGAAGCGGGGTTTCAGCAAGCATTCGCTCGGCAAGCTCGGCGAGTTCTTCAACGTGCTTTTCATTCACAACGTCAAAATCAATTCCAACCAGCCTGCCGGTGCGTAGGCCGGTGCTTTCCGCGTGTGGATACAGGGCGCACTTGGCGCCGATGCGGTCGGAAGTGATTGCACCCGATTGCCAGTCTTCGGTTACCGGCGCTTTGCCAGCTACAAGGATCGGCTCAAAACCACCTTGAATTAGCTGAGCGCGCTCGGCGACTGTCAGATTTATGCGATTATCAAACAGCCCCGCGTCAGTGACGCGCTTGATTTGGGAAACAATTTGCTCTATATTTTGCATCTTCGTACTCTAATGCTTCGGCGCTGATACCGCCGGGGTTCAAGCTACAAGGGCTCGGCGCCACACCGGGCCCTTTGCTTTTGAATGCACCGTGTTGTCACTTCTTGTCGGACTTAGGCCAATCCTTCTCTTTGATCAGCGTGGGGCTACCATAAACCCTCGCGGGGACTTCCCATGCTGGCCACTCTTCCTTGCCGGTGGAAGTCGCGTTGGAACGAGTAGGAATTGATCTGCCATATCTAATCAGCTCCAACACATCTTCTTCTGACCAGTCATCCGGGATGCCGGATGCAAAATCGGGTTTATCGTTCCGTCCGCCTTCCTCATAGCGCACCACTAAATGCCGCACACCGCCCAGAGCATTTGGGGGTCTTAGAAAAAACTCCGCGTTGGTCATGTACGGTTGACACCATTGTTTCCAGATTGGTTTCAAGTCTTCCTCGATTGCCATTGCATCCTCCTACCAGTCTAAACCAGCATCTTCGGTGCCTTCCGCGATATGAGGCTTTGGCCCGTGCCTTTTTCCGTTCGCGGGATCACGGGTAAAACCCAATGGATTTTCCGGGTCTACACCGCGATACGTCCCGCCATTTTCAACCAGCTTGTACTTGGCCGGTATTTGCTCAACGGGTTTCTTTGTTTTATCGCTCATTGTGTCATGCTCCTATCGTTCGTAGGGCCGGCCGGTTAACACGTCCCAATCATCAATGCCGGTCGCAAATTGCGGCCTTTTCTTTTCGTATAGGCGGTCAAAAGTGGTGCGCGTAGGATCGAGCGCCTTGGCGTGACGAATACCCATGACGACTTGGCGCACTGCCGATAGAATGTCGTCATCAATTTTCACGATCTTTCCGTCCTTGTAATGATAGTTCGCGTACTCGACAAAAAACTCTTTCAGGTGGCGCGCGACTAAAAGGCTGCCAGCGGCAAATCTCGCCTCCATTTCGGCAATGCCCGCCTCAAACGAATAGCCGGCATCCTTAAAGGTTGTATGCGTTGGCATCATAGGAAGGCCAAGCCGGCGGTACATGCGGCTGATCGTTTCTCCTGTTCCAGCTTGCGCGACCTGTGAGCCATCGTGAGGCCATAACCACGGCGCATCCCAAACTAGGCTTTGCTTGATCCGTGCAACGTGGGCCTCCGGTAGCATCTGCTTCATGGTGAAAGCGTCGAAAATGTAAATGGTGTCTGTGCTCTTGTCGTATGCCGCTGAAGCTACCGCCATCGGATGGGCGCTCACCGCTTGGCCACCATGCGAGAAATCACAGCCGTTCACGATCGGCCAGTATTCGGGGAAGGTCTGCGGCGAGCGATCGAAAATGATCTGCTCAACCGGGATGGTGAAAACCGCGCCCTCGCCTTGCTGCTCCAGACCATGCACGCGGGCAGCACGTTCGCGTTCCGGGATTGACGCAATGATCGCCGCTCGCCTGGCCTCAGGGATGTGCAAGGCTTTTTCAATGCCACCCCGGATCTGAAAAATCTTGCCTGGGTTGCTGGCATCGATGAAACGCTTGCGGATTGGTGTTAGGCCAAGCATCGGGGTAAGCGACACAATGATCCTGCCGCTTGTCGAAATGGTGCGGCCCAATAGCTCATTGTAGATACGATCATCATAGCCGGGGTCTTCATCAACCCACGCGAGATCGACGGGAACGCCTTGATAGCTCAAGACGCTCTGCTCGTATGTCTTGCTCTGCAAAATTCCAATGCCGCCGGTTTCCCTGCGCACGGTGATCGTGTCTACAAAGTTTGAAATCCCACGCGACATGGTGATCCCCTCAATATAGTCGAGAGGAATTGCGCCGGTCCCTAAGCCGTCTTTTTGGCTTATGTCGCCCAGGAGTTTGTTCTGTGCGCCATCGCG
>Ga0181530_10006285_pt1 | contig 11752 bp, 16 predicted proteins | sample PEATcosm2014_Bin_42_FD_119769 | JGI IMG/M metagenome (GOLD analysis project Ga0181530, IMG submission 119769) | Peatland microbial communities from MTU Mesocosm Facility, Houghton, MI, USA - PEATcosm2014_Bin10_60_metaG | ecosystem: Environmental > Terrestrial > Soil > Wetlands > Peat | place... | reverse complement strand
TACCAGACCAAGCTTCTCAAGCGCTTTGGCCTGTATGACGCCTACCGGGAAGCTCTGCCACGGCAAACCAGCGTGGCCATGATGCAGTTCCTGGGTGTGCCGGTAGATCAAGCAGAGGTCAAAAAGGCCCAGAACAAGCTGAAACCTGAGATCAAGCAGATTGAGGCTGATATAGCCGGGCTGAAGGTGGTCAAAGCCTATGTGAAGGATCACGGTGAGTTCGCGGCTTCCAATGACCGGCAGGTTCTTGAGATCTTCAAGGATTACCTGAAACGGCCGGAAGTCGAGGTTGAGCGTGAGGGCTACGAAGCCCATGATTTCAACAAATCGTCAGACAGCAAGCGCCGCTTCGACGATGACCGAACCGGCAAGTTCTCAGTTGACAAAAATGTCCTCAGCCAAATTGACCACCCACTTGCTGATTTGGTGATCCAGTACCGCAACCGCGCCAAGCTTTTGTCCACCTACGTTGACGGCCTGGAGCTTGGCAAAGGCAAAATGATCTACCCCGATGGGCTGATCCATTGCAATTTCAATTGTACCTTTGCTGAAACCGGCCGCACCAGCAGTGATGATCCCAACATGCAGAACTTCCCCCAGCGCAACGATGCCTGGGTGAGGAACCAAATAGTAGCCCCTGACGGTTATACGCTGCTGGCCTTTGACTACGGACAGCTAGAGGGCTGCACCGCCGCCATGTGTTCCAAGGACAAGGTGCTGATCAAGGCGCTTTGGGAGGATTACGATATTCATATGGAGTGGGCGCAAAAGACCGCTCACCTGTACCCTGAGATCATTGGTGGCAAGAAGTACCTGACTGACAAAGACGTGATGAAGAAGTTTAGATCAAAGATTAAGAACAAGCTGACATTCCCAGCCATTTTTGGTGCGCAGAACACTTCCATTGCGGGCTACTTGGGCATACCGGTTGAGATCATTGACAAGCTGATGCGTGAGTTTTGGCGAACCTTTCATGGCCTCTACGAATGGCAGAATAAGCTAATGGAAGGCTACTGGGAAAAGGGCTATGTCCAAAGCCCCACCGGGCGGAGGCGTCACTACCCCATGACGCGCAATCAGGCCATCAATGATCCCATTCAATCAGTAGCCTGCGACATCGTGTGCCGTTCCATGAACACCCTGTCCGAACTGGCGGCAGAAGAAGGCAAATGGTACCTGCACCCTATTCTAAATATTCATGACGACCTGACCCTGATGGTGCCTGATGACGACAAGACCTTGGAAGCCACAATCAAGGACGTATATTCAGTCATGCTCACACCGGACTATGACTTCATCAACGTGCCCCTGTCCGTCTCATGCTCAGTGGGCAAGCATTGGTTCGGGATGGAAGAGATTGGTAAATTCTGGTCGCACAAGGACGTATCATGAAACACAAGCTTTACATCGTTGTAGGTGTTAATCTTGTCAACCAAAAAAGCCGTTTGGGAGCTTACTTTTCAGAGGAAAATGCCCGCTATGCCGCAGGGCGGCTAGTCGGCAGGGAGCAAGGACAATCCATCAGCCTTGAGACTATTGACGTGCTGGATGACCTGCCAAAAGACCCGGCACAGGAAATGGGGCAAAAATAACGTGTATAAGAAATACCTATCCCCGCAGCCCGACATCACCGCTCCGGAACTGTGTGCAATCTTGATGAAATGCAATAACTTCTACATTGCCACCCAGCACGGCATCCTTTTCAAAACCAAAGAAGCCTTTGACGAACTTCCTAGCAACATCAAAAGGCACTTCACCGATGCACCTACGCCCAAATAAGCTTCCACACCAATGGCTGCTTGACGTTGAGTGCTTGCGCATGGCTGGCTTTGAGGCGGTACTAGCCGGGGGTTGTCTGCGTGATTTGTACTGTGCAAAACAACCCAAGGACATTGATATTTTCATCCTGTCAAAGAACCTATTTATGACAGACAAGATCAAAAGAGCCCTAGGATGGGGTGCTTGGCACGAGAAACAGTATCAACAATTTTCGCCTGTCTACCAGATAGACTATGTGATTGAACGCTCCGAGGAAGGCAAGCCGCCACTGCAAATCATAGGCGTTCAAGATGTTCAAACACCATTTGATCTAATTAGCAAATTCGATTATGGATTGTGCCAAATAGCTTTTGATGGTGCACAACTTCTATACACCCAAGCATTTGAACGGGACTTCCTGCAAGGTACGTTCACGCTGACACATGCAAATGCTTATGACCACTCAATTGAACGCTATAAATCATGGATTGAAGAGAAATACAAAGGATGGCCGTTTGTAGCATCCGGCATTGTCCTACGTGAGCAATTGATCCGCAGCCTTAAGGGTAATCATGGCAAGTCTTCATGTGAAATATCGCCCCTCGAAATTTGAGGAAGTGGTTGGTCAAGAAGCCGTGGTCAAATCACTCAAACGGGTGATTAAGGACAACCGCGCCCACAGCTTTCTATTCTCAGGCCCTTCAGGCACTGGCAAGACTACATTGGCTCGCATTCTTGCTAATACCTTTGCGGGTGCCCAAGGTACTGTGGCCAATATCAAGGAAGTCCCCGCTGCCGACGACACCGGTGTGGCTGCCATGCGAACAGTCATAGAGCACAGCCTGTACCGTGCCATTGGTCAGTCACCCGTAAAGGCCATCATCCTTGATGAATGTCACAGGCTCTCAGGGTCAGCTTGGGACGTGCTGCTGAAGCCCATGGAGGAACCGCCAGCCCACGTTTACTGGATGCTGTGTTCCACCAATCCGGACAAAATACCAAAAACTGTTCGAACCAGATGCCTGCGCTACGACCTGAAGCCGGTCATTGAGGAAGACCTGTTGGAATTGTTGGATCGGGTTATTGCCGCTGAGAATATAGATATCAGCAATGACGTGGCAGAAGCCATCATTGAAGAGTGTGGGGGATCACCACGTCAACTGCTGGTTTACCTTGAAGCCTGTTCCTATTGTGAGACAGCCGGTGAGGCACGCGCAGCCATGCGCAGCGCGGCCCAATCCAAGGAAGTTATCGATTTATGCAGGTTCCTCTTGGGTCAGCGCGGGCGCACCTGGGCTGAGGCCATGAAGCTGGTCAAGGCCATGGGTGACGTTGAAGCCGAAAGCGTGCGAATAGGTGTTGTAAACTACCTGAATGTGGTTCTCATGGGTACCAAGGGTGATGCCAAAGCCGCACCACTGCTTGGGTTGCTTGAGGCGTTCTCACGGACGTATAATCAATCCGACAAGATGGGACCCTTGCTGATGTCCATTGGCATGGCGCTCAACTTGGATCAAAACGGAGGTTAGGAATGAGTGAAGCGACATATGGTGCCTCAAGCAACGCCAAGCAGCTTGCCCAAGCCAGTGCAACTAACACTACAATCGGGAGCCATCTGGCAGAACTAGACGTACACAACAAAAGACTCTACGAAATTCTCCAGCACCTTACGACCCTTGGCGACCGCCTGTTGGGGTCACGCCCTGAGGGCGTTGAAAAAGCCGGGCAACCGGAAGCACCATCAGCCAGTCTTACCATGAGCCTCATGCGCCGCGCACGTGAGCAATCAATGCTCATTGGGGCCATTGGTGAGCAAGCCACCCGCATCGAAGGGGCCTTGGGCGACAACCGTGGTTGATGTTGCTGAATTCCGCGCGTATTTGAAAATTGACAAGCACGCGCTGGACCAAGAACTGGAAGAGCAGCCCATGCTGCTCTTTCAAATCAGCGAAGCTTTTGTACAGGCTGCCGCCGAGCGCGACATGCTCAAGGAGCAATTGGCCACGGTTGATGCCAAGCTGGATAACAAGATTCGCATGGATTACGGTGACAGCAAATACACCGAGGCCATGATCAAAACCGAAGTGCAGTCAAATAAGACACATGAAATTGCCACCCTCAAATACCTTGACGCCAAGAAGCAGGCCGACCTGCTGCTGGCCCTCAAGGAAGCCTTTGTGTCACGAGGCTTCATGATTCGTGATCTTTGCGGCCTATACAACGCGAACTACTTTGAAGAAGCATCAGTTCGCGGCACGGGTGAGACCAACCGCGCGACGTATAGTAAGGGTAGACAACGCATAGCTGAGGCACGCGAACGGCGATGATTTTCCTGCACTACCTATCACCCGTGCTGATTGGCGCGTTGATCCTGTTCTTGACGTGCAAGGCCATCATTGGCACCTATTTCAAGGCCAAACGTGGCTACATCAACGAACTTGTGGATAAACTGAAAGGAGCCAGCAATGGCAAAGAGTGAGCGTAGTTTTAACTATCAGAAGCGTAGCCGTGAGGATGTGAAGGCCCGTGCCAATATGCGCGGCGGTGGCTTTGACAGCTACATCAAGCAGGAATTCAAGCGCTACAAGGTGCGTGACGGCAAGAACATGGTGCGCATCCTGCCTGCCACATGGGAAAAGCCCAAGCACTACGGCTACGACATTTTTGTCAATTATGGCATTGGCGCCGACAACCAATCCTACCTGTCACTGAGCAAAATGGATGCCGAGGGCGAGTATGGCAAGGACCCGTTGGCCGCAGCCCGCAAGGAAGCTCAGCGCGAGGGTGACGACGACACCGCCAAGGCATTGGCACCGCGTCAGCGCGTGCTGGTTTGGGTGATTGACCGGCTGGATGAGGACGAAGGCCCCCAGCTTTGGGACATCCCGTTCAGCGTTGACAAGGATTTTGTCAACTTGTGCCTGGATGAGGACACCAAGGAAGTGGTGTACCCGGATGACCCTGAGGAAGGCCATGATCTGCGCTTCTACAAGGAGGGCAGCGGCCTCAATACCAAATACCCCGGTGGCCGCATGAAGCTGATGGACGCCGCACCGCTACATGAGGATCAGGATGTGCAGGATGAATGGCTTGGGTTCGTCAAGGACAACCCGGTGCCTGACTGCCTGCAATACTATGATGCCGACGCCATCAGCGCGGCGTTTGACGGTCAGGTACGCGGCAAGGATGAGGATGAGGAGAAGCCCAAGCGCAAAGTGGCTGATGATGACGACGAGGTCGATGAAAAGCCAAAGCACAAGGCCCGTGCTGAACCGGAGGGTGACGACGAACCCAAGAAGCCGTCACGCCGTGCACGGGTACAGGAAGAGGCCGATGACGACGAACCGGATGAAAAGCCCAAGCGCAAGGCTGCCGCTGACGACGATGCTGATGGTGAAGCCCCCAGGAAGTCATTGCGTGAGCGTTTAGCGGAGCGCCGTAAAAGCAGCTCCAAAAGCGCCGACGATGACGATGACTGAACGGCAGGCCGGGGCACTCAGGCGCGGCGGCATTGACCCTATAAGGGTTGACCGTCGCCCTTTGAGTGAAATACTCAATGACTGTGTGCCCTACGAACGCTGGGAAAAAGAGAAAAATGCCAAACGACGATGTTGAGAGCAATCACCCACCCAGCATACCGGCCGAAGCCTTTGACATGCACAAGGCTTTCACCGCCGACGTGTGGCAGGTGTGGGGCAAGCACCGTGACAGGCACAGCCCCGACTTTCACAAGTTCTACCGGGTATCAGTGGCCTCACTGACCAGCATGGCAGCGGCCACGGCGGTGGACGTAGGCATGACTGAGGAACGCTTCCTGGCCACCTGCAAGGCCAATTACGCTGAGGCAGTTAAAAGAGCCCCGAGGTTCGGCTGATGGCAAAAAGGGAACGGGTCGTTGAAAAGAAGTCATCCTACTTCGCGGATGAAAAAACTCACTATGAGTTTGTCAGTAGCGGGTGCACCCTGATTGATTGCGTCCTGGGCGGTGGTTATCCTCTTGGGAGAATTAGCAACATAATCGGGGATAAGTCGACTGCGAAAACCGGCCTCGCTACTGAGGCCGTTGTCAATTTCATGCGCAAGTACCCCAAGGGCATTGCAGCTTACCGTGACACTGAAGCGGCCTTTGATAAACAATATGCCAAGGCTATGGGAATGCCCATTGAGGACATTGATTTTGGCAAGGAGCATATTCAGACCGTGGAACAGTTCGCGGATGATTTTGACAGCTTCCTGAGCCGGTGCGTCAAAAACGATGCACCCGGCTTCTACGTGGTTGACAGCCTTGATGCCCTATCAGATACCGATGAAATGGAACGTGACATTGGCAAAGGTACGTTTGGGACTGCCAAGGCCAAGCTACTGGGTCTGTTCTTCAGGACAAGGGTGCACAAAATTGAGCAAAGCCGTGCCCATCTGATGGTAGTGTCGCAGGTACGCGACAACATTGGTGCAATGTTTGGTGAGAAACACAAGCGCTCAGGCGGTCATGCACTCGACTTCTATGCCTCCCAATTTTTGTGGTTATCTCACCTTGAAACGCTGACAAAGGAAATCAATAAGATCAAGCGTCCCTACGGCATAGACATCAAAGCCAGAGCCAAGAAGAACAAGATTGGGCTGCCATTCCGGGATGCTAGGTTCACCTTCAGATTTGGCTATGGTGTAGAGGACGTGGAAGCCTGTGCTGAATGGCTCAAGGAAATTGGCAGGCTTAAAGAGATTGAAGTCAACCAAAGCGATTTCAAGGAATATTTGGGAGAACTAGGTGATATGAGTTCTGAGGAATACCAAAAAGAGCAAGAATCGGTGTCCAAGGTGGTCAAGCGCATTTGGGCTGAGATCGAAGTCAGCTTTCTCCCCACCCGCAAAAAATATGCGTAAAGGAGGCGGAAAATTTAAGGGGGCCAGCTTTGAGCGTGAGGTCTGCACGTCACTTTCACTGTGGATGAGCGCGGGCAAAAATGAAGATCTGTACTGGCGCAGCGCCATGTCGGGGGGCAGGTCTACGGTAGCTTCCCGCAAAGGCAAGCGCCTAGCAGCCCAAGCCGGTGACATTTCCTGCATCCACGCCAGCGGTTCCCCACTCACCGATGCCTTCCTGATTGAGTGCAAGTCATATCGTGATCTCAACTTCGTGGGCCTATTGAAGCGTACCGGCAAGCTGGCGCAGTTCTGGCTTGAAACCCGCAAGCAAGCCCTGCACTACAAGAAGCTGCCCATGCTCATTGCCAAGCAGAACCAGCAGCCTATTATTGTATGCCTCAGCCGCGAGGGCCAGAACCTGCTCAAGCTGAATTTTCACTTGTGGGTGCCATCAATGGGCCTGCGGGTGATGCTGTTCGACAACTTCTTGAAAACTGCCGTGAGGCCCAAATGATTGAGAACTTGAACGATCACATCTGGGAGGATTTTGAAGCCACAAAAACTGGCCGCTTACGCATCGGTGGAACATGGTTCTACATGCGTGTTGGACTATTCATGAACCGTCCCACTCAGGTGATCCAAACACATGGTGAATTCGTCAAGATGCGTTTGGCCCCGTGGTATGACAAAAAGGATCTCCATGTTTTAGACGCAAGCAACAACAGGGCCTGCCTTTATACAGCGGGCCTTTCCAACACCTATCAATGGCGTCCACCTATTGGTGCTTTTGCAGAAAATTGGGGTGATATTATTAGAACCACCCTGCGAAACCGCACGGGTGAACTAAGCAAAACTATTCTAAAGAACAATGCACTTCTCATGAAGCTGAGCAAACGCCCATGACCGTAATCACCAAACTAAGACAACCCGAAACGTCAGATGATGCCATCACCGACTACCTGACTGATTTGCTGGGTGATCTGCCCTTTGAGGCATTTGAAATGAACCCAACCGGCAATATCATATTGCTAGGCACAAAGTTCTCAATGCGAATAGGTGTGTTCCTTGGGATGCCTTCCCAGGCGATCATGGCCCAGCAGCAGTTCGTGAAGATGCGCCACGTGCAGAAGTTCGACAAACGTGCACTCAAGGTTCTTGACCCAAAAGAGCCAGATCGGTGCCTTTATAAACTTGGTGGTGTGGGCCAATACGGCGTGGGGTCAACATGGCAACCCCCACCGTATGTTGACCCGGAATTTAAAAAGCAAGCGTTGAGAGCGTTATGGCAATCACCATTCACGAATGTCCCAGGAGCCCCCGCTGGGGCGGCCCAAGCACCAAATGTTTGGCAAAAGTTGATGGGCGTATGAACCTGCTTTTTACCACCGATACACATTGTTCGGACCAGCCACGGGATGCCTACCGTTTTGGCTTATTTCGATGGTTGGCAAAGCAGCAGGAAAAGCACGCGGTTGATGCAACACTTCTGCTAGGAGACATTACGGAGAGGAAGGACCGCCATTCGTCGCTGCTGGTGAACCGTATTGTTGAAGAACTTTTGCGGCTGAAACCGCCCGTTTATATCCTTAGAGGGAACCACGATGGTACCGACCCAAGCAGCCCCTATTTCAAGTTCCTCAATCACATTGAAGGAATCACATTCATCGTCAACCCAACCCACAACAAGGAACTGGGTGTGTCTTTCATCCCACACTGTGGTGACCAAAGAACTTTTGATGAAGCCTGCAAACAACTACCCCAAAAAGCCCGGCTTCTAGCCCTTCACCAGACAATATCAGGTTCGAGGGCTGAGACAGGTGCCACTTTGTCGGGCCTCAGCGCGTCACCCATTGAGGCACTAAAGCCGGGGAGGGTGTACAGTGGGGACGTGCATGTGCCTCAGCGCTGCGGCCCTGTGACCTATGTAGGGGCACCCTATCACTGCCGGTTCGGTGACAATTTCACCCCCAGGGTGCTTCTGCTCAAGGGTGACCGTGAAATTGACCTGCATTTTGACTGCCCTCGCAAGTTCTCACTGACCGTTCGTGACGCTGATGATATATTGAACAGCAAGGAACTGAAGCCACACGATCAAGTCAAGCTGACCATTGAAATGGCGCGCGAGGAAGCGGTGGAATGGCAAGCCATCAAGCAGCGGGTACTTGCTGCCTGCCGTGATTGTGAGTTGGAAGTATTCGGCGCAGAACTGAAGATCAAAACCACGGCGCGGCGTGAACGGGTCAAGCTTGAGGAAGCCGTGGCTACTACACCTAAAGATATCTTGGCTGCGTTCTGCAAGGCTGAAGGGGTTGCAAGCAATATCAAGGCTGCGGGTGAGGAACTATTAAAATGCACATAGGTCAAAAAGTAGAATGTATCGACGCGTCACCTACTGGTACCGGCACACCTTTTCCCTACGCTCTTGGCTCAATCCACAAGGTGAGCGAACTCAGTAGCTGTGGTTGTTGTATTGGCGTTGATTACGATGATGTTGTATTCTTCCGCAGCCGATGGCGTCCTGTGACTGATATTTCTCTCTTCACAGCACTGCTCAAAGCAGCCAAAATCCTGACTGATGCCTAAGGTGCTTTGTGTTTGACATAACCAAGGTTGAACTGGAGGATTTCAAATCCTTCCGTGGCAAGCACAGCTTTGAGTTCCCCACCAAGCCGGGCCTCTATGGCATTACCGGCAAGAACCTTGTGTACCCGCGTCTGGGCGCAAATGACGCGGGTAAAACCACCCTCCTAGAAGCAATATTCTGGTGCTTTTACGGAAGCACGACGCGGGGCCTCAAGGCCGGTGACGTGATCAATTGGGATGCCAAAAGCTGCTCAGTCACCGTGCATGCCCTTATAGGCAACAACGATATTACCGTCACCCGCACACAAAGCCCCAACAGTCTGCGGCTGAACAATCAGCCGGTAGACCAAGAGACCCTACAAAAGACCCTCAGAATAGGCCCGCAGGCTTTCATGTATGCGGTGATGATCCCGCAGTTCGGTGATGCCTTCTTTGACTTGTCACCCGGCGACAAGCTGACGCTGTTCTCACAGATCATGGAACTGGATTACTGGCTGGACAAAAGTGAGGAAGCCGCGAAGCTGGCCAAGGAACTGCTGGAAGCCAAGATTACCGCTGAGCGTGAAATTGCCCGGCACAAGGGCCAGCTTGAGACCATTGACGGTGACATTGAGGCCCTGAAGGTCAAGAACAAGACCTTTGGTGAGGCTGAAGGCCAACGCATCAAAATCCTGAAACAAGAAGCGGCCACAGCAAAAGAATATCTGGCTAATACTACCGATTCAATAGCTTTCACACAAAAGGCTCTCAAGAACTTGGAAGTCAAATTGGCCAACGCTGAGCGTGGAGCCAAGAAGTGCCCTACCTGCGGGCAGCCGGTGGCCGACAAGGAACTCAATGCTTTCCTGAATAATCAATCTGATTTTGAAAGGCAGCTTCGCAAGCTGGAACGTGAGAAGGACAACATGCTGGGGGAACTGAAGCGGTATGACTTCTCACCCCGCCAAAACCCCTACGCCGAGCAAATCACCCAAAAGAAGGCTGCATTGGAACTGGCCAAGAACAAGATTGCCCACTTGGAACACGAAATTAAGACCATTGATGAAGACCACACCGCCGTCAGCTACTGGGTGGGCGGTTTCAAGCGGGTGAGGCTGTTCATTGTGGAAGAAACGCTGAGGCAACTGGAACTTGAGATCAATAACAGCCTCACCGCCTTGGGCCTTGTGAATTGGCACATAGAACTGGACGTTGAACGTGAGAACAAGTCAGGGGGCATCACCAAGGGCTTCACGGTGCTTGTCCATGCGCCCGGTGCGCCAGGGCCGGTCAAGTGGGAGGCCTTTGGGGGTGGGGCCACACAAAGACTCAGGCTGGCCGGTGACCTGGGGCTGGCCAACCTGATCATGGAGCGCGCCGGGTTGCGCAGCACCATGGAGTTCTTTGACGAACCCAGCAGGCACCTGAGCCAAGAGGGCATGTTTGACTTGGCTGAAACCCTCAACCAGCGTGCCCTGGATCAAGGTAAGCGAAGCTTTCTCATTGAGCATAACCTGTTGGATTACTCATACCGGGGCACCATTACCATAGTCAAAGACGCCACCGGATCACATATTGAACCAAATTGAGGTTAGTGTGTTATACTTCTGGCATCAAGGCTGACCCTGCGGCACCACACACTTCGTGGTTTGGTGGTGCAAAGAAAGAACCTCAAACCCCCGCATAACGACGTCGGGTATAGTGGTGGGCATAGTGCCGGTAATGATGGCTGGCATAATGGTGCCAAAAGCCTACATAGCCATACTTATTCGGCATCTCAAAATGTCCGGTATCCGGGTTTGACCAAATAGCGCCGTGCACCAAGCCGCAGTCAGAAGCGGCTTGGGTCACACCTGCTGGAAACCGAACACTGACTACATTGCGTCCTAGCTGGTTGACATCCAGCGCATTGCCGGTGGGGTGTGCAGAGGGATTGTTACGCTCACCAAAGCCCCCAATGTCCCTGACCGGGTAGCCAACCGCATCCAGCCAGCGCAACAGGCACTGGGCATGGGGCAACATGGCATCAGAAACCGACGTTGAGGCCCCGGACCTGCAATCCACAAGATTATGACGGCCATCGTTGCCGCAGGCCCTTGGGCTTTTGATTGCAGTGGCAATGCCGTCAGCAAAGCCTTCAGCAAGCCCGACAACGGCCCCTGCGGCTGAGGCTTCAATGCTGTCTACGTCAGCCGGGGGTGTATGCGGTATGATTGACCGCACAGGTGCCCGCATTGGGCCGCGCAAGGGGTGCCTGTGCGTTTCATAGCTGTGGTGGTACCCCTGACGCCTGACCACGTGACGCCAATGGGTGACCGTTTGTGAGGCAAAAGGCTGGTATGCCGGTATGGCGGCTACATCCAGCACGGGCTGAAAAGCTTCCGGGTGATGGCTGGCATAAGCCGGGCTGCAAATGAAGGCAGCAAGCAGCAAAGCAATTATTGTTCTCATAGTTCCCTCCGTGTTTGCACGCAACGCAAAGAACTGCCCTGAGGCAGTCTGAGTAGCTCCTGTTTGTCAGAAAGGCGAAGGCCCTCTCAACGCTTGCCGAAGCGGAGTGGGTTGG
>Ga0181530_10006277_pt1 | contig 11763 bp, 9 predicted proteins | sample PEATcosm2014_Bin_42_FD_119769 | JGI IMG/M metagenome (GOLD analysis project Ga0181530, IMG submission 119769) | Peatland microbial communities from MTU Mesocosm Facility, Houghton, MI, USA - PEATcosm2014_Bin10_60_metaG | ecosystem: Environmental > Terrestrial > Soil > Wetlands > Peat | place... | reverse complement strand
ATTGTCGCCGGTACGGCGAATTGGTGCCAGCAGGCTGACATACAAGAGGCAAAATTCAATTACGATCAGGTGGTTTATTCATGGCACCCCTATGAGGACGTATATCCCGGCATCGGCCAGGCTTTATGGGACCAGGAATTCGGTTATATCGATACAAGCGGTGTCGCACCCGTCATGGCCACCGAATGGGGGCTCCCGCCGGGCGATTCCGCCGTTTATGGCTCGGAGATTATCGCTTATTGGAAACTGAGGGGAATAAGCTGGACGGGTTGGATCTATTCGAACTCCTGGACCCCTCCCATGCTGTCATCGATGAATCCGGAGGTAAGAAACTCGTCGGGGAATCTGATGTATGACGCGTATCAGGTAATTCCGCCGGTTGAAACCGTGCCGGTGATTTTCAAACAGCCCGTTGCCAGATCGGCCTCCGGGCAGACCATTTCGATCAGCAATTCGACCATTCAGTTTTATTGCGCCGAGACCTCTCCCGTCACGTTGTCTATTTACACGCTCAACGGCCATTGCGTGGGAAAGCTGATCGACCAGACCTTGTCGCAGGGCAGCCATTCCATACGATGGAATGCCAGGAATAGCGATGGCATGGGCGTTGCACCGGGTTTGTATACGGTGCGCCTGAAAATCAAGGACCGGGAATATTACGGACAATTGAACAACCTACGATAAGGATTATCTCCATACCGAAGTCTCAAACATCTGGCCAGGGCAGAGCCCCGGCCAGAGCTTAGTACACCGAGAAAATCTTCAATCCGGGCAGGGGCTCCCGATACCACGATTTTGTCCCGCGAATTTATTTCTTGCCTTATTTCCAGCCAGATATTATTTCATCCATTCTGAAGCAAAACGCTTCGGCATCAGCTTTATGGTCTTATGAGCTTACACCGATTTCAACTAAAAACGGGATATTCCCATTAGTGGAGGCGTTATGATGCGACATACTTTGATTGCATTTTTATTCTTAGGAATTATTGGGTGTGCTCCTGCACCTTTTGTAAAGATGAAACCATTTATTGACGTTGATGAAACCATTTTGTTGAGCCCAAAAATGACAAAGAATACAGTCCTTCAATATTTAGGAATGCCTGTTGAAGTAAGAGCTGGTATTACAAATAGAGAAAATGTGGTTGTTGAGATTTGGATTTATTATGTCAAGGAACGGTTAGTAAAGGTTCCAATAGATGCCTTAAAATCAAAACCTCCAAAGAATTTCAAGGCTGAAGACTGGGGTTCGGAGAAAAAATATGCCTTATTCTTTTATAATGATGAGTTATCAAAATGGGGCTATTTAGATGATATATGGCAACAATTTAAAGACAATGGGGATTTGCAAGCCCCAGTCCCAAATCCAGAAGCGCCAAAGGTAGATACGAGTTCGCATAATGGTCTTTTTGGAATTTTGAAATCAAAATAGAGTTGTATTTATCTTCACAACCCAAGGTTGGATTACATGAACCATCGAACGATTCTTTATGTTTTGGTGTTAATTACATTTTCAGTGGCTGGTAAATTTGAAATTGCAATGCCAAATTTTTTCTGCTCTGATACCCTTAACAAACAATCAGCACCATTTCGTACAAAACTAATCTCTTTCCTTTCGCAGACAACAAATTATTCTATAGACGACCAAGAGACGCTATCAAATCGAGTCGAGAATCGGGTACTGAATATTTTAAATTATGATGACGTGAAAACAATTAAAGACCTTGGAAGTGAAGCGGGCGTTAAATATGTCTTCGTTGGGAAAATCGACAATATCGGAGACCGATTCCTTTTTTCCGCTAAACTATTGAAAGTATCCGACCTGACAATATCTGCTGAAATGTCTGAGATTGTAATCGGGGATATTGATTTACTTAATGATAAAATACCTGATATCATTTCTCGTATAAGCTCTGTGCTACCTCCTGTTAGTAAGGCTGATCTTTCAAACCAAAACGTGGAACTCGCAATAAAGAAGTCGGAAAATATTTCTCAAAAGCTGGAGGAAAATGCGCCAAATAAATCCACTGAACCCAAAGAGTCAGTTACGATCCCTGCGAACAAAACACCGCATTGGATAATTGGCACTAACTTTGATTGGTTTTCAGGAGGTAACGACTTTCAAACCGGTTATGATATTTGTATTTCCAACAGAATTAACCGCCATTACATCGGGGGATATTTTGCATATGGATATGGACATAACGACTACACCGTGCCAAATCTTGGCTCAAATCCGCCACCATTAGCTTTGTATGGAGGTGGAATTTATTATGCATATGATATTCTTAAGGTAAAGGACTGGTTTGGGTGTTCATTAGGAGCAACATTAGGGTACATGTTCGAGCAAGGTCTTATATCAGGGAATAACTCATCTTATCTTGTCGAAGATAATACTTACTACCTTTCACCAGACGCTAAACTTTTTATTGGATACAAGCATTTATTCTTCACGGGCGGTTATGCATTATTGTTTGGAACAAGCTTAAAGAAAAAAATATCCGTTGGGATAATGGCTGTTTTATAAAAAAATCAAAAAGCCGGGGGTAGTCTCGACCATCACGTTACCGATGGGGTTCATACAGGATCAATTTCAACCGCGCAAGGGTAACGGCAGGGTACTACATCGTGGAGTTCAAGGTGGGGGCATTTGTCGTACAGAAAAAGTTGGCGCTGGTAGAGTGAAAAAATCCGATAATGGGATTTACCATATTCCAATTAATTTAACAAAGGGTTGGTTATGTGCACTGGAAAAGAGAAAGCATTATTGAAGAGTCTTACTGATATTGCAACCTCCATAAGTAATCTTAGGCCTTTAAGAGATAGTGATGATCACTTATGTCAAGCATTGACTTTTTTGGATGAAATGATCCAATGTTTAAGGTATGAAATACATGCTAAAGCGGTCAATATGCCAATGTATGTTGGCTTAATGCATGGTTATATAGAAAAGATTAAAAAAGGTGTAGGAACTGTTGTAACTGAGGACGCTCGTAGTTCAATTGATGATTTTTTAAAGGGGATATAAAAGAGAATGTCGATCTTTAATAAGTGAAACTAAGACAAAAAGGAATATGGAATGGACATAACAGAATTGTCACAAGTTAAAATCGAAGTCTTATTGGAAATGACACATAAAAGTATGTATTTGAAGCATATTTATGAATGTGTAGCTGATGACTCCACAGTTTTCTGTTTAGCATCAACAAGTCGAAAACCACTACAGATATTTCGCTTAAAATCCGTTTTATTTAGAGATTGGGTTATAAAGACTATTGACGATAAAGATGATCTTATTCTATTTACTCATCTGCGGTACATACATGACAAGTTTTGGGAAATATTGAAACAAAATAACAGCATAAGGAGTTTTCGAATGATTACAAACAATAAGGTTCGCTACGCGATTAAGCTTGCAAAAGTAAAAGAAAAAAAGGACCAAATTAGGCCGACAATAGATAAGGAACATAGTCACAAAGAAGAACTTGATGCGAGAGGAGTGAAAATAATAGACGGTATAGCGGAAATACAGCCGAAAAGACAAGCTTTAGTTGATTATTTGCAATCTTTATCACCTGATGAATGCAGAGATTTAGAAGCAATTATGTATGTAGGAAAGGCAGAGTTAAGCCTTGATAAAGATCCCTATGAATACTCTGTTTTCCGAGAACAAAATGAAAATAGTTCTAAAGAAAGTTGCATAAGTCAGCTTATATCAAAATCTGGATATGGCTCTCATAACCTTTCATCATATTTGACAGAAGGCCTCAGACTCATCCAATGAAAGATCAACGATAATATTGTTTTTTCCCGCGTTGCCACCGCAGGCGTGGTCATATCATAATAGCTTTCCTTGCCCTTGCCCTCGGCCTTTCCATCTACGTTACGCGAAATTGGAAATCCTTGTTGTTCTGCTTTGGCTCTTCCCGCCCGCCCGCTCGCCGTCTTCTCTGCTAACCGCTGCGGTAATTGCAAAGATTTCCGTTTCCATGTGAATAACCTTCGCGGCGCGCTAAAGCATTATGTATTTTTTTCACTGTTTTTCGCCGGAATCATCACCTTCCGGCGGTTTTTTTCTATGAGAAAATAGCTGATTAGTTTTCAGGAGGGGTGTCAGAGTGGTCGATAGAGGCGGTCTCGAAAACCGTTGCGCGGGGTTACCTGTGCCCAGGGTTCGAATCCCTGCCCCTCCGTATTTTTTGAATTGATTTTTGCGGAAAAAGAAAAAATGGAGAGGTGCCCGAGCGGTTTAAGGGGCACGCCTGGAAAGCGTGTGTGCGCAGCGCGTACCCAGGGTTCAAATCCCTGCCTCTCCGCCATCTATCTATAAGAATAGAAAAGGCTCGGCCGATCGCCGGCAGGGCCATTTGTTTCTTTTGCGATCTACTTTGTCGGCTTCCCTGCAAGCTTAATGACAAACTTTGCATCGATAGGCTGCTGATGCTGACCGCCGAACCCGCCGCCACCCATCCCGCCCTGATGTCCCATTCCCCCGCCACCCATCCCACCCATCCCGCTCTGATGCCCCATTCCGCCGCCACCCATGCCCCCGCCGCTGCCCGGCTCACCCGATCCTTCCTGATTCGCGATGTTGACTTCGGGGGCGGGAACCTCGATCCTGAGGGTGACAAGGGAATCCTTGCCGGGATTTATCGCATATATCATTGATGAATCGGGGAACAGGGGAATTCGCGCTTCATAGATGAATTCATCGCGTGTGGGTGCAAACTTCAATTGAATACCGTAGGGTTCGCAGAGCGCGATGTTCCTGAGCAGCGAGTCGTTTTTTCCCGGTCCGAGGATTTCCAGCTGCTGGCAGGCCGCTTCGATCTTTTCGCCGAACCCGGAGGTATCCTCCTCCGCATCGTGGCGGTGGTGAAACTCCTGGGGAATACCATTACCGAGCGGGAAATGAATGCCGAAAAGCTTATCCCTGGCGGCCGACGTCTCGAACCATGCGGTCAAGCCGTTGTGGAGCACCTGCATCGCAATTTTTTGCTCTTCGATCACCGCGCAGAGATACAGGTATTTATCGTCATTGGCAACGCCCAGGCCGAACTGGTCGGAAAGGGAGTAGTTGATGAGCCCTTCCCAGTTATCGATTCTGCCGTTTGCCGTGATCTCTTTTTTCGGCCAGACGCTGTCGACCGTCGTCGAGCCGCATCCGATGAGGAACGGGACCATGCCGGCGAGAAAAAGAAGCGAGATACATGACTTTCGGGATACGGGAAACCGTTTCATAGGATTACATAGCTCCTTATTAAATGAGTCGGATTTTTCTCCGTGGAAAAAATACCGCATGGCTTATTCACGCAAGCATATTTTTTGTCCGTACAGTTCAATCAGCAAGGTATGATATTAGACGGCGTGGGGAGGGATTTTATTACGACGATTTTTAGAAAGACCTTAGGAGATTCCGGCAGTTTCAACGAAAAATGGAATATTTCCAATAATAGCATAAAATGAAATAAAAAAAGGATATTATTTTTGCAGGTATCAATAAATAAGAGGTAGCCATGAAAATGACCGGGATTGAAAAGCATTTCGTCAATAGTCCGAAGCACATGCTTCAAGTCGCAAATCGTGCGCAACAACTGCTGAACGAAATCGAAATCCAAACCGGATGGAACTATCTGGATATTGGATGCGGTGTCGGCGCGGCGGCCAGAGAAATCGCTCAACGACGCGATTTGGACGTGACAGGAGTGGATGCCGACCCCAAACAGATTGAAGAGGCGCGATCCGGCGAGGCGTTCCCGCGTCTTCGCTTCCAGGTTATGGACGCGACAAAATTGCAATTTGGCGACGCTGAATTCGACATTGTAGCGACCCGCATGGTCATGCATCATATATCGAATTGGGAGCGGGCTTTTGCGGAGATGGTTCGAGTACTGCGGCCGGGAGGATTCCTCCTTTACACTGATTTCATGTTTCCTCAATGGTTGTCGGCGGTCGGTCGTCGCATCATCCCTTTTGTCGGGCTCCCTTCCAAGAAACGTCTAGAGTATTTATCATCCACGGCCGGGCTGACCGAAATCCACCAGTCGAATGCGGGCCGACAATACGATTTTATATTTAAAAAATGAAAAAATTGCAAATGACGTAACCCCGCCACAACCGATGCGGCGGCGCTATTTGCTCATGATAAACTTCTGAATCCGGTTGGCGAGCGAAACAGGATCGAGCGCGAGCGCCGACAGCAGCTGGTCAAGGTCGCCGTGCTGAATGAACCGGTCGGGAAGCCCGAGTCGCAGAAACCGTGGAAGGTTCTTTGCTCCGCTCTCGGCAGCGAGCGACAGAAGGGCCGATCCGAACCCGCCTTCGATCGTGTTGTTTTCGAGGGTGACAATGCAGGAAAATTCGCTCCACAATCGGGAAAAGCGATCGTTGTCGAGCGGTTTAATGAACCGCGGATCGATAATCGCGGGATGGATGCCTTTCTCGCTGAGCTTTTCGCGGGCGCGAAGCGCGAGATGCACAAAATCCCCAACCGCCACGATGGCGACCTCCGATCCTTCAACCACGACCTCGGAAACCCCGATCGGCAGCGTTTTAAGCGGCGAGTCGACCGGCGCGCCCGGTCCGCAACCGCGCGGATAGCGAATAAAGCTCGGTCCCTTGTCATAGGAAAGAGCGGTATTGAGCATGTGGCGAAACTGTTCCTCATCCCGTGGCGCCATGATAACGATACCGGGAATAATTCTGAGAAACGAGAGGTCAAATGCGCCGTGATGCGTCGGGCCGTCGTCTCCCACCAGTCCGGCCCGGTCTATGCAGAAGACGACCGGGAGGTTGTCGAGCGCAACATCATGAACTATCTGGTCGAACGCGCGCTGGAGAAAGGTTGAGTAGAGCGCAACGACCGGGCGCAGCCCCTTGAGCGCCAATCCCGCGGCAAAGGTGACCGCGTGTGATTCGGCAATGCCGACGTCGAAAAACCGGTCGGGGAATGCCTTGCTGAATCGCGCCAGGCCGGTTCCATCGCGCATCGCCGCGGTTATGGCGACGACCTCTGGCCGGTTCGCGGCTATTTCGCTCAAGGTTGCGCCGAAGACCTCCGAATACGAGGGAGTCGGAGTCCCGTTCTTGGCGCGAATGACCTCGCCGGTCGTTTTAGAGAAGCAGCCGACGCCGTGAAACTTGATGGCATTCTCTTCGGCAAAACGAAACCCCTTGCCTTTTTTTGTGATAATGTGCACGAGAACCGGTTCGTTCGAAAATTCCTTGATCGAATTAAAAACCTCGAGCATGGCATTGATATCGTGCCCGTCGATCGGCCCGAGATACCGTATGCCAAGGTCCTGAAAAAGTTTTCCCGGGATGAGCAGGTGCTTGAGGGAATCATCGATTCCATGCACGACCGTGCGGATGCCTTTCCCGACATTGGGAAGCTTGCCGAGCATGTCCCATATTTCGGCTTTGATTTTATAGTACCGTTTGTCGGTAATCACGCGGGTAAAGTATCGTGACAGCGCTCCTACGTTATGGGAAATTGACATTTCATTATCATTCAGGACGACGGTCAGATTCGTGCCGCCGGATCCCAGATTATTGAGCCCTTCGAATGAGAGGCCGCCGCTCATGGCGCCATCGCCGATGACCGCCACAACCGCATGGTTCTGCCTGAGAAGATCCCGTCCCCGCGCCAGGCCGAGCGCCACGCTGATCGACGTCGAGGCATGGCCGGCCGATACGGCATCATAGTCGCTCTCCGAAATGCGGGGAAACCCGCTGATACCGCCGAACTGGCGGAGCGTTGCAAACCGATCACGCCGACCGGTCAGAATTTTATGGGCATAGGCTTGGTGACCCACGTCCCACACGATTTTATCGATCGGCGTATTATAGGCATAGTGCAGAGCTATGGTCAGTTCAACCGTTCCCAGACTCGGCGCAAGGTGGCCTCCCGTCGTGCTGACCACATCGATCATCAGCTCGCGGATCTCTCTGGCAAGGTGCGGCAGCGCATCGGGCGGCAATTTTCGCAGATCAGCCGGGGATTGTATGCTATCAAGAAATTTCACCAAGGCAAACCCTTTAATCGCTGTGGGCGCTACCGGCAGCGGAAAGAGGCAAATATTGAGTAGAGGAGGTTTTAAAAAGATACCTCAAGGAGCGAAATTCATTCAAGAAATTGCAGAAATGCGATATGGCCGGAAGTGTGCCGGAAGGCCAAAATCATTGATTTTTATAAAGAGGATCAGGCTAAAATGGTCGCCTCAATTGTTTCAATCTTCCGGCGCAACTCCTGATCGTTTGCCAGATCACCATCGATCTTTTTACAGGAATGAATGACGGTGGAGTAGTCTCTTCCGCCGAAATCCAACCCAATGGTACGCAGGGACTGGGAGGTAAGTTTTTTGCAGAGGTACATTGCAATTGATCGCGGGAAAGAAACATCACGCTTACGGGTATGCGCCGTCAGCTGGTTGGCACTGATGCCGAAGGCATCGGCCACTTTCTGTTGGATGCGCCGAATTGAAATGCGCGATTTCTTGGCAGAGATGGCATCGCCACAGAGCTCCTGGGCGACTTCGAGTGTAATATCCCTGCCGGTAAAAGAAGCGGAAGCAATGAGCTTTATCAGGGTTCCTTCGAGTTCCCGCACATTGGAGGAAATATTGCATGCAATAAATTGAACAACAGGATCGGGAAGCGAAAGACCGTCATTTTCCGCTTTCTGGCGAATAATGGCAATTCTGGTTTCAAGGTTTGGTGGTTGAATGTCGGCAATGAGCCCGCCCATGAAGCGACTGATGATATGTTCCATCATGTCCGGTATCTTATCCGGAGGGCGATCGGATGAAAGTACGATCTGTTTTCTTTCGAGAAGCAGTTTATTGAAAACCCTGCAAAACTCCTTCTGAGTTCCAGGCTTGCCGCTAAAAAAATGGATATCATCGATGAGGAGCAGATCAATGGAAGAAAATTTCTTATAAAAAGAGGAGGAGTCCTTTTTATGAACGACATAATTTATGTATTGTGTTGAGAACTCTTCGCTCGTGAGATAGGCGACATGATCGGCGGTCCCTTCGGACTGGGCAAACTGGCCGATGGCTTGCAGCAGATGCGTTTTGCCGAGTCCCGTGCCCCCATAGATGACAAGGGGATTAAAAGTAGTTTTTCCCGGCGCTTCCGCAACCGTGTAGGCGGCTGTATGCGCCATACGGTTACTGTCGCCGACAATAAAGCGATCAAAGGTGTAGCTGGGATGAAAGTGCTGGCGCGGCGACTCGGTTCCATGTGAGACGATCCGAGAGCGGGATTCTTTTATATCCGTGCAGATCGGTTCAACGATTTTCCAGTCTTTCTGCGTTGGAATAAAGGATATTTTGCTGAATTCAATGTGCTCCTCAGTGAGCATCGCCGCAATCATTTCCGAAAAATGTTCTTCGATAAAGTCGGCAAAGAATTGATTGGGAACAAGAATGTGTGCATCACCATCATTTAAAAAGAGATCGGCGGTTCGAAACCAGGTATCGTAGCTGGCCGGACCGATTTTCTGGTATATCTTTTTAAGGCACTTCTGCCAGGGAGAAGAGAAAACGGCATCAGCGGCATTATTTGTTTTTAACATGTTATCAACATTCTTTCAACTTAACGGAACATTATTGTTTTAAAATGGAGTGTTAAAGGACGGTGGCGGATAATGCAAGTTTAAATACGTATGTAATACATTTAAAATCAAAGCTATATGTATATTCAAACGAGAGATATGACACATTGGTTCATTATTTAAACGGATTATCAACATTTTCTCAACCGGTTATTAACACCATGTTATCCACATTCAATATTCTTCTTTTAGCATAGAACAATATACTATTCTTTGGATCAATGTCAAAGACATTTTTTTAATAAAAAAATAATAAAAGAAATTCACAATATTTGACCATTTATTCGGTTCTTTTTTCGGGATAGATTCCGTCTTACGGGATCCGCTCAGGGAAATGGTTCTCCTCGATGTTGAAAATGTCAATAAACCCCTGTCGCGGTCATCACCCGTTCCACGGCAGCAGCCTGCTTGCTGCGGAGCGCCCGGAAGATTTTTCTGAAACCAAAGAGAAAAACAGGGGGCGATCCGGGAAACATTATTGGAAATACGGTGGGAAGCTCTCTTTAAAAGTGCGGAATTGACTTAACTGCCTTTTTTTGCAAAACCATACCCGATCCAGATCTGGTTCATGACCGAAAGCTCTGACCGAGACGCCCCCCAGGGGCTTACACCAAGCTCATAACCGCCGTAAAAGGGGTAGATTGTGGAACGGCGCAACTCAATGCCGATATGGTAGGTAGATCCGTTATAGGTTCCGCCATTTTCTGACTGGTTCCGCGTATCAATGCTGAACCCCAGAAGAATGCCGACGATACGTTTTACCTGTATCGATACATCGCCTTTCAGCACGTCATAGGGTGCATACGGCCCGGATTGGAGGGGGAACCCGTATTCGAGCGATCCAAGCACCAGACTGTCACGAACGTTGACAAGCAATCCGGCCTTTGCATCGAAATTCCAGACGGTTGTCCACCAGTCATGACTGACGGTGAGGGTGCTGAGCGAAAGCTGGGCGGTCTTGAATAAAGTGGGGGAGAGCCAGCCGAGGCTGTAGCCCCAAAAGTAATATAGTGAACTGACGAGGTCGGCTGCCCCCTGCATGTTCTCGCTTCCGCCAAGCAGTATCGCGCCGACGGTTCCTATCGGCAAATTGGAATAACTTACGGCGCCCTCGAAGCTGGGTCTGCTGAAACTGAAAATGGTGGACGCTTGCGCCCCGGCGTTGGTGCCGTTTAACGATGAACCCACGCTGCCGCCAGTACCGGTGACGCCGAATCCCGCTTTTATGCAGGTATCAATCGGAAAGATGCCGCGAACCGTTGACATGCTGTATGCTCCGCCGAGAAGCCCCACCGTTGAGGTATAGATCGTCGGCCGGTCGATGGGGGCGATGCGCGCGGGGTTGGCCCACCACGCTCCCGGCGTGATAAGATTTTCAAGATAAACGGACCGTTCGTAAAAGAAGAAAAGACTATCAAGCTGCGGCTGCTGCGACGAACTCAACGCGAAAAGGTTCCAGAAACCGCCGGCGACGAGAAACAGTATGATTGGAAAAATCCTGGGGAGAAGCATGAATGGTTTGTCAAATTTCCGAATGGTGATCATAGTCGGACTCGCAGCTTGATGCCATCTTGTCGAAGCGTACGGGAATAGGTCTGCATGACTAAAAGTTGGCGGCGCAAAGTCATAACCGTCGCAGCGAGAGCCGTGGATTCTTCGGGAGTCATTCGGGCGACCAGGCTGCGCATCGTCGAAACAAGGGAGTCAACGGTTTGAAAACACGCTTCAGATTTTGAGAGAACCGCTGCAACCTGGGATTCGCCGGCAGGAAGCGTCGTTGCCAGTTCCCGGGAAAAGCTTCCCGTTTTTTTCATGAAATCATCGAACGAATCGATTCTTTCGCCCAGATGGTCATTCGCGTGGCGCATGAGGAGCGCCAGGGATCGCGAAATGCCGTCCAGGACTTTTTCAGTGTTTCTGAAACGGGTTGTGAAGGGAGGCGCTTCCGGTGAGCCGTCACGAAGTTTGCGCATGATCATGGCAAGGGTATCTATTTTTTCCCTGAAACTATCGGTATACTTGATGACATCCACCGGTCCGGCGAGAAATTGCCCGACAAGAGGCTCTTTCGGATCGACAAGCGGAGCCAGGCTATCGCCGGGATCGATTGCGAGGCAACAGTCACCCATAAAGCCCACCGGCATTGCGGT
>Ga0181530_10006267_pt1 | contig 11782 bp, 9 predicted proteins | sample PEATcosm2014_Bin_42_FD_119769 | JGI IMG/M metagenome (GOLD analysis project Ga0181530, IMG submission 119769) | Peatland microbial communities from MTU Mesocosm Facility, Houghton, MI, USA - PEATcosm2014_Bin10_60_metaG | ecosystem: Environmental > Terrestrial > Soil > Wetlands > Peat | place... | reverse complement strand
TTGAACCGCATCGGCGACGTGCTCGACGTGGAAATCGAAAAGCTCAACATGGACCGCACCATCCAGTCGCGCGTGAAGCGGCAGATGGAGAAGGCGCAGAAAGAGTACTACCTCAACGAGAAAATCAAGGCCATCCAGAAGGAGTTGGGACGCGGCGAAAAGAGCGAATTCGACGAACTGAAGAAGAAGGTCGAATCCGCGGGCATGCCTGCGGAAGTTCGCGACAAGGCGATCCAGGAACTGAAAAAGCTGGAAGCGATGCCGCCCATGTCGGCGGAGTCCACCGTTTCTCGCAATTATCTGGATTGGCTGCTCGCGGTGCCGTGGAAGAAGCGGTCGAAGGAAATCCGCAACATCTCGCGCGCCGAGAAAGTGCTCAACGAAGATCACTATGGCCTCGAGAAAATCAAGGAGCGCATCCTCGAATTCCTCGCCGTCCGCCAATTGGTGAAAAATCCCAAAGGCTCGATTCTTTGCTTCGTCGGACCTCCCGGCGTGGGCAAGACTTCGCTGGGGATGTCGATCGCCAAAGCGACCGGCCGCAAATTCGTGCGGCTGTCGCTCGGCGGCGTGCGCGATGAGGCGGAAATCCGCGGCCATCGCCGCACCTACATCGGCGCCCTGCCCGGCCAGATCATCCAGATGATGAAAAAAGCCGGCACCAAGAACCCGGTGTTCATGCTGGACGAAGTCGACAAAATGTCGATGGACTTCCGCGGCGATCCCTCGGCGGCGCTGCTCGAAGTGCTCGATCCGGAACAGAACTTCATGTTCGTCGATCATTACCTCGACGTCGAGTACGACCTCTCGCAGGTCTTCTTCATCGCCACGGCGAACGTAATTCACACCGTTCCGCCCGCGCTGCAGGATCGCATGGAAGTGCTGCGCCTGCACGGCTACACAGAACCGGAAAAGGTCGAGATCGCGAAACAATTCCTGGTGAAGAAGCAGATGTTGCAGGCGGGGTTGACGGAGAAGAACGTGCAGTTCTCCGACGACGCCATCCGGCAGATCATTCGCGGCTTCACCCGCGAAGCCGGAGTGCGGAACCTGGAGCGGGAAATTGGCAACATCTGCCGCAAAATTGCGCGCAAGGTGGTGAAAGAAGGCGCGGACTTCTCGGCCGCGATCCAGCCGGAAAAGGTTGGCGACTGGCTCGGCGTTCTGAAGTTCCGGGACACGCTAGCCCACGAGAAGAGCGAAGTCGGCCTGGTGACGGGCCTGGCCTGGACCGAGGTGGGAGGGTCGATTCTCAGCACCGAAGCCGCGGTGGTGGACGGCAAAGGCAAGCTCACTTTAACCGGCCAACTGGGCGACGTGATGCAGGAATCGGCGCAGGCAGCCATGTCGTACATTCGCTCGCGAGCGGCGCGCCTCGGGCTGCCCCGCGATTTCTACCGCAACCAGGACATTCACGTGCACGTGCCCGAAGGAGCGATTCCAAAAGATGGCCCCTCCGCCGGCATCACCATTGCAACCGCTCTCGCCAGCGCGCTGAGCCGGATTCCAGTGCGCCGCGATATCGCCATGACCGGTGAGATCACACTGCGCGGCAAGGTGCTGCCCATCGGCGGCTTGAAGGAAAAACTCCTGGCCGCCCATCGCGCCGGATTGTTCGAGGTGATTCTGCCGCAGGAGAACGAAAAGGATGTTGCCGAAGTTCCAGAGAACCTGCGCAGCGCGATGAAATTGCACTTCGTAGACAACATGGACCAGGTGCTGGCCGTCGCGCTGGAGGGTCCGCTGCCGCAGATGCCCTCGGAAACCGAGACCATGGCTCCCATCGCCACCCCGCCCGCTACGGAGATTCCCACGGCTCGGCAGTAGTTTTTCGGCAGTAGATCTAAGACCAAACAGGCCCGCTTTTGTGCGGGCCTTTTCTTTTGCGCTGCTGGCGGCGCTAAAATTAAGTCATGGAGCGGGAATCTGGCAGCGGGTGTGGATGCAGCCTGAAGGAATGGGCGTGCGCGATTCGTGACCACCTGCCCGACCAAGCGGGCCTGGAAAAGTCGCAAGACGCAAAATCGTTGATGTAATCAGGAGGAGATTATGGCAGGAAGCGCTGTCGCCCCCGTAGCGCGCTGGATTGCTCGTGTAGGGAGCATTCTCAGCATGCTTGCCGTCTTCGTGTTCGCCGTCGGCGAAATCGCGGGAGGCACCGGCCCACGACCGACGCTTCAGGAGTGGGCCGGTCTGGCCCTCTGGCCGGTTGGAGTTTGTGTGGGGTTGGTCGTGGCTTGGTATCGTGAGGAGTTGGGAGGGATCCTGGCGTTGGGATGCCTGATAGCGTTCTACGTCTGGAATCTGCTCCGCTCCGGGCATTTGCCTCAGGGTCCGTTCTTCTTCTTAATCGCAGCGCCAGCCCTCCCTTTTCTCATTGCGGGATTTCTCTCGCATCGTAGCGACGTTCGGAGGACCTAGAATGCTGCCCCTGGAGCCGGAATCTGGCAGCCGCTCCGGATTCAGCCTGAAGGGATCGGCGGGCCTCATCGTCGCGGTCGTTGTAGTGGCGATTCTGCTGATCGCGCTGCCGGCTTATCGCTGGTTTTTTCTGATCAGCGTTCTCATCGGACTGGTCATCGCGGGCGGCCTCGCGCTCTGGCACAAACTGCGTCCGATCAAGGAGCAGGACGTGCATCCCAAGCGTCCCCTTGGGCTTTAACGAATTTATTTTTCGGCCGCGCTTGCCATGCGCAACCCAAACACTGGAAACTGTCTGTATGCGGGTTCTGGCGCGATTCATGCTGTCGGCGAGTGACTTGACGCACTTCCCTGCCCCCGGCGTGCCGGAGATCGCCTTTCTGGGACGGTCCAACGTCGGCAAATCGAGCCTGATCAATTCGCTGGTGGGCAAGAAGCTGGCCCGCACCAGCAATACTCCCGGGCGGACGCGAAGCATTAACTTTTTTGAGGTCCGCAGGGCGGGGCAACCCGCACCCGAGTTGCTTTTCGCCGACCTGCCGGGATACGGCTACGCTAAAGTCTCTCGCGAAATCTCCGAAGACTGGGCCCGGTTTGTGGATCCGTACCTTCACCAACGCCCAAGCCTGGCGCTGTGCGTGGTGCTGGTGGATTCGAACATTCCTCCCCAGGAAAGCGACGGCCAGTTGCTGGAATTCCTGGCATCCAAAGGACGCCCGCATGTAATTGTGGCCACCAAGTGCGACCGGCTGTCTGGCAACGAATTGCGACAGGCAATGCGCACGCTCGGACAAGCATATGCCGGGGTGCCCATGGTGGCGTTTTCGGCCAAAATCGGAGTCGGCAAAGAGGAACTGTGGCGCCAGATTCAAGCTGCTTTGCCCAAATTCCCGGCGGTCTAAAGTTTTCCCGCAATCTGCCGATCAACTAAGAGCAGCACAGCTGCCGCGCAAGGTTCTACCCGATCGCCAAACGGGTTCGCCGGTCCTGAACCCTTACCTCCAGGGATTTTAGCGACTGGCGACCGTTTGGCGGACTCCGGAAACAAAAGTTACTCTGGTGAGGGCGCTGCTCTCGGTGCCGGGCAAGTTCATCCGTTATCATCAAGAAGCATATGGCTAAATATCTTGTGACCGGCGCTGCCGGTTTCATCGGGTCCTCGCTGGTGCGCGCTCTGCTGGAACGCGGCGAGCAGGTCCGGGGCATCGATAACTTTTCCACCGGCAGACGCGAGAACCTCACCGAAGTGCTGAACCGGATGGACTTCCGCGAAGCTGACATTCTCGATCTGGATGCCATGCACAAGGCGTGCGCAGGCGTCGATTACGTGCTGCACGAGGCCGCGATTCCATCGGTCCCAAAATCGGTGCTCGACCCTCTCGCCAGCAATCGCGCCAATGTCGACGGCACGGTCAATGTCCTGGTCGCAGCGCGCGACGCGCAGGTGAAGCGCGTTGTATATGCCTCCTCATCTTCGACGTATGGCGATACGCCGACGCTTCCGAAGCATGAAGCCATGCCCCCTAACCCGATCTCGCCCTACGCCGTGGCCAAACTGGCCAGCGAGCTTTACATGGTGTCGTTCTACCGATGCTATGGCCTCGAAACCGTTTGCCTGCGCTACTTCAACATCTTCGGGCCACGGCAGGATCCTTCTTCGCCATATTCCGGCGTACTGGCCAAATTCAGTATGCAGATGTTGGGTGGAGAACAACCCACGATTTTTGGCGATGGCGAAACCAGCCGCGATTTCACTTATATCGACAACGCGGTCTCGGCCAATCTGCTGGCCTGCTCGGCTCCGGCGGCGGCGTGTGCCGGACGCGTTTTCAACTGCGCCACGGGCACGCGGACCACGCTGAATCAAACTTTCGAGGCTTTGCAACACCTGACTGGCTACCAGGGCAGCGTCAAATACGCTCCGGAGCGTGGTGGGGACATCAAACATTCGTTGGCAGACATCACGCAGGCGCAAAGGCATTTGGGATACAAGGTTCTGGTGAACTTCGAGGACGGCCTGCGCCGTACGGTGGAGTGGTACAAGAACCAGGGCCGGCCGGTCGGAGCCTGAGCGCTGGCCCAGCGGTCTTTGGGCCGCGGACGGTGGACTGAGGGCCGGGCGTCGGCCTACAACGCGGGACGCTGCACATCCGCCACGGGATGGGATTTCGCTTTCGTGGATTTTTCCCAGGCGATGAGTTCGTCCACGTCATAGCGGAACGGGCCAAATGCGCTGAAGTTTTTCTCGTCGAAAAGCCGCATGGCGCCGCAGCTCAGGCAAACCTGGTACGAATACCCCTGCACCCCAACCGGCCAGCTCATCTTGCGGTGCCAGCAGCCTCGGAACACCACCACGGCCATGCCACCCAGGCTGGTGGCCAAGACTCCGGCGGGCCACCACCAGTTGGATTTCTTGAGTTTTTCTGATTCTTCCAGCTCGACTGCGTCGGTCATCCCATCTCCGGGGCTCGTTTTGCTGCTTTCTAACCATAGGACGAATAGCTGCGGAGGGCAAAATCTGAAGGGTCGTAGCTCGGGTATCCCGACTCCGGCGGGGCCGGTTTGTGGTATTGCCAATGCGCAGTCGGACGTGTACCGTTGAACGTTGCGGTACTCCCCCAAAGACTATTACCCTGAAAATTGGACTCGTGGCCGTCGTTTGTCGTAGAGATTGCCGGTAAAGATCGCCGGTAACGTTCGCCGCTTGAACGTGTACCCGTGGCTTGGCCGGTTGAACCAAGGCCGGCAATGATCCTCCCGACGAGCCCCGGATACGATGAATACAGGCTTTTTGGGGTCCTGACTGCGCAGGTATGAGTACCAATCCAACCCGAGTTGAATGGGAAGCGGCGGCGACGAGCGACCCTGGCTTTCCGCTGCAGGAGGGCAACCGTGTTCTCGAATCGCTTGCGCGCCAGGAAGCCCTGCCCGCCCTGCTCGCCTTCTCGGAACTCCACGACCAGATACAAAACCGGCGCCTAGCCACAGGATGCGCCGGTGACCGCGACTTGTTCGAGACGGAACGCTTCATCCTGGACGAAGTGCTGCAATTGATCTGCGACCGCGCTCAGGCCATCACACAGGCCGAGGGCATCGTGGTCGCGCTCGCGGCAGGATCGAAGGAAGAAAGATCGAAGGCGGAAGGATCGGGGGCGGAAAGACCGGGGGCGGAAAGACCGGAGATGGTGTGCCGCGCCGCCGCCGGACCGCTCGCCGCCGCGCGCGGCGTTCGCTTGATCGGCGAATCCGAGTTTCTGCAGGACTGCCTGGAATCGGGGCGCATTCTTCGTTGCGATGATTGTGAAATCGACGCTCGCGTCGAAATGGATTTCGCACGCGCGCTGGAAGCTCGCTCCACCGTGCTGGTTCCGTTGCGTGGCCGGCACGAGCAACTGGGCGTGCTGCAGGCGTTTTCAACAACTGCTCGCGCTTTCACCGATGACCACATTCGCTGTTTCGATATGTTCGCGGAGCTGGTTCTCTCCGCACTCAAACCCGAGGATCAGGATCGGCGCATCCACTGGCTGTCTGGTGTGGCGAGCGACGTTCTACAGGCGAAACCGGATGCGGCAGTGCCGGTTGTTGCTGAAGCGGCGGCCATCGAGATTGCTAAAATCGAACCCAGCCGAACCGTCGTAGAGACGGGGCTTGCTCCGTCCCCCGTTCCCGCGACGCGGCAAGCTTCAAATGCAGCGCCTCCAGTTCCAGAAGTAGTTCCAGACCTCGCCGCGCTGGTGCAGCCGGTTGTCATTCCCGCGGCCCTAGTCGAGTTACCTGAGCGTTGGGTCGAGTTGCCTGAGCCTGGCATCGCGGATGAACCAGTTGAGAGCGACGAGCCGACGACTCTTATCGCACCGACTCACGCCCTACCATTTCCACGCCGCCTTTCTCTTCCCGTCAGTTCGCGGCCGGGATTGAGTGTGGTGATGGGCCTGGTGGCCGTGGCCGCGTTATTTTCGGCGGGAGCGTGGTGGGGCATGCAGTTTCATGGGAGGACGGCGGTCACAAAGGTAGCGGCTGCAAATACCGCGATCCGGCCACACTCGGCGACGACACCGTCGGCGCCCGGGGATGTTCTATCTCCCGCGTTCTCCGACAATCTGATGAATCCGGAGAAGCCCGGTTCCGATGCAGCATCACTCACCGCCGTCGCGGAAGACAGGTTGGCGGCACTGCCGAAAGTCACGGGCGTGCGTCACTGGTCTTCCTCCATGGGAAGCACGGTAGTCATCGACATGGAAGACCAGGCTCCCTACGAAGTGCATCGTTTGATGTCGCCGGAGCGGATCTATTTCGATCTGCACGACACGGTTCTGCCGCCCGAATTGGCCGGAAAGACGATGGACGTCGGCGACGTTTCGCTGACTCGTGTGCGGATCGCTCAGCCCGTCGCCGGCGTGACGCGAATCGTGCTCGACACCAAAGGCGGATCGAACTTCTCCGTCAGCATGGAGTCGAACCCCTATCGCCTGGTGGTTGAGCTGCGTGGCAGCGAGAAAGCGTTGGCTGCGAACCAATTTGCTCCGAAAGGCACGACGCCGAAATTGACGTCCGCCTCCGTGGACCGAGCGCCGTCCCCGCTGAACGCGGCTCCTGTGGCCGCGTTGGCGGCGAAGCCATCCGGCCAGCCTTTGCCGGCGAGGACCGGCAAATTTCGCATCGTGCTCGACGCCGGACACGGCGGCTGGGACATGGGCACGGTTGGGCGGCAGGGATTGACGGAAAAGGATCTGGTGCTCGACGTAACCCAGCGGCTGGGCAAGTTGCTGCAAACGCGATTGGGGTCGGAAGTACTGTTCACGCGAACCGGCGACACCTACCTGCCCCTCGATCAGCGCGCTGACATCGCTAATCAGGCACAGGCCGATCTGTTCGTCTCCATTCACGCCAACTACAGTAACTCGACGGCGGCGCGCGGCGTGGAGACTTACTACACGAATCTGTTTTCGGCTCCGGGGTCGCGTGAAGCCGAAAAGCATGAGGATGGAACCTTCGCTATGCTGACGCCGGTATCGCTATCGATCGAAGAGTTGCACGAAAAAATCGAGGAGTCGCGCCGTCTCGCGGAAAGCGTCCAGCACTCTCTCTACGCCACGCTGGCCGTGAACAGCCCAGACATTCGCAACCGGGGCATCAAGGACTCCGCTTTTGTCGTGCTGACCGGCACCACCATGCCCGCCATTCTTACCGAGATTTCTTTTGTGAGCAGTCCCGAGGACGAGCGCAACCTGCAGAGCCCGGCTTACCGCCAGCAAATCGCAGAAGCGCTTTACAAGGGCATCGCCCGCTACCAGGAAACTTCCCCAAGCGCAAAAGTCGCCCACCTGCAGCGGGCCGGCGCGCGCCGGTAAGGGCACCGGCCCAAGCTAGGCCTCACCCACAATGCTTTTCTGGCTGCGCCTGTCCTAACGGCGCTTTCACGCGAGCTCCAGCATGCGATCGATCGCACGACGCGCCTTGCGCGCGATTTCTTCCGGCACCGTCACCCGCGGCGACATCGTCTCCAGCGACCGCAAGACTCGGTCGAGCGTGATGGTCTTCATGAAGGCACAAACGGCGTTGGGATTCACCGGATAAAATTTCTTCTCCGGAAAGCTTTTCTTTAACTGATACAGGATGCCAAGTTCCGTTCCCACGGCAAACTCGCTCGCCGGCGAATCGCCAATGTGACGCAGCATCCCTCCGGTGGAAAGGAAGAAGGTGCGCTCCTGGGGCAGCGTGCCGTCGGCGGCTTTCGCCATGCACGAACTCACGCACCCGCACTCGGGATGCAGCAGAAGCTCGGCGTCGGGATGCTCTTTGAGAATTTCCACGACATCGTCGGGCCGGATGGTTTTGTGCACGTGGCAGTAACCCGGATACGCGATGATATTGCTGCGCTGCGTTTGCCGCGCCACCACGTAAGCCAGGAATTTATCGGGCAGAAAAAGAACGGGCCGGTCCGCGGGGATGGCGCGAACGACCTTTGCGGCGTTGGCCGAGGTGCAACAATAGTCGCTCTCCGCTTTTACGGCAGCCGATGTGTTGATGTAAGCGACCACGACCGCGTCCGGCAATTTTGCCTTCCACGCCCGAAGTTCTTCCACCGTGATCGAAGCCGCGAGCGAGCATCCCGCGCGCAGGTCAGGCAAGAGCACGGTCTTCTCCGGACACAGGATCGCCGCCGTTTCCGCCATGAAGTGCACACCACAGAAGACGATCACGTCGGCATTGGTCTTCGCCGCCGCCTGCGAAAGCTTAAGGGAGTCCGCAACCGCATCCGCGACTTCCTGCACTTCCGGGCGCTGATAGTGATGGGCCAGCAAAATGGCGTTATGTTTGGCGCAGAGCTCCCGCACGCGCTGCTGCTTTTTGCGGATTTCCTCCGGGCTGTCGTGAATTGTCTCCACCGCCGGAATCGTGTAGCGCGCCTCGAATGACGGCAAAGCTTCTGTATCCAGCACTCCTGTATCCAGCACTTCTGTATCCCGCATCGGGTTTACCTCTCCGTGAAACGCGCTATGAAATCCTTTGGCAAAGGTCAAGAGAGCGCGCCGAGTGAGTGAGAGCTCCCATGGAAATCGCGTCCACGCCGGTGTCCGCGTAAGCCTCCACATTTTGCTCTGAAATCCCGCCGCTCGCCTCCGTGAGTATGTAGTCCCAAAGATCTTCTTTCCGCAGGCCGTCGAGAATGAAGCGAATCTCTTTCGGCATCATGTTGTCCAGCATCAGCAGGCACGGATAGCTCTCTGACGCCTCTTCCTGCACCCGGCGAAAAGTCTCTGCCGCCGCCAGCGCCGCCGCTTCGCCCCTTACCTCCACTTCGATGAAGGCCGCATCTTTGCGGAAGTTCCATGCCCGCGCGATTCCGAGCGGCGCCGCTTCTTCTTCGCGGCTCGCCAGCAGCGCGAGATGATTGTTCTTGATGAGAATCGCGTCACCCAACCCGATTCGATGAGTTCCGCCGCCCCCAAGATGCACCGCGCGCTTGTCGAGCAACCCCCATAAGGTCTTGCGCGTGGCCACCACGCGAGTCGAGGGCGAGCGGCCGCGAACCCGTTCTCCAAGGCAGCGGGTCAGGGTCGCGATTCCACTCATTCGCTGCACGATGTTAAGTCCCACTCGCTCCAGCGTTAGCAAATTGTTCCGCTCCCCTTCCAGCCGCAGCAGCGTGTCCCCGCGCTCGAAAAGATCGCCATCTTTTTTCGTGGCGCGCACGGAAACGCCGGAAGACTCAAGCCAAAGCCCCAATTCCGCAACTCCGGCGGCCACGCCCGGCTCTCGCGCCACTATGATCGCCGAACCCGGCTCGCTCTTGATTCCAAGTGCCTCTCGCGTCAAATCCTTTGGCCCGAGATCGGTCCGAAAAAGCGCACCGGTTAGTGCGCGGACCTCCCGCACGTAATCGCGATTCTGCAGCGTGAGCCCACCACCTCGAAACAGGGCTTTCTCGAGTTGTTCCGCACGTACGACAGCCGTGTCCATCCCTTTTAATCTTACTTCAGGAGGCACCCCCCGCGCCCTGAGCCTAGCTTCGATCCGCGAAATCCATGCCCACCCCATTGCGTTCTATTAAGAGCATTCGACCGTCCCAGCCGAGCGCAGCTTGGCGGATGCCTGGTCACAGCAACTCCGGATTCGAAAAGATACCTGCCTGCCCTCTGCGCGCTGTCACTGCGACTCGATTTCTACTGGACTCGCCTGGCCAATCGCGCGGTGACGAAGAACCGCCTGGCTCATAGGAACTAAGGTAATAGTTACTAACAAGCCGCGCACAACTCCGTCATTCACTCATGCCATAAATGCCGCAGAATCAATTTGTGAGCTGCGGAAAGAGTGTGAAGTCGGCTTGCCGATTGCCTTTTCAGGGGCTGAGAGTAAGTAACCTGCCGGGAGCGTGCAGTTACTCTTACCAAAAGGCCACTACCCCCCACGAGATGAGCCATGTACTACCGTGCTCTTCTGACTTACTCTCATCTTACCTAACCACTAATTACCGGAAACGCCGGAGACCAGATGAAACACCTCCTCCCGCTTCTTTTGCTGAGTGTCGCCATGCAGGCGCAGAGTTTCACGGCGAGCAGCTCAGTGCTACCCGATGCCCCCAGCCCACAGCCGTTCTGGACGGTCGAGAACAAAGTGAACGTCAGCATCTTAGCCGGATTGGTCGCCGCCGACGCCATCACCACTCAGCGCGGCCTGAACCAGGGTCTTCGCGAAGTCAATCCGGTCATGCGCCCCTTCGTGACCAGTGGTGCAGCCGGAGAAGCTGCCGGGTCAGCGTTGGGCTTTGGTGCGGGAGTTGGCGTTGTGTACCTCTTGCATCGCAGCCACCACTACAAAGCAGAACGCATTACGATGCGAATGATCGTCGCCGGTGAAGGTGGGTTCGTCGCCAACAACATCCTTGCGATTCGCTAACCGTCCGCGTCGCCAGTGGGATTCGTATCAGGCGTGCCTTCAGCCGGGTCGAATCGATGTTGTCGAATCGGCCCGATTTTTTGCCGCCCACCCCTAAAGGGGCGGTTGATTTCGGACTTGCGGCATCGCTAAAGCGGTGCCCTGATACGAAACCGGGCTGTGAACCCCGATTTCGTCGGGCAAGCCCGCTTCCACGTTATAATTCCATTCTGGAAGAACTTTCTTCGACAAGTCGGAGTTTCCGGCCGCTTCCGCGAATGTTTGCACCGAAGGAGTCTGCATGGCGATTGAGAAGACGGACAAAATTTGGCACAACGGCAAGTTCATTGCCTGGGACGACGCCACGCTCCACGTGATGTCGCACGTAGTGCACTACGGCTCTTCGGTCTTTGAAGGCCTTCGCTGCTACGCGCTGCCCAGCGGACCCGCTATTTTCCGTGCCCCCGAACACATGCAGCGCCTCATCAACTCCGCCCGCATTTACCGCACCGACGTCCCCTTCACGCGGGATGAGCTCGTACGCGCCATGATCGAACTGGTGCGACACAACGCCGTGTGGCCCTGCTACATCCGCCCCATCGTTCTCCGCGGATACGGCGAAGCCGGCGTCAACCCTTTAAACTCCCCTGTCGAGATCTATATCGCAAATTATCCCTGGGGGAAGTATTTGGGGGCGGATGCCAGCGAAGGCGTGGATGTTTGTGTTTCTTCCTGGACGCGGCTCGCGCCCAACACTCTGCCCGCCATGGCCAAGGCTGGCGCGAACTACATGAACTCGCAGCTCATCAAGATGGAAGCCATCGTCAACGGCTACGCCGAAGGCATCGCGCTGGATGTAAACGGCTACGTCAGCGAAGGCTCGGGCGAGAATCTGTTCGTCGTCCGCAACGGCGTGCTGCACACGGCTCCGCTCGGCAACTCCGTGCTTCCGGGTATCACGCGCGACTCGGTGTTGCAGATC
>Ga0181530_10006265_pt1 | contig 11784 bp, 10 predicted proteins | sample PEATcosm2014_Bin_42_FD_119769 | JGI IMG/M metagenome (GOLD analysis project Ga0181530, IMG submission 119769) | Peatland microbial communities from MTU Mesocosm Facility, Houghton, MI, USA - PEATcosm2014_Bin10_60_metaG | ecosystem: Environmental > Terrestrial > Soil > Wetlands > Peat | place... | reverse complement strand
CGAGCCAGAGTGACCTCTCTAATTCATCCAGCCCTTTCCTAAGAGCCTCCTCGATGTTCGTAGACCCACCCGGTTGGAGATCCAACATCTTGTCAATCAGTTTCACCACATCCGGGTTTTCCTCTATCGGCTTCAGTAAATGTGCACGATCACTAAACGTAATGATTGAGTAGTGATCGTCTAGGAACTTGTACGCAAAGACACCGACTGCTATGGCCGCGATCAATATCCTTTCGGCTTGCATTGAATTACTGACATCCAAGATAAGTGAAAACGCCTTCTTCCTCGCGCGTTTCTCAACACACACTATATTCCCGTAGTCCAAGGAACCCTTACCGAGAAAGTTCTCGATCGTCTCTTCCAGATCAAGCTCTTCTAGCCCTGGTTGGAACGGGACCTTAACGTAGTCTGCAGAACGAATACTGTTTCCAGCTATCTTGGCCGCAATTCGTCTAATGGTTCTATTCAGAACTGTCTTTGCCCTTTGTCTCTGTTCAGGGTCTAAGTTTGACTGGCTCATGAATAGAAGCTGGAGCGCAGGCCATTTCAGATCTGAACGTTCCGCTACTTCCAATATTCTGTCTAAGAGGTCTTCTTCTAGGAGAAGTTCGGAAAGGGATCGCGGGTTCTCCTGCGAGAGACGCACAATTTCTGCAAGATCTTTCGCTTGAAGAGCTCCTTTCATCCGTCTGACTGTGTCCGGTCTTTCGTCTTTGCCGTTCTCAGTTGCTTGCATGAGTGTGTCCGGCCCTTGATCACCTGTGCCTTTCGCATATTCGCTTAGCACTGACGTGACTATGTTTGCAATAATTTTCTCCATCTTCACGGTAGTTCTATCTTGCAGTTGGACTTTTGTTGCTAGTGCCATAGTTGCCACTTTGACCCAGACATCCGAGCTCAAGGTCACGCTCTCCGTAAGGCGCTGAATAAGTTGCGTAATGTCAATTGCTGCCCGGACCGATGCTCCATGTCTAATCTCGGAGTCTTCTCTGGTCTTTCTAGCAATCCTGACGGCTATAGCTATAGTTCTGTAGTCATTGTTCCCAGTTTCTTTCTTAACTATCTCGCGTTCTTCGGTTTCTGATTGGTAGTCGAGGCGAAGCCAGACAAAACGGTCTTGAAGGGCTTCACTGAGCCGGCTCGTCCCTACAAATTCCTCAGGATTCTGAGTCGCGACTATCAGGAAGCCAGGTTTGGATATTATCGTGCCAATCTTCGGAATGACAATTTGTCCCTCGTCCATAGCCGGTAGCAACACGTTTTGTGTGCCTTCCGGCAGTCTGTTTAGTTCATTAATGAAGAGGAATGAGCCTTCGGTCATAGCTTGCGACAGTGGGCCGGGTATGAATGTTTCCCATGAATACCCCTTTGCAACAGCTAGTGCGGGATCAAACCAACCTGCCAGCTTCTGTTCAGTGTAACGTTCATCTCCATCAATCCTGAAAAAACTCCTATTGAAGTATCGTGCAAGTGCCAATGTCATGACTGTTTTTCCTACCCCTGCAACTCCTTCAACAAGGAGGTGCTTGTTGGATCTGACAGCAGCGAGGGCTTTCGTTAGTTCTTCTTCGCGCCCGATTATCTTGTATCGTTCTTGAATCGCTATGATTTCGCCGGTTAGTCCTGGCATGGCCTCAGCTATTTGATCCAGTTTCTTAAGAATGCCTCCACGACGCATGTGTCACAGGGAACGTTACTCGTTCAAATGTTGAGTTACTCTAAAATCGATTTGCCTGAGATTTCCTAAGAGACACGCTCTTTTTCTGATTCGCTTCATTGGAGCCTCATTGAAAATCGCTTGTTACAGCGAAGCCTGACAAGATAGTCTCGGTCAATCTTTGCTAAACGGGTTTTCTTTTCTGACGTTGATGGGCTGGAGGATTTAGCAAGTCACAGGTCTTCACCTAGGCTTGAGACTGGTTTTCGGTTGCCGATTCACATTTCTTGTGTGTATTCACACATGATTCGGGCGAGAATTGGGGGAACGTAGATAACCCGCCTAGCCGAAGAGCCGTGATCGTGCGAACATTGCCGCTTGTTGGAGGGTGTGATGAAGCAATTCGGTGGCTTCAAGGTCGCAGGGATTCTCATGAAAAGGGTTAGAAGTGGGATTCACGATTCTGGGTTCTCAAATCTGAGTCAGCGCGAATTGGAGATGAAGGGTGTTAGGTGAGAGGCCGGGCCTGCGCAGTATTCAGTCTTGTTGCCGTATCCCCTACTGGCCTCGCTGATGGAATCCAACTAGATGGGTTGAACTGATTTGGAGGAAACTATGGCCGAAATTCTCGCGCTGTTCTCTCTACTAAATGTGATACTTCTGATTGGGCTGATTTGGATCTACTCAAGCAGCTTCAGGAAAGTACGCGCACAATTCACGTTAGGTTTAGTTTTCTTCGCTGCCCTATTCCTGGTCCAGAATCTGATCGCACTCTCCTCCTTCGTCACTATGTTCATGTACTACGCGTCTGGGGTAACCGGAATAGTTATGCTGATTACGATAGTTCAGACGGCGGGGCTAAGTATCATGCTTTGGACGGGTTTACGTTAAGAAAAAGAAGGCGAAGGCCGCGCCATGCGGCAGTGAAGCAAGGAAGTAAGAAACTTAGGGAGTATCGGCCAGGCACCTTCGACAAACGTGTGGCCTATGGCCAGAGGGAACGGAAGCTCATGCTTGTCGCCAGGGGCATTCTCCATGGTTTCAAGGTTTCGTGCAGGTCAGAGAACGGAGCCAGAAATCTGGCATACAGCTTGAGAATTCGGGCCGCCCGAATTGAAGAGGGCGGGAACCTTAGCTTTGGCCTAAGGGTGAAGGTAGATGGTGCGAAAGTGTTTGTGGTCGGTGTTCCGAGACGCGCCCAACCTCGGCTTAGGCGTAGATTGAACCACAAACTATAAGCTATCTCAGAGGGAACTCTGTAGGTGGGTAGTGATTTGCCAAGCTCTCTTTGGCTAAGCGAGTATGATTCCCAAGAGTCATCGTGTCCCTTCGCGAAGAAAATTTGCCTTGAATGCGAGTTCGCAGAACGGTTACTGCTAACGGGAGTTCCAGTCGATTGCAGACGCGGTCACATCGAGAAAGTAAAAACGCTTTGGGAATACATGTTTAGAGGCTATCGGCACTAGGCAAATTACTTTGAAGAAGTGCTTCTGATTCAGAAGAATACATAGAATCCTCCTGCTGCGGGGAAACAGGTTTGCAAATGAAGTTCGGGGTTTGCATTCCTAACTACGGCGAAACGCTCTCCGTTGACACTATACGCACAGTAGCAGTTGAAGCCGAGAAGATTGGGTACGATTCCATCTGGACTACAGATCACATCCTCATGTCTCACAAGAGCGGCACGCCATACGAGAAGATCCTGGAAAGCATCACCTCTCTAGCCTATTTAGCTGCACACACGACGACAGTGAAGCTTGGCATTTCCTCCTTGATCTTGGCAATGAGAAACCCCGTAATTGCAATCAAGCAACTGGCCACAGTAGATCAGCTTAGCAACGGAAGGGTAATGCTTGCAACAAGCGCTGGATGGAATGAGAAAGAGTTTGCCCATCTTGGTTCAGACTTCCGCACGCGAGGAAAGAGGCTAGACGAGTCTATCAAACTCGCCCGAAAATTATGGGCGGACGGAGCGAGCGTCGACTTCCAGGGCCTAAACATCCCGAACAGAATTAGCGATGCAGTGTTTGAGCCCAAGCCAATCGCGAAGCAATTAGAAATCTGGATTGCCGGAGCCAGTGAAGCAGCGATGAAGCGAGCAATATCGCTTGGAGATGTTTGGCACCCAAACGTAACCCCACTCTCAACGTTCAGAAAAATTGTCACACAATTTAGAAACCTGCCTGGCGGAAAGGACAAACCCATCTCCGTCAGAATTCCAGTTAATATCAAAACCAAGGAATCAATATTCGTAGGGCCTCAGGGCGACCAGCGACTAATCCTATCCGGAAACATGCCGGAAAATAAAGGTACGATTTCAGAACTTCAGAAACTAGGCGTATCCTACATCCTCGTAACCCCAAGCCCCAGTGGCACGACGACGCTTACAGATCAAGTGGAGAATTTGCGGGCGATATCCGAGAACTTCATCCGAAGATCGGAATACATCGCGTAGTTCGGCTAGGAGCTTCAGTGGTTTGTGCGCGAGCGTTGTCTCAGTCAATATAGGTCAAGCGCGAGTTATCGAGTGGAAGCGCCGAAAAGTTCCCACTGGAATATTCAAAATACCTGTAAGCGGCCCTGTTAGAGTGCAAGCCCTTGGTATACAAGGGGATGTACAGGCTGACCTGAGAGTACATGGGGGGAAGGAGAAGGCGGTGTATGTGTACCCTTCCGAACATTACGAGTATTGGAATGATCAGTTACAGGCCAGTTTGCCGTGGGGTATGTTTGGAGAAAACCTCACGACTCAGGGGCTCCTGGAGGAGTCGGTGCATACTGGTGATTGCTTTCAGGTTGGTTCGGCGGAATTGATCATAACGCAACCACGGTTCCCATGCTATAAGCTTGGGATGAAGTTCGAATCGATGAAGATGGTGAAACGTTTCCAGCTGAGTGGGCGAAGTGGTTTCTATCTCGGCGTCTTGAAGGAAGGCGAAATCGCGGCGGGAGACCAGATAAGGTTGACCACCCTCAATCCGAACAACCCCACCGTTGCGGAAATATTCAAGTCAGATCAATAGTGTGCTTCAGAAGCGAGAGAAGTCAAAGCCATTCGAGTATCCTGAGGGCCTATCTGTAGGCGAAGCCGCATCCTAAACGTGACCTAAGACCCGGTGGGGTTTGTAGGGCGCTTCAAGCCTCGTCATGTCATCTTCGCTCAGTTTGAGTTCGACTGCTTCCACAGCTTCCTGCACATGTTCAACTTTGGTCGCCCCGACTATTGGTGCTGTCACGCCTTTGTGAAGAAGCCACGAAATGGCCAATTGAGCTACGGAAACCCCTTTTTCCTTAGCGAGCGCTGCGGCGTTTTCGAGGACGTCGAAGTCTTCTGGTCGGAAGAAGCGTTCGCTAAGAAGCTCATCTGACTTGAATCGTACTGCATCAGAACCCTGCCCTCGCTTGTATTTTCCCGACAAGAATCCTTTCGCGAGGGGGCTCCAGGGTAGGAGGGCTACTCCTTCCTCCTTGCAAAGGGGATTCATTTCGCGTTCCTCTTCCCTGTAGCATAAGTTGTAGTGGTTCTGCATGCTCACGAACCTCTCTAGACCAAGACGGTCGCTTGTTGAGAGGGCTTTAGCGAACTGCCAAGCCCACATGCTTGACGCGCCTATGTAACGAACCTTACCTTCATGGACCAAGTCGTCGAGCGTCCGAAGAGTTTCTTCGATCGGTGTTTCGTAGTCCCACCTGTGTATCTGGTACAAGTCCACATGGTCCGTTTGTAGCCTGCGGAGGGAGTTTGCGATTTGAGCGATCAAATGTACTCGTGATAGCCCGTGCTGGTTCGGCTTCTCGCCCATCGGAAAGTAGACCTTAGTGGCTACTATCACATCATCACGGTATTGCTTCAGCAATTCACCTGTTATCTCCTCCGAGCGGCCACCCGAGTAGTAGTTTGCAGTATCGAAGAAGTTGATTCCGAGTTCGATGGCGCGATTTACGATCGGACGAGCAGTTTCGAGTTCGACCATCCAGGGCATGTCGGTCCCGAACGACATGCAACCTAGACAGATCCGTGAAACCTTGACCCCAGCTTTCCCTAGGCGGACGTATTGCATGGTCGCCAGCTGGTCCTCTCGAGCATAAAGGATTCTCTATATTCTCAACCGCTATAGCCTACGGCCGAATTATGCAGGTGTCAGGAAGGCCATCAATATTCCTAATTCGATAGCTATGAACAGAAGAAGGGCACAAACTTCTCCCCATGTCTTCGACCGTTTCGCGAACCAGGGCCCCACCCGGAAGGCTGCGTAGAGAACCCAAGCGAGCGTCAAGACGGCTGCCAGCAGAACATAGTTGACCATAATTCAACCACACCCTACATGTGGAAATAAGCTAATTTCAGATTTTCGGATAATGCATTGAGGTCATATCTATCCCATCTTATTCCACGAGGAAGACGCAGACGAGAAGGTGATTCCCATGGGTGGTGTAATAGAGGTCAACGAATTGAGCGTACGTGAAACCAAAAGCGCCAGTTTCCGAATAGAATCTACGGGGGCAGGTTATAATAGAGAGGGGTCCACTTCGTTTTTGCTCAACGAGTGAAACCTATGTTGAAAGGATACATGGGAAAGATTCTTCGAGTCAACCTCTCGACAGGAAAGATTAGCACCGAACCCCTGCAGGAGGATGTAGCCCGGAAATATATTGGTGGTAGAGGGCTATCCGCAAAGATCCTTTTTGAGGAACTGAAACCCGGAATTGACGCGCTTGGACCAGAAAACAAGATGGTGGTTGCATCCGGCCCAATGGGAGCAATTCCATTTTCGGGCAACAGCCGATTCAGTGTTTGCGCCAAGTCGCCTCTGGGGGTTGGATGGGGTGAATCATATAGCGGCGGCTTCATGTCGCCGAAGATCAAACAGTCTGGCTACGACGCGTTCATAGTTGAAGGCGTTTCAAAGAACCCCGTTTGGCTCTACATGAACAATGGGAAAGCTGAACTAAGGGACGCGTCCAAGTATTGGGGAAAATCTACTGCTGAGACCGAAAGGGGCATCAAGAAAGATCTAGGTGACACGGACAAGCGGCAGACAAGTGTCGCAACGATCGGCCAGGCAGGCGAGAAGAAGGTTCGCTTCGCAGCAGTCATGAACGACCTTCGCGAGGCAGCAGGTAGGTCTGGCATGGGCGCAGTGATGGGCTCGAAGAAGCTGAAAGCTTGGGCATGTAAAGGAAACCAGAGTGTCCCCGTTCACGATGACAAAAAGCTGAAGGAATATGTGAGGCAGTGTGTGACCGAAGTCAAGAAAGGACCGTACGTTCAACCTCTTCACGATTACGGCACAGTGGGAGATACTGACGACGGCAATGCCTCTGGAAGACTCCCCACCAAGAACTTTACGCGATCAACATTTGAAGGAGCAGATAAGATCACGGGAGAAACTATAGTGAGCAGCGGCTTACTAGTCGGCCGGGACACATGCTGGGCCTGTTCGACAAATTGCAAACGCGTCGTTGACGCGAAGGAACCATACCAACTTGACCGAGAGTTGGGTGGGCAGGAATATGAGACCACAGCCGCGTTTGGCTCTTACTGCATGAACAGCGATATGTATTCCATCGCGAAAGCAAACCAGCTCTGCAACCTCTATGGGATCGACACGATCTCCACAGGCGTCGTCATCGGCTTCGCAATGGAAGCATACGAAAAAGGAATTCTCACTAAAGAGCAGACCGGAGGACTTGAAATAAAATGGGGAAGCACCGACGCAATCCTCAAACTCATTGAACTAATCGGAAACCGAGAAGGCATCGGAGATCTGTTCGGTGAAGGTGTCTGGAGGGCTGCCCAGAAGTTAGGGAAGGGAGCAGAAGAATTCGCAATGCATGTGAAGGGCCGAGAGATTCCAATGCACGAGCACCGAGGCAAGCGGAATATCGGCCTAATGTACGCGGTGGGCGATCGAGGAGCCTGCCACATGGAGTTCGAACATGACGACTACTGGGAAGCAGATACCTACATGAGGCCAGAACTCGGCCTAGTCGCAGCTCAACTTCCAAACCGGACCCTACTCGATTATGGGCCGAGCAAAACCAAGATCGCTAAGATTGGCGCGGACCTATGGTCGATGTGCAATAGCCTCGTCGTATGTGTCTTCGATATATTCCCTGGAGGTGGCATCGAACACTCCACCCTTCTAGGGATTTTGAATGCGGCAACGGGCTGGGACATGACTCTGCAGGAGTATATGCAGGCGGGCGAGAGAGCGATCAACCTAACTCGAGCGTTCAACGCACGAGAAGGTCTAACGAGGAAAGACGACACGCTGCCAAAGAGGCTCATGGAACCACCCGTCGACGGAGCATTCGCAGGCAAACCCTTCGGCCAAGACATACTCGACACAATGCTCAACAACTACTACGAGCTCCGCGGCTGGGACAAGAACACAGGGCTACCGACCCGCGCCAAACTTGAGGCAATAGGCCTCGGACCGGTAGCGGATCAGCTCGAGCAGATGCGCCGACTGCCAAGCTAACCTGATCGCAGAATGTGTACATGTAGCCGTTGGCTCATGTACACAAGCGTCAATTTAGGGCTTCGAGCGAAGGGAACCGGCTGAAATGATACACCGGCTTCGGAAACCTCGAAGGATGCAACATAAGATTTTATTGCAACTGCGCAGCAGCTCGTCCAGATAAATTTGAGTACTGTCAAGGTAGCGCTCATCTACCTCGGCCAAGCCCGCGAAGTCGTAGGCACAAAGGAGGAAGAGTTCGTGCTCCCCACGCCTGCGAAGATTGAACATGCATTTTCTCAAGCCATGACCGTCCACCCGAGACTATCCGAACTGAAAGAGACAATCAAAGTACTCGTCAACGGCCAGTGGGCAACGGCGAACGAAGAATTGAAAGACGGAGACCGAATAACTCTACTGCCACCAGTGGGCGGAGGCTAGAGTCCGCACGCGCGATTCTGCACGTGTTTCGTGGAAGTTAGATCGTCAATCGAAGTTTCTCTATTGCGTTATCATGCAGAATCTTTCGAAGCTGGTCCTCGTTCAGTCCCGCCACCTTGACCCGCTGGAGTTCAACCGAGGGATGATGAAATGGGATGTCGGATCCGTAAATTACCCGGTCATCTCCAACTGTGTCCATAGCCTCCTTGATCTTGGTGTGCATAGGCATACCTGATGTTTCTAACACGATGTTCGGGTATTTCTTGGCCGTGCGAATGGCAGCACGAATGTATAGACCGTGGCCATGCCCCATATGGAGCATGACGATAGTAACATCTGGATAGACTTCCGCCAACTCCCCAATACTCCACGGTAGCGAGAACGGCGGATGCCCAGAATGAATCGCAACAGGTACTTGGAGCCTCCTGGCTTCATCCATTATTGGGTAGACCACAGGATCGTCGGCGATGAAGGCTTGAAAAAGAGGGTGTAACTTCACCCCCTTGCAGCCGCGCTCTCTCACTGATAAGCGCAGTTCGTTTACCGCTTTATCTCCATCGAAGGGATTTAGCCATACATAACTGGAAACTTCTTTAGGATACTTCTTTGCAGCCTCAGCCGAGAGATTGTTTGGTAATGTGAAAACAATCGAGTGGATAACGTTAAATTTCCTGTTTAGTGCAATGAGTTCTTCTGCGGTAATCCCTACATTCGCCCATCCTCCAAAATAGCCAATGTGACAGTGAGCGTCTACTATTGGAATACCTTCAAACACAGTCTTCCATCCTCCACTCACACTCATTAGGCAAGTCGTCAGAAGTTTTCCCTATATCCCATCAAAGTAGGCCTTATACCATTATGCACAGTCAATCACCTGGCGAAGAGTTTGGCAAAGCCTCCGGCTAACCTGTTCGTACGTGAAGCGACTGGATTAGTCAGGCAGTTGTCCTCGCTTGATATTTTCGTTTGGAGCATTATCTATTTTCCTTGGTTGACAAGCTGGGCGGGAATTTTCTGGGTCACGCCTTCCTACTATCAGAACGTTAACTACTACGCCGGGTTGGCAGTGTGGGCGGTCATCGCCATTGTGATAGTGCTGCTCTATTGGCATGTAACTGTGGTGATGCCTCGATCGGGAGGGGACTACGTTTTCATCTCTCGATCTATTGCTGGGCCGCTCGGATTTGTCGCAAGTTTCCTATTCTTCGTTGCAGTGCTACTTTCCGCCGGCGGCAACTCCTATTGGGCCTTCGCGGAGTCGGGAACGCAACTGTCCTTTGCGGGACAAGTGCTGAATGACCCGAACATTACCAATTTGGGTAACTTCATTACCCCTTGGACTACGACTTCGCCGTCAACCCTTTTTGCGGTAGGTGTGGTCATTCAGATTATTGGAACGTTGGCGATCATTTGCGGCGGGAAAGTCTTTAGGACGATCATATACTCATTTTTCTTCTACGGACTTATCGTTATGCTTGTAAGCGTTGCAGTATTCTTGAGTCATACGCCAGCCGATTTCACCGCAGCCTACGCCATATACTTTCCCGGAGGAGTAGCGAAGGTGTTTTCTGATGCTGCAGCGAAAGGTTACACGCCTGGCCCATCGCTTGCCGCTCTAGGCGCTGTTGTTCCGCTCCTCTTCGTGAGCATCGGCCCTTACCCGGTAGTGCAGATGATGGGCAGTGAAATCAAGAACCCACGACGATCTCTGTTGTACGGATTGGTTCTGGCGGAGGTTGTATCAATACTAGTGTGGTTTGGGCTTACGTATATTTTTGACAACCTTGTGGGTATATCATTCCTTGAAGCCTGGACTCTAACGGCAGGTGGAGGCGCTTCAACTGTTCCCACAGCTTTCGTCACCTTGCTGAACCCGAGCAGATTGTTGCTTTGGGTTATAGTGATTGGGCTCTTCATCGGGAACATTGGTTGGGGATGGCTTGGGATCGTATTCCTAAGTCGACTCGTCATGTCTTGGGCCTTCGATAGAACTGTCCCATCAGGTTTAGCTAATGTTAACGACCGATTCCATACCCCACACGTTGCAATCGGATTAGCCGCGGCTCTCACGCTAATTACCATGTATTTGTACTTCTTCGTCTCGTTTATCACGGGGCAGGTCAATTTGATCTTTCTATTCTCGGTCGTTTGGCTTCTCACAGCTATCAGCGCAATTGTTCTTCCCTTCCGAAGGAAGGATATTTTCGACGCCGCATCATGGAAAGCGCGAGTAGCGGGAGTTCCAGTATTGTCAATTCTTGGCGTGTTGGGCGCGGTTCTGTTTGGTTACCTGGGATTCAATGCAGTAACGAATCCGGCAATAGGGCCATTCAGTTTCTACGCGCAAGTAGCGATCGTACTTGTCGTAATCATACCCATCGTATTGTTTGCGGCCTCCTACTATTACAATAAATCCCGCGGAATCGATTTACGGAAATTGTGGGCACAGATTCCACCCGAATAAAGTCGTCGTGCGCCATCATAAACCCGCATGCTCGAATAGGGCAACTTGACGATTGCGCACGTTACCTCGGATCACTAGAAATCTCTGTGGGGCCAAGGAACGAAGAGGAAGAGTAAAGAAGCAACGCGAACCGATAACACTGTCATGAGAAGGATGCGCGGCGAACGGACACTATCCTATGGCTTTAGACTCTACCTTAATGCAGATGGAGAAAGGGTGCTCGGCAAGGGAGGAGCGCTAATCCTTGGAGCGATAGATGAGTACGGATCGATTTCCCTGGCGGCAGAAGAACTCGGCATGTCCTACAAGTTCGTATGGGATTACCTTGGCCGCATGAAGCAGAGGCTAGGACGCCCATTGATTACGACGCGCCGAGGCGGAACACTCCATACCAAAAGAAGGGGTGGAGGAGGAACCACCCTGACGCCCGTCGCGAGAAGATTGCTCAAAGATTTCAAGACGACTGAAACCCTAGTCCGTAGAATGCTCTCGGCAAGAAGGCTAGGGTCAAGTCAAAAGAGAGCTCCCTAAAGATTGAATGCCCACCTGAGAACTTAGCAGACTCACTTGCTCAATTAGAGTAAGTGGGCAGTCGATATGTGGAGCAAAGCATATCAATGGGTAGTGCCTGAGAGCCCGTCTTGGTGTGGAAACCTATGAGTCTAATTGTGAAATACGGTAAAATCGTTATGATTCTCGCTCTGGTTATCGGGTTAGGAGTAGGGTACGTAGCGGGATATTACACAGGCTTGAATTCT
>Ga0181530_10006264_pt1 | contig 11784 bp, 9 predicted proteins | sample PEATcosm2014_Bin_42_FD_119769 | JGI IMG/M metagenome (GOLD analysis project Ga0181530, IMG submission 119769) | Peatland microbial communities from MTU Mesocosm Facility, Houghton, MI, USA - PEATcosm2014_Bin10_60_metaG | ecosystem: Environmental > Terrestrial > Soil > Wetlands > Peat | place... | reverse complement strand
TCCCACCAAAGTCCGCTACGGCAAAATCATTCTGATGACCGACGCCGACGTCGACGGCTCGCACATCCGCACCCTGCTGCTGACGTTCTTCTTCCGCCACATGCAGGAGCTGATCAAGCGCGGGCACGTCTTCATCGCGCAGCCGCCGCTGTATTCCATCAAGAAGGGCAAGTCGGTGCAGTACATCAAGGACGATCGCGAGTTCGTCAAGGTGATGGTCAAGCGTGCTTCCGAAGACCTGGTGGTGCGCTACGGCGAGGGCGCGGCCACGATCCAAGGCGCGCCGCTCAGCAAGTTCGTAACCACGCTGAACGAGTACCTCACCTTCTTCGACAAGGTGGACAAGCGCCTCCGCCACGCGGAGGTGACCGAGTTGCTGCCGCGGCTCGACCTCTCCAAGCGCGCCGATTTCGAAGGCGAGAACGACAAGCCTCCGAAGAAGATCGCCCAGCTCGAGAAGCAGCTCAAGTCGCTGGTCAAAGCAAAAAGCTTCAAGTCGGTCGAACTGAAGTTTGAAACCGAGCACAACCTGTGGGAAGTCCACTTCACGGATGCGCAGGGCGCCGAGCGCGTCATCAACTGGGAGCTGGCGACGTCGCCCGAGTACCGGCAGTTGATCTCCAAGTACAAGCAGATCGAGGCCAACATGGAGCCGCCGTTCGTGGTGCAGTCGGTGCCGCGCACCGCGCCCGCGGCCAACGGCGATGAGGCCGAGAGCGACACTGAGCGTACCGAGCGCGAGAAGGCCGCCAAGAAGACTCCCAAAGCGGCGAAGGGCAAGGAGCGCGAGGAAGTCGAGATGCAAACCGCGCGCGAGCTCTTCGATTATGTGCTCAACGAGGGCCGTAAGGATTACACGGTGCAGCGCTACAAGGGCCTGGGTGAGATGAGCGCCGTGCAGCTCTGGGAAACCACCATGAATCCCGAGCGCCGCACCCTGCTCCAGGTCAAGCTGGAAGACATCGCCGAGTGCGAGACCATCTTCACCACCCTCATGGGCGAAGACGTTGAGGCCCGCCGCAAGTTCATCGAGGACAATGCGCTGGACGTGAAGAACCTGGATATCTAAACGCTCGCCAGATGCTGCACAAGTAGGGGTGCTTCGACTCGTGCGGGCAAAAGCGGCCCGCACTCGCTCAGCATGACAGCGAAATCAGCTCCGCGTCGCCTGCTCCAACAAATACAAATACGACACGTACACCTGGCCCGTCGCCCGCTTCATGCCGATCTCGCAGGTGCGGCTGCTCGAGTAGTAGCCGTCCTGTGCCGTGCCCTTGAGTTCGGCGGCCTCGCCTTGGGTCGCCGACTCGGTGAGTTCGGGGAACAGGAAGCCGCGGTCGCCGGCGAACCCGCAACAGCCAGCACTCAGCGGCACCACAACCTTGTCGCTGCAGGCGCGCGCGATTCCCTCCAGCTTCTGCACGAGGTTCAGCTTGGTGGCCGAGCAGACCGGATGCAGCGCCACCGACTCCGCCTTCTGCGCGACCTTCAGCTTGGGCAGCAACTGGTCGTGCGCGAACTGTGAGCTGTCGAGAATCTTCAGGTTGTCGAACTTCTTCTGGTTTTCCGGCGTGAGGTGCGGACGGCAGGTGGCGATCCCGTAGGTGCACGGTGTGGTGTCGATGACTACCGGCAGCTTGCCGCCGTCGGACCACTGGTAGAACGTTTCGATCGTCCGGTTCACCAGCAAGTCGTGCGCCTCATCGTACCCCTTGGAAGAGAACGGCACTCCACAGCAAATGCCCTCCACGTCCGCCGGGATGAACACCGGAACGCCGGCGCGGCGAGCCAGCGTGACCAGCACTTCCATCAGCGACTGCTCGGCGGTTTCGCCCGGCAGGCGGCCCAGCACCCGAGAAATGCAGGTGGGGAAGTAGATCGCCTGGGCGTCCGCCCGTTCGGTCGCGGGACGCGGGCCTGCCGGCTGCGGGACGTCCGCAGTCCACAGCGGAAATTCGCCGACGAACGAGCGGATCGTACGCGTGATCGCGACCATAGCTCCCATCCCCAGCGCCGACTGCACCATGTGGCCGAGGCGTAGTCCGAGCCGCATCCAGCGTTCGAGCTTTGCGAAATTTTTCGCGTAGCGCACCGCGCGCGCTTGCGCCGATTTTGAATGCCGCATCCGGCGGAAGCGCTTGGTGAGTTGTCCAGTGTCAATCGAGACCGGACAAGCGGTGGCGCACAAGCCGTCCACCGCGCAGGTGTCCAGCGCCATGTAGGGGAACTCCGCGTCCAGCGCGGCAGAAATGCCGTTGCCGCCGGCGTCCTTCAGGCGCTGTATCTCGCGCCGCACCACGATGCGCTGCCGCGGGGTCAGGGTCAGATTGCGGCTGGGACACTTGGGCTCGCAGTAGCCGCACTCGATGCACTTATCCACCTCATCCTCGACCACCGGCATGCGCTTCAGGTCGGCAAGGTGCCCCTTGGGGTCGGAATTGATGATCACGTTCGGATTCAGCAGGCTGTCCGGATCCACCAGCTCCTTGAGGCGCTTCATGATGCGGTACGCGTCGCCGCCCCACTCCGCCTCGACGAACGGGGCCATGTTGCGTCCGGTGCCGTGCTCGGCCTTGAGCGCGCCGTGGTAGCGCTCCACCACCAGCTTGATCAGATCGTCGACGAAATGCGCGTACTGATCGATCGCCTTCTGGTCGTTGAACGACTGCGTGATCACGAAGTGCAGGTTGCCGTCCTTGGCGTGGCCGAAGATGATGCCGTTGTCGTAGCCGTGCTTGAGGAAGAGCTTCTGCAGGTCGACGGTGGCGTCGGCAAGATGCTGGATGGGGAAGGCTACGTCTTCGATGATCACCGTAGTTCCGCTCTTGCGCACCGCCCCCACCGAGGGAAACATACCGGCGCGGATCTTCCACAGCGCCGCCTGCTCGGCCGCCTGGTGCGTAAACACCGGCGCCTCCTGCAGCTTGAGTCCTTCCACCTCCCGCCGCGCCACCGATTCCAGCCCGGCGCGGTCGCTTTCGCTCGCGGCCTGGAACTCAACCAGCAGGCCCGCGGCTTCGCCCGGCAGCTTGCGGATGGAGGACGAGATGCCCGGCTGGTCCTCCACCGAGCGCAGCGCGGCGCGGTCCATGATCTCCAGCGCCGCGGCGCCCGCGTCGCGCAGGGGCACGATGGCCGCGGCCGCGGCGTGCAGATTGGGAAACAGCAGCAGCCCGGTGTACTTGACCGGCAGATCGGGGACCGTGTTCAGCACGGCCTCAGCAATGAAGGCCAGCGTGCCTTCCGAGCCGACCAGCACGTGCTGGAAGATGTCCACCGGCCGCTCGAAATCGATGAACGCGTTCAGCGAATAGCCGGTGGTGTTCTTCATGAGGTACTTGGCGCGGATGCGGTTATAGAGCGGGTAGTTGGTTTCGATCTGCCGCTTCAGCACCACCAGGCCGTCGGCCAGCCGCGGTTCCTTGGCGCGGAACTCCTCATCCGCGCGCGCGTTGGCGGTGTCGATCACCGTACCCGAGGGCAGCACGAAGGTCAGAGAATCCAACGTGTGGTAAGCGTTCTGGGTCACCCCGCAGCACATTCCGCTGGAGTTGTTGGAGAGAATCCCGCCGATCATGCAGGTGCTGATCGAAGCCGGGTCAGGACCGATCTTCACCCCATACGGCCGCAGCATGCTGTTGACGTATCCGCCGATCACCCCGGGCTGCACCCGCACCTTTTTGCCGTGGTCCTCGATGGCCAGCGCTTTCCAGTGGCGGGCGACCTCGACCAGGATGCCGTCGGTCACCGCCTGGCCGGAGAGGCTGGTTCCGGCGGTGCGGAAGGTGATCGGGATCTGCTGCTGGTGGCTGAAGCGGAACAGCGCCTGGATTTCGGCCACGCCCTGCGCCAGAACCACCGCCTTCGGGATCAGGCGGTAGAAGCTGGCGTCGGAGGCGAAGGCGATCAGGTCGATGGGACGGGTGAGAATTCTCGCGGGCTCCACGATCTGTCCCAGCTCCTGCTTGAGTTTCTCCGAAGCAGGGAGGGCGGTGGAACCTGCGGGCACGGGCGCCGGTTTGGCCGGCTGGGCGGTATTGATTGCGGTCGCCATAGATAGAAGGAGGGTCCCGCCTCGCCGTGCGCGCCCGGATTCTCCAGGCAGGGAGGCGCAACCTCCTGCATAGGTTAAACCCGGGTCAGAGGATTACCAAGCTCGCCCTGAGCTTATCGAAGGACGCAAGGATCGGCGTGGGTGCGGACGGCCTGGTTGGCCAGCGAGTTGGCCTCGCTGTTGTCCTCGCGGGGAACGTAGCTGATGGAAAAATCCAGGGATCGAGCGAGCTTGCGGCAGGTCCAGTTCAGGGAGTAGAGGCGGGGGCTGAGGCAGGCATACTCGCCGCTCATCTGCCGCACCACCACCTCGGAATCGGAATAGACGCGCAGCGTCCTGGCTTTCTGCCCGTGGGCGTACTGCAGGGCTTCCAGCAGCGCAACGTACTCGGCCACGTTGTTGTCCTGGTGCCCGATGCGCTTGGCGATGCGGATCTTGTGCCCTTCGGCGTGCTCGATCACCACTCCGATTCCCGACGGCCCAGGATTCCCGTGCGACCCACCATCTATATAAGCGACCAGATCCAAAATTCCACCCTCTGGAATCCAACATGCTTGAGAAGTTTTGCGGCGTCAAGAGAATTGTCTGGTTCCGGCGTGACCAAACTGGATCGCTTTCCACAACTTTGTGAATAACCGACGAAGAACTGCCCGGACAGCATCTTGACACGCAGTATTGGCGCGACGTTCTGCGGTTTGCACCTTGGCGGGAGCACGTGAAAGAAAAAAGCTCCTGCATTGCATCGAAAGCGGGCGTGAGCTGCTGCCGTCGTTCTTGCACGCGCCGATTTCAGGCTGTGCAGAGCACGCCAATCAGACTAGACTGACGGCCTCCAAGGGGGGCGTATGGCAAGCGAGGGCAAGAACAATTCCATCGTGCGTGCCGCGATCCATCCTTCGATCGGCGTTGCGCGCCTGGGCAACAGCGTGGACGAGTTTTTCCTGGCGCCCGAGGTCCCCGAGCCGGCGCCCCAGCCGCCGGGATACTATCGCGATTCGAGCGGCGCGCTGAAGCGCCAGGCCGTGCGCTTTCGCATCTACGGTATAAATGCCGAGGGCCAGGCGGTCGCTGAGCTCACCGCCGCGAACGCCGAAATCCAGTGGACGGTGCACCTGGCCAACAAGAAGTCCGGCTGGTACCAGTTCCAGATCGCGCTCGACATCCCCGAGGCGCCTTCGGCGCCGCTTTCGCTGCTGCGCAATGCCGCCATCGGCGACCGCAAGAATCTCATCATCGATCCCGGACCGCGTCACATCGCCGGCAGGAATGCGCAGCGCGGCGTCACCTTCGATACCGGCAGCTTCATGGGCACGCCGGTCTATCTGGGCGAGCTGGAGACCGACGAGGAGGGCCGGCTGGTGGTGCTCGGTGGCCGCGGCAAGTCGGCGTCCTACAATGGCGCCCGCGCCATCACCTTCGCCAACAATGACGGTTGGTACGATGACACCTCCGACGGGCCGGTCACGGCCAAGGTGGTTTATCAAGGCAAGGAACTGGCGGTGGATCCGGCCTGGGTGGTGGTGGCCCCGCCGAATTATGCGCCGCTGCTGAAGTCGGTGCGCACTATGTGGGACCTGATGCGCGACGTCGCCATCACCGCAAAGACCCTGAGCGCTCCGGCTCGTCCCTCGTTCCAGAACGACATTCGTCCGCTCTTCGAGCGGCTGTCGCACCTTGAATGGGTGAACGCCGGTTATGCCGCCGCCTTCGGATGGAAGGGCCCCATGCGTTTCACCGACCCGGAGTGGCTCCAGCGGCTGGCCGACCCCAGCCCCGCGCTCCAGGAGATGCGCCTAAGTCTCGCCAACCAGTTTCGGGTGTTCGATCGCGATGCCTGGTCGCCCACGCCGTGGCCGTGGCTCTACGGAGACGCCATGGACATACCGCCGGCGCACACCCCGCGCCAGGGTGTCGCCCTTTCCGACACGCAGCTCAAGATGCTGCAACAATGGGCGGCGGGCGAGTTCGAGCCGGACTATGACCCAGCACAGCAACCGCTGCGCGAGATCGGAGCCATACCGATTGCCCAGCAGCCCGCGACGCTCGACCGCGCCAGCCTGGAGTTTTGTCTGGCCGATGCCTTCCATCCGGGTTGCGAGATGACCTGGCCGATGCGGCAGCCCAGTCTCTACATGGCGCCGTTTCGCATCCTCCATGCCGAACCCGGCTGGATCGAGCCTGATTATGGCCCCCAGCTCAGCCCGGACATGATCGCGGCGACCTATCCGTTCCTGGGACAAGTGCCGGGCGGGATTACGCGCTGGATGGCCGTGCCCTGGCAGACGGACACCGCCAGTTGCCGGTCCGGATACATCAAGGCCTACGATCCCTACGTGCCGACTTTTTGGCCGGCACGCGTCCCCAACCAGGTGCTGACGGAAAAGGAATACGCCATCGTCATCGATTCCAATCGGCCACTCTCGGACCGGCTGATCGCCTTTGCCAAACGCGCCGCATGGACCCGTCCGCTGGGCAGCAAGAGCTACCTTGCGCAGATCAACAACATGATCGATCACTTTGGTGACATGGGTGTCGTCGAGCACCGGCCGGGACCAAACGACGAGCACTTTCCCTCTTCCATGCAGGTGGAGAACCTGCCTGTACACACGCGGAAGCGGCTGGTAGACGAGAACGAACCGCCGCATGCCTCCGATGAGATCGATCTTACTGGTATCGAAAAGGTCCGGCGCTTTCCGCGCGGGTTAGAATAGAGTGGCCGGGGCGGACACCTATCTCTCTTGACTACGATGGCAAATGATTGGATCGCGGACTTGTCGATACTTGCTCTGGGGACTATGTGAGCGACGACAGCGCTATAAAAGAGCTTGTGCACTTTTGGAGTGTTGGCGATCTCAACTGGTCGACCTCGGCAGTGCCGAAGTACGTTCATCCGGAGGATCGGGAATTCTTCAAGAGCAATCCAGAGCTGGTTGCCAATGTCGCGTCGGTTCCAACGGCTTGCGACAAGATGGCCTGCGGATTCCACCCGAGACTTCTGCCTGTGCCCTACATGGGAAATCTACTGGGGGATTCACAGCGCGCGGATGTCTTCCTGTTGATGACCAACCCCGTGGTGCGATACGAAGACTACGTAGACTCCGATAATGCACGGTTTGCGCAGGCATGGCACGAGAATATTGCGGGTAAGCGCGAGACCTGCCTCGCTTGGGATTCGGAAGGTGTGGGACCGACCAGTTGGACCCGCTACTATCGTGATGAAGTGTTGGGGCCAACAATTCAGGGCCATCCCGGCATGTGTGAGAGCCTTCGGACACGGCTAGCGATACTTGAACTGGTCCCGTACTACTCTCCAAATGCCGAATGTATTAAGGGCGAACTGCTGGATGCTTTACCGTCTGTCCGAGCCGCGAGGCGTGCGGCGAAATATCTTGAGGAGCGATCACATGAAGGAAAGGCACATTTGATCGTGCGCTGGCAGAACGGCTGCGAGCGATGGCGTATTTGTGAGGATGGCGAAAATGTCGTGCATTCGCCAGCTCGGCGCGGTTTGAGCCAATGTGCGAAGAGGAGGCTGCTGGAGTGGTTGTACGCCGGAAGACGTTGAGCGCCTGATCCACGAAGTGCGCGAACTCAGTGGCATCGAAAAGGTCCGGCGCTTTCCGCGGGGCTTGAAATAGAGTGCGAAAATTTGAAGTCCTCATTGTCGGAGCCGGTCCCGCCGGCGCCACGGCGGCTCTGAACCTGGCGCCCACGCGCCGGGTTTGCCTCATTGACCTGCGGTCCGACGTCCCAGCGCGCATCGGGGAATCGCTGCCGCCGGCAGCGCGACGGTTGCTCACCGACATGGGACTGTTTGAGTCCTTCCTGGCGCAAGGCCATGCGCCCTGTTTCGGCAATCGCGCTGCTTGGGGTAGCAATGAACCGGTCGATACGGATTTCCTGCGCGATCCTGACGGCCATGGCTGGCATCTTGACCGCGCGCGTTTTGATGGCTGGCTGCGCGGAATCGCAGTCGATCGCGGTGCGGTGCTCCTGGCTCCGGCCCGGCTGCGATCCATTGCGCGCGATGCCGGGCGGTGGCAGGTCGAACTAGCGATGGCCGGCCAGCCGCTGGATCTTGCCGCCGATTTCGTTATCGATGCCGGCGGCACGACCGCTCCGGTCGCCACCAGACTCGGCGCTCGCCGGCCGGCGCAGGATGGTCTGGTGTGCGGCTGGGTTCATGGCGCCGCACAAAATGTTGGCGCGGCGGCCGGACTGACCTACGTCGAAGCCAGCCAGGACGGCTGGTGGTACACCGCGGCAATCCCCGACAGCCGGCGCGTGCTGGCCTTCCATACCGACGCCGATCTGCCGGCGGCGCGGATTGCCGCGGATCCCCAAGCTTTGCTGGCCCGTGCCAGCGAAGCTGGCGAGTTGGCGCAGGTGCTTGCCGAGTGCGAGTTCACTCCCCACCGCAGCGGCTTCACCGCCGCCCACACCATGGCCACGGATCCTTGCGCTGGTGATGCCTGGCTCGCTGCCGGCGACGCGGCGCTGAGTTTCGACCCGCTTTCCGCGCAGGGCCTGTTCAACGCACTGTTCACCGGCCTGGCGGCGGCGGAAGCTGCCGACCGCCATCTGTCCGGTTGCCAGGATGCCGTGCCTGGCTATGTCGAGGCCATCGCGCGCATCCGCCTTGCCTATCTCCGACACCTCTCTTTTTGGTACCGAGCCGAGACCCGCTGGCCGGCTGCGCCGTTCTGGCAACGGCGCCATCAGGCCAATTTCCGCCGCTGTGCTTAGGGAAGTTCGACCCGCGACATCCCCCGAGGAACGCGCTGGCCGAGCGCAGGCAACCGCTGCCGCCGGGGCGCCATCAAGGAAAGAGATCACAACGAATAGCGCGGAGAGCCTTGGGGAGAATACTGGAATCGGCGTCCGTCTTCGGATCCACAGGCAGCCCAGGGCTGCGCCGAAGCCATTCCACAGGGCGGAATTTCCTAACGCACGCTTGTGCCGTTCTGATTGCGATTCTGGTCACGGCATCACCGGCGCTTTCCGCGGACGCGCAGAACCTTACCTTCAAGATTCCTCCCGTCAATATTCCCTTCAAAGTCAAGGACCAGACCGTCACGATTACGGCGTGGGCGCTGATTTCCATGGTTGCCAAGGAGCGGGACCTGGATGTGTTCAAACTGGAACTGAGCGCGGACCTGGCCGACCTGCAACAGAACATGACCGGGCTGCTGAGCGCGCAACTGGACAAGGATGAGCATTGCGGCGATCGCATCACCATCGAGCGCGCCACGCTGGCGCCGGCCGATCCCGCCAGCCTGGCGACGGTGCATCTGCACTATGAGCGGTGGGCGTGCGTCAAGGCGTTCGGAAAGCAACAGGCCCGGCGGCTGGTGGGCGGCAACGCGGTGATTCCGGTGAAGCTCACGCCGGGCGTTGGGGAAAACCGTACGGAACTGCGGCTGGTGCCGGAAGTCGGGACCATCGAAGCCGACGGTTCACTGGGCGAACTGTTGCGCTCCGGCACGGTCGGCGAGATGATCCGCGAGAAGATCCGGACCGCCATCCTCTCGGCGCTACAAAAAGGGACCAACCTCAGCGCCACGCTCCCGCCCGCCGCGCAGGGCTACGCCACCATCCAGAACGCCGCCTTCAAGGATGCAGGCTCCGGGCGGCTGATGGTGGTCCTGGCAGGACAGGTTCGCATCACTCAAGAGCAGGTGCAGATGCTGTCCAAACAGGTGAAGGAACGCATCGCCAGGCAGTAAGTCGGCGTTGCTGGTGGGAAAGAAAGCGGCGCGAGCCCAGGCCGTGGACCCGCGTCGGTAAGAGTTAAGCTGGTTGCGTCCCAGGCCGCACCGGATGGCCTCTATATTGTGACGCTGAGTTCAACGTTAACGCCAGGATACATGGGGTTGCACAGGTAATACACGCCGTTGATTTCGACAACATAAACGTTTTGCGTGTAGAGCCAGTTGCTGGGCCACGCGCCCGCGAAGCCGAACCAATAGCCGCCATATTGGAAGCGGCGATTGCCGTAATCGCCTTGGCTGACATGAAAGGTGTGCTCCCGTCCAAAATTGGCCTTGTAGCGATCGTCGGGAATGCGGCCACCGGCAGTCTTCGCCTGCGCTGCCGGCTTAGCCTGCTGAGCGTTTTTCTCTTCCGGCTTGGTGTTCTTCTCCTGCTGCTGCGCGCCTTTCTCCTCTTGCTTGGCGGGTTGCGCCTTTTTCTCGTCCTGGGCGGGCTTGGCGGGTTGCGCCTTTTTCTCGTCCTGGGCGGGTTTGGCTTTCTGTTCCTCCTGCTGTTCGTGCTGCTCCTGTGCGTACACCAAAGCAGCGGCTCCGAGGGTCAAACACAGAACTGCTGTGCTGATCACTCCAATTAGTTTCATGGGTGTTGCCTCCATTGTCTTAACGATCGTTTACGTACGCTTGCTCTATGCTGCTACGGCTTCGGCTGTGTGCAGCGTGCATTGGGCTGGATGCGTGGTTTCGATGATGTCCTTCGCCTTGGCCACTTCTGCAGCCGTCCCGTGGGCTATCAGCAGGAATTGATCTGTCTTGAGCGCGGTTTCGTATTTCACAACGCTGTCCTTGGGGATTCCGATGCTGTAGAGGCCAGCTCCCAGAGCGCCCAACGCTCCTACCTCCACCGCACCTTCCAGCCCGGCTACGATCCATGCCACGATCGGTCCCGCCGCCAGGATTGGGCCGAGGCCCGGAATCATGAAAACAGCAGAGCCGAACAAGAGTCCCCAGAAACCTCCCCAGAACGCCCCAACTTTGCCCCAATACTTCATGCGGTCGCCGGTACTGTAGTAGCCAACCACCTGCTGCTCGGTGTGGTAGCCTTTGCCAACGATCGATAACTTGTGCATGTCGACTCCGCCGCGCTGAAGCTCCTTGACCGCTTGATCCGCTTCCGTGTGCGTGCGATACACCGCGACCACCGAATTTTCTTTGGACATTTGCTGGTCTCCTCGGGGGCTTGCCGTCATTCTTAGACCATCAAGCTAAAGTCCCAGGCGCAACTATGACAGCGCGCCACCAGGAAAACTGATCTCTATTGCTCAGTGGCGGGTGGGCCACTTTTCAGGTTCGCGCGGTCGCCAACCCGTCCGGGCGGAGGGGGCGGCCATACGCCTACGCGCTTTTCAGGAGATATCGGGCCACTATCCTGACCTCACAGCAGCCATCGGGACAGGATTCAGTGTGAAATGCTCCTTCACTCGTGAGCTTGTCTGGTTCCTCGGTTGCAAGGCTGTATTCGAAGCTCGTCTTTACCCCACGCCTTTTCCCAACAGGGATGTCTTCCGCCACTTCATGTTCCATACAGAAACCTCATGTCCGGACGAATGGCTGGCTCAGTTTCGCAGCCGCGGGGAGGGGTGTCCGTGACAGAAGTCACCGTGGCAAGTGACTGCCCCGTCGGCTGTGCAGGCGGGCCTGCGCTTTCGCAGCTACTTCTTCCGGCCAAACAGGCGAAGCAGGTAGAGGAAGAGGTTGACGAAGTCCAGATACAGGGCGAGGGCGCCCAGCACCGCGGCTTTCCGGTCTTCGTCGGTGCCCTCCATTCCCGCCGCGTGCATGCGCTTGATCTTCTGCGCGTCAAAGGCGGTCAGGCCCACGAAGATCAGGATGCCGGCGTAGGTCACCACCCAGTAGAGCCCGGAGCTGTGCCAGAAGATGTTGACCACCGAGGCCAGGATGAGCCCGATCAGCGCCATGAACAGCAGGCTGCCCATGGAGGTGAGATCGCGCTTGGTGGTG
>Ga0181530_10006262_pt1 | contig 11785 bp, 9 predicted proteins | sample PEATcosm2014_Bin_42_FD_119769 | JGI IMG/M metagenome (GOLD analysis project Ga0181530, IMG submission 119769) | Peatland microbial communities from MTU Mesocosm Facility, Houghton, MI, USA - PEATcosm2014_Bin10_60_metaG | ecosystem: Environmental > Terrestrial > Soil > Wetlands > Peat | place... | reverse complement strand
CTTCTGGGTCCCAATGTCCAGGTGCGTATAGGTCAGCGTAGTAATGCTGATGACATTGGCCTCACCGACCTTCATCAGGAAGTTGGACACCACCTCGTCGAACTTGTCGTGGCCCACCTCAATGCAGTCCGTATGCTTGATAGTCCGCACGCGGATCTTCTTGTCGGTCTCTTTGGCCGCGACTTCGAGAGGCGCCAGGGGTTTGGTGATCAGGCTCGCAGCCGGCGTTGCGTGGTCCGGCACCCGCAAGTGCATTTCCACTCTCGCTGCGGCAGAGGAGGAGATGGGGTTCACGGGATGGACCTCGAATCGGGGCGCTCCAGGGCCGCCATCTCCACCCGGTTGAACCACCGATTCCGGAGCCGGGATGGTGATGGGTTCATTGCACGAGGGGCACCGGATTTCGGTGCCGGCGCCCGAACTATCTACGGCCAGCTCCTGCTCGCACTTCGGACAGTTAAAAATGACGTCCATATAAGGCCTTTCGTTTTCGGACTGTGCGATGCCGATGCTAGCGGGCCGCCGCACGGTTGGCTAGCAAAAAATGCTACCCCAGCAAAGAATACTAGCGCGCAATATTGCGGGTAAACGGCCCGCTTCGAGGCTGAAGCGCCGGGGTGTTGCCGGCTTGAGTCGTTCGGAGCGCGTAAGGTCAGAGAACCCTCCACAGACCGTGAAGGGCCTCGCCAGTGCACCCCAGCCACCAACCGAGTGCCGTCACTACGCCCACTTTGGATACCAATAACGGGATGCCCACTACCAACACCGCCACGTTGCCCAGGAAGATGACGACCGTCGAGAACAGGTAGCCCTGCTCACTAATGTCGCTCTGGCTGTAACGGAGGATGTGCCAGTTCAGGGTCACGTGAAAGGCGTAGGCCGCTCCGAGCAGCAGGTGGAACCAGACCAAATAATGGCGCCAGTCCCACAGCCAATGCCCCGCCACAAAGACCAGGACGACCAGGATGGCGTAGAGCGGGAAGAAGTAAGGCGCCAGCGCTACGGCGAAGTTGCTCTTGGTCACGACCACATGCCCGCCCTTGGCAGTGGCCTTGAACTTCTTTACCCGGCCACCCAGCAGCCAGGTCCAGACCACGTGCGTCAGTTCATGCCCGAACACATAGATCCACATCGGCTTCGGGAGCAGGACATAGATCACCACCCAGCAGGCGGCGCCGGCGAGGAACGGCACCCACGTGGTGCCCGCCTCGCCGCTGGCCCGCAAGACCATCCACAACGCGGACCCGGCGCCGACGCATACCGGCAGCAGCAGGATCGCAATGATGGTCTTGCACCATTTGGGCACGGAGCGAGTATTCAGCAGCGGGGGCTGGCGTGCCAGGCTTTTGGCGATATGGCTGGCGGTGCCGCGCCGGAGGCTGTCGCCCTGAAGCCCGAATCCCGAAGGCCGAAGGCCGAAAGAAGCCCGAAATCCGAAGACCGAAACAGACCCGCTCGGGCTGCCCCTCCGCTGGCTCGCGCAGCGGTTGATTCGGCATTCGGTATTCGGATTTCCTTCGGCCTTCGGCCTTCGGGAATTCGGATTTACCTTGTGCCCTCCAGTTGACGAATCCCTGGTTCTCAGAGAGCTTAGGCGCAAAAGAGCTCAAGACTTATGAGTGATTTACCTGAGTACGTTGGGGGCTTGCCGAACATCTGCGGCGCTGAGGACCAGATTAAATCCGCAACTCGGGGCAGTGCCGGACGCCAAATCTTTCTACCGGACAGCCGGGTCAACTGGGGCGGCATGAAAAGCGGGTTCGCCTGCGCGCTGCACATGCACCAGCCGCTGATCCCGGCTGGCGGCTCTAACCTGAACACGGCGGAGATGATCAGCAATCTCAAGCACATGATGGATAACCCCGGCATCGGCGATAACCACAACGCCTCGGTATTCCACTGGTGCTACAAACGGATGGGCGAGTTCATTCCGCAACTCATGGACGAAGGGAAACAGCCGCGCGTGATGCTGGATTATTCGGGCACCTTGCTGCACGGCCTGCGCCAGATGGGCCTGAACGACGTGTTCGATAACCTGAAGCGGATCACGTGCGACCCGCGCTACCGCAGCGCCGTGGACTGGCTCGGCAACACATGGGGCCATGCTGTGGCGCCGTCCACGCCGGTGCAGGACTTCCGCCTGCATGTGCAGGCGTGGCAGCATCACTTCGCCGCGATCTTCGGCCTTGAGGCCCTGAGCCGCGTGCGCGGGTTTTCGCCGGCGGAAATGGCCCTGCCCAATCACCCGGACACCGCCTACGAGTTCGTGAAGACGCTAAAGGACTGCGGTTACCAATGGGTGCTCGTGCAGGAACACACGGTTGAGCGGCCGGAGAATGGCCAGGGCCCGGAACGCAAACACGTGCCGCACCGGCTCGTGTGCCGGAACAATAAAGGTGAGGAAGCCAGCATCATTGCGATCATCAAGACCCAGGGCAGCGACACCAAGCTGGTGGCGCAGATGCAGCCTTACTACGAAGCGAAGGGCCTTTCGCGCTGGGAGTTGGGCGGGAAACAGATCCCGCCGCTCGTGTCGCAGATCGCCGACGGCGAGAACGGCGGCGTGATGATGAACGAGTTCCCGAGCAAATATATGGAGGTCATGCGGGAAAGCTCAGGCTCGGATACACCGCCCCTGAACGTCAGCGAATACCTGGAGCACCTGTTTGCCTCGGGCATCCAGGAGAAGGACCTGCCGGTCGTGCAGCCCATCTGCCAGAAGCGCATTTGGGAGCAGTTCAAGCCCGGCGAAGGACCGGAGCGCCTGGCGCAGGTGATCGAGCAATTGAAGAAGGCAGACCACCGCTTCCACATGGAAGGGGGCAGTTGGACCAACAACATCTCCTGGGTCAAAGGCTACGAGTCCCTTATCGGACCGATAGAGAAGTGCAGCTCGCTCTTCTACGAGAAGGTCCTCAAGCCCGGCGTGCCCACGAACGAACCCCGCTACCGCAATGCGCTGTTCTACCTGCTGTGCTCACAGACCAGTTGCTACCGCTACTGGGGCCAGGGCATCTGGACGGACTATGGCCGCGAAATCTGCCGCCGCCTGGAAGCCATCCTCACCCACGATTTCCCGCGATAGGAGCTTCCTGATACGTCGCTGTTGGCACTCCCCGCTGCCGCAGCGGGCGCGTCTGCACCAATCCGGCCACCGCCCCCGTTTCCAGCTCACGCCGAGGGGAAATTGGGGATACGGCAGTCCGGCAGTCTGCGCTCCGACGCTTTGGGGCAGACGAGCCCGCTCCCGCCGCTCCCGATCCTGTGCCTGCCCTCGCCGTAACCTCACCGTTACCCCTCCATAGCACCTCTTATCGCCGATAAGAGGTGCTATGGAGGGGTAGTGGCGAGGATCAGGAGGGGATGCGGTGTGATCGTGGCGGCAAGCGGCTGGGAAGCTGCGTGGAGACAGGAAGTTGCGAATCTGAGGCGCGGGTGGGACGGGACGGGTTCCAGATCGAGCCCGAGGCACTTGGGCTTGGGAACGCCGCCCCAGGGCAGGAACTCTAGCCATCTCTGCAAGCAACTGTCGCTGGGCGACTTGCGCCTTGCCCGAGTGCCAATGGGATACACCTTCGAACTTATGCCGGTCCTCGGGCCAATGCGCTGACACGGCTCTCAAAGGTGGCCGCTGCGGCGACTGGGTATGGTTACGGTATATGCGCGGCGGGAAGCAATCTCGTCGCCGCTGGGCCAAACCCCGCGACCTCTGGACCCCCAACCAACTGTATTGGCGAGCCCGCCTGGCCGCCGCCTCCCAGCAGTATAGCGCTTCTCTAACCGACGCTGAGCAGGACGCCTGCATCGCCGCTGGCTCCAGACGTCGTTGCCGCCCGCGCATGGGACTCTCCGGCTGGCTCACCGGGCAGCAATACTGGATTCGCACCCAATGCACGCCGCCGAAGACGGAAGCCAAAATGCGGCACGCGGAGGGCTCCCGACCGTCCCGGCTTCAGCGGGCTGCGCGACCGGCGCTCGCCCGTCACGGCGCAAGCCCCCGGGCACGGCTTTGGCGCGGTCTGTGCAGCACGCGCACATACCGCGTCTCGAGCGCGATCCTCCCGCGTAACTGCGTTCAGGTCGTTGCCGGCGCGCGAACTGAAGCCGTTTGGCCCCGGCGGCGGGCAACGCCTCCCCGCCCGCGCGGCCCGCCGGACACCCTCCAGTCAGGGCGGCCAGTCCTCCGCCTGCCCCGTCCGCGCCTGAAGGTAAGGACAAAAGCGGCGAGGCTTTTTTGACGTTTCTGCCCTGGTATTCAGTGACATCAAGTCGTTTGTATGCTAGTCAATGGTTATGCCTGAGGGCGCGCTGATGTCGTATCACACCGCTACATTTCGACTTCTCAACTCCGAACCAAGAACCTCTACGGCAACGGAGGTTGCACTCCGGGAGACCGAAAGCCGACTTGGCTTTGGTCTGCCGTCGTCGGTTCGCGAGTGGTACGCGTGCGAGGACGCGATCCGCATTCTCGCCCAACATAGCAATCAAGATCCACCTGTCGGAGTGCGGGACTTTGCCCTGACCGAGCGGCAATCACGCCGACTACTGCCGATTCGCCACGAGAACCAAGGGGTTTGCACTTGGGCGATTGCTCTTGATGGTTCGGAAGACCCACCGGTCTTTGTGGAGGTGGACTCAGGCGGCAAAGAGTGGCAGCTTCTGGCACCCACCTTTTCAGCTTACGTTTATTCATGTGTCTGGGACTACCGGCAAGTTTTTGGGCGACCCGCACTCGTCCAAGCACAGAACGGCACGTTGAGCCGCGCAGCGCTCGACGGCCTGGCCGGGGTTTTTACCGAGGAGCTCCAGACCCACGGTTGGCCAGGCAGCACGCAATATCGATTCACCAATGGCACGGCGGCGATCCTCATTTGGTCAGCGGAGGAGCAGGCAGACTGGTTCATCGCTTCCTCGGATGCCACGACGCTTGAGATTGCCGTGGTTGCAGTGTGGGAACTAGACTCTGTCGGGAAGTCCCTGTATGACTGTTCGCAAATCGGAAAGGCCGTTCTTGAAAAGATCAAAGCCAGGGGTTAACTATCGCGTTGGACTCGACGCCTCGGGGCCGCCCTATTCCGGCAGCTGGCGTTATTGGTGCGGCGCCCGAGAGCGCGGGCGTTCGCTGACAATATGACTCTCCGCGAGGTATTCCATCAAGCCAAGTCCCGAACGCTTCCGAAGCAGTGGCTCTATTTGCCTGCAGACGCGGAGTGGACACTGGACAGCGAGGGCACCTTCCTCGATTGGGAGAGCGAGGAGAAGGACGAGGACGAGATTCCGCTGGTTGTGAAGCGGAAGAACCTGCGCGAGGGACTGGACGACGGAACGATTGAGCAGGTTGTGGATTGGGCAGACCGGCTTGCAGGCGGTGAGGACGACTCGGCTAGGCTCGATGTATTCCGGTATTATCACAGATTCGATGCTTTTCCAGACAGATTAGGAGCACCAGCTCCACCTCCTGCCGATGAAATCATGCGCCAGCTCGACCGTGAGTTTTATGATTCTCTCGGAGCCGAGCGCACAGATACCAAGTGCCGCCACGACGGATGCGGCCGGGGCACGACGAAGTTCAGTGTGTTTTGTCGAGTCCACCAGTTTGAGCAGGTAAAGAAGCGGCCATGTCCTTTCCAGCATTGAGAATAGCGAACAGGCCGCAGGCAGCGAACCTCGGGATGGCGTCTTGGTTCAATAGCGGCCATTAGCCGCGTTGGGTCGCCGGTGCAGAGCGTTAGCGCCAGACGACCATAAACCCCAGTCGCCAACAAATTCAGAATATTGAGCCGGCTCGCGAACGTTGCCTTCCTTGCAGTTCCACTTCTTCTCGTGACGGCGGTCCTCCATAGCCACTACCCCTTTGCCTGACATACGGCTGCATCCTGGCAACGCCTCCCGTGTGGGGCCGCACGACCAATGCCTTACGCTTCAGGACCCAGGGCGGAAGGACTGGGCGGCCGGATCGGGCACGCGCATGTCCACCTGGAAGACGACCTTATTGCGGTAGATGGTGCAGGTCGTCTTGGCGGCCATCGCCGTGGCCTCCAGCGCTTCCCAGCCGGTGAGGTCCCACGCCGCGAAGGTGTGACGGTAGAAGTGCCATGAATCAGTCGAATATCTCCACGGGCGCATGGCGACTTTGAGATTCTTCTTCAGGATAGGCTGCATGAAGTCCCAATCGCGGTCATTATAAACGCCGTGCGGCGCGAACCGGGCTTGCTTGAGCTTGGCCGCCGTCCGGGCGTCCTCGACCTGGATTACAGGTTCCAGGAGGTCCACGCCGGTGTGCAGGAGCAGGAACGGCGGGCGGAAGGTGGCGCGGATGCGGGTCTGGTTAGTGAGCGCGGAGATCGCGTCGAGGAGCGAAGGGTTGGCGTTGGTAAGGACCACCCGGGCCGGCTGAAACATATACCAGGTATCGGTTGCGCCGGGCATGAGGACCAGGGCTTTGACGACGCCGTTGGATTGAAACGCGCGCCACAGGAGATCCACGCAGTTGGTGCGGGTCAGTTGCGTGGCGTTCGCGGGCAGGGGCATGCGACTGAAGGCATCGGGCCACGAGTCCTGGGCGGAGAGAGTGGCCTGGGCGAGGGCGAGGAAGAGACAGACGAGCGCCGAGGCCGCTGTCCGAACTGCCCATCGCGGCCCGGGGCCTCGACGTTTACCGTAGAATCCGGCGGCCAAATCCGAAATCCGAAGGCCGAAGGCCGAAAGAAGGCCGAAATCCGAAATCCGAAGCAGCCGGCGGGTGATCCTGGCGAATGGTGCGCTTCCAGAGGTGGACTGACTAAGCACGACGCTCGCTGCCCGTCCGCCCGCTGGGCGAGGGCAGGTCTGGCGACTTCGGCCTTCGGCCTTCGGAATTCTTTCGGCCCTCGGCCTTCGGCCTTCGGGTTTCGCACTCCCAGCCCTTGCACACGGGCAACCTCCAGGCATCCCTGTCCCGTCCTTCATCGTAGCCCCAGTTTGCGGAAGCGGTTCTTCACTTCCTTGAAGTGGAAGTCGAGCGAGCAGAGCCTCTCCAGCTCGCCCTTCTTGAAATGGCGCTCCACGTCGGGGTCGCTCTGGAGCTGGGCGAGGAAATCGGCATCCTCGCGGCCGGCGTGCTTCACCTCCCAGGTCTTCATCGCATTGCGCTGGACTAGATCATAGGCTTGCTCGCGGGTGAGGCCCTTCTTGATTAGCGCGAGCAGGACAGTCTGCGAGTTCCACATGCCGAGCGAGCGCTTGATATTCTGCCGCATGTTCTCGGGATAGACGATCAGGCCTTCGACGAGCTTAGTCAGGGTGACCAGCATGTAATCGAGCAGCGTACAGGAATCGGGGAAGATGATGCGCTCGACGGAGCTGTGGCTGATGTCGCGCTCGTGCCAGAGGGCGACATTCTCCAGCGCGGCGATGGCGTTGCCGCGCAGCACGCGCGCGAGGCCGCTCAGGCGCTCGCTGGTGATGGGGTTGCGCTTGTGCGGCATGGCGCTGGAACCCTTCTGGCCGCGCGCGAAGAACTCCTCCGCCTCCAGCACCTCGGTGCGCTGGAGATGCCGAAACTCGGTGGCCCAACGCTCGATACTGGCGCCCACCAGTGCCAACGCGTTCATGAACTCGGCGTGCAGGTCGCGCTGGACGACCTGGGTGGCGATCGGTGCCGGGCGAAGGTGCAGCTTTCGGCAAACGAAGGCCTCGATCCTGGGCGAGAGATGGGCGCTCGTGCCCACTGCGCCGGACAGCTTGCCGACCGCCACTGCCTTACGCGCGGATTCCAGCCGCTGCTGCGCCCGGCCAAACTCGTCATACATCAGCGCCAGCTTCAGGCCGAACGTCGTGGGCTCGGCGTGGATACCGTGGCTGCGGCCAATCATGGGGGTGAACTGGTGCTGCCTGGCCTTGGCCGCTATGACTTTGCGCAGGGCCTGCACATCCTCCAGCAGAATGTCCGCCGACTGCACCATCTGCACGGCGAAAGCGGTATCCACGACGTCGCTGCTGGTCAGGCCGAAATGGAGCCAGCGGCTGGCCGGCGCACCGATGTTCTCTCCTACATTGGTGGTGAAGGCGATGACGTCGTGGTTCAGGGTGCGCTCCAGCTCCTTGCAACGCTCGATGGTGAAGGCCGCGCGGGCCTTCATCTGCTGGAAGTCCTTCTTAGGCACAAGCCCCGCAGTGCAGAGGGCCTCGCTCGCGAGCAGCTCGATTTGCAGCCAGATTTCGAGCTTGCGCTGTTCGCTCCAGATGTCCCGCATCACGGGGCGGGAGTAGCGTTGAATCATGGCGCGACTCTAGGGGGGTTCCGCGAGGATGTCGAGACGGCGAGGGGCGGGAAATCCGAAGGCCGAAACCCGAAAGAAGGCCGAAATCCGAAAACCGAATCAAGGGCCGGGGCCATTCGTCCCGCCGAGCGCCGGATAAGGCTCAGTTCGGGCTTCGGCCTTCGGGTTTCTTTCGGATTTCGGCCTTCGGCATTCGGAATTCCGCGCTCTGGCTCACCTTCTGGCCATCTTCTCGCGGGCGGTTTCCAGAATGCGCCGTTCGCGTGCGGTCAGGCTTTGGATGCCGTGCGCCGAGATCTTGTCGAGGATGGGATCAACCTCTTTGGCCAGGAACTCCTCAGGCGGCAGGTCTTCATCTACGCTGGCGCGGTGCTGCGCCCAACTCGCGGAGGTGCGAGGCGGTACGGTGACCAGCCGGCGTGGCGGTTGCGCCCAGGTGCCCTTGAATTGCGGCCAGTGCCAATGGATGGCGTAGCGGATGAAGACAATACCGGTGAGCATACCCCCCAAGTGAGCGGCATGGGCGACATTGTCCATCCCCGCGAAAAGCCCAACCCCAGTCGCGATGGCCTCGAAGAGCAGCAGGAACTTGGCCCGCATGCTCAGGGGGATAATGAAGAAGAGGAGCAGCATGAGTGGCCGCTCGGGAAAGAGCGTGGCGAAAGCGGCGACCAGGCCAAAAGCTCCGGCAGAGGCGCCGACCACTGGCACAGCGAAACGCCCGCCAATCAACACCCCCGCCAGCGCCTGCACCAGCCCCCCCATCACGCCGCTACTGAAATACAGCGTCAGGAAGCTCTGCCGGCCCAAGGCGGTCTCGACCTCTCGGCCGAAGACGAAGATCGCCCAGCAGTTGAGCAGCAGGTGGAGCCAACCGCCGTGCAGAAACTGGTAGGTCAACAACTGCCAGACAAACCCGTGCCGCAGGCCGTCCACACTCAGGGCCAGGTATGCCAGGACCGGGAAGGAGGAAACACGGCCAGCAACGAGTTGGCCCAGGAAGGCCAGAACGTTTAGAAGCAATAGCCCCAGCGTCGCCGACCAGGGAACCCTGAACGGCTGGCGGCGCATGTAATACCTATCCGCTAACATACCATGTCACGCAGAACCTAGTCGCAACGAGCACCTTTTTCAAATAGGCGTAATGCCCATGCCTTTGGCCTCGACACGGAAGCCCGCAGTGGATTCAGACACGACAAGCGTCCTCATCCCGGGCCGGAGATTCGCAATGGCGTCGTGACCCGCGGCGCCCAGGGTCAGTAAGGCCGTGGACAGCGCATCGGTCTCTGTCGCGGAGGGGAGCACGACTGCGGCCAGTGCGGTGCCTGTGGCAGGCTGACCTGTGCGGGGGTCGAGGACGTGACCATAGGTCCTTCCTTCGGCCCGGAAGAACTTGCCCCACACGGCGGAGACGGACATCGCTTCATCGCAAAGTGGCACGGTGGCCAGCAAGTCCGGGGCTGACGGTTCAGGTGGTTGCATCGGAGCGCGGACATTCCTGTCCGCCAGTTCCTGCGTCTCGGCGCGGCGGACAGGAATGTCCGCGCTCCGTTGCTCCGAGGCGCGGCCAAGAGCCGGCTTGGGCCGTTCGATGGCGATCTTCCAGAACTCGGCGTCGGGCGGGTGGCCCAACGCCTGGACTGAGCTGGTGCCGCCGTGCAGCAAGGCGCTGGCGACCCCCGCTTCGCGCAGCACTTCAGCCGCCCGTTCGATGGCATAGCCTTTGCCGATAGCGCCCAAGTCGAGCATCACGCCGGGCCGCGCGAAGTGGACTGTGAAGTCGCGCGCTTCGAGCTGCACGAGCGGCATGCCGACACAGGCACGCGCCTCTTCAAGGTCCCCGGCCTTGGGGAGATGGCCGCTACCATCCATGAACCCCCAGCAGCGCACGAGCGGGGCAATGGTAATGTCGAAGGCTCCGCCGGTCTCCTGGTGCAGCCGTTGAGCGTGCTGCAATAAAGCAAAGACCGCCGGCGTAACCCTTACGGGGCCCTGGGCGGCGAGGGCGTTGACATGAGCGATCTCGCTGCTCGGACGAAAGAGGCTGAGCTGGGCCTCCAGCCGCTCGATTTCATCCAGCGCCTCTTCGCCCGCCGCCCGCAAGGCAACCGGGTTGTCGCCGTGGAGCACAAGCTCGAACCGGGTCGCCATGGCGTGGCGGGCGAGGGTGACGGGAGGCATGGCCTGCGTGGGGAGCGTTAGGGCGTTAAAGCGTTGAAGCGTTGAAGCGTTGAAGCGGACGGGCGGGCTTGAGAAGGGGCGGCTGCCTCCCCAAAACAAACGGGCTTCGCAGGCTTGGCCTGCGAAACCCGTCGCAACATTCAGGCCCCCGCTTAGGACTGCGGGAGCGTGCCGTACGTGATGGGAGTAACCGGGGTGCCCCCATCCGTGCTTACCTTGCGTGTCTTCTCATCGAACACGCAGGCAATCTTGAGCCGGTCGGACATCTCCGCCAGCGAGATGACCGTCTGCACGCGGAGGGCCAGGTCAATATTCGCGTTCGGCTGCTTGCCGGAGCGGATGCAGTCGAACCAGTTCTTCTCATGCATCCGGATGTCCTCCGCTTGCAGGTTGCCGATATTGTCCGGGTCAATCTCGTCGCCGAACTCTCTCTGGGGCACCAGCGCGACGCGTTCCCCGGACGCGGCGATTTCCAGAGTCGCTTTGTGCCCGTAAAGGCTCGTGCCTGGCGTAGTTCCGTTGACGGTGCAGCAAGTGACCATGATCACGAACCCGCTGGGGAACTCAGCCAGCAGTTGCGCGTGCTCTGGGGTCTCTCGCTCATCCGTGCCGGGGACGTTCTTGTCAATATGCACAGGGCGTGTGCCAATGGAACACACCCGCACCGGGAACTCGGGGCTGCCGGTGGCCAGGAGCAGCGGATGAAGCTTGTGCGGGGCGAGGTCACCGAGCGGCCCGGCGCAGTAACGGTAGTACTTGCGCCAGCGGTGGAATTGCTGCTGGCTGAAGGGATCGCGCTGCTTCACCGGCCCCAGCCAGCGTTCCCAGTCAACGTTCTCCGCGGTAGCCTCAGTCTCCAATGGGTAATTCCACTCGCCGTTCAGGCTGTTGCGGGAATACCACGCTTGCGCCCAGACCAGCGTGCCGATCTTGCCGGCTTTGATTAACTCGGCGCATTTGGCGTAGCCGCCCGCCGAGCAGCCCTGCGACCCGACCTGGAAGATCTTCCCGGTTTTCTTCACCGTGTCATAGACTTGGAAAGCCTCGCCGAGATAGCGTGTCAGCGGCTTCTCGCAATAGACGTGCCGGCCCGACTCCAGCGAATCAATCGTAATCTGCGCATGCCACGGATCGTGCGTCGCGATGAGCACCGCGTCCACATCCTTGCGCTCCAGCAGCTTCCGGTAATCGTCATAAACGTCCGCATCCTTCAACGGACTAGGTACCGGCTTGCCTTCGTTGGCGTAGGGGAGAGTGCATTGTCCCTTCATCCAGTCCCGCCGCCGGCTGTAAACATCGCTCCCGGCCACGATCACGGTGTTGTTCTCCTTCGCCTTGTCCTG
>Ga0181530_10006258_pt1 | contig 11795 bp, 8 predicted proteins | sample PEATcosm2014_Bin_42_FD_119769 | JGI IMG/M metagenome (GOLD analysis project Ga0181530, IMG submission 119769) | Peatland microbial communities from MTU Mesocosm Facility, Houghton, MI, USA - PEATcosm2014_Bin10_60_metaG | ecosystem: Environmental > Terrestrial > Soil > Wetlands > Peat | place... | reverse complement strand
GCGTAGAGGACCGCCAGGCCGGGGAGGCTCATCAAGCCGACGAACGTTGCAGCAACGATCTGCCACGTGTTGTCGCCCGTATCAAGCCAACTGGGATACGGAACCGGAACTACTGCGCCAAGCAGATGCACGGCTGGAGTACTCCTCTCGTACTGTCAATGCGTCCTGGCGCCCCGCTGCCGTGAACCCTCTTCACGCGAGAGCGCGTGCGCCAAGGCCACGGCAGGCGGTTCACCCTGCCGCCCCAAAGGATGCAGACCGGGAGTTTCCGAACCGTCACACCCGTGTTACCAGCGTGTGAACTCGCCACCCGGGCCGGGGCCCGAGCTGTCTGCCAGCGCGGCGGCGTCCGCCCGCCGGCGCATCTCGGACCCACAATCGGTTGGACGCACCGCCGCTACGATCTCCGGGCACTCGAGGACCGCTACCCGACGGACCCAGTTCGCCCAAAACGGGAAGGCCGATGACCACTCCGGAACCGACGGCTCCCAAAGGATCTGCTCAACCGGACGCGGCGGCGAAGGCCGACGCCGCGAGCGAGCCCATCATGAGGCTGCGGGGGGCCGGCGTGGATGTCGACGTCCGCCGGGCCGCTCGGGTCGTCGTCGGCGCGTGCCTCGTCGCGCTGGCGGTGGTCACCGCCGTGCTCTTCGCAGCCGGGTTTGGAAAGAACGCCCAGATCAACCTCCTGCACCAGCACGGTGTCCCGGTGACCGTCACCGTGTCGGGATGCATCGGCTTGATGGGGGGCAGCGGCAGCAACCTGGCCGGCTACTCGTGCAAGGGGACGTTCCTCCTCGACGGCCACCGCCAGGACGACGCCATTCCCGGAAACACGTTCCTGCGTCCGGGCTCGACGATCCGGGGCGTCGCCGTCCCGAGCGACCCTGGACTCCTGTCCACGGTCGGCGTCCTGGCGACCGAGCACTCGTCGTGGAGGGTGTTCCTTCTCCCCACGATCCTGCTGGTCGTCTTGGTGGTGCTCGGGGTCGGGGTCCTCAGGCGGTGGCGCCCGAGGAGGTCACCCCGGCGGACGTTGGCCACCTCGCCGTAGCGCGTACCGGGGCGGCCCGACTCGGCCGCACTGGCCGGCCGATCACATTCAACCCGCTCTGCTCAGCCTGCTTTGCGCTCGTCCTCGGGCTTGGGCGAGATCGACCGCTTGGGTGAGCTCGGCGGGGTGTAGCGGCGGCTGGGACGAGGGGGCGGTGCGTTGCCATTTCCGCCTTGGGCATCTCCCCTGGCCAGGCGCAGGTCCCGCTGCAGCCGATAGGCCCGCACCAAGAGCCAGGCGCCGATCAGGACGTAGGGGACCCCGAAACCCCACCAGTGGAGATTGAAGACGCTCAACCCGTACAGGGCGGTCACCATGCCCAGGTAGAGGCGCTTTCGAAGCATCGACGTGATCAGCATCGCGACCGACAAGACCAAGAGCACCGCGAGCAGCTCGTGGAAGGTCGACACGCTCGTGTGCAGCTTGTTGTTGTTGATGTCCGCACTGATGATGGCGATCCCGATCACGGCGGCCAGCGGAGCCGCGGTGAGCCCGATCAGCCGCTCCTTGTCGTTGGCGTACTTGACCGCCGCCTCCAGCTCCTCGAGCGTCTCGGGATGATCGGGAGCCGGCTTGGGGGCCGCGTTGGGGTCGACCGGCTTCAGGAGGGCATTCTTCAGCCGGTCACCGAGCGACACCTTCTGGCCCGAATCGTCGTCATCGCGACCTGCGAACATCAAAAGAGGGTAGCGCGGCCCATCGACGGGGAGAGACGGCCCAGCCGCCATCGCTCCGGGCCGGAACGCGTTCCGCTACGGCGAGGCAGGGGTCGAGAGGGATTCCTCGACCAGCTGGGAGAGGTCCAGAACCCGGACCTCCTCCTCCTTATTGTTGGCGCGCACGGCGTCGTCCAACATGATCATGCAGTAGGGGCAGGCCGTGGAGACGACATCGGCACCGGTGGTCAGGGCCTCGTCGGTGCGCTCCATGTTGATCCGCTTCCCGATCGTCTCCTCGAGCCACATGCGGGCCCCGCCGGCACCACAGCAGAAGCTCTTCTCACGGCACCGCTTCATCTCGACCTGGCGGACGCCGGGGATGGCGTCAAGCACCGAACGGGGCTGGTCGAAGACCCGATTGTGGCGGCCGAGATAGCACGGGTCGTGGTACGTCACGGTGCCCTCGTAGCCCCGACCCGGGTGCAGCCTTCCCGTCGAGACCAGGTGGTCCAGAAGTTGGGCGTGGTGGATCACCTCGAAGTTCCCTCCGAGGCTCGGGTACTCGTTCTTCAGGGTGTTGAAACAGTGCGGACAGGTGGCGATGATCTTCTTCGCCCCGACGCTGGTCAGGATCTCGACGTTCGCCTTGGCCTGCTCCTGGTACAGGTACTCGTTCCCGAAACGCCGGGCCGGATCGCCCGAGCAGGACTCCCTCGGTCCCAAGATCGCGAACGTCACTCCCGCCCGGTGCAGCATCCGCGCGGTGGCCTGGACCCCCTTGCGGGCCCGCTCGTCGAGCGCTCCGGCACAGCCGACCCAGTAGAGGTACTCGATGTCCTCGGGGATCGTGTCCGTGACGACCGGGACCTCGAAATCGAGGTCCCGTATCCAGTCGGTGCGCTTGGAGGATCCGAGACCCCAAGGGTCCCCCTGGTTCTCGATGTTCCGCAGCATCAGCCCGGCTTCGGAGGGAAACCGCGACTCCATCAACACCTCGTACCGGCGCATATCGACGATAGCGTCGACGTGCTCGATATCGACCGGGCACTCTTCGACACAGGCTCCACAGGTGACGCACGACCACAGCACATCGGACTCGATCGTGTTTGGAACAAGGGTCTCGGGCTCCCCCTCGGGACGGTCCTCGTTGGTGGCCAGCAGCCTCGAGGCCTGGGAAAACATGTTGTCCCGCAGGCCCATGATGACCAGCTTGGGCGACAGCGGCTTGCCGGTGCTCCACGCCGGACAGACCGACTGACAACGGCCACACTCGGTGCAGGTTGCAAAGTCGAGCATCTGCTTCCAGGTGAAGTGCTCGACCAGTCCCACCCCAAAGACGGTCTCCTCGGTCACGTTCTCCATGTCCATGTCCGGGGTCTTGTCGAGACCGCCGAGGGCACGCGGCCGGCGCGAGGTAGCGACGTTGAGCGGGGCCAGGAAGATGTGCAGGTGCTTCGAGTACGAAACGAAGACCAAGAACCCGACGATCACACAGATGTTCAAGATGACGAAGGTCGTCTCCAGCACGCTGTTCACACCGGCGCCCAACGGGTGGAGCGCCTTGCCGACCAGGTGGGAGGCGAACGCCCACCACGTGTAGGCGAAGTCGCCCGTGTTGGTCTGGGCACCCCTGTAGAGGAGGAGGGTGATCATCACCAGGGCGATGAGAGCGAGCACAAGCCAGGCGGCACCGGTGTGGGACCCGTAGAAGCGCGAAGCGCGCTCCCGACGGGCCGGAGCCTGCCGTATGCGGATCACCGTGAACACGCACAGCGCAGCCACCACGGCGACGATGAAGAAGTCTTCGATGAAACCGAGCACCGGGTTGTGCCCGAAACCCCAGATGGCGAACGTCTTCTTGAACAGGTCGCCGTACGCCTCGATAATCGTGAAGAACAAGATCGTGAAACCCCAGAAGGTGAATGCGTGTGCCAGGCCGGGCACGGTCCACCGAAGCAGCTTCTTCTGGCCGCCCACCTCGACGACCTCTGCCTCGGCACGAACGCGCAGCCCCTGAAGACGTTCCGGGGCCGGCTGGCCCGAACGGATCAGCCTCGAAATCCTCCAGAGGCGGTGGCCAGCGATAGCGAATGCCAAAGCGGTTGCGCTCAGCCCGATAACGATTCTTACCAGCATCGACTAAAAGCCAATCTCGAAATCAGTGAGCGTTCAGCCGATCGCACACCGCCGGCCTCTTCTCCCCCAATAGGATGTCGGCCAAACGATAGTGTGACGAACACCCGGCGGGCGTAGTTCAGCGGCAGAACATCAGCTTCCCAAGCTGAGAACGCGAGTTCGATTCTCGTCGCCCGCTCTCATCCAACTCCTGGTCAGCACCGCAATCGGACGGCGACTCGGTGTCTGCTCCGTCGAGCATGGCGCGTCCATGGCGCGCGTAGCGCGGCTTCGAGCGATTTCGCGCCGCCCGGTGATCCTCGAGTGAGGTCACGTTCGACCCTTCGTTTCCCACGCGTCTGACTTCGGCGTCGCGCTGTGCCGAGAGCTTGCGGTCTGCGTCGGCCACCATGGCGTCAAGGCGTGCGGCAATCGCATCGTCGCGTTCCCGGGTGGCGTGCTGGTAGCGCAGTGCGGCTTCGGCACTGACATGGCCCATCCGGGCCATCAGCTCCCTGGTGCTCGCTCCCGTGGCGGCGGCCAGCGTGTTGCCGGTGTGGCGCAGGTCATGGAAGTGAAGGTGCTTCATCCCGACCTTCGCCCTGGCCTCGTCCCACGCTCGCTGGAGGATCGCTCGGCGCAGCGGGCCTCCCTTGGCCCCGTGGAACAGCCTCCCTTTCGGGCCGGGCTCCGCGTACGCGGCGAGGTGGAGACTGAGCTCCTCCATCATGAAGTCCGGCAGGCTCACCAGACGGCACCCGGCATCGCTCTTGGGCGGACCCATGAGATAGCCGTCCCTCTTCAACTCTTGGAGTTGCTCGATGACCACTACCGTGCCGGCTTCGAAATCGATCCGCTCTCGGACCAGCGCGAGGATCTCGCCCACGCGAAGCCCGGCGAACGTGGCGAGGAGCACGGCGACCCGGTACGGCTGGTTGATGGCGTCGGCCAGCGCGAAGACCTGCTCAATGGTTGCGATCGGGCGTTCGGGGCTCTTGGCCACCCCGCCCCCCTTGATCGTGCAGGGGTTCTTCGTGATGATCCCGTCCTCGACGGCGGTCGTCAGGATGGTACGGAGCAACCGGTAGTTCTTCGCACACGTCGACTGGGCCAGCCCCTCGTCGAACAGGCTCGCGTACCAGGTCCGGACCGCCGCATTGGAGATGGCCGCAATCTCGATGTCGCCGAGCGCCGGGAGGATGTGAAGTCGCAGCTCACTTTCGTAGAGTTCCCACGTGCGTATGCGTAGGTTGACGCGGCTCTTGAGCCAGGAGGTCGCGTACTCCGCCAGGTTGACCTTCCCTTGGCGAGGGTCGACCCAGATACCCCGACCTTGCTCGACGCGCTCGTTGGCCGCGAAGTCCTCCGCCTCTTTCTTGGTACGGAATGTCCGCTTGTAGCTACGACCCATGGGGTCGCGCAACCTGACGTCGTAGACCGTCCGACCGTCAGCGTGACGACGAGGATTGATGCTCATACTCCGCTCCCTCTCCCCGAGTTCAGGTCATCCTCGGCACCTTCATCCAAAAGGATCAACCTTGCCCCGGCTGGCAGTGACCACGACCTCCCGTTGTCCATTCTGCCCGACAGGTGTTCTGCCTGGCCCAGCCCCTGGCGGAGGGCCTCGACGAAGGGGGCCAATACCTCCGCCGGGATCCGGCGGCATCGCCCGATCGTGATGGACTCGAGCAGTCCGGCCTCCATTAGCTCGTAGATCTTGGTGCGCCCGATCGAGAGGATCGCGCCGGCCTCTTGGGGTGTGAGTAGGAGCTTGTCCATCAGCAAGCCCCTCGACGCCCAGCGCCGAGGATCGCTACGCGAAGAGGGGGGAGCAATGACGGAAGATCTACGTACTGGTTCATGGTCCAATCCTCCGAATCGCCGTCACCCTCAACGTCACCCCCGACGTCGGAACCATTCGATTACTCAGGGTGACGTTGTCGAATACCCACTCTCGAATGTCACCTCGGATCTGCCGGCGGCGTCACCTTCCCAGGTCCGCTGACCTTTAGGGCACCGGAGTCGTCCGGATCGCCACCGATGAGGCCCTCCTCTGGGTCCCCCCCCTGTCGCCACGTCCAGCTCGACCGGCGGCGCCCGGCCATCGGTCTTGGCCGGCCTCGCCATCCGGCGTCAAGGGTCGCCACGGGGCTCCGCCACGCTGCCCATCGGTGATCCGCCACGTCCTGCTCGAACTCGGGCAGCGGGCTCCACTTCCTCGCTCGGCCGGAGGCCGCCCCTTGACCCCATCTGGCAATGCCGGCAAAGGCGCGCTTATCGGAGCAAGGGCGAGCCCTGCTCCGAGGCGGAGCCAAACCGCGGGTGGATCTCATATATGGGTAACTGGGGCCGCTCAGCGCAACGCCGGCTGGCTGGCTGGTCACGCCGCGAACTCGAGCACCCTGACACCGATCACGATGGTGCGCTGACCGATCACAGCGAGCGGTCGGGCATCGAGCCCGCACCGGCCGCGTCACTGTGACTTCCCCTCTGCTCCACCACACAGGGATCATCAGCACCACACCTGTGCACTCTGACGAGTCCGGCCGCCCTCCGGGCGTAAACCCGGTCCATCTGGAGGACATTCTCCCTGTTCAGGGACCCATTTCGACGAGGGTGACGTTCAGGGTGACGTTGTTCCGGACGATACGACTATGTACCGGTCGGCGAGCACCCTTTACGCGTTGCTCCGATGCTCTCGATAGGGAGACTCGGCGTCTCCGGCGGTGCCGAGTACTACCTCGACAAGGTCGCCAACAACGTCGATGACTACTACCTCGGGCAAGGCGAGGCTCCGGGACAATGGATCGGATTCACCGCCCAGTCGCTCGGTCTCTCTGGCCAGGTCGACGCCGACATGCTCCGGAACCTGCTCGCCGGCAAGTCCGCGAGTGGAGTTGACCTCGGGGCCCGGCTGAGCGCCGAACGCCGCCCAGGGTTCGACCTGACGTTCTCCGCTCCCAAGGGCATCTCGCTCCTGTGGGCCTTCGGAACGAACGAGGTCCGTGACACGATCTCGGCTGCCCATGACCGGGCAGTCGGTGCCGTGTTGGACCATCTGTCCAAAGAGGCCTGCTACGCCCGCCGAGGCGCCGGGGGCCAACAGCTCATCGAAGCCGACGGCTTCATCGGCGCCGCGTTTCGGCACCGCACCAGCCGGGCCGGCGACCCCCAGCTCCACACCCACGTTGTCGTGCCCAACCTGGTGCGTGGGGCGGATGGCAATTGGTCCGCCCCCGACGGACGACATCTCTTCACGTGGAAGATGACCGGCGGAGCTCTTTACCGATCCGCACTCCGCGCCGAACTGGCGCCACTGGGACTCGCCTGGCAGGTGAAGCGCAATGGAGTGAGCGAACTGCGCGACATACCCAAAAGCGTGCTGCGGGCGTTCTCGAAGCGCCGGGCCGACATCGAGCAGGCGATGGAGGAACGAGGGAGCACTTCGGCCGCCGCGGCAGCGAAGGCAGCGCTGGCCACCCGGGACCGCAAACCTGCCGGGAGCACCGCGACGGACCTCTTGCGCGAAGGCTGGGTGGAACAACTCGGCGCGATCGAGATCCCTGACGGCTCAGGCGGTCGACGACCTGCCTGCCTCGACGACCTGGCGGCTGCGCTTGGGCGTGAGGGGTCTGCCGCGCCCGGCCCTGAGGAAGTCGAGGACGTCTTCCGGGTCCTGGCCGGTGAGAAAGGCGTGTCCCTCGACGACTGGGAGATCGACGAGCACCAGCTCGCCGACACCAATGCACCGGCCAGCAGGGCACTGCCTGTCACCCTGCTCGGATCGACGTTCACTCGCCGCGACGCCATCAGTGCGGTAGCCAGGGCATTCGACGTCACCCCCGACCAGGCCGCCGCGCTCACGGCCAGATTCCTCGAGAGGGAGGGGGTCGTCCGGGTGATCTCCGACCCCGATGCCGGCACCGAGCACGTTCGGACCCGCAGCGGCCACGTCGTCCCGGCCACCAGTGGCGACCGGCGCTACACGACCGCCGAGCTCTTGGCCGCCGAGCAACGCATCATCGGCTCCGCGCTCAGGCGAATCGGGGAAGGAACCGCCCGGGTTGCCCCCGACGTGGTCGATCACGTCCTCGGACTCCACTCCCACCTCGACGGCGAACAGGCCGACGGCGTGCGAGCACTGCTGACCTCGGGCAACGGCTACGACCTGGTGATCGGCCAGGCCGGCACGGGGAAGTCGACCATGCTCGGGGCGGCCCGGATCGGCTGGGAAGAGGCCGGATTCCGGGTGATCGGCACGGCGGTGGCGGCTCGGACAGCGGCCGACCTCGAGGCAGGCACGGGGATCCCGTCCTCGTCGCTCACCCAACTCCTGGCCGATCTGCGCGAAGCCGGTGGGCTGACAAGTCGCCACGTGATCGTCCTCGACGAGGCGTCGATGGTGGGCAGCCGACCGCTGGACCAGCTCCGTTCCTACGTTGATGTGAAAGGAGCCAAGCTCGTCCTGCTCGGCGACAACCGCCAGCTCTCCTCCATCGACGCAGGCGGGGCGCTGCGCTCCCTTTCGAGGGAACTGGGGGCCCACGTCGTGACGCTCACCACCAACCGCCGCCAGAGCGGTCCGGACCAGCAGTGGGAACGCGACGCCCTGGTCGCTCTCCGCCACGGCGACGTCACCCCGGCCGTCCACGCCTACATGGAACACGGGAGGGTGACGATCACCGGGACGATTGACCAGGCCCGCCAGCGCATCGTGGAGGACTGGTGGGGCGTCCATCGCGACCACACCACCGCCATCCTGGCCGTGCGACGGGTAGATGTCGCCGCCCTCAACGCCATGGTCCGGGCCCGCCGCCAGGCAGGTGGTGAGCTCGGAGCCGAGATCAAGATCGGCGCCAAGACCTTCAGCGTCGGTGACCGGGTCATCTTCGAGAAGAACCAGCGGGTGCGCTCCGCCGACCTCGCTCATGACAATGGCCGCCCCAAGCTGGTCCGGCTCCGCAATGGCACGTTCGCCACGGTGGTGGCGCTCGCCGACACCGGCAACGCTGTGGCCAGGGAGGGTGACGTTCGCCGAAGTCAGGGTGACGTTGCCAGTCGCACCGCCGAAGAGGTGCGCAGCCAAGAGATGGACTCGCTGGTCGTCCAGCTCGACGACGGGCGCCGGGCCGTCCTGCCCCGCAGCTACGTGGAGGCCTCCACCGGTCTTGGCTACGCGCTGACCGTGTTCCGCTCCCAGGGGATCACGGTCGACCACACCTTCGCGCTCGGCGGCGACAGCCTCTACCAAGAGGCCGCTTACACGGCACTGTCGCGGGGTCAGCTGTCGAACAATCTCTACGTCACGTCCCCGGAGAACCCGAGGTGGGAGATCGGCCACGGCGCCCACGACCTGGCTCAGCGCAACGCCCTCGAGTCGCTCGTCGACGCCCTGCGCCAGAGTCGGGAACAGACCATGGCCCAGGACTGGCTCCCAACCTGGCCCACAGGGTCACCCAACGACATCGCCTCCACCTACCACGAACACGCCCGCCTCGGGCAGTGGCTCACCGAACATGCACCAGCCGCCGTCACCGAGCAGCTCGTCGCCGCATACGAGCGGACACAAAGCACCCACAGCGCCGGCCAGGTCGCTCACGAGGCACTCGCCGACCTGTCGTCCCTGGCGGCAGAGCAGCGCGGCCGTAACGAATGGGTGGTCGCTCACCGAGACGACATCACCACCTGGACTCGACTCGACAAAGATCTGGCAGGTCACGAGTACCGGCTCGGCCAGGCCGCGGCGTACAGCCCTGCCGAGCACACGACCACAGTCTTGGGCCCGCTTCCCGAGCGCAAAAGCGGCGTCGAGCGCTGGCAGTCTGCCGCCGGGGCCATCGAGGCCTACCGGGCCTGCTGGAATGTCACTGGTGCGGACGCGCTCGGTCCTGAGCCTTCCGACCCCGAGCAGCGCGACCATTGGCAAAGAGCGGTCGGCGTCATCGGGTCGGCCGGGTTCACTGAACCGGGCAGTTCGGATAGGACATCGGACGCACCATGGCTCTCGTCACTGTGGGATCGGGTCCACGCTCTCAATGCCGCACGGTCTGACACAGCCCTCGATGTGACTTCTATTCCGGACCCGCCGCATTACTCGCGGAGCCGTGACCGCGATTCGGGACGCGACCTCGGTGGCGGCTTCGGGATGTAGCCCCCGCCGTCCCTCGACGACGCGAAGGGCAACCAGACACCACGGGCCCACAATCGCTCGCGGTAGTTAGCAAAGGGCCAAATATTGGTCCGGGGAAGGTGTCATTTACCCGGCCGATCTGGGCAGTCTGGAACCCACGAGGGAATGATCCCAACCAGATGTTCGATGACAGGTCTGCTGGCCTCGTCCTGACACGATGACCTGAACCCCCGACTGAGGAATGATGTGAAAATGTCGCTACCTAGGAGTGGTGTACTGGAAGTTCCCGGTGCTCGCTTGTACTACGAGGTGCAAGGCTCAGGCCCTGCGCTCCTTCTGGCGGGCCACCCCATGGGCACCTCGGGTTTTGCCGCGGTCGCGCCACTGCTCGCCGAGGTCTGCACGGTCGTGACCTTCGACCCACGAGGATTCGCCCGCAGTACGATCGACGACCCCGACCAGGACGCCGAGCCGGACCTGCTGGCCGACGATGTACGCCGCTTACTCGAGGCGGTTGGCAACGTGCCCGCACATGTCTTCGGCAGCAGTGGAGGCGCGGTCACAGGACTCGCGCTGGTCGCCCGTCACCCGAGCCACGTTGAAACCCTCGTCGCCCACGAGCCGCCGCTCGCCCTGCTCCTACCTGAAGCCGAAGAAGCGCTCGTGGGAATGCACGGAATCTACGACACGTACCGCGTCAGCGGCATCGGCGCCGCCTGGGAGAGATTCTCTTCCTTTGTCGGCTTCACCGGCATGACTGACTCCCGCCAGGCTGAAGCCGCCGATCCGCAGCCGCCCTCGACCGAGGAGGTGGCGATGAGCGAGCGATTCTTCGGCCATGGCCTCTTGCCAATCGCTCTTTACCAACCCGACTTCTCCGCGCTACAAGCGGCGCCGGCCCGGCTCGTAGTCGCCAGGGGAACGGCCTCCAGGGGCGAATTCCCCCAGCGGACGGCGATCGCGCTTGCCGAACGCCTGGGAACTCCACTGATCGATTTCCCAGGGGGCCACACTGGATTCGTGAGCGACTCAAAGGAGTTTGCTGCCGTCCTCCGCCGCACCTTGGCGTAGCCGGCTCACCTGATTACGTGGCGCTTCGGTGCCGTCGCCGATACCGGTGGGCGTTGATCCGATCGGCGCAGCGCTTCGAGCACCATTGACGGGCGGCGGCCCTCGAGGTGTCGACGAACAGGGTCGAGCTGTTGTCCGAGGCGCATTCTCGTAAACGGTCGGCGTCGGCTCCGCCTAGGAGCATCACCGCAGCTCGAGCAATTGTGGCCAGCACTGCGTCCACGGAGGGTGGACCGGCTCGCTCGATGCAGCCGCCCGCTGTCAGCTGCGGAGGGATATCGGCCGTCCTGGCCCACTCGTTGATGCCCCTCCGGTCAACGACATCCATGCCGGTGCCGCACATCGTGGATCGGACGGCTCGGTGTAAGGCTTCGCGGAGATCCCGTGCCCGCGCGAGGTCCGAATTGTCCGCCGGGCGAGCCGGCCGGCCGAGTCCGGTTTCGGCACACCAGCGGTCCAGGTCGCTTGGACTCCGGAGACGTTCGATGTTGGCCCGCCAGCGCTCACCGACGGTCGCCACGAAGTTCAAAGCCAGGTCCACCCACCGGTGCGTTGGGGTCGACAGGCCTGATCGAGACAGGAAGCGCGCCCTGAGCTAGGTCCAAATACCGCGAGCCGCAGCCTCACACCGATGTCGTGAGTTGATCACGGATTGCCCGCAGTGCGGTGTCCCTGGCTGACCGCATCGGCTCGGTGGACTTCATGGCTTGGGAAAGAACGAATGCGCCTTCGATTAGGCAGATGATCGACAGTGCAAGCCGGCGAG
>Ga0181530_10006256_pt1 | contig 11797 bp, 12 predicted proteins | sample PEATcosm2014_Bin_42_FD_119769 | JGI IMG/M metagenome (GOLD analysis project Ga0181530, IMG submission 119769) | Peatland microbial communities from MTU Mesocosm Facility, Houghton, MI, USA - PEATcosm2014_Bin10_60_metaG | ecosystem: Environmental > Terrestrial > Soil > Wetlands > Peat | place... | reverse complement strand
TGTAGCGGTCCTGCTCAGCCGCGGCAACGGGCAGCTCTTTTTTTGTTTTGAACATTTCGCGATGCCTCCGTGTTTCCGAAGCACTCTGAATTTTACCAGATTCCGGCCCGCGCAAAAGTGGATTGATTCCGGAAAAATGCACGCACTGAAAATTCAACCGCCGCCGTCAGGAACGCCAAAGCCTGAACGCGAGAATGCCACCCCCGACGAACGCGATTGAGGTCAGCGCGAATCCCGCGAAAAAGGACGCTGGCACGTAATGGAGCGAGACCCGGCTGTCTCCATTCGGGACGACGATTCCACGCAGGCCGCCATCTACCTTCCATATCTCGGCATGCTGGCCATTCACCGTCGCCTTCCAGCCCGGATAAAACAACTCGCTCAACACCAGCAGCGCACGACCGTCCGCGTGAACATCCACTTCCACTCGGTCTTGGGGTGACCTGCGCAAGTCCGCCTGTTCATTGCCCGTATCAGCCGGCGCATCGAGACTGGAATTCAGCGGAGTGCCGAGCAACGCGATTCGATGTGGATCCATCCCGGGCGTATCCAAACGCGCCAGCAGCTTGTCCGGATCCGGTTCGACCGTGGTCGCGTGCACCAGCCATGCCCTCGGAAAAGCACTTGGATTCTCGTAGACCTTCCATGCGGAATCCTGATAGACAGCTCCCGTTTCCGTCGCCGAAGCGGGCCGAACGGTGTAGCGGGCATTCATTAAACCCGGGTGAGTCCGCAGTTGATTGTAGTCTGTCTGGATGGTGACACCCGAACCCGCAGTCTCTTCGATACCGAAACCATCGCCAACGTTGGGCGGCCGATCAGCGGCCAACTCGACGCGAAAACGGCCGGGCCGGGACCGCAGAAAATCGGCCGCGCCGCGGAAGCTGAGCAGCCTCGCCATCTCCTCGCGGCCGTGAGTCGCGGTTTCGAGGATTTTATCGCGGCTGTTGACGCCTCCGGTGATTTCGTTGATCGCGCTCCAGTCGAAAGCGCTCAGATCGAAGAGAATCAGCGCCAATGCGAGAAAGCGCGCCCATCGACCGTAGTGTCCACGGATGATGTAGTGGTAGAGCGCGTAGGCGAGGAGGATGAAAAGGAAAGAAAGCGAGATCAGCGGGCTCCGGCCGCCGCCTGCTCCGCCAAGTACAAACGGATAAACCAAAGCCGCAACGCAAGCCACGGCGACCCACTTGAAAACACGGCTCAGCGGCTCCCAGGAAAAGGCGGGTACATTACTGAAAAGCGCATCCATCCTGAAAAGGACATCGATGCCAAATCCGGCCAGAACCGCGAGACTGAAGCCGGTGAGATACATGAAACGGTCGGATTCCCGTGCCGCCCAGAGCCAGGGTGTAACCGCATAAAGAAAACCGTGAAGCAGGGAGAACGAACCCAGTGAGTACAGGCACGCGGCGACGGCCAGTCCGGTCAGGTAGCGCACCCATAAACAGGCCCAGCTCTTCCAAATTCCGATAATGGCGAGCAGAACCGGGAGCACTCCCATGTAGGGATCGACATACTCGCCCGAGCTGGCGCCCGCGAACGACCCAAGGAACAGTCCCAGCAAGCCATGCGGCCACAAAGCGTCTCCGATGTAATTGTAGGGAATCTTTTGCGTTGCAGGCAGGGCAGTGGGACCGATCCACCGCAGCGCCAGGCGGCCGTATTCGGCGGACGGAAGCAACTGCACCGCGCCACCCGCCAAAGCAAACCCGCACGAAACGGCGACGACGATCGCCGTCCGCGTCCACACCGCTCTCGACGGCTGCGTCGTCGCAGCGTGGAAGATCGCCGCGCTGACGATCACAATCCCGTCCATAATGACCACGTGCAGACCGCCAGCCAGAACGGCCATGGCCAGCGCAAGACCAGACATAGCCGACCAGGCAACGGCCGATTCCGTTCGGATTGCTTTCAATGCCCGCACCAGCAGCAGCACGATCAGGGGCAACCAAATACCGCTCTGCAGCAAATCGGGCCACTCCGAAAACCGCGCGAGAGCTCCACCCAGCGAAAAGCAGACTCCCGCCACGAGGCCGGCGAAGACGCTCAGCCGGAACTCCCGCGCCAGAAGGTACACGAACCAGGCGCAGAGGGCGTGGGTGAGAACGAAGAACACATGGTAGAGTTGCGGCGAAAAGAGGCCATCGCGAAACGGGATTGGGAGAAAGATGAGGTATAGAGGGTAAAAAGCTCCCGTCTGCATCTCGCCCGCGAAAGCATGTCCCGAAAACGTAAACGGGTCCCATAGCGGCCAGACGCCTTGTCTGATCGTGGAAACCCAAAAATTGAACCAGGCGTAGGCCTGATTCACCCCTTCGAAGCCCAACAGCAACGAGTATTGATGTACGAGGGTGATCTTCCAGTAGAAGATTACGGTCATGACGAGAAATAATACGGCTGCCTTCAGGCTCGTTCCGCGGCCGGATTCGGTCACCCGTGCGGAACCGGCGTTGCCGGCATTCGATTGCCGAAGTTCGACTGAATCCATTGAGCTTCTTTCAGGTACCGCCGGAAAATGCGTCAATCCGCGCCCATGTTAACATTGAGATTCAATCTCTTCCAGAGGTTTTCGTGCCAAGTAATCTCACGCGCAAAGAGCTGTTAAAGCAGGACAAGTTCACCATTGAAGCCGGGCACACCGTAGATTATCTTTCTACCCATCGCAAGGAAGCGGTTCGGTACGGTGGTATCGCGCTGGCTCTGATTGTCGTGGCAGCCGCTGTGTTCTACTACCGCACTTCCCAGCTTTCCGTTCGCGAACAGATTCTGGGCGAAGCCATTGAGCTTTCAAACGCGCCGGTCGGACAGCCTTCAGCGGGTGGGCCGAGCTTCGCCACCCAACCCGCGAAAGACGACGCTGTAACGAAGGCTTTCACGAAACTAGCTTCGGATTACAGCGGCACACAAGAAGCTTATGTCGCCGAATATTTCCTCGGCGCTAAAGCCCTGGACGCGGGCAAGGTGGATGACGCGCGCAAGAAATTTCAGGACGTGGCGGACCACGCCGGCGACAATTATGCCTCTCTGTCGAAGCTCGCGCTCGCGCAGCTCGATTTCGCCGAGAATCGCACCGCTGAATCCGAGGCGTTGCTGAAGGGCCTGATGGATCACCCCACGGATCTGGTTTCGAAGGACCAGGCCACTTTCACTTACGCGAAGGTGATTGGCCAGACAAAGCCCGAGGAAGCAAGGAAGCTGTTGTTGCAGCTTGCGGGCGAAAAATCCGACGTCAGCCAGATCGCCGTCGAGGCAATGAACGATCTCCCGCAGAAGTAGCAGCCGGGCCGAATGCTGGAGCACCCCATGCTGGAGCACCCCAGGCTGGGACATCTCCGGTTTCCTGTCGAGTCCTCCCGCGGACGGCGATATCCCGAGCCCGGGCATCCTTACCGCAACGCCTTCCAGCGCGACCGCGACCGCATCATCCACACGCGCGCCTTCCGCCGCCTGGAAAACAAGACGCAGGTCTTCGCCCCCGCCGTCTCCGATCACTTCCGCAACCGCCTGACCCATACGATTGAGGTCTCGCAGATCGCCCGCACGGTGGCTAATGCCCTCGGGCTGAATGAGGATCTGACCGAGGCGCTGGCGCTGGTGCACGATGTGGGGCATCCGCCATTCGCGCACGCGGGCGAGGAGGCGCTCAACCGCCGGATGCAGCGGTTTGGCGAACGCTTCGACCACAACATTCAGGCTCTGCGGATCGTCGAATCGCTCGAACAGCGCTATCCCCGGTTCCCCGGATTGAACCTGACTTTCGAAGTCCGCGAAGGCATCGTCAAGCACTCGCGCGATTTCGCTCCCGGCGAGCTTCCGGAGCTCGATGAATACCTGCCCGGCCTGCGTCCCCCGCTCGAAGCGCAGTTGATCGATCTCGCCGACGAGGTGGCGTACAACGCCGCCGATCTCGATGACGCTTACGAGGCCGGCTTACTCGCGCCGGCCCAGGTTGCCGCCGCAGTGCCGGCCTATGCCGACCTTCTCGACACCATCGAAACGCAGTTTCCGGGCGCCAATGAGCGGGAGCGCTTTCAGGAATCCGTGCGCCATTTGATCGACGATCAGGTTTCCGGTTTCATCGGGGGCACGGTCGATGCCGTGAACGCCGCCGGAGTGAAAGACTTCGAATCCGTTCGGCATCACGCTTCCCGGCTGGCGCGCCTGACTCCCGAAGTGCGCCAGACCAGTCTGCAGCTCAAGCGCTTTCTGCTGGCGAATGTTTACTCGTCGGAAGCTCTGGAACAAGACCGGCGGGAATCGATCGCGAAGCTCGACCGGGTATTTGAATACCTCCTCGAACATCCCCAAAGAATGCCCGGCGCGGAGCCTCCGGACCCACCGCACCGCGCCGTCTGCAACTTCATCGCCGGGATGACGGACCGCTACTTCCTGCGTTTCTACAACAAGCTGTTCGGCCCGTAACTCAATCCTCTACCTTGGCGAAACTCGCCAGTTCAGCCTCACGCACAATGTAGTTCCGCTCCAGTTGGCGGCACAGCTCCGCGCCCAGCCTTTCCGGAGCTTCCTTCTCCTCGTGCTCCACCACGACCTTGATGAACAAATTGGTCCGCATACTGTTCCTATACTAGTGACGTGAATTGCGTCATCTGCGGAATCCGCAAACCGCGCCGCCACTGCCCGGGAGTTCACGGCGACATTTGCAGCATCTGTTGCGGCACGGAGCGTGAGCAGTCGGTCGATTGTCCGCTTGAGTGCACTTACCTGCAGGACGCGCACGACCACGAAAAGGCGCCCGACCTCGACGCCGCGACCCTGCCTAATCGGGATATCCGGATTACAGAGGATTTCCTGCACACCAACCAGGTCCTGATGGCATTCCTCGCCATATCGATTTTTGAAGGGGCGTTGCAAAACCCCGCCGCCACCGATTGGGATATCCGCGAAGCCCTCGAAGCGCTGGTGAAGACCTACCGGACTCTTCAGGCCGGCCTCTACTACGAAACGCTTCCCACCAACATCTTCGCCGCCGGGATCGCCAGACATGTGCAGACGAAACTGGCGGAGATCAAGGAGAAGGAGATCGAGTCGGGCGGCGTTCCAACTATTCGCGATGCCGATGTCCTCGGGGTCGTCGCTTTTTTGCAGCGGCTGGAATACTCGCACAATAACGGCCGGAAACGCAGCCGGGCGTTTCTCGATTTCCTGCGCGGTTTTTATATTCCGTCTCAGGAATCCGCTGAAGCAGAGGTTTTGGAACCAGACGAGCCGCGGATCATCTTATAGGCAGCCGTGAGATTGGGGATCGTAGTATTCGGGCATGGATCCAGCGTCGCTTCAGCCAACGAAGCCGTGCGCATCATAGCGGCCCGGGCGGCGGCTGAAGGCGCATGGGACCTGTATCAGACCGCATTCCTCGAAGCCGCGCCTTACCTCGCTGAAGCCGTCCGAAACCTGGCGGCATCGGGCGCGGAGGAGATTCTCGTGCTGCCGTACTTTCTCACGCTCGGCATTCATCTGCATCGCGATCTGCCCAAACTGGTTGCCGATCTCTCGCGCGAGTACAACGTCCCCATCCGGGTCGCCGAGCCGCTAGACGGGCATCCCGAGCTGAGCCGCATTCTGGTGGACCGGGCTTCCGGAGGTTCGCGATGAAGGCGCGCCTGATCGAATCCCGCGAGATCGCGCCCAACACGCGGCACTTCGAATTTGAAGCGCCGGACTGGAACGCCGCCTTCGTGCCCGGCCAATTTCTGTCCGTTACGGCCAAAATCGGCGAAGACGATATCACGCGCGCCTATTCGGTCGTGTCTCCCCCCGGCGGCAATCGCTTCGCGCTGTGCGCCAACCTGGTGCAGGAAGGCTACCTGTCGCCCTTTCTGTTCTCGCTGAGACCCGGCGCCGAAATCGATTTCAAGGGCCCCTACGGAGCGTTCATACTGCGGCGACCGGCCTCCGATTCGATCTTCGTGGCTACGGGAACCGGAATCGCGCCATTCCGTTCCATGCTGCTTTCGCATCTCGACGCCCACCCGGACCGGCGATTCACGCTGATCTTCGGCGTCCGCCACGAGCAGGGATTGATGTATCACGATGAGCTGTGCGCACTTGCCGAAGCTTATCCCAACTTCAGATACCATCCCACTCTGACCCGTCCACCCGATCACTGGACTGGCCGCACCGGACGCGTCCAGCAACCCACCATCGAAGCCCTCGGCGACCGCCGCGACGTCGACGTCTATATCTGCGGCCTTCGCGAAATGGTGGACGATATGCGCTCAAGATTGAAGGAAATCGGCCTCGACCGCAAACGAATTATTTACGAAAAATACGATTGAAACCGTGGGGCGGACCCCATGGTCCGCAGCCGACGCCCCCGTCGGCTCGTTCGCGGTTTGATTTCAACAGCAGGAGCGTATCCGGGGGGACCCGCGCGGACCGGGGGCCCGCCCCACAGCTTCAATTGGCCTTTTGGGACAACACAAACTTACGCGGGATTGGATCACACAACAGCAAACTGGTCCTCGTCCGGTTCGGCACAGCAATACCAGGCTTCGGTCAAATGAGGCACCGACGCACGCTTCTCCAGATGGAAATCCGGCTTCTCCCCAAACGCGCGCTCCCAAATCATGGCGAAAAGCTCGGCGCGTGAAACCCCCAGCCGGTCTCCGAGCCCAACCAGCTTTTGCAGATCGGCGCAAAGCCGGTCCATCTCCGGGTCCGGATGCTGCCACCGGTAGGAGAGCGCCGCCGGATCGAACGTCTCCACATCCAGGTCCGCCAGTTCCAGCAGCTTCGAACCCGCCGGAATCAGCAACCGGATCGCGAGCTGGATCGGAGCGACGTTCTCGATCAAACCCAGTTCGCTAATCGTCCGCAAAAGGTCCAGATAGTCTTCCCGCGATGTCCATGGGGTGAAGGCGACGAACGTCGGCACCAGGGTCAATCCATACATTCGTGTCACTTCGAGGGCCTCGATGAAGTCGGCTCTCGTATGCCCCTTGGCGAGCTTCCCCAGTAACTCATCGTCCAGAGACTCCACCGCGCTCGTTATGAACAGGCAGCCTGTGCGTTTCAGAACGGGCAGCGCATCCCGATGTTTCAACAGGTGTTCGATCTTGATCGTGACATCGTACGTCACTTCCGGAAACTCCGCGCGGAAGGCCTCCACGATCCCCAGCGCATGGCCCGGACCATTGAAGAAATCCGGATCGCCGAACGTGATATGTTCCGCCCCGGCCTGAATCTGCTGCCGCGCGTCCGCCAGCACGATGTCGCGCTGCACCACCCGAAATCGCCCTTCGTACACCGGCACGATCGGACAATGCCGGCACAGATGTTTGCACCCCCGGCTGGTTTCCGTGTAACCTACCACCTTCCGCGCATCGCCCGTCATCAGGCCAGCGTATTCGCGCAGCGCCGGCAGCGTGCTGCGATCCGGTATCTGGAACGGGAAACGATCCAGAATCACCGGAAGTACCCCGGTCGCCCGCCCCGAGATCAGGTCCGTCAACGCCCGCTCGAACTCGCCGCCAATTACGTGAGTCACGCCCAGTGTCCGGAGCATCTCCTCATTAACAGGCGCGTAAAGACCGTAACAACAGATGCGTGCCGTGGGATTCAGCTGGCGTGCGAGTAGGATCTGCGGGACGGCCATCCGGGTTGCGGTATGCATCGCAAGGTGAAATGCGACCCAGTCGGCAGCTCGAACTGCCTCAATCGGAAGGGGTTGGCGCGACAGATCGGCTGTGGTGACCTGGTGCTCTTCCGCCCGCAACCAAGCCGCTGGAGAAGCCAGCCCGAAGGGTTGCCGTCCGAGGTCGTAGGTGGAAACTAATACAACACGCATGGAAAAAGGCGCCCGCCCGGCTTGTTACAGAACGATTGATAGGATGAAATGAAACTACAGTCGCCTCCCCTATTATGATTGCCCCGTCTGCAACTGTCGCGGAAGAAATTCTGGACCTCAAGCGCGACCGCCGTGCCATTCTTCTCGCCCACCACTACCAGGACGCGGAGATTCAGGAACTTGCGGACGTCGTCGGCGACAGTCTCGAACTGGCCCGCAAAGCCCGTGAAGCCGAAGGCGATGTCATCGCATTCTGCGGCGTCTGGTTCATGGCGGAGACGGCCAAGGTCCTGAACCCCTCGCGCATCGTCATCGTTCCGGACAAGGATGCCAGTTGCAGTCTTGTTATGGGTTGCCCAGTCGAGCCGGTACGCGAGTTCAAGCGCCTCAATCCCGACCACGTCGTCGTCAGCTACATCAACACTTCCGTCGAAGTGAAAGCCGAGTCGGACATACTCTGCACCTCCCGCAACGCCGTAAAAATCGTCAATTCGATTCCGCTGGAAAAGCCCATTCTCTTCCTCCCCGACCGCAACCTCGGCAACTACGTCCAGCAGCAAACCGGCCGCGAGAACATGAAGATCTGGCAGGGCGCCTGCGTCGTCCATGAGACCTTTCCGGTGCGGCGCCTTTTGGATGCCAAGGCCGAATTTCCGGAGGCAATCGTCGTGGCCCATCCCGAGTGTACGGAACCGGTGCTTCGCCATGCCGACTTCATCGGCTCCACGTCGGCGATCGTCGAATATTGCGCGGTTAGTCCCGCCCGCGAGTTCATCGTCCTGACCGAGAGCGGCGTCAATTTCTCACTGGAGCGCGTCGCCCCAACGAAAAAGTTCCATTACATCAAGAACGAGAACTGCAATTGCAGCGAGTGCCCTTATATGCGCTTGAATACGCTGGAGAAACTGCGCGATGCCCTGTTGGATCTCGAACCGCGCGTCGAACTGACGGATGACGTCATGCGCCGCGCCCTCATCCCGATTCAGCGTATGCTGGATGTGAAGTAGATGAGCCTCATCGATAATTTCGGCCGCCTGCACGACAGTCTGCGCATCAGCGTGACCGATCGCTGCAACATCCGCTGCTTCTACTGCATGCCGGAGGAAGCGGTCCAGTTCGCCCAAAGGCAGGAGATCCTCACTTTCGAAGAGATCGAGCGCTTCGTCCGCGTCGCGGCCACGCTCGGCGTCAACAAACTGCGCCTCACCGGCGGCGAACCGCTGCTCCGGCGCGACCTGCCGCGGCTGATCGAGCGCCTCGCGAGCATTCCGGGCATTCAGGACCTCGCCCTGACCACCAACGCCGTGCTGCTCGAACAGCACGCTCAGGCGCTTCACGACGCCGGCCTGCGCCGCCTCAATATTCATCTCGACACGCTCGATCGCGAGCGATTCAAACAGATCACGCGCCGGGACGATCTGCCTCGCGTGCTGGCCGGGATCGACGCCGCCGTCCGCGTCGGATTCAAACGCATCAAGCTCAACATTGTCGCTGTAAAGGGATTAATCGAACCCGACATCCTGCCCATCGCGCACTACTGCCGCGAGCGCGGCTTCGAGCCCCGCTTCATCGAGTTCATGCCGCTCGACTCGCAGTCGCTCTGGGATCGCAGCAAGGTTCTGCTCGCCGACGACATCGCCGCTATACTTTCGCGCGAGATCTCGCCTCTCGTGGAAGTTCCGGACCGGGACCTGCGAGCGCCGGCGACCGACTTCGCCTATGCGGACGGAGGCGGCAAAGTGGGATTCGTCGCGTCCGTCAGCAAGCCCTTCTGCCTGAACTGCAATCGCCTCCGGCTGACGGCGGACGGCAAAATGCGCTACTGCCTGTTTGCCATCGAGGAAACTGACGTCAAACCTCTGTTGCGTTCGAACGCCCCCGATGACCAGCTCATCGCGGCCATCAAACAGAACGTATCGGAGAAATGGATCGGCCACCAGATCAACTCCGCGAAATTCATTCCCCCGCCGCGCCCCATGTACTCCATCGGCGGCTGACTTGTGGCGCTGACGGTCTTCGCCGTCGGCGTTCTCTTCCAACCGGAACTTCTCCTGCATTCGCGGAGTCTACTCCACCAAAACAAGGAGAACAGTTTGTTCGATCAAACGTTCGTCAACACAAACGGGCAAACGCGCAGACCGTGGACCGTCGCGGTTTCGCTCACGCTCCAAACAGCGCTGGTAGCGGTGGCGTTGATTTTGCCGCTCCTGCATACTGCATCGCTCGATGTGCCGGCGAGAATCCCGGTCTGGTTGCCTCTGGAGAAGCTCGACCTCAAGTTGAAGCCCGAGACCAAAGCGGTACCGAACCGAGCGCCGTCAGCGCCTCGGCCCATCTTTCATCTGGCGGGCTTGCTCGCTCCGGCCCCAGTCCCCGCGCACATCGATCTATCGCCCGATGCACCCGAAATCGGGAACGCCTTCGCCGTTACCGGACCTGCCGGCCCGTCCCCTGACGTGCTCCTGCCGGGAATATTAATCCAGCAATCTCCCGCACCGGTTCCCGTCGTGAAGGTTCCAGTCGTGAAGCCGCAGCCTCAATCGGCGCCGGTTCGCATCGGCAGTGGCGTGCAGTCCGCCAAACTGATTTTCGGGCCGAGGCCGGCTTACCCGCCCATAGCCCGAACCACTCGTACACAGGGCACGGTAAGAATCCAGGCGCTGATCGGGCGCGATGGCATCATCGGAAACCTCCAGCTGGTGAGCGGCCCTCCGCTGCTCGTTGCCGCCGCGATGGAGGCGGTTCGACAATGGCGCTACCAACCGACTCTGCTGAACGGCGAGCCGGTCGAAGTGATCACGGAGATCGACGTGAACTTCACCCTCAATTAATGATCTCCTCCGCAAATGATCTCCGGTGGAGATCATTTGCCCGCGTCCTTCGCCGCTGCCGATACGTGGCAAACTTTGATAAGGAAATCTATGCGGCAATCACCCACCTCCCTGTGTCTTTTCCCTCTCGCCTGCGCGGCGTTCCTGTGCGCGCAGACCCAACCCCTGCCACCGGCGCCCACCGACGTCAAACCGGGCAGCATCACTTACGACGAGATTCCTTATCCCTGGCCCGTCTCCTACCTGCCGCTGACCCTCTACGGTCAGGACGTCCGGATGGCCTACATGGACGTCCCTCCCGCCGGCACTCCGAACGGCCGCACCGTGGTCCTTTTCCACGGAATGAACTTCGGCGGTTTCTACTTCGGCGGCCCGATTGAGGTTCTCCGCAACGCCGGTTTCCGCGTCGTCGTGCCCGACGAGATCGGCTTCGGACGCTCCTCGAAGCCGATCATTCCGTACAACTTCAACGATATGGCGGCCAACGTCAAAAAGCTTCTTGCATCGCTCGGGGTCAACCGCGCTGCCATCGTCGGCCACTCAATGGGCGGGATGCTCGCGGCGCGATTCGCCGCCACCAATCCCGACATCACCGAACGCGTGGTCCTCTACGACCCCATCGGACTCACCGACGTGCGTTACGAACGCCCCTGGCGCACTGCCGACGATGCCTACAAGGCGACGATGGCACAGACGCAGGACCAGCTCTATCAGGGTTTCTATGCCACCATCCGCCGCTACTTTCCGCCGGACAGGTGGAAGCCGGAGTACGAGAAATATGCGCGCATTCTCTACGCCCCGACGCTGAGCGCCGACTGGCCGCGGCTGGCCATGGTGCAGGCCATCTACCGGCAGATCACGGTTCTCGACCCCGTGGTGTACGACTGGGCCCATATCAAAGTGAAGGCCTTGGTGATCGGCGGCGAGAAGGATGGCGAAAACTTTCCGGCACTGGCGAAGCACATCGCCGACTCCATCCCCGGCTCGGAGCTGGTGCTGTTCCCGAATGTGGGCCACGTCCCGCACATTCAGGTACCGGAGATGTTCAACAAGGAACTGCTGAAGTTCCTCGGACGGTAACAAGATGGACATCCACCCGCCGGCCAAACTCGAATCCCTCAGGGACGCCGCCTTCCACCTGTTCATCGTGACGGTA
>Ga0181530_10006251_pt1 | contig 11810 bp, 13 predicted proteins | sample PEATcosm2014_Bin_42_FD_119769 | JGI IMG/M metagenome (GOLD analysis project Ga0181530, IMG submission 119769) | Peatland microbial communities from MTU Mesocosm Facility, Houghton, MI, USA - PEATcosm2014_Bin10_60_metaG | ecosystem: Environmental > Terrestrial > Soil > Wetlands > Peat | place... | reverse complement strand
CGCCTCCGTAAGCCCCGCCGCCTCCTCCTCCAAATCCTGTTCCCGGATAACCGCTCGCCGGATACATGGAATTCCCGGTAACCCCTCCGTACATGCCGGCTCCGCCGGTAAAACCGCAACCGCCATAGAGCTGATTGATCACGCTTCCAAGGATCTCGGCCCTGCCGTACCTGAGCTTGTAGACGTAGTTGTCGACCGACCCGGCGGTCACCTTCGTGGCGATATCCAGCTTCTGAATCCACTTCTCCACTTCCGCGAAAGCCCCCGGGTTCGGCGATATCGCGAGAATCATGTTGAGGCGGTTCAGCGCCAGAAAGTGGACCGCTGCCGTACCCTTCTCACCGGATAACGAAATTGCCTTGAAAATATCCTCCAGATCCTTCGTGACATCCGTGGGCCGCGCGTTCCTGACTTCGAACGGTCGCACCCGCTGGCCCGCGAACGTATCGCTGTCGAACATCGAAATCAGTTCGAGCGTACGCCGCATGTTGCGGCTGTTGTCGAGGATGATCAGGAGATTCGCCGGATCGTAGTTCGTCAACTGTGCACCATCACCTATAAACGGCAACAGAATTTTTTGCATCTCGGCGGATGTGACATAGCGGAGGAACACCAGATTCAGCACCAGCCGTTCGTCGTCGGAAAGCTTCGATCCATCGGTTTCCGAAATGGGGCTCACCGGCTGCCGCGAGATGTTGGCTGCGGGAACGATGCGATAGATGTTGCCGACCTGGACCATTGCCAGTCCGTTCATGCGCAGAATGGTTTCGAGCAGGGGGCGAAGATCGAGGTCGCGCACCGCGCCGTAGGTATTGATCGTGACCGTCCCGCCCTTGACGCTCGCATCGAGGATGTAATTGATGTGGAGATCCTGCGCGAGCAGATTGATCACCTCGATCAGCGACGCGTTGTTGAGATTCAGTCCGCCGGGAACCGTCGGTGCGGGTTGTGCGGGTTGGGTCTGAGGCGCCGGTGGCTGTTGCGCCTGGGCTGAAGCAGCGGCCAAGGCCAGAACGCAGGCAACAATCGTTCGGCGGGAGAAGAGGTTAGTCATTTTTGTTCAGTCTTCGCATTCTGTGTGTCGAGGATGTGGCGTTCGTTGTCCGTCAATTCCGACTTCTTCTTTTCCCAGCTGATCGTTCCAAACGGGCTGGGGCGTTCAAACCGGACGGTGTCGCCTTTGTCGATGGCCTTTGTCGTAACCTGGTCCTTTCGCGCGCCGGCCGGTTCAGCTTCAGCCGGCTTTTTCATAACGCCGAACGGCGTCTTCGCATAAATCCATTTCTTCCCCTCCTTGTCCGTATAGGTGTAAGTGTTACCGTCGGGATTCGGCACGGCATCCCTTGGAATCGTCACCGCTTTTGGCGCGGGGGCGGCCTTCTTGTTACCGTCGTCCGCGGCGGGCGCGATAGCTGCCGTAGCGAACAGGATAAGGGCGCCGATTATGCTTTTCGTTTGATCTGAGATTTTCATTTTTTCGATATCTCCATCTACTGAACTTTCACCCACGTGCAGCCAATAGGGCCGAATGGGGACGGTCTGAAGTTCTTCTTATATCCGTCAACCACGGTCCCGGGAGGTGAGTTATCGCCTGGCACGCAGGGGCGGCTGGCCTGCCCTGAGGTTTCCCTCCCGGGGCCCGCGGGGATCGGCTGTCCGTTGTTCTGCGGGGCGGCCCGGTTGATGCCCGCGGGCCCGGCCGATTGAGCGCCTCCGGCTTCGGACGAGTTTGACCGGTCGATCAGATCTTCTATCCTGCGGGAAATCTGCTTGCCATCCCAGTCGAAGACCACGTTCTGCGGGTCGAGCGCGGCGATTGTGAACTCGCCGATTGTGTCCCCCGCCTGAACGGACCGGCTGTCGACGCCCTTTTTCTCCGCCATGATCGCCTTGGTGCCGCTGGGCAGTCCAAGCACGCCGTAAACGACCGGCAACGGCGGCATCGGTTTCGGCGTCTCGACCTTCGGCGGGTCGATGATCACGGTCGGATTCCGGTCCTTCGAAAAAAGGTCGTTCGTCGCCACATCGGCGTACTTCGTCGCAGGCGCGGCATCCGGCTTGGGCGCAGCCGTCAGGGGCGGCGGAGGTATCGGCGTCACCTTCACGCTGAGATTGCTTCGGCGCTTCGCCTGCGCTTCATCCCAGCGGACGCGCGCCTGCCAGGCGGTAACGCCCAACGCCGCCACCAGTAGCAGGTTCAATGCAATGAGCTTCGGTTTCAAAATGCCGCCAGCCCCTTCTTTTCCGGCACCAGCTTCTTGGCGACTACACCAGCCAGCACCATCCTGACGCTCATCGTCTTTTCTTTCGGATTGTTGGCGGCGATGTGCTCCTCGGAAGGCACCACGAGTTCCGGCTCCCGCGAAAGATCCGCCAGAAAATTGATGAGCTGTTCCACGTGGCACTCGAACGTGACCGTGGCATAGACCAGACCATAGTCGCCGAACACCTTCGGCGCGCCGAAATCGCCGCCGCGAAGGTCGATCTCTTCGTCCTTGCCGATGCGGCGCGCGATCTCGAGCAGCGTGGCCTGGGCCTGCGCGGCCGTATCGGCCTGGATGATTCCGCGTTCCCGGTCGGCCAGATCGCTTGAAGTCCGCTTCAGCACTGCTTCGCGCGCGGGCACGGTTGCGGCGATTTGCCGCAGGCGCGCCAGCCGCTGCTGACCAAGCGCCACGTTGTCCTGATTCACGTTCGCGGTGACTACCGCGGCGGTCCCGGAATTGTTGGGGAAAACGTAATAGAGCACGGCCGCGACCACGAGGCCTGCGCCCAATATGACGAGTGCCCGGCGGTCTCGCTGCGATAGTGTCGTATTCAACCGGCTCAGGGCGTGGTCCTTCCCGCGCGGCCGCGCCTCATCGTCTTGATGCGAAACTGCTCGGTTTGGGCGTTTCGCGTCAGCGCTAATGCGAACTCGGAGTTCTGAAACATCGGCGAAGAATCGAGCACTTTCAGCAGCGGCGCGGCCTGATCGGCTTCTCCCGAGATGACCACGGAATCCGGAAAGATCTCGATTGCGTTGGTCCAGACGGGTGGGGGCAGCAGCCGGGTCAGCTCGCTTAAAACCTCCAGATCGTCCTGCGGGCGTCGTCTGACCTCGTCCAGCAACGCAGTCCGCTTGCGGCTTTCGTCGATTTTTCGCTCGATCGCCTGCGCGCGCGCCGCCGCAGGTTCCAGTCGGCGCGCCTCGCGCTCGAGATCGCCGCGATAACGTCTCTGTTCGAGGGCGGGAAAGATGGCGAACACGGTAAGCAACGCGAGCGCCGCGAGAATTCCAAGACTCGCGGGAAGCATATATTGCACCCGATCGTGGGAGGCGCGCCGTTCCGGAGGCAACAGGTTGGCGAAGTTGGCAACGAGCGTTGTCGACCCGGAAATCGCCGCCGCGTACGCCAAAGCTCCGCTGGAAAAAGACGTGCCCGACAGGGGCGCGCCCGTAGTCGCCGGCAGTGCTTCCAAAATCGGCTTCGCCGGGTGATCCGCGGGAATGCGCAACTCAGCCCGCGCGAGCGCCAGCGCGCGTTCCCGCGGTACGGAGAATTCCGCCGAGAATACGGCGCGCGATTCACTTTCACCGTATATTTCGGTGCGGCCACTTTCGTCTGTAGTGAAGCACAAAAGGGAGGCCGGCGCCTCGCTCCAGATGCGTAGCGCGGAATGAATGACCGCCGGGGAAAAGGTGGCGGCTGCCATCGGAATGCCCGCTTCTTCGAAAAGCGTCTCGTAAGCGCCGAGCATTTCCTTCCGCGCCAACCCGATCATCACCTCGCCTCGCAAAGCGCCGTGCCCAACGCGCGACCAGCCCCAGGCAACCTCCACATCGCGCCCCCCTGCATCGAACCATGGATGAAGGGTGTCGATCTGCAGTTCGATAGCGTTGACTACGTCCTTGTCCGCCACTCCCGGCAGGCTCATGCTCCGCACGATAACCTCTGTGCGGGGTAGAAGCACCGTGGCCGCAAGCCGGGTCTCGCCGGCGGAGGCGACGAACCTGGTCAGTTCCGCGCCCCACTCCGCTGCGGGACGAGTCCGGAAGTCGAGGATAGTGGTCGTCGCGATCAGCGTCGCGCCGGAAGGCCGGGCGCGGACAATCGCCGCTTCGAGATTACGCTCGCCGATAGCAATCCCGAGTCCGGTACCGAACGCCAGCGCTCGCCGCCAGAACGGCAGCACCGCGGAGTTCTTCGGATCGGTTTGCTCCTCAACGAGAGCCTCGGCTGCCGGCGTACTCATATGCGCGCGCGAGATGCCGCGGTCGACACGGCAGACGCATTTCCTGGTTGAGTCATATTCGATCGAACCAGCGCACCACGTCGAATCCCGGCTGTCTTTTCGACCGATTGCCGGGAAGATAGATCTTCACAAGAGCACCCACGGTGCGGCGCAAATCCGACAGTTTCCCGTCCGGCTTCCGCAGCCGCGCGGTGGCTCGCAGGGTGAACATCGTCTGTCCCCCGATCTGCAGCCGGTTTCCGGCGGGCCCCAGCGATTGCATAATCTCCGCAAACTCCGTGTAGTCGAGCACCGGATGTTGGGCCCGGCTCCTGACAATCGTGTCGGCATCCGCCGGCGCCAGCCCGACGGCCTGCAAAGTTGCGGGCTGCGCGGTATTGATATCCACCGCGCCCGCACTGCCGTAGATCGACAGGCAATCGCGCAAACCGGCGCGCGTGCCGTCGAGTGAAGATCCGTAGTAGAGTTCGGCGGTCATCCCTTGGACAAGTAACAGCTCTTCGTTCTGCTGAAAAGACGCGTGACGCGCCGCAAAAGACGGAGACTGGCTCAAATAAAACGAATCGAACGGGCTGGGGCGCAGCGGATCGGCCGGCGTGCGCCAGTCGACGATCGCGGCTGTGATCTCCGTCGCCCGGTCTTCCGGTGTCCCGAGCGCCAGGAGGAGGCGAAGAATGTCCTCGGGCCGCGACGTGTTTAAATTCAGCTTTGAAGTTTCCGGAACGATATCCACGTGAACATCGGCCGAGGGAAACGCGAGATCCATCGACGGGTTACCGGGTACGTAGTAAATGGGCCGGCCTTCCTCAGTGAAATATTGCTTGCCCCAAAGCACGTGGAGCGCGGCCCGCTCGATGGCCCCCCGCGCGACGAAATACGACCGCGTATCGTCCACATTGGTCTCCGTCCGCTCGGTCTCACTGCGCACATTGGTCGCGACGGCCAATCCCACGGCCGACAGCGCCGCGGTAAGCCAGAGGACCATCAACAGCGCGGAGCCCTTTCTGGAACGCTCTTTATGGCTGGTCGGCATAGAGCGTCCCCGGAATCTGGTTCACGTGAAGGGGCGCCGTCACGGTGCTGATGCGCAGATCGGACGAGCTTCCCGAATCGAGCGGAGCCATCTCGATCCGGACGGCGAGCGGCAGCAACAGCGGTTTCACCCAGTCCGGCCGCCACATCTGAAAAGGAGCTACGGGCAGAGGTTCGAGATACGAAAACCGGCAATAGGCCAACCGGTCCGCCAGCACGAATGACTGCGAACCGGGCAGAATGGGCGCGAAGCGGACGATCTGCGGTCCTGCCGGGTCTTGTTCGATGCCGGTGATTTCCAGGCCGGCCTGGTCCGGGCCGGTATAGGGCGTCTCATTCACAATCAGCCGCACGCCCTGATTGTTCTCGCCGGAAATGACCTGCATCGCCGCAATGCGCGGACGTCCCCGCCAGGCGTCCTCCAGCGAATACAAAGTAACGAACCGCATGCTCTGCGCTTCGGTCTGCAAAAACGGAAGCGGATGCATTTCCTCCGGCTTCGGACGGTAGTTGGCTATTGAAAAAATGAATCCGTCGATCTCGCTCTCGATGATGGCGCGGGAATTCGCCACCCGCCGGTTCCGCACCAGCCGCGTGTCGGTCTTGTCCATTGTGTTGAAACCGAGCCGCATCGCCACCAGCATGCCCACCGAGAGCAGACTCATCAGCGAAACCGCGATCAGAATCTCGATCAATGTGACGCCGGATTCGGGATTTTTTCTCATGGGCCAACCGGGAACGGGATTTGCATCCGCCGATAGCTCTCCAGTTGAATGGTCCGGCGGGTTCCGCTGGCCGGCTGCCACCATAATTCGAGCGCTATTTGTTGCAGAATGATGGTGCCGGGTGCCGCGCGCGGCGGCAGATCGAAGGGTCTGAGAATGGCCCGCCATCCGCCGGGGACGCCGCCCGTTTGATCGCGATCGAACAGTCCTTCCACAGAGCCGTCGAACGGAAGATTCACATCCAGCAGAAGATCGTTCATTTTCGTGTGCGCCAGCATCGCCGCGCGGTCGTAATCGGTCAGGCGCGACGCATTCTTCACCGACTGCGACAACCCGGCGATCAGCCCCGCCACCGCGACCCCCATGATCACCGTGGCCACCAGGACCTCAAGCAGAGTGAAGCCTCTGCGATTCATTTGCTGTCACCCTCAACGCGCCGGATATCCGGAACGCCGGTTGCCGGATCGATCCGGATCGACCGGCGTGAGCCTTTTTCATTGCGCAGCACGAGCGTAATTCGCGGAAACGTTCCCCCGGGAAGGAGCAGGAACCGTCGCGGCTCGTCCCCTTCGATCGAGACGCCCTGCGGCATCTGCAGGCTCTGCTCCGGCTTGTCGCGGGAAGCCGCCGTATAAACTGCCATCTGATTTTCCTTTGGCGTAACCACGATCGCCGCAGCCAGTTCGCGGCGGTCGACGCGGTTCATCGCCGCGGTCAGGAAGCTGGCTGCCGAACCGGATGCGGATGACAGGCGCACGCTGGCCAGTCCGGATGTCAGCGCGGGGAACGACACGCCCGCAATAATGCTGATGATCATCACAACGATCAGCATCTCGATCAGCGTGACGCCGGCTCGTCCGGAGTGTCCAGGTCTCATTTCCAGCTGACGATATCTGTATTCAGATCCGTTCCACCCGGCTGTCCGTCCGCGCCATACGAAACAACGTCCGGTTCGTCGCCATGGTCGCCGGGATATTTGTATACATACGCGTGCCCCCACGGATCGGGCGCGACGTCCTTTTGCAGGTACGGCCCGTGCCACTGCTCCACGCCGGACGGCTGCACCCGGAGAGCCGCCAGCCCTTGTTCGGTGCTCGGATACGAGCCCGTATCGAGATGATACTGGCCGAGCGCGAGCTGAAAGTTCTCCAGTTGCTGCTTGGCCGCGACCACCCGGGCTTTGTCCCCCTGGTTCAGCAGCCGGGGCGCAACCACCGCGGCAAACACCGCGATAATCACCACCACCACCAGCAATTCGATCAGCGTGACGCCCGCGCGCGGGTTCTTGATTCGACTCATATAAATCTCCTAAATAGCGACATCGTTAATGCTGGAAATCGCAATCAGCATACTCAGGACCAGCCCGCCGACGATGATCCCCATCACCAGAATGACAACGGGCTCGAAAATTGCCGTGAACCGCTTGATCGATGCGCGGGTTTCTTCTTCATAAATATCGGCCATGCGGGCGAACATAAGATCCAGCTTGCCCGTTTCCTCGCCCACCGTCAGCAAATGCGAAGCCAGCGGGGGAAACATCCGCGTGCGCGCCAGCGGTTGTGAGATCCCCTCGCCGCGCTTGACCCCCTGCGCGACTTCTTTCAGCGAATTCGCCATCCGGCTGTTGAAAAGAATACCAGCGGAAATGTGCAGCGACTGCACCAGCGGCACGCTGTTCCCCACCAGGGTCGACATCGCCCGCGCGAAACGGGATGTCTCGGCTTTCTGCAGCGCGTCGCCGAGAATCGGCAGTTTCAGCCGTGTGGTATCCCACCAGAATCTCCCGCCTGGCGTTCCGATATAAAGCCGGAAACCGATAATGACGCTCGCCAGACTCAGCGCCACCAGCCACCACCAGTTCTGCACGATATGACTGGCCTGCAGCATGAGCAGTGTCGGCATGGGAATTTTCATGCGGCTGTCGTCGAAGATGCTCGCAAACCGCGGAACCACGAAGTTCAGGATGATGAATATACTTCCGGCCCCGACAACCGCCAGCAATCCGGGATAGATCATCGACGAGACGATATAGCTCCGCAATTCGTCGCGGGAACGCTCGAATTCCGAAAGCCGTTCGAAGATCTGCCCGAGACTGCCCGAAGCTTCGCCCGCCCTCACCATATTGATGAACAACTCGGAGAAGTAAGCGGGGTGCAGAGCGAGCGAATCGGCCAAAGACTTGCCGCCCTTGATGGAGCGCAGAATGTCGAGCACGATTGCGCGGAACTGTTGCCGCGTGGTCAGTTCGCTCGTGATCGTGAGTGCGCGATCGAGCGGCACCCCCGAGTTGAGCAGCGTCGAAAGTTCCTGCGTGAAAAAGAGGACGTCGCGCCGCCGGCCGCTTCCGAGCGAAGGAAGCTTGAGAGCGACGGACTTCTTGTCTTCGAAACCAACGTAGACCGGCGTCAGGCCCTGGCGGATCAGCTCGCGCGCGACCGTCTTGCTGTTTTCGGCGGTGATGACGCCGGAGCGCAGTTTTCCGTCGGCAGCGACGGCGCGATAGTGAAAGGTAGCGGAAGCCATCAGTTTTTGTGGGGCCGGGGCTTCGGCCCTGCCGCCGGGCTTCCGCCCGGCGCTCCCACCACCTCAAAACTCCTGCGTGACACGGGTAACCTCATCCGCCGTCGTAACTCCCTGACGTACCTTCATCCAGCCATCTTCACGCAGACTCTTCATGCCGTGGCGGCGCGCCGCTTCCGTGAGCCGGCCGGCATCGGCATTGCCCATGATCATGTGGCGCAGCTCGTCGTTGAGTTCCATCAGCTCGAAGATCCCGGCGCGGCCCTTATAGCCGGAACCGGTGCAGGTCTCGCAGCCCCGTCCGCGGAACGTATCGATCTCTTCGCCGAAAGGCGTCAAAGCCTTTCCCGCGCGCTTCCTGCAGTCGGCGCAGATCAGGCGCACCAGCCGCTGCGCCAGAATCGCTACCACCGACGACGTGACGAGGTAATTCTCGACTCCCATATCCATCAGCCGCGTGACCGCGCTCGGCGCGTCGTTCGTATGCAGCGTCGAGAAAACGAAGTGCCCGGTGAGCGCCGAGCGAATGGCGATGTCGGCCGTCTCCCGGTCGCGAATTTCGCCCACCATGATTACATCCGGATCTTGTCTTACGATGTGCCGCAATCCCGCCGCGAACGTGAGCCCGATCTGCGGATTGACATGGATCTGGTTGATCCCGTCCATCTGGTATTCCACCGGGTCTTCGATCGTGATGATCTTCTTGTCGGGCAGATTGATGCGTTTCAACGCGGAGTAGAGCGTTGTCGATTTCCCGCTGCCGGTCGGTCCTGTAACCAGAAAAATACCGTGTGGCAAGGACGTGAAATGCTCCATGCGGCTGAGCATGTGGTCGTCGAATCCCAGGCGGCGCAGATCGTAGAAATCTCCCGCCGACCGGTCGAGCAGACGCATGACGACGCTTTCGCCGAAGAGCGTCGGCAGCGTGGAAACACGGAGATCCACCTCGCGCCCGAGAATGCGGATCTTGATGCGTCCGTCCTGCGGGAGCCGGCGTTCGGCGATGTTGAGTTTTGCCATCAGCTTCAGCCGCGAAGTGATGGCAGCCTTGAGCTCGCGCGGGGGCTGCTCCTGGTTGAAGAGCACGCCGTCCACCCGGAACCGGATGCGGAATTCCTTGTCGAACGGTTCGATATGAATGTCGCTCGCTCGTTTTTCGATAGCCTGCGCGATCATGGCGTTGACGAGCCGGATGACCGGAGCCTCGCTGGCCATGTCGCGCAGATGCTCGAGATCCTCTTCGTCGCCGGTGCCGAATTCGGCTGCCGCGGTCTGCCGGTCGCCTTCGCTGTAATAGCGGTCGATGGCATCCAGGATGTCCTGCTCATTGGCCAGCTGCGGATTAACTTCGAGCCGGGAAAAGCTGTGGACTGCATTGATCGTCTCGAAATCGAGCGGATCGGCCATCGCCAGCGTCAGCGAGCCTTCTTCAATAGCAACCGGAAAGATGCAGGATTGGCGAAGGAATCGCGGCGACAATCCCTCGATTTCGGGCGCCGAAGCCGGCGCGCCCAGCGGGGCTCCGTTGTTAACGATTGGCAGTCCCAATTGTTCCGAGAGCGCGGCCAGCAGGTCGCGTTGGGCGATGTAGCCCATATCCACCAGGATCTTGCCCAGCTTCTCGCCCCGGCGTTCCCGCTGCAGTTCGAGTGCGCGATCCAGATCTTCCGTGGCGATCAGCCCGCGGTTGATCAGCAGTTGTCCGAGTGGCGTTGCCGCCGCGACCGGGCTCATCGTTCCTGTTCTTCGATAATGGCGGTGAGTTCCGGCTGCCCGGCGCGGGCGGCCTTCGCGTCCAGCAGTTTCTGCCTCTCCGCGCTCATAAACACACGATGCGGCAGTCCTCTGGTCTCCTCCCAGGAGTAGTTGAACAGGATCGTCTCCATCGAGATGCGCTCATTGGGCGGCAATCCCTCCAGCGTTCCGCTCGCATTCATCATCAGAACGCGCATGCTTTCCTTCAACTCGACCAGCTTCTTCACTTTGCGCTCGTGCGTTGTAGCCTTTTCCTCGGCCGAGATCGTCGGCTTGAAAGGACTGAGGTTGAGCGGCCCGGTGTTGATCAGATCCAGTTCAATCGTGAACAACGTGCCATAACCCTCGAGATACGTGCCCCGTGCGTAACCCAGTTGGGAGTAAGGCTCGGCCGAATAAGCGGCGAACTTCTCGTTGATGCTCTTTTCCACCGCCAGAATCGTGGCTCTTGAAACCCGCGATTCGGTAGCCGCGAAACAGAGCGTGGCGGCGGTAATCGCCAGAAGGAGTTTCACTGGCCCGCTCCGGAACCAGCAACTTCGTCCGACGACAGCCTCGCGTAAGTCATATTGAGCCTCTTCTGGAGCACCATAAAGTTCTCCCCGATCGCAACCATCTGGTCGCGATACTCCGCGTCGCGCTTCCGCTCGGATGTCTGAATGGCCGCCCGGATCATCTGCGCATCGCCTTCCGCAATCTGCACTCTGACCTGCGCTACCGCTTTTGCGACCGCGGCATTGATCTGCTCCGGCGAAGCGGCCGCCGCGGATGCCGATTGAACGACGGTCCGGCCCTCCGCCGGCCGAGAGACAGCGGAGAGATGCCAGGCCGATACAACCAGCGCCGCGGCCAGTACGCAGGCTGATGCAAACCCGAGCAGGTTTTGCCCAAGAAGAGTCCCCGAGTTCCAGAATCGCCGCAACGGCGATGGTTCGAATACCCGGTCCGAAACAAAAGCAAAGCGCTGTGGAATTTCCCGATCCGGCAGAGTGTGCAATGCCGCCGTGGTCAAGCGCAACCGGTCGAGTTCAAGCACGCAGTCGCCGCAGGCGGCGAGGTGCTGCTCCATGGCCAGGCGCTCGTCGGCCGGAAGTTCGTCGAATGCGTAATCGCGCAAAGCTTCGGCGCGTCCGCAGGAAGGAAAAGACGAGGAAGGTGAATCGGTACTCAACATGGATTGCCTCTGGATACACTTCTCGTGTTCATGGGAGCCAGCTCGGTCTTGAGCAGGTCGAGCGCGGTGTAAAGACGCGACTTGACCGTCGAAACCGGACATCCCAGAACCTCCGCCATCTCATCGAATTTGAATCCTTCATAGACCTTCAGCACGACCGCCTCGCGCTGTTCCGGGTTGAGCCGGTCGAGCGCGGCGGTAACCGCGAGAGAAAGGTCCATCGGGAATCCCGGCGCGGGATTGCGCTCCGTGGCCGCGTCTTCCAACGCCGTTTCGGGACGGCGCTTGCGGAAGAGCGAGTAGGCCTCGTTGTGCGCAATCCTGTACAGCCAGGGGCCAAATCGCGCCGGGTCGTCGAGCTTGCGGAT
>Ga0181530_10006250_pt1 | contig 11812 bp, 7 predicted proteins | sample PEATcosm2014_Bin_42_FD_119769 | JGI IMG/M metagenome (GOLD analysis project Ga0181530, IMG submission 119769) | Peatland microbial communities from MTU Mesocosm Facility, Houghton, MI, USA - PEATcosm2014_Bin10_60_metaG | ecosystem: Environmental > Terrestrial > Soil > Wetlands > Peat | place... | reverse complement strand
TTCGAGTAGTTTACGCTGCATCATTGCGAACCGCAACCGGCCAAAGACTGATTTCTGACGCGAGTTCCGGTGGCCGGCCGGCTTGTGAACGTTTCCAATTTATTTCGCAGCGAAACGATCCGCCGATGTTAAGATTCGCGCGCTAGAAGTGCAACATAGCGGCGAAGTTCCCTGCCCCGGGACCCAGTCTTGAGGACTTGCGCAGCACAAAAGGAGACAGGAAGAGATGCGCAGCAATTCATTCTTCAGCGTGATTCGAGTTGTGACAGCGGCCTGTGCGCTTGCCGCGCTCACCGGCACCGCGCACGCACAAAAGATGGCCGAGTCCAGCGCGGAGACTCGCTTCCAGCTCGATCTGCACGTTCCCGACGCGGCGCTTGCAGCCTTTCTGCCCGCGGGATGGTCGCCCAGCGTGGCAACGCAAGGTCCGGCGAAAGACGCGAATCTGCGCGCTGTTTTTATCGACCGCCTGACGATCAACGGACCCGATGGCAAGCCAATCGGAAGCACGGGGTCGAATCGCCTCGCGTATCTCGTGGCCCCGGTAAAAAATCCCGCCGGCGAGAGCGTTCAACTCGTAATCGGAGGACTTACGGAAGAACCCTCCGACGCGCCCGGCCCTTTCGGCGTCTACCAGGTGGCTACCACTCACCGGATGCGGCGGACTGTGGAGAGTGGGACTGGCGGCGCCGTGCTTCAATCGCAGGATTGGGTGTTCTCAGCGGCGAGCGGGGAACGGCTCGAATTGCACATCCAGTTCGAAAAGGGCACCGGGAATCGAGCAAATCCTGCCGATGTGAAATTCTACTCGGCGAAAAACCCGGGTTTTTATCAGATATCGCGGCAGGAACAGGTCGTCGATATCCTGCGCAACGTAACGACGACTCCCCCGGACCGCGTGAAGAAATTTACGTTCAAGGCGACGGGCGGCAGCTACACCAAGCTCTTCGATGGCACGCAGAGGGTACTCAGCTGGGACGATATCGTGTGGATCAACCGCTCCGTGCTTCTGCCATGAGAATTCGCGCCGCGGGTCTACCAACAAATCTTGCTCCGGGTGGAGCATTGTGCTAAAAATCGCACAAGTTAGCGGCCTTCATCATCAATAAAGCCAGGGACGCAATCCGAGCAGGAGGGTGTAATGAAGCTGAATCCGGCGTTTTCCAAGAGTCTGGTGTTCGCTTGCATTCTTTCCGGCTTGGCTCTCTCCGCCGCGATGGTGCGAAGCCAGGCGACTCCGCGTACTCCTCTGCCCGCGGCGCAAGCGGCGGCGAATAGCGTGGCCGTGGACTCGACGAGCATCGGTGGCGTGGTCACGAGCCCGAAAGGTCCGGAAGCGGGCGTGTGGGTAATCGCCGAGACCACCGACTTGCCCACAAAATTCAGAAAGATTGTCGTCACCGACGATGCCGGCCGCTATCTGCTGCCAGAACTCCCGAAGGCCACCTACAAAATCTGGGTGCGAGGCTACGGCCTGGTGGATTCGAAAACCGTCACGGCCAAGCCGGGCAGCACGCTGGCATTGACGGCGGTGATCGCTCCCGATGCCCAGGCTGCGGCGCAATATTATCCCGCCAACTACTGGTACACCCTTTTGAAGGTGCCGCCCAAAACCGCCTTTCCGATGAAGAATCCGGGCATTCAATCGCAGGCCGAATTCGTATACGACCTCAAGCGCGGATGCAGCGTTTGCCATCAGACGGGCAACAAGGCCACGCGCGAGATCGAGCCCAGCCTCGGAAGCTTCGACTCCCCTTCTCTGGCCTGGGAGCGCCGGCTCATGTCCGGCCAGGTAGGCCCGCAAATGACCGACGCGCTCAACAAATTCGGGCATGACCGCGGCCTGGCGCTATTTGCGGACTGGAGCAACCGTATTGCCGCGGGCGAGGTGCCAGAGGCGCCACCGCGGCCGCAAGGGGTCGAACGAAACGTCGTCGTGACATTGTGGGAAATCGACACCGACAAAGCGTTCATTCACGACGTGATCAGCACCAACGACGAGTGGAATCCCCGGGCCAATGCCTACGGCCCGGTCTATGCGCCCGACTTTGCTTCCGCCCAGATTTGGGCCCTGAATCCGAAAGACAACACCAAATCCATGGTCCAGGTTCCGCTGCGCAAGGAGAGCGACCGCCCGCTCATGAAGCCATTTACGCCACGGGCGGTGGCCGCACCGTCTCCCTATTGGGGCAATGAAATGGTGTGGGACGATCCGAACTTCATCGCCATGCCGCACATGGACAGCGCCGGGCGCATCTGGTTCCACGCGCAGACCCGGCCCGACCTTCCGGATTATTGCCGAAAAGGATCCGGGAATCCTTATGCGGAAGCCTTTCCGATGCCGGACGGCTGGGTGCCGCGGGGCATGGATAACTACGATCCCAAAACAGGCAAAATCGAGCTGATCGATCTCTGCTATTCGGCCGGACATATGGCGTTCGGCAACGATAAGGACGAAACGCTCTATTACACCAGCACACAGGCCGTAGCACCCAGGATGGGCGGCATCGGCTGGGTGAAAACGCGCGTGTGGGATCAAACGCACGACGTGCAGAAATCCATGGGATGGTGCGCCGCCGTTGTCGATTATAACGCCGACGGAAAAACCGGCGCTTACACGAAACCCGGCGAACCAATCGATCCGAAACTCGATCGCGCGGTCGATGGCGGCAACGGCTACGGATTCGCCTTCAATCCCGCGGACGGCAGCGTTTGGTATGCCGGGCTGAGCTACCCCGTGCCGGGAAGAATTGTCCGCATGGTCACCGGGGACAACCCGCCCGCCACGTGCAAAACGGAAGTCTACGAGCCGCCGTTCGATAATCCGAAGCGTCCCGGCGTGGAAGCCTACGGCACCCTGGGAATCGCGATTGATACCAACGGCCTGGTGTGGGTGGCGCTGACGGGAAGCGACGATCTGGCCAGCTTCGACCGGCGCAAATGCAAAGAACCATTCAACGGCCCGAAGGCGATGGGACAACAGTGCCCCGAAGGTTGGACGCTCTATCCCGTGCCGGGCCCGAAATTCAAGGGAACCACGGTTCCGGCGGACCATTTCTATCATAACTGGGTGGACCGCTACGACACCCTGGGACTTGGCAAAAACGTGCCCATCGTGAACGGGACCGGCTCGGATTCGCTGATTGCATTTCTTCCCGAGACAAAAAAATTCATCACCATGCGCGTACCGTATCCGCTCGATTTCTACACCCGCAACATGGATGGCCGTATCGACGATCCCAACGCCGGATGGAAAGGGCGCGGCATCTGGACCGGCAATGAAGAACGAGTGATCTGGCACCTCGAGGGAGGCAAAGGCAACACCACTTCCATCGCACACTTCCAGATCCGCCCCGACCCGCTGGCTAAATAGTCTGCGAAGTCTGCGAAGCAGGAAGCTTGCGAGCGCTTTCAGTAGAGTTCGCGCCAACAGCAACCGATTCGAACTGCTTATTTAGCGCTTCAGGCAACGGCGTTTTCGCGCGCGCATTTTGTATTCCGGCTTGTCCTCAGGCACCGCCTACAGTAGAGTTTTCAGCCGGGCCATTAAAGACCAATGAAAGTACCCATCCTTGATCTCAAGACTGAGTATGCCGGGCTGCGCGATGAAATACTGACCGCGCTGGATCGGGTCTGCCAAAAGTCTGCTTTCATTCTTGGAGAAGAAGTCGAGGCGTTCGAGCGCGAGTTTGCCGATTTTTGCGGCACGAAGCATTGCGTCGCGCTGGCAAACGGAACGGCGGCGCTGCACGTGGGACTTCTCGCGCTAGGCGTTCAGGCGGACCACGAAGTCATTACCACTCCGAACACGTTTCTCGCCACGGTGGAGGCCATCACGTACTGTGGCGCGCGGCCGGTGCTCGTCGATATCGACCCGGCCACCGCGAACATCGACCCAAAGCTTCTGGAGCGAGCCATAACGCCGCGCACCCGCGCCATCCTTCCCGTGCATCTCTACGGGCGGCCTGCGGATATGGATGCGATTCGGGAAATTGCTGCGCGCCACAATCTGAAGATTCTGGAAGATGCCGCGCAGGCGCATGGCGCGCGCTACAGAGGACGCCGTGTCGGGAGCCTTGGCAACGCCGCTGCTTTCAGTTTCTACCCAACGAAGAACCTCGGCGCCTACGGAGAAGGGGGCGCGCTCACCACCGACGACGACCAGGTTGCGAAATTTGCCAGGGCCGCTCGCTCGCACGGCCAGACCGCGCGCTACGAGCATGAATTCGTCGGATACAACTACCGCATGGATGGCTTTCAGGGCGCGATCCTGAGGATAAAGCTTCGTCACTTGTACGCGGCAACAGCGAAGCGCCAGGAAATCGCACGGGAATACCGGGCCAGGCTGGCGGGCGCACGCGTGGAGATTCCCGTGGACGACAGCCGGGACGAAAGCGTGTATCACCAGTTCGTGATTTACACGAACAATCGAAACGCCGTGATTGCGCAGCTTACCGCGCGCGAGATCGAGACGGTGGTGCATTACCCGCGGCCGGTCCACCTTCAGCCCGCTTATTCCTCGATCGGCTATCCTCCGGGCACATTTCCACAAGCCGAACGAGCTTGCCAGAGAGTATTGAGCCTTCCGGTTTTCCCAGGGATGTCCGCGGCGCAAATTGCTTTCGTGGCGGATTCGGTGCGGGAACTGGCCGGAACGAAATAAGAACGGGCGAAGCGGGACCACCTCACGCTCTCGCCATCTCCTGCTGTGCCGCTATTGAGCCGGGTTTTCGCTGACTTCGCGGGCCGACGACTGGGCGAATCCCGGAAATCCGCTGCTCCCACCGGACCTGCCGCGGATTGTTTCAGCAAGCCCTTCGAACACCCGCGCGCACGAATCGCGCAGGGCCTGATCGGTGGACCTCAAGAGGGACTCCACGACATTCTGGCCGTGCTCGTTGAGCCGGCGCACGGAAGAAACCAGCCACGCATCGCAGGCGTTCTGCAGCCGGTCCTGATGCTTTTCAGTGGCTTCCTCGCTCAGGCGGCTCAAGCCCTGCGCCCAGTCTTGTTCGCGGGCGGCACGCTCGCTGCCGAAGCGTTCCAGCATCGCGGAGAACTCCGCTGCCAGCACACTGCGGCCTTCGGCAACAGACGTTTCCGTCTGGAAAGCCATCTGATGCCGGAAGCCTTCCAGCGACGCTTCCCCGCTCGACGTCAGCCTGCCGAGAACTTCCTGGGCGGACCGCTCGAGAGCCTGAGTGCGTTCCTGGAGAAGGTTTCGGCTTGTATCGACGAAGTGCTCGGCTTCGGTCCCTGCGATGGTTTGAAGTAACTGCCCGAAGGAAGCGGCCGCAGCGCCCGCTGCCTCGTCCAGGCTCGACCGCGTGCGGCTGGTAACGTCGCTCCCCGCATTTTCGAGCTGTTGCTGAATTCCACGGAGATGCGCGGCGACCCGATGCCCCGCCTCATCCGCGAACTTTTGCGCAGCCTCCGCATTGATGCCCTCGCAGTGAGTCTTCGCTGTAGCGAGAACCTGCTCCACCACAACCTGAAGCCGCGCGCGCGCGTCATTCTGAAACCACTCGGCGCTCTGTCCGATGGACTCGGAAACAGCCTGCGAAGCGCGCGCGCCGATCGCGCTGATTTCCTCATTCCATTTCCCGGCGGCTTCTTTTCGCGCGGTTTCGAAATCGTTGCGAAGGCCGGAGAGCGCATCGGTTGCCTGCGCGGCCGCCTCGCGCTGATTGTTATTGGAAAGCTGTCGAAGCCTCTCGCGATGGAGGCGCAGGCTATCTTCGGCCTGCATCTCGCGAGCGGAAAGGTCCCGGATCAAGCCCGGGACGCGATCGAGGTAGGGCGCCAGCCTTGACTCGGCTTCCGCCGTCGCGCGTTCGACCAATTGATTCCCGAGAGACTCAAAAGAGGGGTTCAGCCGGTCCCACATGCCGGCCACGAGGCTCTCCGCGTGGCGATTCATCTCGCGAGTGTGGCCTTCGAGGATATTCTCGAGGCGCCGATGGAGCTCGTTCAGCGTATCGTGGCTCGACGCCTCCAGCTGGCCCGAATAATTCTTCAGCCGTGCCGCCACGTGTTCGATTTCCGCCAGAGATTCGCGCGCCTGGGCCATCTCGCGCTCGAGATCCGAACGCAAGCGGTTCAATCCATCGCGGGCCTCCGCGGACGCTTCCGCAAGAGGCTGCCGGAGTTCGGCAAAGCGATTCGCAAGCCTCTGCTCGGCGTTTCGGAGCACGTCCTGAGAGCGCTCGGACAACTGCAGCGCCAGGCGCTCGACGCCGCTATCGAGCGAAGATTGAAGCAATTCGTTCCACTGCGCCTGCGCCACTCCTAACTCGAGGGTTAGGCGCTCGTTCCAGCGCTCCGCCGCGGAGGCGGAGTCGTTCGAGTGTTCGCGGGCAGCGTCCGGCTGAGCTTCCTGCGGAGACGCCGATCGTTCCACCCGGCCGGCCAACTCACTTTCCGCCTCTCGCGCGATGCGCGTTTTCTGATCGAGTTCGTCAAGCACATGGCCCGCTTCGTTGAAACGTTGTTCGAATTGGGACTTGAGCTCTGTCAGAAATTCTTCCTGCTTTGCCGACAAGTGCGCTGAAAAGCCGGTGCGTGCGTCCGCTTGCGCCTGATCGAGATTTTCCTTCCAACGCTGGAAAAACTCCTCCGCGGTGGACAGGCGGCGCTGCTCGCTCTCTTCCGCCGTCCGGCGAATGCCTTCCGCAGCTTGCGCCGCGGCGGATTCCATCGCCTGGTTCGCTTGCCGCTGAAGTTCGGCCGTCAGGTCGCGCAAGAGCGGACTCGGGTCGGAGGCTGGGGAATGTTCTTCGGAAGGAAATGCGGAATTTTCGGGTAAACCGGGATTTTCGCTGATGAAGTCGCCTATCACGTTCGCCTCGGTCGTGCCTATGATTACTGGTATGCGCTTCGCTTCGGATTGGCCGCCTGCCCGCGATTCCTGCGAGGTTGCAGCCTGATGTGAAAAAGCCGGCGTCCCGCCGGCCGCCCAATTTTCGGGCGGAAATTGAATTCCCCAAACGTTCCCCGGACTTTCGAGCTCGACGGCAACCTCGAACGCCTCACGGACAGACTGCGGGCGCTGGAGCCACGCTATGCGGGCCCGAACGTTGCGAAATTCCGAACCTTCCCGCAATCCCAGGGTAACCCATGCGTTTTTAGGTAAGTGATGTTTCGATGAATAAACGCATCCGTGAAGATTCAGGTACAGCGTGGACGTTCGTTCCTCGAAGGGCTGTCCCAGCAGGTCCAGGCCCCGTACGATAAGGGGAATCGACTCCGAAACGCGCTCACTGCGGCGCCGCTCGCTCTTGACCTGGCTAAAATCCACTTCTCGCACCGCGTTCCTCGAATCGCATGCGAGAGAATAGCACTCTCGCAAGTTCGGGTCGAGAGCGAAAGCGGCGCCATAAAAAATTTAAATGTGGAAAAAGTTTTGCAGTGCGGCTTCCCTGTCCCGCGAGACCGCAAAACCGCCCGTTTACTTTTTCTTCTTTTTCGCGCTGCTGTCGGTGCCAATCCGCGTCTGTACGCCTCCGCTGAGCTGCGCGATGTTGTCGAGCGCGGCCTTTGCCTGGGGAGCGTACGGCCCATTCGGGTCGACGTCGATGCACTTCTGGTACGACTCGGCGGTTCCTGGGGGAATGATATAGACAACCTTGTCGCCTTCCTGCTTGGTATCAATTGTGCCGGTATAGGCGCTCCCGAGCAGGAAATAGGCTTGGGCGTCCTTCGGATTGGCCTGCGTCGCCTTCTGGAACGGGACGATCGCGTCTTTCAGGTCGCCCTTGTTGCTCAGTACGATGCCGACGTTCTTCCAGCAGGTATCGGCCGTCGTAGGATCGAGAGCAGACGCCTTATCGCAGGCGGCGCCGGCGTCGGTGATTTTCTGCTGGTCGTTTTTGTCAGCGCCGGCCCGCGCGAGAGCCGTCCCAAGACTGACGTAGTAGTTTGGCTGCGGCTGCAGGTCAACCGCTTTCTGGTAGGCGCCGGCGGCGTCGCCGGAATTTCCCGCCAGGTCATACGCCTGTCCGAGGTTGGCCCAGATCAAAGCGTGGTTCTTCGGGTCTTTGGGACTGGCGCCCTGCTCGGCCTGCTGGAATTCGGTTACCGCCGTCTGGCCGTCCGCCTTGATCTTGTCCTGGAGCGCCGATTTCTGATCCGCGGAGGCCGAGGCGAGTTGCTGGCGAACCTGGGTCGAGTCGTTGATCGCCGCGATGCCCGCATCGAAGTGAGCCTTCATGTTCTTGAAGGCGTTGGCTTGCTCCTCGGCCTTCTTGGCCTCCTCGGCGCCGGAGTTCTTCTGCTGCGCGATGAGGTCTTTGAAGTTGAAGGTAATGTTATTGGGGCTGCCCTCCATAATGGAATGTCTTTCGGTGAAGTTGAGCTTCGCCGCGTCGTTGGTCAGCACGAATTCGTAGATCCCACCTTTAGGCACTAGCTGGCTGTAATGTCCCGTACGGTCCGTTTTCACCGTAAACACCTGGCTGGTGTCTACGTTCTTGATCTGCACGGTTACATCCGGCCAGGGATTGGCTTGAGGGTCCAGTACCTGACCTTCTATTCGAGTCGACTGCGCACACACGATCGGGGCCAGCAGAAGAGCAAACAGCAGCGCTCCCAGGGCGGGAATCGTTCGTCTCATTAGCTATCTCCTCCAACTATAAAGTGCGTTACCTATTATCGCCCAAGTGGTACTCGCCAGGCGATAGCGTCCACGGCATCCCCGATTCGCGGCGCCTCTGCTCCGCCGCGCCACGAACCCCAACGCCCGCGTGAATTGGCGGGCAATCATAACAAATTGGAGGCGCTGAGCCGCAAGCAAATTGGACAGCGCCACCCGAATGTCTGAAGTAGTACTACGGCCTGTAGGTCGCCGCGGTTACATCCGATTCCCAAACGGTGATACTTGCGATTCCGGCGCCGTTGGCCGCCCGGGGGAGCTGCCTGGCCGTTTCATCGTAGATGTAACGGGCGATGTTCTCAGCGGAAGGGTTCAACACGTCAAACGGAGGACGCTCGTTCAGGTATGTGTGGTCCAGCGAACGAATCACGTCCTGAATCGCCTTCTTCAGTTGGACAAAATCGTAAAGCAGTCCCGTCGAATCGAGTTCCTGGCCTGCCAGCGTGATGCGCACCTTGTAATTGTGCCCGTGCAGGTTCTCGCACTTGCCCCGGTAATTGCGCAGGTTATGCGCCGCGGCAAAGGTTTCGTCCACGCTGACTTCGTACATGCGATTCCTTCGAGTTCGGAGAGCCGGGCGCTTACGTCGCGCTGCCGCCCCTACTCCGGGTGATTTTCCATGAAACGCGCCACTTCGGCGAGGTCCTGCGTGGTCTGGTAATCGGGCAGGGACTCGAGAAAAATTTTACCATATTGCATGCGCTGGATCCGGTTATCGAGGATCGCCAGAATGCCGCGATCCGTCTTGGTGCGGATGAGCCGCCCGAAGCCCTGCTTCAGCGCAAGGACGGCTTCGGGAATCTGGAATTCGGCGAACGGGTTGCGGCCGTCTTCCTGAAGCGCGCGGACGCGGGCCGCGACGATCGGATCGCTGGGCACGGCGAAGGGCAGCTTGTCGATGATCACGCAGGAGAGCTGCGAACCCGGGACGTCCACGCCCTGCCAGAAACTGGCCGTGGCGAACAGAACCGCGTTGGCGGTTGAACGGAAGCGATCCAGAAGTATGGAGCGCGGCGCCGTGCCTTGCAGAAGGACGGGAAAACGTACCTTGGACGAAACGCGCTCGTACACGTCCCGCATTTGCGCGTAGCTAGTGAACAGGCAGAAGGCGCGGCCCTGGGAGATTTCGAGCAATTGGGCAATTTCGTTGGCCGCGCTGGCCGAGAACGAAGGGTGCCGCACGTCCGGCATCGACCTGGGCATGTACAGCAGGGCCTGCTCGTGAAAATCGAACTCCGGCGGCAATACCACTTCTTTGGCGGGCAGCACGCCGAGGCGCTGCTTCAGGTAGTCAAACCGGCCGGCGACGGCGACAGTCGCTGACGTAAGCACCACCGTGTCGAAGCGTTCGAAGAGCTGTTCGCGGAGGATCTGGCTCACGTCGATGGGTGTCGCCGCGAGAAAAACTCCGCGTCCGCGGCGTTCGTACCAATACACGTAACTTTTTTCATCGCTTTCAAGAAGGAATGCCAGCTCGCGGCGTGATTCGGCGGCCCGGCGGGCCAGCGTAATCACTTCCTCGGGCTTGGGCGAGAGCGCCGACAGATCGGCCTCCACGCGTTTGATCGCGGCGGCGAGCTCGTCGTAGGGCTCACGGTGGCTCTCCAGGAAGGCGTGCCGCTCGGCGGGGCCGAACGGAAACCGCCCTTCGCGCTCGGGGAATGTTTCAAAGAAGGCGCGGCCGCGCTCGCGGACGCGCGCCAGATCGCGCCGAAGCAGAGCGGACTCGATCCGCAGCACGCGCAGCATGCTTTCGGTGTCGCGAGCCAGTTCGTCGAAACGGTAGCTGGATATCTGGCGGCCGAAATAATCGCTCGCAACGTCTTCGATCTCGTGCGCCTCGTCGAAAACCACGGCGGAGTATTCGGGAAGGATCGAGCCGAAATCGTCCTGGCGAATGGCCAGATCCGCGAAAAAGAGGTGATGATTCACGACGATCAGATCGGCTTCCTGGGCGCGCTGGTGCATCGCCGTGATGAAGCAGCGCTGAAATTCGGGGCATTTCTGGCCGTTGCAGAGGTCGCGGCGCGCGTCGATCCGGTTCCAGAGCTCCGCGTCGTCCGGGAGAAAAGTCAGTTCGCTGCGGTCACCGGTGTCGGTCAGCTTCCCCCAATCGCGAATTTGCGAGAACCAGTCGATTTCGTCCATTCCCTTGAGAACCGGCTGGCCTTCCATCTGATAGACCTTCTGCCGGCACAGGAAATTGGCGCGTCCTTTCATCAGGGCGACTTTCAGGTTCGGGGCGAAGTGCTTCTGCAGGAATGGGACATCCTTCTGAAAAAGCTGCTCCTGCAGCGATTTGGTCGCGGTGGAGATCACCACGCGCCGCCCGCTACGGATGGCCGGAATCAGGTAGGCGAGCGTCTTGCCAGTGCCGGTGCCCGCTTCGATCACGGCATGCTGGTGGCGCTGAAAGGCTTCTTCGACAATTCGGGCCATTTCGAGCTGGGAGGGGCGAAATTCGTAGCCGGAATGGCGCGATTCGAGAAGGCCGCCGGGGCCGAAGATGCCATCGACGGTGAGTTCCTCAGGTTTTTCCGCGGTCGCTTTTTTCGGCATGAAGGGAGCGCTTGCGAGCCCGCAAGAGCCAGACGCTACCATAGCACAGGCCGGGTTTCGGGCAGCTCAGGGGTCTGCATAGCAACGCGCGCGTCATCCCGGCCAGCCGCCATCCGCGGTACCTCGCCGTCTGTCATCCTGACCGAAGTGAAGGATCCGCCTTTGCCTTTCGTGCTCGCCAAACCTTTGCCCTTACGTGGTCATCCTGAGCGCAGCGAAGGATCCCTTCGCTCTTGCTGTTGCTTTTCGCCGTTGCCTTGCGCAGTCATTCTGAGCGCCGTTCCTGCGCGAAGAATCTCTCTTCATGCGCCAATTCCAGCAACATCACTGCAACCGCCAACGTTTTTTAGGGGGTCGCGGCTTTCAGCCGCGACGTAAAAGCCGACGCAAAGCGCCTACCACTCGCGGCGTCTTTTCCGCGAGCCTTCGATCTCCGCGCCTCAGCCCGCTTCTTCGGGCCGCCCGATCCACAGATGTGGGGTGTCAACGCAAAGTAGAAATGTCCGGTTTCTCCCTACATAGAAATGTCCGCTTCCATGGTCTTCTCCAAGGATGGTCGGCAGGCACATGGTATTTGGGTTTGATTTTGTTCTGAGGTTTCGG
>Ga0181530_10006248_pt1 | contig 11816 bp, 6 predicted proteins | sample PEATcosm2014_Bin_42_FD_119769 | JGI IMG/M metagenome (GOLD analysis project Ga0181530, IMG submission 119769) | Peatland microbial communities from MTU Mesocosm Facility, Houghton, MI, USA - PEATcosm2014_Bin10_60_metaG | ecosystem: Environmental > Terrestrial > Soil > Wetlands > Peat | place... | reverse complement strand
CAAACCTCAACAACAACACAGCTTCGGCAGTTGTGACCGTGACTTCACCACCAGCCGACCTGGCCGTCACCAAAACCGCGAGCACGAACTCGGTCAAGTTCGGCCAGCAGGTCGTTTTCACCGTGGCGCTCCAAAATCTGGGACCGAACAATGTGCTCACCAACATCGTGGTCACGGACTGCCTGCCGGCGGGTTTCCAATACGTTACCGACAGCACGGTGGGCGGGGGCGGCACCGGGACCTATAGTCCCGGCACCTGCCAATGGACGCTTCCCGCCGGCATCGCCACGAACGCGACGATCTTCCTTTATATCACGGCGCAAGCCACCAGTGTCGGCACGTTCACCAACACCGCCAGCGTCGCCGTGCCCGCGGGTTTCACGGACCCGAACCTCAACAACAACACGTCTTCGGTGGTGCTGAAGGTGACTCCCCTGGTAGCGGATCTGGCCGTCACCAAAACCGTGTACACCAATTCGATGCCCGTTTTCAGCACCTTCGCCTTCTACTTCGCCCTGACGGTGACGAATCTTGGCCCGGACACAGTTACGAATCTCACGCTCACCGATCTGCTTCCTGCTGGATTGCCTTTCGCCGGGGCGGTTACGAACGCCGGAAGCGTTTACACGGCCTCCAACGGGCTTTGGACCGTGACCGGTCCGCTGGCCGCCGGCCAGGGAGCGACCATCGCGCTAACGGCCCTGCCAGCCAACGTCGGCACGTTTACCAACAACCTCACCGTGAACGTTCCGCCTTACGTAACCGATCCCAACACGAACAACAATACCGCGAGCGCGGTCGTTTACGTCTTGCCCCTCTATCGCATCCTGGGTTACGTGGCCAACTGCTCGTCCAATGGCGTGCCGCTGGCGAACGTCAAAGTCACCCTCTCCGGCGCGGCCAATCAGACCACTACCACGATCGGCAGCGGCAATTTCAGTTTCAACTCCGTTTCCAACGGTGTTTACACGGTCACTCCGTCGCAACCGGGCAACGTCTTCATGCCGCCCAGCGCCGTCGTGACGGTCAGCAACGCCTGGGTGACGGTGCCGACCTTCGTGGGCCGCATCGGCCTGATTTATGGCCAGGTTTCTTACTATGGCAACCCGGTAACCAATCAACCCATCACGCTGAGTGGCGGCAGTCTGGCCCGGCCGCTACTGGTGCTGACGGACGTCAACGGCAACTACATTTTTACGAACACGCCGGTGGGCAACTACACCGTGACGCCAGTGCAGACCAACGGCTACATTTTCAATCCGACCAACGCCGCAATTGTTTTGAACGCGACCAACTGCGCCGCGGTGACGAATTTCACCGCTGCCGTTCCGCGCGTCGTCCAACTCGTGGCGCTGGAAGTCACGCAGGTCATTCAGGATTGGAGCAATAGCGTGCGCTTGATCCAGAACAAGGAGACCTACGTGCGAGCGCACCTGCAACTGACCAACAAGAATGCGGTGTTACTGCAAGGGGCCCGACTTTACGGCACCGGGGGCGGAGGCGCCTTGCCGGACTCGCCGCTGCCTCCGCTGAACGCCGGCGGCTCCGTGCTCGTGACCACGACCAACGCCAGCGACCGCGCGGTTCGCGGCTATCTGACCAACACCTTCAATTTCCGGCTGCCGCCCGACTGGCCTTCGGGCAACCTCAGCCTGAGATTTGAATGCACCAACAACGTCACCATCGTGCCGACCAACGTGGTGCCTGCGAATAGCACTGTCTCGGTAACCTTCGTTCCTTCCGCCGTGCCGCAGATCAAATTCGTCGGCTACAACTGGACCAACGCCGGAGCCGTTCAGCAGGTCAACCTCCCCGCCTTCAACGACCTGCCGCGGCGCCTGGTTTCCCTTTACCCGGTCCCGGCCAATACGATTGACACACTGGTCAGCGTGCCGCCGACGATGCTGCCGGTGCCGGCGACCATCCCGGCGGCCCTCGCCGCAGACAATGGACGGGGCGACTGGGCCTTGCTCAACGCCAATGCCCGTTTGAAGGCACAGAAAGATTTGGATTACGTCATCAGTCGCCTTTTTGGAGGCGGCAACTGGATTTACTACGGTTGCCTGGCCTGGCCCAGTCCTGACACGCTCGGCTGGGCGGGCGCGTATGTCACCAGCGCCAGCACGGAGGGAACGACCTCGTTTGTTTCCTCGGGCTTCGTCAATCCGACTTTCTATCCCCTGCCGAGCGGTGTTGCGCGCCACGTCTCGGACCACGAGATCGGCCACAACCTGGGCCGACCGCACGACATCTACAGCTCTACTGGCCGAGGCGTGTGCGGTGAGGGGGCCGGCACGACTTTCTATCCCCTCTTCCAGCCCGTCGCTGGCGGGGCGATCAAACCGGCGCTCGGTCCAATGACCAACGGCGCCAATTCGGTGGTTTACGGCTTGGACACGCTCACCCTCAGATCCGCGCCGGCACAGAATCCCGTAGTGGACCCGAATGTGTTCTTCGACATCATGAGTTACTGCCGGGTCGGGCCGCTGGATCGGTGGATTTCCACCTTCACCTACAACGCCCTGTACACCGCGATCAGCAACAGCTTCACCGTTCCGCCGCCGGCAGCGGGGGCGCCGGGACCACCCAGGCGCTGGCAATTCCTGCGCGGCTTTCTGGGCGGCGCCGCCGAAACCGGCGAATTGATGCCGGTCCTGACGGTCACCACGACGAATATCCCGCCGAGCCCGCCGCCCGGTGATTACTCCATTCAGCTTTACGACGCCAACAGCAACCTGGTGAACCAAATCTCATTCGAACCCGACAGCTACCTCAAGGACGAGAACTCATCTAACGAGGATTATGTGGCCGTATTCGTCGTGCCGGTGCTGGCCGATCCCACCGTTCGCCAGATCGAGCTGTGGAACGGCACGAACCTGCTGGATATGAAAATCGCTTCGCCCAACGCGCCGGTGGTTTCCACCATCACCTTGTCTGCCACCAACGGCGGGGCCTTCACCGGCTCGGGGCCGCTGGTCATCACCTGGGCTGCCAGCGATGCCGACGGCGACGCGCTAACCTACACCGTTCAATATAGCGCCGACGGCGGCTCCACCTGGGAGACGCTCTTCGTGGATTGGCCGTCGCAGAGCTGTATGATTGATAGCCAGTATCTCCAGGCCACTACGCAAGGCGAAATCCGCGTCGTGGCCAGCGACGGCTTCAATACTTCCCCCGACGCTTTCAGCAGCATGTTCACCGTGCCGAATCATGCGCCCGTGGTCTCGATCAACACGCCGCCGGACGGCACCCTCTTCATTGCGGACCAGGAGGTATTCCTCGATGCCTTCGCCAATGATCCGCAGGACGGCGCACTCGATGGCAGTAGCGTGCAGTGGGTTTCCAGCCGGGACGGCGCCCTCGGCAGCGGCGCGGTGCTCTATTTCCAGGCCGACGCCTTGAGCGTAGGCGCCCATGTCATCACCGTCACCGCCACCGACAGCACGGGCCTGACCAACAGCGCGTCGGTGAAGATTTACGTCCTGCGCCAGCCGCCACCGCAGCTCGCGATCGAGCGCTCCGGGAATCAACTCCTGCTTTCCTGGCCGTCCTCCATCACCAACTTCGTGCTGGAATCCAGCTTGAGCCTCGCGCCGGCCAACTGGAGTCCGTTGACCAACGTGCCGGTCGCCGCCTACGCCACGCAGACGGTGACGACCGATCTTTCCGCGCAAGCGAAGTTCTTCCGCCTCGAGATGTTGCCATAGCCTCAGACCGCGGCGGCAGGCTTCAGCACCTTCCGGGCTTAGTTTAACCGCCTGGCTCGAATGTAGGCATTCGCTCAGGGGGCGAATGCCTTCGCGGCTTGGCTTACCGGGCGGCCCTGAATTGTTTGGCCGGTGTTGGAGGCATCCGATAGGTTTTCCGGCCATGATGAAGGCAATCAGGTTGATTCGGCCGGGGCGGCCATTGGAAGCGCGACAAGTGGACGTGCCGTCGGTGTCCGCGCGGGATGTGCTGGTGCGGGTGAAGGCAGCGGGGATTTGCCATTCGGATGCTCACTATCGGGCGGGAACATCAAGGGTGGACCCCTTGCCACTAACGTTGGGGCATGAGGTGGCGGGCGTGGTCGAGCAGACGGGGTCGGAAGTGCGGAACGTGAAGCGCGGGGACCGGGTTTGCCTGCATTACCTGGCCACGTGCGGCGAATGCGCCTATTGCCAGCAGGGGAAGGAGCAATTCTGCACGCAGGGCGCCATGATCGGCAAGTACCGCGACGGGGGTTATGCCGAGTTCATCCTGATGCCGGCGCGCAGCGTGTTTCGGCTGCCGGAGGGAATCCCTTTCGAGCAGGGAGCGATCCTAATGTGCTCGTCGGCGACGTCGCTGCACGCGTTGAACAAGGCGCGGCTGCGGCCGGGGGAGTCGGTGGCGGTCTTTGGTGCGGGCGGCCTCGGGCTGTCGGCGATACAACTGGCGCGGGCGTTCGGGGCGCGTGAGGTGTTCGCGGTGGACATCAAGCCGGCCAAGCTGGAGATGGCGCGAGGTTTCGGCGCGGTGCCGGTGGATGCCGCAGCCCGCGAACCGGTGGCCGAAATTCAACGTCTGACGGGCGGGCGCGGGGTGGACGTGGCGCTGGAGCTGATCGGGCTGCCCGCGACCATGCGCCAGGCAGTGCAGTCGCTGGCCATCCAGGGGCGCGCCGCCTTGGCGGGGCTCACGGACAAGACGTTCGAGATTGAGCCTTACATGGAACTGCTGAACAAGCAGGCGGAGATCATTGGCGTGTCCGACCACCTCGCGCAAGAGCTGCCGGGGCTGATCGAGTGGGTGCGGCAGGGCAAGCTGGACTTGTCACGCGTCATCACCCGCACGGTGCCCCTCGATGCCGGTGCGATTAATGAGGTGCTGGATGAGCTGGAGAAGTTCGGACAGGAGGGAAGGGCCGTGATCAGGAGTGACCAATGACGAATGGCGAAAGAGGGGCGCTTACGGAGAACCTTGGGGGCTCGCGGCGAGTGACGCCGACTGACGTCGGCGGCTACGATTCTGCGATTTGTGGAATGCGCCCTGCCCGAAGATGTACACGCGGACACCGCGGAGCCGCATCAGTAAACAATTGGCCTGGCGCGGGAGTCTGTGCGGAAGGCGAACTCGAAGATCTTTGGGTCGGCGCGCTGCTCCCGAATGCGCCCCGAGATTCGATAGCTCTTCTCCGGCTCGAAAACCACCTCCGCCGGCAGCGCATAGACTCTTTCGCAGGGGCTGTTGTCGGCGAACGCAATCGGTTGCGTGAGGCTCAAATGCTGTTCGGAGGCGCCAAAGGGCTGGGGATCGCCTCGGCGCACTTCCGCGGTGGGGTAGCGCGGAACTTTCTTAATGGTTACCTCAACCGGAGCCTCGCTGCCAGCAGCGACGAGACCGGGCCCCCAAATCCGCAGGTAGAGACCGTCGTTTGGAAGCCGCCGGAAGCCCGAATCCACCGGCGACCGGGCAACAGCCGTCAGGGCCTGGCTTTTGCCGCTAATCCATTCCGCGCCGATCTCCTGCGCCCGGTAATTACGCACCCCCTTAAACCCCTCATACAACCCAGCCACGCGGTCGGTCGAAGTGTCCTCAGTGGGCGCAAAATTGCTCAGCAGGATCCCGTCCGAGTTGATGTCATCCAGCGCCCCGTGAGTGCCCCCGAACGTTACGCGCTCGCTGCCTTTCAAAATCAGCCACGAGGCATGAGCGTAGTGGTTGTCGAGGCTGATGAGAATGGTCGCCGGATTCAGCGTGACATGGGTGTGGCCCCGGACAATCCGCTCCAATGCCAGCGGATACCGATTGGTCATCGTCTCGGCCATCCAGGCATCGCTTGCGGCGAAGCCGTCCAGGTCGAGCTGGCCTTTGCTTTCGAGCGCCTCGATCACCGGGGCGTAGCCCAGCGGGTCGCCCGACTCTGTTACATAGCGGTAGGAGTTCTTTGCCGCATTCCACTCGATCCGCGCCCGCTCGCCTTTCGCATTCAGGACCAGGAAGCGATCGTCCCGTCCCGGCATTCGCGCCGTGATTATGTCCACGCCCTCCAGGTGCGTGAGCAGCTCGGCCAGTCGCTCGGTCTCCGCCGGCACATTATGGATTTCCACCCACGACTCGATCCCCGCTGTCGGCAGGACAACGTCCTTGGGGTCCTGCAAGGACTTGGTGATGCGGTAGCCGGCTTTCTTCAGGAAGCTGCGAACCGGTACGCGCTTCGGGGGGCCGGCGTGGTTGTTTCCATGATCAGAGAGAATCAGAATCTCCAGCTCCCTGCCCGCCTGCGCCCGGTAGCGGGCGCGGAGTTCTTCGAGTTGTGTGTCCATTGCGCAAAGCAGCGCCATGATGTCGGCTGCCAAATGCTGCGCGTCGTCGGTCGTGCGAATATAGGCGTAGTAATTGTCGCCCACATTCTTCGCCCTGAGAAAGTTCTTCATCAAGTCATGCACCTCGAACTTGTACGTCAGGCGCGGGAGGACGTAGCCCATTGTGCGCAGCAGGCCGTTTTGGAGCTGATACGTCATCTGCCGCTCGTGCTCCATTGTAGTGGTGATGCCATTGATGGCGATCTGGGAATTGGCCGCCTCGCTATAATACTTGCGCTGGTAGCCGGGCAGCGGGCGGTCGCCGAAAATCTCGGTCCAGGCCACGTCGCTGGTCGAGGGGAAGGTCGAGATATTGCGGCTCACAGGGTAGTAGCCGTGGTTGAATGCTTGCCGATGGAACTGCCGGCCGTGGAGGTTGGTGTAAGTGACCCCCTGCTGAAGCGCCTGCATATCCCGGTAGGAAATCCCGTCCAGGGCCAGGATCAGCCGTTTGGGGAGCGCGGCGCTGCTCGTCGCGGGGAGTACCTGGCATGCCAGAACCCCGAGGAAGAAAAGCCTACGCAGGCTTCTTCCATAACGACTTGAGCCGTCGAAGCTCGGATCAAGTATCATGGGACAATTCTATAAGTGATCGAGCGGGCCGCGTTCAAACCAAATCTTGTGCGTGGCGGCAGGCATCTTGCCCGGCGGGATGGCGGTCGCCACGGTTTTTTGGGAGCGCCGATCCGGGCGGCAGGATGCCGCCCTCTACGGCAGGGGATGCCCGCCGCTACGTGGTTTCCCGTTGCCCCTCGGCCGCAGACCCTATATCTTCAGCCTCGTAGCACCATGCATTTTGAAGCCCAGGCCCAGACCACGCCGTCCAACCTCACCGCGCATGCCACCACGGTCCTCCCGCGCGCAGCGGTTCTCCTCCGCCGTTAAACCGTCATGCTCTTCCCGGCACCTTCTCCGCCCCGAAGACCCTCCCGGGTGGTCATCACTGGCGCAGGAATCCTCACAGCTCTCGGGCAGGGTTGGAAGCCCAACGCGGACGGCTTCCGAGCGGGGAGCACGGCCTTCCGCCGGGTGTCCCTCTTCGATGTCAGCCGCCAGCGGGTGAAGGTCGCCGCAGAAGCTGACTTGCCCGCCACCTTGCCGTCAACCCGCCTGAGCGCTCGCCAGATCGCCCGGCTGGATCGTCCCAGCACAATGCTGTTGTGGGCAGCGCTCGAGGCGTGGCAGCAAGCCGGCTGGGAGGCCACCGAGGATTTGCCCCTGGTGCTCGGCACGACCTCCGGCGGCATGTCCCTCGGCGAAGACTACTTCCGCCAGGCGGTGCAGGCGACGGGACGGCATCGTCAGCAAGCGACCCGGGCCCTTCAGTATCAGTCGCAGGTCCAGGCGCGGCTGGTTCTCGACGCCCTTGGATTCAACGGACCGATTACCATCATCTCCAACGCCTGCGCTTCCGGCAGCAACGCCATCGGCCATGCATGGGAGATCGTTCGCTCGGGGCAGTCCGACCGCGTGCTGGCCGGCGGGTACGACACGCTCAGCCAGATGGTGTTCTCCGGTTTCGACGCCCTGCAGGCGCTTTCGCCTACCACCTGCCGTCCGTTCGATGCAGGGCGTGATGGATTGGCGCTCGGTGAAGGCGCGGCCTTGGTCGCCTTGGAAACGCTCGAAAGCGCGCGCCGCCGCGGAGCCGCCATCCTTGGTGAACTCGCCGGCTATGGCACTACAATTGATCAGCACCATCTCACGCAGCCGCACCCGGAAGGTGACGCCGCGGCGGCTGCCATGACCCTGGCGTGCGACAGCGCGCGCCTGACGCCCGAGGACATTGATTACATTAATGCCCACGGCACGGGCACGCCGCTGAACGACAGCTCGGAAGCATTGGCCATCCAGAGCTGGGCGGGCCGCCGGGCGGCCACACTGCCGGTTAGTTCCACGAAAGCCAGCATCGGACACCTCCTGGGGGGTGCGGGCGCGGTTGAAGCTGTCGTCTGCCTGATGGCGCTGCGCGAGCAATGGCTGCCGCCTGAGATCGTCTTCGAGACCCCCGACGCGGCCTGCAACTTCCCCATCGTGCGCCAGCCACAGGATGCGCGCGTGAACGTCGCGCTCTCCAACTCGTTCGGCTTCGGCGGCGTGAATGCGACCTTGGTTCTGCGGAGGTGGACATGAACCAGCCCGGAGCGCCGACTTCGCTGGTAGGGACGCCTCGCCGAGGCGTCCGTGGGGACGTTTCGGCGAAACGTCCCTACCATTCTCAGGCATGAGCACCATCTACATCTGCGGTCTGGGCGCGGTTTCCCCGGCGGGGTGGGGTGTGCCGGCCCTGCGCGAAGCGTTGAACAAGGGCGAACCACTGCCGTTGCAATCGCTGGACCGTCCCGGCGGCCAGAAACCCCTGCGGGCGCGTCTGGTCCCCAGCCCTGCCGCGCGTCCCGGGTTCCTTGCCCACCAGCGCCTGCGGCGCACGAGTCCTATCACCCATTATTCCGCCGCCGCCGCGCTCGAGGCGCTGGCGACGGCACCAGCAGTCCGCGACGGCAAACTCCGCCTGGGCCTGGTGGTGTCGCTGCAGACCGGCTGCGTGCATTACTGTTGCCGGTTCTACGATGAAACACTCCGCGACCCGGCCACAGCCAGCCCGCTGCTCTTCCCCGAGACGGTGTTTGCCGCGCCGGCCAGCCACGTCGCCACACTCCTGGAGCACGTGACGCTGGCTTATACGCTCGTGGGCGATCCAACTGCTTTCCTGCAAGCGGTAGCGCTCGGCGTCCGATGGCTGGAGGAAAAGAGAGTGGATGCAAGCCTCATCATCGGCGCCGAAGAGACCCACTGGATTCTTGCGGACGCGCTGTGGCACCTGGAGCGTGAAGCCGTTTTCACGGGCGGCGCGGGTGCGTTGTGCCTGAGCTGTGATCCGCAGTTGTCGGTCGGCGTCCAACTCGCCGCGATCACTGATCCCCATACCTACTCCGCCCGCCTCCCTCGCGGTCGAGCCGCGCGGGCGATGCGCGACCAACTCGACGGTTCCAACTCGGACCTGCTGTGTGACGGACTCGGCGGCGGCCCGCGCGCGAACGCTCCCGAGGCAGCCGCGTGGGCGGATTGGACCGGGCCGCGCCTGAGTCTCAAGCGGACTCTGGGGGAAGGTCTGATGGCCGCTGCCGCGTGGCAATGCGTCGCTGCTTGTGACGCGGTGGCCGGCGGGCGGTTCGCCGCCGCCAATGTCAGCCTGGTCGGCGGGAGCCAGCAGGCGATTGGCGCACGCTTTGTAGCGGCAAACAGGATGCCTGCCGCTACCACCTGACCAATGGCCGACCGGCTGCTGATCATTCAGCCTTCGCACTATCGCTCCAAGGCGGATCGCACCGTATTCCGCGTCCGCCGGCGGAACGTTGTCCCGCTGACTCTGCCCTACCTGGCCGCTCTGACTCCGCCCGACTGGAAGGTTAAGCTCATTGACGAACAACTCCAGCCGCTCGACTTCGAGGAGGGCGCCGACGCGGTCGCCATCACCACCGGCACGCTCACCTCGCTGCGCGCCTACGACATCGCCGACGAGTTCCGCCGCAGGGGCGTGCCTGTTATTCTCGGCGGCCCTCATACGTTCTTTCATGCGGACGAGGCCGGCGCGCACGGTTCTGCAGTCGGCATCGGGGAAGGCGAGATCATCTGGCCGCGAATGCTCGAGGACGCCCGCCAGGGCCGCCTCAAGAACGTCTATCAGGCCGACCTGCTGCCCGACCTGGCGGGCCTGCCGATGGCCCGCTACGACATGCTGGACTTGCGGCCTTACCGCCCCTTCCGGACCTTCACTGTCGTATCCTCGCGCGGCTGCCCGTTCCACTGCGAATTTTGCTCCGAGCGATTGCTCCTGGGCGAGCGCTACCGGTGCCGGCCCGTGCCGGAAGTCATCGAGGAGGTCAAGCGCTGCGGCTCGCGGAGCATCTTCTTCGGCGACAGCAACTTCGGCGGCAAGCGGAGCCATGCCATGGAACTCATGGAAGCGCTCATTCCGCTGAAGGTGCGCTGGTCGGCGCTGTGGTCGTCCTATCTCTGCAGCGACGGGCCTTTCCTGGACCTGGCCAAGCGCAGTGGTCTGCTGCACGTCAACATCGGCATCGAGAGCATCAACCCGCAGACGCTTGACGGCATGAACAAGCGCTTCAACAAGACGGACAAGTATGCGGACATGCTGGCCAACCTCCGCCGCCGCGGCATCAGCTACTCGTTGAATTTCATCTTCGGCTGGGACGGCGAGACGGACGGCGCGTTTGCCGCCACGCTCGACTTCCTTGCGCGGCACAAAGTCCCGGCGGCTTACTTCAACATCCTCACGCCCGTCAAGGGCACCCCGCTCTACGACCGAATGAGCGCCGAGGGCCGGATCACCAGCCTCTCGGACATTGATCGCTGGCCCGGCCAGATTTGCTATATCCGTCCGCCTTACGGAACGCCCGGTGCGCTGGAACGCAACGTCCAGAACATGTACCGGCAGTTCTACAGCTTGCGTTCCATGTTCAGGCGCCTGCCCATGCCAGTCACGCAATCCAACATCGCCTCCTGGGTCATCAACTTCTCCCAACTCCGCCTGGCCCGCGCCGAGGAGGCGCACAACGACTTCGACGGATACTGAGAACGGGTCGGCTGGGCCACGACCACGCCACCGCTGGCTGCGAAAGCTGCGGGGCGTGGCCTTGACTGCCCTTATGGTTTCCCATAGGTTTGTGCCATGAAGCTAATCCTGGTTGCGGGACTTGGGTCAAACTCCATGTTTGTGCCCTAATATCCAATATCATGGACCTCTTTCCATGCTAATCATGGGTTATGGCAATAGGCATGGCTTCGCATGAGAGATTTCTGCGTGGAACAGGGTGACTCTCCAGACACCCTTGCACTGATTGGTGAGATCCTTGGCGCTGCTGGCGTGAATATTGAGGGTCTTTGTCTAATTACGTATGAAGGGCGGGGTGTCATTCATTTCGTAGTGGAAGATGCTGCGACTGCCAGACGTGTTCTCGAACATTCGGGGATCAGAATCAGGGAGGTATCGGAAGTGTGTGTACTTCACAAAGACGAGAAGCGTGTCACCGGCAAGCCCGGATCGTTTGGAGGGATTTGCAGGACCTTTGCGGATAATGGCATCAAACTCAACTTCGGCTACCCGGCGGAGAACAACAGGTTTGTTTTTGGAGTTAATGATGTCGCGAAGGCACGAGCACTATTGGGGTAACGGGGTGAGTATCAAGCTCCATAACTATCGCGCTACACTCGACGCCGGGTGGCGCGTTCTGCAAGATATCGGGCGTCAGTGGCCCGGCGCGAGTGGGCGTTAAGCCGCACATGCGTATTACGCTAACCCGACTTTCGCTACTGGCGGGTGGCTGAACGCGTAAGTGCCTAGCCATACGCTGCCGCGCCTAAAAGGTCTGCACCAAAGTCATTCCTGGAGTAGTTGGCCCTTTTGGCTGATCCGCGGTGGGGATTGCGGCGGCAGTTCCCAACCCAGTTGGGCCAAGATCATTTTGT
>Ga0181530_10006244_pt1 | contig 11821 bp, 8 predicted proteins | sample PEATcosm2014_Bin_42_FD_119769 | JGI IMG/M metagenome (GOLD analysis project Ga0181530, IMG submission 119769) | Peatland microbial communities from MTU Mesocosm Facility, Houghton, MI, USA - PEATcosm2014_Bin10_60_metaG | ecosystem: Environmental > Terrestrial > Soil > Wetlands > Peat | place... | reverse complement strand
TCGGTTTTCGGCAGCTCGAAGAGGCGACATCCATCCCCGCCAACAGTCTGATGCGCATGTTCGGACCGAATGGCAACCCTTCCGCGAAAAACCTCTTTGGCGTTTTGGCGCATCTTCAGGCGCGGGAAGGCGTGAACTTCGAGCTTCGCCCTCGCCGCGGGTAAAGATCGAGCCTGTGTAAGTTTCAGACAGCCCCTGCGCCGCATCTCGTATCGACGCCCGTGCTATTTGAACCTTTTCTTGAATGCGAACACCATGTCCACGTAGCCGTTTTCCTCGCGCGTCAGAATCGCCGACCACCGCCGGTTGAAGGCCCACTCCGCCCTCACTAGCTGCGTGCTCGTGCTCGACACGTCCGAGATATAGGTGAACAGCAGATCGGGCGTAATCTGCTGCTCCATTGTCATCCGCGCTTCCGGACTGCCCGTAACGCCCGTGAGCTGCGGGTCGACCTTGATCCTGCTCACGCCGAAGAAACGCTGCAACCCGCCCCCGCCCGGGTTCGCCAGCGCCTGCGCGATCAGAGCCGAGGCCCCTATCTGCTGCAGATTCTGCGACTGTCCCGTGTTCGTCGCGGCCAGCGTCGGATCCGGCGTTCGCCCCGTGGCGAGAAGCGCCACAATGTCGGAAAACTGCAGCGGCGGATCGGACCGCGGACTCACATTCAGCTTCGTCACCGGTCCCGTGATCATCAATGTGATTTGTATGCCGCGCGCCCTGGTCTCCAGCGCGACGTCGAGGATCGGTTCGATCTTCGCCGGGTTCAGGAACGATACCGTTCCCTGATTGATGGTGTATTTATTGCCGAAGAAAACGACCTCACCCTGCGTGATATTGATGCGCCCGAGCAGCGCCGGATTGGTAACAGTGCCGCGCAGCCGCAGGTTCGCGTCGGCCGCGATGCTTTGCGCCAGATTGCTCTGGAACGCGACATCGGGCGCGGTTTCCACCTGGATGTCCAGGTTCATGTTGGCCACCAGACCCGTCGCTGCCTCAGGCGTCTTCAATGGTTCGGCCATTCGCGCCAGAATCTCGGCGGCGTCCGATTTCGGATTGATGACGACCCGGTGGACCGTGACGTTGCCCGAAACCTCGCTGCGCTGAGATGTGCCCGCCAGGGTGAGGTCGGCGTCGGAAACCGAGCTTATCCCCTCCGGATAGCGGAGCCTGACTTCATGGGCGTGGCTCTCGAGGCGGAACGCCAGCAGCCCGCCCGTCAGCGTCGCGAAGCCCGTCGCATCGATTTTGCCGCCGCCTGTCTCGGCAGTCAGCGTTTGGATATTGGCGCGCGCGCCGTTGAACAAGATCACCGCGTTCGCGTTGGTCAGTCCGTTGGCGAAGTCGGTGTAATGAAGCTCCCCGTTCCGCAGTTCCGCGCGTCCGGAAAAATCCGGGCTGGTCAGGGAGCCGCGCACACTTGCGTTCACCACCACCTCGCCGGCCGACGTCAGGTCCGTATTGAAGCTTTGTGCCAGCGCCAGATTGACCTTGCCCTGCACCTGAAGGTTGAGCGGCGATTGCCCCGTCAGAGCGATCGAGCCGTCCACATCGATGTCCGTATCCAGCCCCTGCAGATGGGCGTTCTGCACACGGAAAACGGATTTTTCGAGCGCCAGCCGGATCGGCCCGTTGTTCCGCAGAACGAGGGTCTGCATATTCTGAGCCTGCGAACTCCCGGGCGGCGCGCGCAGTTCGAGTTGCGTAATATCGAGAGCCGCCGTCAGCAGGCTCGGAGTGCGTGCCGGGCCGTTCACGCTGAACTGACCCGCAGCCACACCGCTGAAATTCAAACTACTGGCCGGGGCGCCGAATGCCGCCGCCAGAGCGTCCGCCCCAAGGTCCGAAAAAGTAACTTTCGCCTCCAGCGGATAGTCGTCCGCCAGCCGCATCGTGCCTTCTCCATGAATCGCCGCCTTCACCGCATTGGAATCCAGCCGCGCGGTGAGAACGCCGTTCTTCGTGCCGGCTGTAAAATTCGCGTCGCCGAGACTGCGCGCGGCCACGCTGAGTCCGGTCGCGCTGACGCTCGCATTGACATCGAGAAGTCTCAAAGGACGGATGTCGACCGCCCCACTCGCCTTGATTTGCACCGAGCCCAGAAGATCCGGCGCCCTCGCGTGCACCAGCGCGATTTGGTTCAGCGCCATCGCGTTGCTCGATACGTCAAAGGTCAGCTTGCCGGTGAGCGCGCCTCCCCCTGCCGGCGAACGATCGAAGCGCGCCGTCACGTTGAGGCGTTTGGCTCCAGCCGCCAGCGCAGCCGCGATCGTCTGCGGGCCGCCCGCGACATACTGTGCGCGTCCGGTGACCGTATCGTAGGGCTCGCCGTAGATCTTCCCCCTGACAACCGTCACATCCGCGGTCGCATGCGGATCGCCGACCGTTCCGCCGATCTGTGCGGTCGCGCCGAGCGTTCCTGTGACAGGCGCATTCTTCTGCCCCCCGAGCGCCAGCAGTTCCGTGAGATCGGCGTTGTCGATCTGCAGATCGGCGCTCACCGGCGACGCGGCCCGCACGGTCCACGCGCTTAAACCGACACGAAGCCCCGGAGCGCCGCGCGTCCGCACACGCAGATTGCCGGATACGAGCAAGGCGTTGGTCACAGTAACGTCTGTCTCCGTCGCCGTGAAATCGGTTGCCAGCGAATCGATCTGCCGGGTCTGGTAGACCGCATTGCGGATCGTCGCGTGGCCTGCGATTCGCGGATGGTCCAGCGGCCCGCTCACCGACCCGTCGAACGCGGCAGTTCCGTTGCGCAATTCTCCCGGCAGCTTTCTGCCCTCGAGCGCGGGCTGCAGTTCATTCAGATCCTGCGATTGCAGTTTGACATCGAGCCGCTTGCCCACCTCGCCCAAAACATCGAGACGCGTGCGTGGCAGCGCGAGCCACGAGGGCCCCAGGTCGGTGGTTCCGGCCATCCCGTTGTAGTGCACCGAGACTTCGCCATGCAGCGGCAGGCTGCCCGCCGCCGGCGAGACCGCCAGCCTACCGTCACCATCGACTTCGTGGAGGTTCTCTTCGCTCAGCTTGCCGGTGGCGTGAATCGGCCCCGAGACAAGGCCGTCGTAAGGCAGCGCGGGCAGGCCCGCGACCGCCGCCAGTTCGCGCGCATCGAAGCTGTCCATCTGCCCCGTGAAACGGAAATCCTCCAGATTGTCCACTACGGCGGCGCCCGTGAGTTCTCCATGCAGCGCCTTGACGCTCATTCTGTCTACGAGGACCCTCTCCGGATCGGCCGAAATTCTCGCCGTGACGCCGAGGTTTTGGACTTGCCCGTACTGGATGCCGCTTCCGCTGAGCGCTCCGTCGATCTGGTAATCATCCGCCGATGTGAAACGGGCCGTGCCCGCGAGGTTCAGCGTACCTGCGTGCGCAAAATTCTGCAGCCGGAAAACCTTGTCGACTTCCGACAGCCCGATAACTGCCTTGTATTGCGCGGTTGTCACTAGTGATGCGGTTACCGGCGATGCGAAACCACGCACGGTCACGTTGGTCAAATCGATTCCGGACGTCGCCGACTTTACCGTGGCCTTCGAAATCGTGAGCCGGTCGCTCTCGAGAGCCGCCTTCGCATCCACCTGCAGATCGATCGGCCCGTAACCGCCCCAGGCCGCATGCATTGGCGCGAGATGAAGTTCCGCATCGTAACGCGGGCTGGCGCCGTTGCCCCCGGCATTGTAGGCTGCCTGCGCCGTCAGATTTTCTCCGTGTGCGTTCCAGGGCATCGCGGCGGCCTTACGTCCCGGCGCCTCCGCGAGAATCTCGCCATTCGCCAGATCGAACTTGCCGATCTTCAGATCGAGAATCGTCTGCGCTCCGACTTTCCGGGGATTCGGCATTTTCGGCCGCGGAATGTTCGTCGTGCCATCCACCTGGAAGATCAGATGCGCCCGCGGAGCGTCCGCTTCCACGCGCGCGATGTTGAAGTCCCGTTCCATGAGGGAAATGATCTTCAGACCGATCACAACGCGTTTGACGGCCAGCAGCGGTGCTTGTCCGGCCGGTTCCGTGCCGTGAATCGTCAGATGATCGAGCTGCGCGGTCAGCGTGCTCCAGTCGAAAGCGAAGGCTCCGATCTCGACACGTCCGCCAGTGGTCTTCTCGGCCTCCAGGACGATTCGCTCCCGAACTTGCTCGCGCAGCCAATCACTGCGCGCGACGAAGATCCCGGCCGCCAGCATCAGCAGAACGAGAACAAACACGCTGAACGAGATCAGTGCGAAGCGCGCGGGCTGTCTCATTTTCCGTTCGCCTCCGCTGCCTGCTGTGGCGTCAGATCCTTCTCCGCGTATTCGATTTTCGTTCGTTTGCGCTGGTCCTGCAGCCACAGGTCGAGTTCGCGGTCCGCGCGTTCTTCGGTGAGCTGCTGCTCTATCTGCGCGTGCATTTCGTTCAGGCTGTCCTGCTGCGCCTTTGCCAGGCGGGGGAGAACCTTCTCATTGAAGAATTTCCGTATGTCGTCGTCGGTCACCTGCACGGCGGGCCGGAAGCGCAGGCTTACAAACGTCAGCAGATCGGTCTGCCTCACCAGATCGTCTTCGACATCCTGCGTCGTCAACTTGTAGTTCGCCAGCGCGCGCTCGAACGCCTCGCGGTCCCCTTTGTGGTTTGACGCGACATAATCGTCCAGCAGAGCTCTTCCGCGCGCGGACGCAAGGCGCGGATAATTGCCCACATCCATTTCCCGCTCTACCAGCTTTTGATCGATCAGTCTCTCGGCAGCCTGACGCCGGGCGGCAGGGCTCAGGTCGGGCTTCTCGTCATTTTGAAACGCCGTCAGCCGGATGCGCAGGTCAATCTCGCTGTCGGTGATGACCTTGGTGCCAACCGTGACGGCGACACGATCCACGATAATGGCCGCCGCCGGAACCGCCATCATAATGACTATCGCTGATACGCATAATCGCGGAGATCGCAGGCGGCACCGCCTGCGCCGCACGCCCTGTGGGGCAGGCGGTTCCGCCTGCCGAGCGCAGTGACTAAGTGGCGGGTTTCGCATCAGAAAGCCTGCCCGATCGAGAAGAAAAACTGAAAATGACTGATCTGCTGCAGCGATGCCTGGCAGGAGTTCGCCGTCGAGCATGCCACCAGCTGCGAGTAGTTGCCCGGGAATCCGTTGAACTTTGGCGGGTTGATGCTGTAGGCCAGGTCGAGACGCAAAGGCCCGATCGGCGTCCGGTATCTTACGCCGAAACCTACCGCGTGGATCATGTAATCGAAGTCCCCGGGATTTCTTTGATCCACCCGAAACGAAATATTCCCCAGACTCGAATAAACGTTTCCCGCATCCTCGAACAGAACGCCGTTGATGTTAGCGCCATAGAGCGGGAAACGCAGTTCGGTGTTATTGAAAAGCATCGCCGAGCCGCCCAGCGGGAAGCCTGTCAGCAGGTCGCGCGGGCCGGCCTGGTTATCCGGAAATCCGCGCTGCGTGTTGCCGCCTCCGGCGAAGAAACGCTCCGCCAGCGGAATGGGATCGCCGGGCTCGGAGTTGGGTGGGATGCTGAATGCGGGTTGCAGCCCGACCTGCGTCTCCCGCGCCAGAACCCATTTGTCGCCCAGCTTGTAGTAAGTTGCATTGCGCCCCAGAATCCTCACGAAGCTGGTCTGCGAGCCGAAGACCTTCGAGGCGAAATCGACTCCAAGCGTGTTGTAGATTCCCTTGTGCGGATCCAGAGGGTCGTCGCGCCGGTCCTGGATCAGATTGAACGAAGCGAGCCCTACCCGTACCGACTGCGCCAGTTGCGGCAACAGCAGGGGATCGATTTTCAGATTTGATACGCCGACATGCCGATACGTGAAGCCATAAAAAATCGTGATCGGCTTCGACACCCGCTGCGTAATTCGCGCCGACGCCTCCTCGCGCTTCGACTCGAAGGTATTGACCTCGTGCGTGTCGTCGTACAGAACTGAGAACGTGGCGTCAAGATTCCGCTGATTGAAGATATGCGGCACGAAATGTTTGATCAGCCCGCGTTTCTGCAGTGTCGACAGCCTGCCCTGAAAGGTGAGCGACTGTCCGAGACCAAACAGGTTAAGCCGCGTCACATCGACCGAAAGGCGCGGGCTGAATCCAGGTCCCCCGCCAGGTTCGGAAAGGTCCGTGATCGCGTCGCCGCCCCCGATCCGCGCAAATTCGGCGCCCAGACCGGTTGTGATCGTGTACCGGCGCGCCTCTTCCAGATCGTAAAGAACATACTTCCGGGCTTCTTCGCCGTCGGGGTTCTGAATCGCCATGTCGACTTTCGCGAAAATTCCGAGGTCATAAAGCTTCTGCTGCGTGTTGGACATCGCCTCGGGAGAAAGTGGCGAACCGGGACTGAGTTCGAGCTGCTTCTGCACCAGACCCTGCCGCGTCTTCTCGAGTCCCGAAGTGACAACCTCGCGGACGAACTGCTGCGCTCCTTCGACAATCGCAAACTCCAGATCCACGGTGTGCGGCCTGACGCCCGGTTTCGAGGCCCATTCGAAAGTGGCGTTGGCGAAGCCGTTCTGGCCGTAATAGCGGATGATCGTTTCGCGGTCCGACGCCACGTTGAATTCGCTGAATACCTGACCTGGCTCCGAGCTGAGCGATGCGATGACCCTTGAGAGATCGAGCTTGTTCGGCCCTTTGACGTTCAGCGATGCCACCAGATATTGCGGGCCTTCGTCGATCGTCATAAAGACCGCGACGTCTCCCGTCTTGCCCTTGTAGTCGTCCACAGTGCGGGCGGCGATCCGCGCATCCCGGAATCCGTTCGATTCGTACAGGTCCGCAATCGTCTCCCGGTCCCGGCGCAGAAAAGCCTCGCTGTAGCGGCCGCGGGGAAGCTCGAAGGAACTCGGCGCGAGAAACATGCGCTCCCGAATCGTCCTGATGTCGAAATATTTATTGCCGGTGATTTCCAGATGAACGAACCGATGGCGGGGGCCGCGCTCGATCGTGTAATCGATCTCCGTCGTTCCGTCCGTCGTCCGCTGCTGGCGGAATTCGACTTTTACGTCGAAGTAACCCTGCGCCTGAAAATAATCGTGAAGATCGGTGACGCCCTCGGCGAGCAAATCCGCATCGATGCTGTGTTCCTGAAACACCGGTACATTCTCACGCAGCTTCTTTTCCGAAATGCTCGCGCCCAGAGCTTTGACCTGCACAGGCTCACCCGGATCTACAGTGATCTGCGCCTGCGCGCGGTTGGTATCTTCGTCGCGGTCGAGCCCCTTCAGCACGACCGTTGCAAGGAGCCGGTTCGCATTCAGGTACTTCAGCCTGATCCTGTCGATACCGCTCCGCGTCCGGGTCTGCGTGACGCCCCGATAGCCGGGCAGCAGAAAGCGCCGCCAGCGCGTGGCATCGATAATCTGCATCTCACTTAAGACGGACGTATCCCCGGAAATCGACGGTTCGGAATATCGCGCGCGGCGGCCAGTCTTGATTTTAAATGTGATGTTGACCTGCTGGTAGGCACTTTCGTATTCCAGTTCCGGGTCGATCCGCGGGTTGAAGTATCCATTGTCGATGAGCAGCTTGCGGATGTTTTCCACGGCCGCCGGAATCTGTGCGGGATCGAAAGGAGCACCCAGATCGAGACGCGAGGCGTTAACGATCTGCCCCGCGCTGGGGGGCTCGGAGAAATCTTCGTCGGCAGCCACATCACCCACGAACCAACTGACTTTTGTGATGAACCGCACCGCGACCCCGCCGGCTGCCGGGCTCGCGTCGGCCTGAATATCCTGATAGCGTCCCGTCGCATACAGGCGTTCGATCGCGGCCCGAATGTCCGCCGCGCGGTAAGGCTGGCCGGTCCTAACGGGAAGGATTCTGGTCATTTCGCCGGCGTCAAGTGGCTGCTGGACGGGCTCGAAACCCACACTGGCGACGGTCTGACCCTCGAACGCGGCTATGGTCTGGGCTTCGACTCGCGTGGCGAATACGACGCCGAGAAGATAAACGGCCAGAATGCTCGTCGCATAGCGATGCCGCACCAGTCTCAATCCTAATACAATGAAAGAAAGAGTGCTTCGCCGCACTGGAGTTCCGATATGATCCGGCTGATCGCAAACGGCGACCGCATTCTCATGCGGCGCATCAATCAGTGGCCGGCACCGCACTGGTTGCGCACGTGGATGTTCGCGGCCTCGCGCGGCGGCGATGGCTGGCTATGGTCGGCCGTTGGTCTGGTGGTGCTCTTTTTCGGCGGCGCGCGCCGCAGCGACGCGCTCGAAGCCGGTTTTCTCGCCGTGGCCGCAGGCCTCGCGACTTTATTGATACTCAAACGAATCACCGGACGCGAGCGGCCCTGCACCGTCGAGCCCCACTGCTGGTCGAGCCGGCTGCCGCCAGACCGCTTCTCTTTCCCCTCCGGCCATACCATCACTGCATTCGCCGTGGCCTTCTCCATCGGGCTCTTCTACCCGGCGCTGATAGCGGGCCTGATTCTCTGCGCGCTGAGCGTCGCCGCATCGCGGGTCCTGCTCGGCCTGCACTACCTGAGCGATGTCCTGGCCGGAATGGTGATCGGAACGGCGATCGGTCTGGCGGCATTCCACTGGGCCGGACAAGGTCTGTTATGAGGAGCCTTTTATGAGACGAATCGCTTCCGCCGCGCTGCTGCTCTGCACGGTTCTTCCGGCCGCCGACAAGAAACCTCCACAGGGTCGGGTGGAAGACGAAAGCGTCTCCATCGCAGCCACTATTCTCGACGCAGAGCACATCCGGCAGGCCATCGGCGACGATTTCAACGGCCAGTACACCGTGCTCGAAGTGCGCGTGACGCCTAAAGGCGGCATGCCCCTCGACGTGCGCCTCGACAACTTTATCCTTCGTTCGGAATCGGACGGCGACCACAGCGCACCGCTCATCGCCGGCCAGATCGCAGGCTCCGGCGAGTTGGTCGTGAAGCGCAAGTACGCCGCGAAGAGCTCGCCGGGCAACCCGAATCTGATCGAGGGAACTACCGTCGAGGTCAAGGACGCGCCCGCGCAGGACGGCGTGCTGGAGGCACTGAAAAAAAACATTCTGGTCGAGAAGGTCACTGCCGACCCTGTATCCGGATGGCTGTTCTTCCCTCTCGAAAAAGAGAAGCCGAAAAATCTGGTCCTCAGCTGCACAACGCCGAAGGGCAAGCTCCGCATGCAATTCAAGTGACGGTTCAGGATCTCGATACCCCGGCGCTCATCGTCGATCTCGACATCATGGAGCGCAATCTCCGGCGCGTAGCGGATTATTGCGCGCGCCACCGGCTGCGTCTGCGTCCGCACACCAAGACGCACAAATCTCCTCTGCTGGCCAGGCGTCAGCTTGCGCTGGGCGCCGCCGGGCTGACAGTGGCCAAAGTCGGTGAAGCCGAGGTCATGCTGGGGGCGGCAGTGCCCGATCTGCTGGTAGCTTTTCCCGTGATCGGCGAACCCAAATTGCGGCGCCTCGCGGAAGTGGCGCGGCTCACGCAGGTGACTGTTGCCCTCGACAGCCTGGTTGCGGCGCGTCAGCTTTCCGAGGCGGCCGCCAAAGCCAGCGTTCGTTTCGGCGTGCTGGTTGAGATCGACGCCGGTCTCGGCCGCACAGGCGTTGCGCCCGAGGAAGCGCTCGACCTCGCACGCACCATCGCCGTGCTCCCGGGGATCGACTGGCGCGGCATCGCGTTTTATCCCGGTCACATTCAGGATGAACACGACGAAGTGAAAATCGCCGAACTCAGCCGTCGTATCGCGGGGCTGCGCGACGATCTGGCCCGCGCCGGTCTCGCGCCGGAGATCGTCAGCGGCGGCTCGACGCCACTTCTTTTCCGTTCGCACGAGATCGAAGGGCTGAACGAAATCCGCCCCGGCACCTACATCTTCAACGACATCAATACCGTCGCCAGCGGCGCCTGCGCGCTGGACGACTGCGCCGCCTCCATTCTGGTTACCGTGGTTTCGCGCACGGGCGGCGAGCGCATGATCGTTGACGGAGGCTCCAAAACATTCTCCTCGGACCGGCTTACGTCCGGCGAAACGGGCTTTGGCCGGCTGATGGACGCGCCCGGAGCCGCATTTCGCCGGTTAAACGAGGAGCACGGATTCGTCGATCTGGCGCGCGCCGAGCGGTCGTTTGAGATCGGCGAGAAGACGCGCATCATCCCCAACCACATCTGCGTGGCCGTGAACTTACACGAATGCGTCTACGGGATTCGGGGAGAGCGCGTGGAGGAAATCTGGAAGGTGGAAGGGCGAGGCAAACTACAGTAGCTTCCGTAACATTCCTCACCCTTTCTGCCGTACCAGTACGAAGGCCCTTGGAAAATACGGAAGGAGGCCCGATTATGTAATCGGGTGTTGCGGCCTGAGCGAGTCTCATCCGCAGGAGGCACCCAGGCAGGCGGCAGTGTAAGCCTTCGAGACAACTGCCGCCTGGGTCACACAATCACTTCGATTTCGCCGGCGGAACGACGACTGCGCGCGCCGGCGGGCCTTCTCCCCGGTTTTTCGCGAGCGTGGCAGCTGCCTTTGCCTTCGCTTCGTCGGAGACCTGAATATGGTTTTCGACGGCGACCGCGCCGCTCTTTTTTGCCAGTCTGGTCGCGACGCCTTTGTGCTGGATCACGTTGGTTTTGCCGTCGAGAGTCGCGACGCCACCCTTCACCGACGCAGTGAAATGTTCGGCGTTAATCTTCGATTTCGCGAACTTCATTCGAATCGCGTTCTCGATCTGGGCATCGGGCAGCGCCCGGACGGGGATGGCCGCCTTCGCGGCGGCTTTAGGAGTTGGTGCACCGGTCACCGGTTTGGCTACCGATGCTGCCTGGCAAAGCCCCGCGAATACGGCGACCGTTGCCAGCGCGGAAAAGAACTTACTCACGCTGTCCCAAGGCTACACCGGAGAACACGAGTCCCCTCTATTCCCCGGCGTGTGAGAGGAGTACGGTCTACTGCAGTCTGAAAATGCCGGAGCAGTTTTTTGCGATCTCCTGCTCGAGCGCCCGTTTAGCCACGGCGCTGTTCATCCAGGACCCGATCAGGCGAAACCCTGTACCGGTGCTGTTGGGGCGCGTGGCATCGAATGCAAGCCAGCAGTTGCCGGCTCTGACAATATGGCCCAGATGCCGATGGTCATCGGCGAGAGCACAGACTGCGGAGGAATCGCGCCACGTGGCCGCGCGAAACTCGGCAAAATCACGCACGAGTGAAAGCCTCGCATATCCCGATCCGCCTGTACATCGACAACCATCGAGCATCGTGTTTTATCAACAGGCGATCAACAGTTAACTATAGAAAACTTGTAGATTTCAAGCGAAAAAAAATCGCGCCGCCGATCCCTGTGGATCGCGTGGAAAAAACATTCGCGTGGCAAGACGTTCTGCTTCGCGGCCGTCAGACGCGGTCGACTTCGTGCAGCCAGTCTGGCCGCTTGAGCACTTCACGGGGCTTGCTGCCGTCGGGCGGACCGATGATTCCGTCCCGATGCATCATGTCGAGGATACGCGCGGCACGGCCATAACCGAGGCGCAGCCGTCGCTGGAGTGTCGACGTCGAGGCCTTGCCGACTTCAAGCACTACGCGCAAAGCTTCTTCGTACATTGCATCCTGCTCCGCCGGATCCGTTTCGTCGGGCTCGGAGCCACCCTCCTCGCTGGGGGGCGCAATGAGGAAAGACTGATCGTATTCCGGCGTCGCCTGCGCTTTCCAGAATTCGACGACCTGGTTGATCTCGCTCTCGGTGACGAACGCGCCGTGCACGCGCGTGAGGCGCGAGGAGCCGGGGGGCAGAAAGAGCATGTCGCCCTTGCCCAGCAGGTGCTCGGCGCCCATCACGTCGAGGATGGTACGGCTGTCGACGCGGGTCGCCACGCGGAAGCTGATACGC